>Ga0302326_10001047_pt1 | contig 72490 bp, 55 predicted proteins | sample Palsa_T0_3_FD_202264 | JGI IMG/M metagenome (GOLD analysis project Ga0302326, IMG submission 202264) | Peat permafrost microbial communities from Stordalen Mire near Abisko, Sweden - Palsa_T0_3 | ecosystem: Environmental > Terrestrial > Soil > Palsa > Peat permafrost | place: Sweden: Abisko... | reverse complement strand
CTATAAGTCTCTCAATGAGGGACAGGCTGTCGAGTTCGAGGTCAAGAAGGGCCCGAAGGGCTTGCAGGCTGAGAACGTCGTAAGCCTCTAGTTCGTAGGAGCGGGGTGGCGGAGACGCTGCCCCGCTCTAATTTCCTAGCCTAGTCCAGCAGAAGTCGTCAGAACCACCCGCTATTTTCCGCCGTTTATTCCAAGGAGGAAGCCGTGCAGGTCTTAGAGGAAGGTCAAGCAGTTCGCCACGACGTTTATGGGATGGGCGTGGTCACAGAATCGAATTCCGAGCGTACTTCCATCGATTTCGACGATCACGGCTTGAAGAAGTTCGTGACGAGCATCTGGATCGCCGAGCTGATTGGCGAAGCTCCCGAGAAGCCGTTGAAGAGGTCTCGCCGCGGTGGACGTCGTAAAAAGGCCGGAGCGGCAGCAGCTGCAGCAGTGGCGGCAGCAGCAGCCAAGGCGTAAGACACCGAAAATAAAATTTAGAAATATTAAAAAAAGGCCGGCACATGCCGGCCTTTTTTATTTTCAGGGTGAAGTTATTTTCTCGGTCTCATGCGCTCACGGCAATTATGTGATATCCAGCACGGATTGAATGGCACTCGTCGCGCCGGCATCCTGCCGGCGATTTTGTGCGGCGTGACTGGGCGGAAAATCGCCGGCAGGATGCCGGCGCGACGATTAATATCGATCGGCTCTTGTAGGGCGCGTCATAAGACGCGCCGATTTTCTGCCGGTGCTGCAAAAACCTAAAACCGGCTGTTCTCATGACTAGCCCTACAAAATAAACTACGAATCTTCATAGGGTGTGCTACACGGAAATCAGGAAGAGGCATTCTGTAAATTCGTACAACGCCGAATATTTGTGTGAACCGGGCGCATTCAGCTGCGCCGGCACTCGCTTAGTTCCCTCCGTTTTCAGCGACTTCAGTGAATTCCTAAATTTATTTCGACTGGCACGCCACTTGCGAAAGTCATCGTGAATTTGCGTGAGTTCCGCGCGTCTGCAGATTTCGCGCGGAAACTCCGAATAACTGGATTGCTTCGGATCGGGCGGCACGACGGATTCACGAACACGGCGAGTGAACGTTGTCGTGCAATTTTCCTGGGAGGCGTGACGTGATGAAGCGACTTCGAAATTTTGCAGCGGCGGTGGCGGGGGCCAGGGCGATAGCTGGCGCGGTGGCTTTGATGGCGTTATGCGCCACGCTCGCCCTGCCCGCCCATGCGCAAGTAACCACCGGCTCGATATCCGGCACGGTGGTGGATCAAAGCGGCGCTGCGGTTCCCGGCGCCACGATCACGGCGACAAATCGCGAGACGCATGCAAGCGCTGTGGCGCAGTCGAACGATTCTGGTTACTTCAAGCTTGGCTTTCTTGCGGTCGGCTCATACGACGTCACCATCGACCGGCCATCCTTCCGCAGCGTAAAAATCTCAGCTGCTGCGGTGCAGGTGAACGCCGACAACAATCTCGGCGGCATCAAACTCGAACTCGGTTCTGCGAGCGCGACGGTGGAAGTAACGGCCGCACCGCCATTGGTCGAAGCCGATACGGCGCAGATTACCAATACATTCACGGATCAGACGGTGTCCGGATTCGTCGGCGTCGGCGAACTTGAGGGACTCGATTTTCTCGCGCTGCAAGTTCCGGGCGTTAACAGCACTCGCGACCTCAATTTCCTCACAAATAACAACGGCCCGGGGTTCAGCGTCAATGGCCTGCGCGGCGAGAACAACGATCAGCAAGTGGACGGACAGAATAACAACGACAATTCGATTGGCGGACCAGCACTATTCATTTCGAACTCCGACTGGGTGTCCGAATATCAAATTGTCACCAACAACTTCGGCGCGGAGTACGGGCGCAACGCCGGATCCGTGGTGAACGAAATCACGAAAAGCGGCACGAACACCTGGCACGGCACGGTTTCTGACGTCGAAAACAATTCCGTGCTGAACACGCTGACAAACCAGGAGAAGTTTTTTAACGGATTGACGAAGGTGCCGCACTCGAATTTCAGCTCTCCGAGCACAACAATTGGCGGACCGCTATGGACGGATCACGTGTTCGTATATGGCGGGTTTGATACGCAGATCTCGCCAAGCACGACGGATTATACGACCGGCGCACTCACGCCAACTCCCCTCGGAGTTTCGGAATTGGCGGGCTGCTTCCCTGGCAGCGCGTCGATCGCCACACTACAACAGTTTGGACCGTTCGCAATCGGTGGAGGAAGCCCGCAGGTCCTCCCGGGCACGCAGACTGTTGTGGACTACCCTGGCGCCGTGGTTCCGAACGATGGCGGCACAGGATGCAATACCGAGCTCGGCGGCATCGAGAGGAATCTCAATACCAGCTTTCACGAATACGACTGGATCTACAAGGTGGATCTGATTCTCGGAAAGAACGACCGGCTCTCTGGCCGCTACATTTATCAGAAGTCGAATTTCTTGAACGTGGAAAGCGGCGACGCGGCGGCTGGATACCCCATCAACGTGCCGGCACTCGCGCAGTTAATGCTGATTGACTGGACGCACACGTTCTCGGCTCGAGCTCTCAATCAATTCCGAGCAAGCTGGGGCCGTGAAAATGTGCAATTTGGAGGAAATACTCTAGGTACGGTCCCGGGTGCGGCGAACTTAGCCAACGCGTTGGCCGAGATCACCTTTGCGCAGGGGGGTCTCGGGCTGTTCGGCGTCGAAACTGGACTCCCACAAGGCCGTATCGTAAACACGTACCAGCTACAGGACAAATTCAGCTTCACCAAAGGAAGGCATCAACTCAAGGCTGGCGTGAATTGGACGCGCCAATTTTCGCCGAGCGTTTTCCTGCCCAATTACAACGGCGTCTATACATATTCGAACTGGGGCACATTCGCCGCGAACACGCCGCAGACGACGGCGGTCACGGAAGGCAATCCGGCATTGAATTTCCTGGAGCACGACACCTTCCTATATGCCGGCGACGACTGGAAAGTGAAAGACAACCTGACGCTGAATCTCGGGTTGACGTGGTCTTACTACGGTCAGCCGTTCAACCTGCTGCATAACATAAGCGTGAAGGATCAGACCGGCTCGTCGCCCTTCTGGGATCCGTCATTGCCGCTTTCGGTGACTACGCTTCCCACGCTGAGTTCGAACAAACATCTTTTCGGCCCAAGCGCGGGCTTCGCGTACACTCCGCATTTCTGGGAAAAACTATTCGGGCACGAAAAGACCGTGATTCGTGGCGGTTATCGTCTCGCTTTCGACCCGCCCTTCTACAACATCTACATTTTATTTCCAGACTTCGGTCCGCTATCGTTCTCGCAGACCATCGGCAATCCGAACACCGGAGTTCCCGGAGTGCCGATCGTCGCGGATCCGACCGGCGTGAACGTTCGCGGTTCACTGGCGAGCGTTCTGACGCCGGGCATCTTCGATCCGCGATCGTTCACCGAATTCGCGCTGCCGCCGAATTTCGGTCCTGATCACGTACATAGCTGGTCTCTTGGAATCCAGCGGGAGCTCGCCAAAGGCGCGGCAATCGAATTCCGTTACGTTGGAAATCATGCAGGCTCGCTCTTCCAGTCCATTGATGCGAACCCGGATGTTTCAGGGCTCGAAGGCACGTTCCCGTCCTTTGTTCCTTCAGGGGTGACGCCATGCGCAGCGTCTAGCATCCCGGGGCCTCCGTCCGGCGGACCGAGCCCCGCAATCGGACGCGTCAACTGCAATGAAGGCGTGCTCTGGCAGCTCGGCAATACCGGTTATTCCGACTATCAAAGTTTCCAATCGGAATTGCGGACGACTGCTCTGTGGCATCAATTGACTCTTCTGACGGCGTACACATTCAGCAAGGCCACCGACAACTCGACGACGGCCTTCAACACGACGGTGACAGCCGGAAGCAGCCTTGCTTTCGCGCAGAACCCGTTCAACTACCAAGGCGCCGAGCACGGAATTTCCGGACTCGATTTCCCGCAGAGCTGGACGCTGAGTTTCAACGAGCAGATTCCGGCATTCCGTCACCAGCAAGGCATATTGGGGCACGTGTTGGGCGGATGGGCGATCGCGGGAACTTACGGGCTAACGTCGGGACAGGCGTTCACGCCGACACAAGAATTCCTCCAATCCTTCTCGTATCTCCCAAATGGAGTGAATCCGCCGAACGATTTCGTCTTCAACTCCAGCATCGTCGGGCTATTTGATTTCGCCCGGCCGTTCTGGGGCAACGTGTCGGCGCCGGCGAATTCAGTGGGCGTCTATGCCGGAGATGAGTGCGCAGAACAGGCAGGGTTCGGTACATCGAGCCCGGCCTGCGGAGTTGCACCGACAACGCTCATTTCGCTGAACGCTCTCAACGCCACCGGATCAGTCACCCCGGTGTCGAAGAGCCAGGTGCGTTACATCGGAAATGGGATGATTTCGGATTCGGTGTTCGGTACGCCGTACGGGAACGTGGCGCGCAACGTGGGCCGCGATTTCTGGACGAACGCCGGGAATTTTGCGCTCTACAAAAACATCAAATTCACGGAGCGCAATTACGTGCAGTTCCACATGACCATGCTTAACGTGTTCAACCATCCAAACTTCAATTCGGTGGATGCCAACATTGAGGATGCCGGGCTGCTCTCGGCGAACGTCGGTTTTGCGACGCCGTATTTGACCAACGGCGGCGGATCGGCGTCTGCGACGGTGACCCGCACCATCTATTTTGGGTTGAAGATTATCTTCTAATTCCCGATATTCTCGGCGAAGCAAGCGGAAAAAGGGCGTCGCGCGAAAGCGGGCCGCCCTTTTTTATTGGTCGCAGCCAGCGGCGAACACCTAAAAGCGCCTGGTCTGATGACCCGCCCCACGAATCAAATTCGAACCGCGAATTCCTCCGGATCCTCCCAAGAAGGAGATATCCACCCGGTTACGTGTTCGTGGTGCGGGCATCTTGCCTGCGAGTGTGACGGGTGGCAGGGCGTTGGGGGACGGGGGCAGGATGCCCACACCACTATGCTGGTCGGGCAAGATGGATCAGCTGGCTCTTATATGGCGCGTCATAAGGCGAACCGCCCGCCTCCTGCGCTCGCGCCAAAAATATAAAATTCGGAATACTTATGTGGAAATTGGAATGAAAGAGAGCCGTGCATCAATTCTACTTTTCGGGAGAAGCATTCTGGTGTCATGCACATCGCTCTAAATACTGTACTTAAGACGTTTCTAAGGAAATGTACGACTGGCAAGTCACTTGCCATGCGAAGTTCGCGGTTTGCGGCCAAATGATGTCTCTATGTCTCGTTGCCAAGGGCACGTGACGAGCTGGACGCGCGTGCAGGGTCGCACCCAGATTCGACGATTGGAAGACGAGATGCGGGGTCTCAGGAGGCTAGCGATGAAACGATTCGGCCTGGTCTACGTAGTTGTATTCGCGACGTCGATACTTCTTTTCGCAATTCCATCCCACGCGCAGGTAACGACTGGCTCGATATCAGGAACGGTCATTGATCCAACCGGAGCGGCCGTCGCCGGCGCAATTGTTTCGGCGAAGAATACTCAGACGGGCGCGCCGGAAACCACCCAGACAAACGAGACGGGATATTTCAAGCTGGGCTTCTTGCCGGTCGGCACGTACGACATCACGATTTCGAAGTCGGGATTTCGTAACGAGAAAATTGCCGCCGCCGCTATCCAAGTGAACGCCGATAACAACCTCGCAGGCATCACTCTTGAATTGGGATCAGAGACCGCTACTGTAGAAGTTACGGCCGCCCCGCCGCTCATTGAGTCAACGACCTCGCAGATTACGAACACTTTCACCGACCAGCAAATCACCACTTTCGCCGGGGTGAACGAACAAGAGGGGCTCGATTTTCTTGCGCTACAGGTACCCGGAGTTGTAAGCACGAGAGATATCAACTTTTCGAACGCGAACGGCCCCGGATTCAGCGTTAACGGGCTGCGCGGGGAGAACAACGACCAGCAGGTGGACGGACAAAACAACAACGACAATTCAATTGGCGGGCCCGCACTCTTCATCGAGAACGCGGACTGGGTCTCTGAATATCAGATTGTCACCAACAATTTCGGCGCGGAATATGGGCGCAACGCCGGATCCGTGGTGAACGAAATCACAAAGAGCGGGACAAACACCTGGCACGGGACGGTATCAGATGTGGAAGGCAATTCCGTGCTCGACACGCTGAATAACCAGCAGAAATTTTTTGACGGCCTGACCAAGGTGCCGCACTCGAACTTCAATTCGCCCAGCACTACGGTTGGCGGACCGTTATGGAAGGATCACGTTTTCGTGTTTGGTGGATTCGATGCGCAGCTGTCGCCTAACGTAACGAATTATTCGTCGGGCGCATTGACGCCGGATCCGTTGGGAGTTTCGGAGTTGGCAGGCTGCTTCCCCGGCAGCGCATCGGTCGCCGCTCTGCAACAGTTTGGCCCATTCGCAATCGGCGGTGGAAACCCGCAAATTTTGCCGGGCAGCCAGATGGTTGTGGACTATCCTAACGCCATCGTGCCGAATGATGGCGGGACCGGATGCAACACTGAGCTTAGCGGCATCACGCGAACTCTGAACACCAGCTTCCACGAATTCGACTGGATATACAAGGTGGATCTCGTTCTCGGCAAGAACGACCGTCTCTTCGGCCGATACATTTTCCAAAAATCCAACTTTCTAAACCAGGAGAGCGGCGACGCTGCGGAGGGATACCCGATCAACATCCCCGCCCTGTCGCAAATAATGCTGATTGACTGGACGCACTCGTTCTCCGCAAGGGCCGTCAATCAATTCCGAGCGAGCTGGGGCCGTGAAAACGTCGAATTCGGGGGGAACACGATCGGTACCGTGCCGAATCAGCAGAATCTCGGCGAAGCACTAGCGCAAATTAGTTTCCAGTCGGCAGGCCTAGCGACATTCGGTGTTGAATCGGGGCTGCCGCAAGGCCGGATCGTGAACACCTATCAGTATCAAGACAATTTCAGCTTCACCACCGGGAACCATCAGATCAAGGCGGGTGCGAACTTTACGCGCCAATTCTCGCCGAACGTTTTTCTGCCGAATTACAACGGCGTCTATACGTTTCCCGACTGGGGAAATTATGCCGCCAATACCCCTGCATTCGATGCAATCACGCAGGGAAATCCAAACTTGCCTTTCTTGGAACACGACACCTTCCTTTATGTTGGTGACGACTGGAAGGTGAAGCCGAACTTCACGATAAATCTTGGGTTGACGTGGTCTTACTACGGGCAGCCGTTTAACACGCTACACGACCTGAGTGTGAAAGATCAGGAAGGCTCTACGCCTTTCTGGGATCCCGCGCTGCCGAAGTCGGTCACTACACTGCCTGCGCTTCCAACGATCAAGAACCTGTTCGGGCCGAACGTCGGTTTTGCGTATACGCCGCATTTCTGGCAAGGACTACTCGGAAAAGACAAAACCGTCATACGAGGCGGTTATCGCAGAGCTTTCGATCCGCCGTTCTACAATATCTATATTCTATTCCCCTACTTCGCTCCCCTATCTCTCTCTCAGACGATCAACCCTGGACCGCCTTTGCCTGCCGTTCCCACGGGCGGAAACGTCCGAAGTTCTCTCGCGAGTTTTCTCCAGTTTGGAGTACAAGATCCGCGAAATGACACCCAATTCTCACTCACGCCGAATTTCGGGCCCGATCACGTGCAGAGCTGGTCGCTCGGCATTCAACAAGAACTCTCGAAGAGTGTGGCGCTTGAGGTCCGGTACGTCGGAAATCACGCGACCAATCTCTTCCAATCCATCAACGAAAATCCTTATGTCGCGGGATTTGAAGGCACGTTCCCGAATGTCGTGCCCTCGGGAGTTACTCCGTGCGCGACTCCCACGATTCCTAGCGCCGCAGGGCGAGAAAACTGCAACCTAGGCGTCATCGCGCAAATTGGAAATTTCGGGTATTCAGACTACCAAGCTGTACAAACCGAGTTGCGCACCACGGATCTATGGCACCAATTGACGCTCATCACTGCGTACACTTTTAGCAAGACCACGGACAATGCTTCTTCGGCCTTCAATACGAACGTGGCCGGCGGAAGCAGCCTTGCCTTTGCTCAGAATCCCTTCAATTTCGAGGGGGGCGAGCATGGAATTTCTGGTCTGGACTTTCCGAATAGCTGGACGATCAGCTTCAACGAAATGATTCCAGCATTCCGGCACCAGCATGGCATCGTCGGCCACGTGCTGGGTGGCTGGGGCGTAGCGGGTAACTATGCAATTACGTCCGGACAAGGCTATACGCCGATTCAGGAGTTCCTCCAATCAACTTCGTACTTCGCAGAAGGCGAGAATCCTCCTAACGATTTCACGTTCAACTCGAGCATCGTCGGGCTTTACGATTTCGCCCGGCCGTTCTGGGGCAGCGCGTCGGCACCGGCTAACAGCGTCGGCGTTTATGCGGGAGATGAGTGCGGCGAGCAGCTCGAATTTGGAGCTAATCCGGCGCTGACACCTGCCTGCGGCGTCGCGCCGACAACGCTGATTTCGCTGAACGCCTACAACGCAACCGGAACGGTCACGCCCGTTTCGAAAAACCAAGTCCGATACATTGGAAACGGATTCTTCTCCGACCAGGCGTTTAACTCGCCGTTCGGTACTGTGGCGCGGAACGTCGGCCGGGACTACTGGACCAACAGCGGCAATTTCGGCCTCTACAAGAACATCAAATTCACCGAGCGCAATTACATTCAATTCCACATGACGATGTTGAACGTCTTCAACCATCCGAATTTCGCGTCGGTGGATGCGAACATCGAAGATGCCGGGTTTCAGAATGAGGGCGTTGGATTCGGAACGCCTAATCTGACGAATGGCGGAAGCCGTACAATCTATTTCGGATTGAAGATCGTGTTCTAAGCCACACGCAATACCTGCGTCAAATAGGAAGGGCTGGCCCGTGAGGGCGAGCCCTTTTTGTTTGCGTGTCGAGAACACCTGCGAACTCAATACGGCCAGCCTTAGAACTGCGGAGCCGGAATTGGTACCGATCTACGCGGTCACCACGCCGTGTCGAATGGCGTGGCGGATTAGCTGGCTGAAGGCGTCCAGATTCAGTTTACGCATGACGTTGTTACGATGCGATTCAACCGTGCGCGTGCTGATCCCCACCGAGTACGCCACTTCCTTATTGCTCATGCCCTCGCACAGCAACTTCACCACTTCTCGCTCTCGGGTCGTCAGGCGATCAATGGGGATTTCACCGTCGGCGCCCGCCGGGGCGTTGGGCACGCAATCCATGTAGCCGGTGTAATAGAGATCTTTGATCTGCGGGGTGAAGAACGCACGCTCGTCGCGAACGGCGCGCACGGCGGCAAGTACGTCGTCGTTACTGTCGGATTTCACTACATAAGCCCGGGCCCCGGCGCGAAGGCATTCGCGTGCGACCTCTTCAGCAAAATGCATGGTGAGAATCACGATTTTCGTTTCCGGAGCCTCGCGGCGCAGCAAGCGCGTCACGTCGAGCCCATTCTTCTCAGGCAGTGAAATATCAAGCACAACGATATCCGGCCTCAGCTTCTGCACCTGATCAATCGTTTCCGTGCCAGTAGCCGCCTCGCCCACCACCACAAGCGACGGGTCGGTCTCGACCAGTGCGCGCACACCGCGTCGAACCACCGCATGGTCGTCCGATATCAGCACTCTCGAAATGGGCGGCGTGTCGGGAAACATTTTGAGATTGGCGTCGCGCGATCTTGATCGTGATGCCACGCGGTGCCGAAGCACCTTGCGCTCGAGGGGCCTGCGCGCCGGAGACACATCCTGCAACGCGCTAAATCGACTTCGCAGTGCTTGTTGTAAGTACAATCGCATGGTTATTCATCCTTTCTTTTTTTTTGTGAACATAGCTCCTGCGTTTTGTATTCCCGGCGCCGAAGTTTCAGAGGCGTCAGGGACGAAGAAAACCGGGAATGTCGTTTGCGATCGCGCGTCAGCCTCCGCCGCCAGCAGACGCCGCCGCCCGTCGCTCCGGGATGGGCGCCGCCACGGGCGCTTCTGCTGGCAGAGTCGCGCGAATCGTGGTTCCCTTTCCCAATTCAGATGAGATCGAAAACTGCCCGCCGAGCTGCCTGACGCGCTCGGCCATTCCGGCAATCCCGATGCCAGGCGTCGACGCACCCAAATCAGCAGCGCCAGGCGCGGCGGCCATGCCCTTGCCCTGATCTTCGATTTCGAGAACGACCCCGGAGACACTGCGAGCGAGGCGGATAAATGCCACGAGGCTACCGGAGTGGTGATGTACATTGCCGAGGGATTCCTGGACAATGCGAAAAATCGCTGTCTCAACGTCCCGCGGGAAGCGCCCGAGACCCTCGGGAATATCAGCGTGGGTTTGGATGCCGCTGCGGCTGCTGAAGCCCTTGGCATACCAGCGCAGCGCGGGCTCGAGGCCCGCTTCGTCGAGAATCGGCGGAAACAGGAGATAGGAGAGTGTCCGAACCTCCTGCAGAGAAACCTCAGCAAGTCCGACACTTTCGGCGAGCACTTCGCGCAATTGAGGGATCGTGGATCCAGCTAATCGGAGCGACCTGCCGAGATTCATCTTGAGAGCGACGAGATTCTGCACGGTCGTGTCATGGAGGAATTGCGAGGTGTGGCGGCGTTCCTCGTCGAGCGTTTGAAGGATGCGAGCGGAGAGAATTCGCTGGTTCGCTTCGGCGCGTTTCTGTTCCGTGATATCACGGGCGAGCATCCAGAGCGTCGCGGCGGCGCCGGAACGTGGGGTCATCCGCGTGACGCGCCCAGTAGCGTGAATGCGGCCTTTCCCGACTGTGAGGCTGTACTCGATGTATTCGCCCCTGCCGTTGGACGCGACGCGCTGAAACATTTCTTCGAATGGGCGGGCGAATTCCGTGCCAAATAGCTCAGTAATCGTCTTTCCGATCATCTCCGCCCGCGGGAGCGCGAGAAGAGATTCATTCATTGCCCAAATGTTGAGGATAGTTGTATCGGGAGCAAACTCGAAAAGCACTTCGTCCAGCGAGCCGATGAGCGCCAGAATTTGCGCGTCCCGTTCGACGGCCATTTCTTCGGATTGCTGAAAATCTGGGGTAGATGGATTAGAAGGCTCCGCCGGATTCGAAGCCGATTGAGGTGGACGGTACTCGCCGATCTGATCTTCAGCGCCTCGCGACTCGCTGCCACGTCGTGCGTCCGAAATGACGGTCATCCCGCCGCTCCACAAAACTGAGCATCAGCATTCATGTTTGTCACCAGCGAACGCCGTCGGGAGTCAGGTTTCACCGCCGCGCTTCGGAGGCAATAGAAGGAGCGTGGGTCGCGGCTGATATTGGTACAATTTAAACAGGCCCGTCGAGCGCGACCCCCCATCACGCTGAAGACCTGATGCAACAGCTGGCGTTACTAGAGCCGAAGATACTGCCTAGTTAATACGATGTCAAGAACTCAATCGAGCGAATGACAATAAAATCTGCTTATAGTCCTAGTGCGTTAAACGAGACCGGAATCTACGTAGCTGCTCTACGTAGGTACACGAACCGCCGTTTTTACGTATTTTTGCGAATTGACTGCGACCTCCTTTCCAGCTACCTTCTGCCTCCCAAAAGGGGCAGCTACTGTATCTCCGTTTTGCCGCCGCTCCGCCGCCCAAGCTCGGAGTGCACGCACCTAGGAATTTGGGAACTCCGGCGGGCGAAAGTTCTATCAGCCAACCCAAAGGCATGCGGGGGCCGGCGATCGAATTCGGCGCACTCCATTTCTAATGCGAATGAATAACCGGCACGGCACCTTTGGGGCGTCCTGCCGGCCAGCGCTACGAATGCCTCGCGGAAATTCGAAACGCCGCGACGAGCCGATGAAGTTACATACTCCGCCGCCAAACTGAATCGCCGGTTGGCAGGCCGCGCTGCGATTTCCCGCGTCGCTATTTATATGAGGCGACTGTCTGGCCATCTACGATCTGGATGTCGGTGACATCTTGCGGCAGTTTTAGTTTTTCGCGATTCTTGGGGGAATCGAGAAGCTGCTGGGCGGCAGATTGCCAATACGCTCTGAGGCAACGGAAGCGAACCGAGCGAACCGCTGACGGGCTCGAATTTCAGGTAGCCGCCCTCAGTGTGCAGATGGCCATTGAGCTCGGGCCAGAGATCCTGGCCGTGAAAGTTATAGACGATGTACGCCTTAACCAGGTCGCTATGTAGGTCCACGCGAACATCTTTCACCGACGATTGTACTTCCTCGGATGTAGGCGCCGCTGAGTTGATGATTAGGGTGACGATCGGAGTGACGTTTGAGGCACTGATTGTGGGATAGCGGCGGGGCTTGCTGGGACCGCTGCGCCAAATGTGGATGGCGACGGCAGAGGCGCAATTGGCGAAATGCTCGCGGGCTCCGCGCGCCCGTCGATGGCAAGATTCTGATTTAAATGGAAGTTCAGCTCGACGTTATCGAGCTGTAATTGATGCGGCTGTCCGACCGATGACGCGGCTTCCGAAACCCGGATTTTCTCTTCGGCTCGGGCGGCGGCATTCGAGTCAACCTTCACCGGCGGCGGCGCGCCTTTGCGAAGGATCAGCACAAAGACGAGGACGACACGGCCAGCGCAACCCACCACATCTCAAATGTAACAGGCGGATAAGACCCCTGGCCGGCACACGAGCGGTGGAGTGCCCCACGCCTACCCGTCCCCGCGGACAGGGCGGTCCCGCGATTGCGAGAAGCGCGTGCGGGCTCGTGCCCCGCCGGTGGATGTGACTGCTTGAGCGTAGGGCATTCATCAGATGCTGCGATAGATTTCAGAGCCGGAGACAGCCAGAAATTTGTGGCGAAGCCATTTTTGCTTTGCGGTTAGAAGTATTCCCCCATCGCGAGGTCGGCAGCTCGATTTGACCTGCGATTGCACCGGGCGAGATGCCCGCGCTGCGAGAGGGTTGGACACTTGTGCTTTGTGGCAAATATTCGGCTGGGCCCTCTCGGCTCCAACCTGTCGATCGACCCTAAAAATGGGTGTTTTCGCGCGGGCCAGGCAAATACGCCTCCGGGTGCTATTTTGGGCTGTAGTTACTAGTAGTACGACGGTACCTACAGAATGTAACCATCCAGCTAGAGCGTCCTGACGGTTTAAATTGCTACCTTTGATGATGTCGGAGGGGTTGTGACCCTTCCGGGGCAGGCACGGTTTCCCGCGCTCAGGCGGAGGAACGGCCGATGACATTGAGGAGCATTGAGGATGCGCAAATTCAGACACTCTGGAAAACTGAACGAACATGGGTCAAATTCCGATTCCGAGCCGATCAGCTTTAGCGGCGGCGTGATTGCTGACGAGATCGAAATTGATGGCACCGACGGCCCGTCTGGAGCTTACGCTCCGGATACGGCGTCGCTCGAGCACCCCTCGGAAGCGAGCGGAGTTATCATTGTGGGCGGCAGCATGCCTGAAGTTGAAGTGGAGGACAGCCACGCACCATCAGCGCAGGAAAGTTCAGAGGCGCGCGCGGAGCATTCGAGCGGCAACGGAGCAGCTGCGGCCAATCACAGCGCGGGACAGAACGCGGCGCACGGTGTTGCGCACAACGCAGAACACACGGGTCACCACTCAGTGCATGGACGCACGAAATCCGAGCACGGCCACAAGTCCAATCCTTCGGGCGAAGACCGCCGGAAGCGACGCCGCGCGCTGATCTCCGCGCCGGTGCGTGTGCGCCCGGTCCACATCACTGATGACGGCCCGAGCGAGGTAACGACGACGGTTGACGTCTCGCGCAGCGGCTTGCTCTTTGCCTCGCAACTGACGACCTACAAGAACGGAATGGAAGTCGCGGTGGTGTTCCCTTATAGCGCAATTCCCGGGGAAGTTTATGCCGAGCAGATTGGGCGCGTCGTTCGCCACGTTAGCCTAGCTGATGGCCGCAAAGGCGTTGCGATCTGCTTCGACAAGGCTCCGGTCGGCCAGGAAGCCCTCATAGATGCAGGCGGCCGCAGCTTCGCGCAGGAAAAGACAGTCGTGGAGCCAACGACTCCGGGCGATATTCTTACGCCAACCGAGCAGACGCGTGCAAAAATTCTCGTCGTCGAATCCGACGAGCGAGCGCGCACAACAATGTGCAGCTACCTGAACAACGATGGCTACAGCGCAATGGGTGTTGGCTCAGCCGCTGAGGCCCGTGAGGTCCTTGCGGAAACTCTCCCCGCCGTCGTGGTTGCCGAAATTGAAGGCGATGGCATGCATGGCTACGACCTCTGCGCACACATCAAGAAAGACGAGCGCCTTCGTGGCGTGCCCGTAATTCTCACGACGCGCTCCGCCTATCCGAGCGACTACGCGAACGCGCACGCCGTCGGTGCGATCATTTGCATGGCGAAACCCTTCAAGCAGGAAAAGCTTGGACACATGGTTCGGTTACTCGCTCCGCTCCGCAAAAAAGCGCACCTGATGCAGAAGGACGCGGAATCCGCCGAAACAGCCAAGGCGCGCAAGATACTCTATCCATCTCACCGCACCCCCACGAAGCCGAAGCTCAAGTACGATCGCGACGAATTCAGCAAGCTTTGTGACGACGCGATTCGTGAAAAGAATAAGTTGGACAATGGCGAGCGCTTCGACTGCGCCGTCCAAGAGGCCGTCGCGCCAGCTGTGAAGGTTTCCAAGCAAAGCGAACCGCTGACTGGCCTGAAGGCCTTGCGTAATCGCGCGGCTTCGCTCTTCAAGCGTTAGACTGAAATCACGGCGGCGTCATTCGCGCGGTTCTTTCGAACGGCTCGATTCGATGTCGCGTCGGCGGTGGCAGGGCTTTTTCTATCCTCCGGACGGAACAGCGGGCGCGATGATTGACCCTAGTTGACCGCCCTGGCGAAAATATCGCCCCGGCGGAAAAATTCCGGCGCGCGTGCACTCTTTTCTGACGGCTTTCTTCACTTCCTTGAACCAATAAGCGAAAGTGCCTTCGGACAAACCTACGAGCGCGACAGCTCGCTTGTATTCGACGTCTCGCAGAAAATATATTTCGAACAGCTTCCGCCGGCCTTTCCATTCGTGGCAAATCACGTTTAGGGTGGCAGCTGAACTTCTCCGCGGAAGCTTTTGGAGAAGCAGAACGCCGCGGGGCCGCACGTACTGGTCATCGTGCCTACAGAGGCTGGTGGGGTGGACGGATCTGTCGTCGTACGTGGAGTATGAGCCCAAGGCTACGAACCATACTGCATGCGGAAGGTGGGAAGTCCGTCAACGCGGCACAAAGAGACGCGTGTAATTAATGAGCGGTGCCCTTCGGCGAACGAGTCACGAACGTATTCGAAATCACGTGTGGGCGCGCAGCCTGAATGCACATACGTCGGCGGACTGGCGAGCAAATCAAAGGAGCTTGCTCAAAATCGGGGCATGCAATTGCACGAGGAGTTTTTATGAGGACGCGTGCGAATGTACAAACAAGCGAGAACGACAACTAGTCCCTAGTAATGAGAAGCCGTGGGTGCGGGAGAATGCTGGGGCTGAAGATCCTTAGGCGATCCCTTTTCAAGAAGCTGCTCTTTGCGATAGATCAACTCATTGATGTTATATGGCGCGAGCTGAAAGTCGTGGCCATGCGTAATTGCATCCGTAGGACAAGACTCCACGCAATAGCCGCAAAAGATGCAGCGCGAGTAGTCGATATTGTAGACGCGTGCGTACCGCTCGCCGGCCGATATGCGATTTGCGGCAGTGTTTTCGGCGGCCTCGATGTAAATGCAATTCGCGGGACACGCAGCGGCGCAGAGAAAACAGCCGACACATTTTTCGAGGCCGTTCTCGTCGCGATGCAAAACGTGAATCCCGCGATAACGCGACTGAAACTGAACCGGTCCGTCGGGATAAATCTCGGTCGTGGGTTTCCGAAACATCGTCTTCAGAGTGACGCTGAAGCCCTTCACGAGGGTCGAAAATGTTGCGCCGACTTCTCCGATGATCGATGCCATATGATTGAATTTAGCAGAGACGGGAAGGCGCAGCAACCTTGAGCAGTCGAGGCGAACGCAGTACCTGCTGCCTGATTCGCGGCGACCGCGTTGCGGTTGTGCAGCCCATGAGATCATTCTCCCGGCGGAGATACGGGCGCCGGGCCTAACGGGACGTGCTTGCCGGTGATGGCCGCAATAATTTGCTTCCCGTGGAATCGGCCGTTCTCAATGAAAATCTCGCCGGTAAACCTACCGCCGACAATCACGCCCGCAACATACATTCCCGCGATATTACTTTCGAGCGTTTTGGGATTGCATGCAGGCTTGCGCGTCTCCGGATCGAGGCGAATGCCTAGCTTTTCAAGGAATTCAAAATCCGGATGATATCCGGTCATCGCAAAGACCTGCGTCGCCGGAATCGCGCGCTCGTCCGAACCGTTTCGAATCCAGATTCGATCGCGCTCGATGCGCGCAACGTGCGCGTTGAAATGCGCTTGAATTTCTCCGGCCTTGATACGGTTCTCGATGTCGGGACGCACCCAATATTTAAGCGACGCGCCGAGTTGGGCGCCGCGATGAACCAGCGTAACGCGTGCCCCGCTGCGAAATAGCTCCAGCGCGGTTTCGGCAGCAGAATTCTTTGCGCCGATCACGACCACGTCCTCGTGCCAGTACGGATGCGGATCGTTGAAATAGTGCGAAACGTTCGGCAGGTCTTCACCGGGGACATTTAGAAGATTCGGCCGGTCGTAGTAACCGGTCGCGACAATTATCTTTCGGCAACGATAGGTGTGACGCACGCCCTCCACATCGTGCGTGGCGACGATGAATGCACCATCATGTCCGCTCACGCCCTCAACCGTTTCGTAAAGGCGAAGCTCAAGACCGTAGTGTTCGGTGGCTCGGCGATAGTATTTCAGTCCTTCTGACCGCGTTGGCTTTGAGTTCGCCGAGGTCAGCGGCAAGTCGCCGATTTCCAGGCGTTCGCCAGTGGTAAAAAACTGCATGTTCGCCGGATAGTGAAAGATCGAATTGCAGAGGCAGCCTTTGTCGATCACGAGCGGGCGCAGCCCGGCCCGCCTCACTTCAATCGCGCAGGCAAGGCCGGTGGGGCCGGCACCGATGCAAACCGCGTCGAAAGGTTCGCTCATATCGTGCTAGTTTGCGGATGTTTGCGCGAGTTTGCAACTGGCGCGCAAGAAGCAGCGCGACCGAGAATCATGGAGCGGCAATAAGAGCTGACGCGAGATCGCTGGCGAATTCGGTGACGAGGGCGAGACGATCGGCCGTGGCCTCGACCCGGGACTTCTTCCAGACGAAGAACCGGCTGCCCGCGTCGTTGATTTTTACGCTGAGATTTCCGGCTAGAAGCCAGGAAGGCTCACCGAATACACGGAAGCCAGAAGCCGATTCGGGAGCTAACAGAGCGGCGCAATCGCCCCGGCGCACACCGACGTAATTGGCGTACATGGGGAAGGCGACGAGTACGAAACCGAGAGTATTTAGGCGCGAGAGGATGGTGAGTTGGGAAGGAGAGAGCTCGGGCATAACCACAGGGTGAGTGGACCTGGAACGGGAGTCAAGATTGGAAATTTAAAAATTGAAATCGGAAGTGGGCTGGAAGTGCAAACCCAATTTCAAATTTGAGATTTCAGATAATTTCAGTTTTGAGAATTTGACCTGCAATTTTGGAACGAGGAATAGGAAGCCACGAAATTCAATGGTTGCGCTGAACAGTAATGCAGATTCCTCACTTCGTTCGGAATGACTCCTATCAATTTCACCGGAGCCGTCGAACCATCCGGACGTCCGAGATATTACGGTTCAAAAAAAGTATTGAGAAATCAGGCTCTCGCGAGGGAAATAACACCAACTCAGGGGCAGTTTTGAGCTGAAACGCCGTCTGCGTGCCGGTCGAGCGGCAGAATTTTCGACTTATCGGCGGTCCGCGCCCTGACTAGGCGGCGGATGCGGATGAAGCGAGCGAGCCGGATTCAAGTTCGCGGAGAATTGAGCGCAGTGCGGCAGCTAGTTCCTCGCGGCTGACTTGGCTCTTGCGGAATTGCACGCGAAGCCGAAACGCGCCATCGGATGGTTGAAAATCGAATAGGAACGGTTTCGGGCGCGGCTCCGGCACATTCTCCTGCTGACGCTCGCGGCGCGCTTCATCGCGCGAAAGGCCTCCGGCGGCGATGCGCTCGACCATCTCGCGCATCTTTTTCTCGTTCGGTTGGCGCGAGACTTGAAGTAGCAGCGACTTCGTGACGATTCCCTTCTCGACGCAAACATCCCGAATCGCATCGGGAATCACGCGCAGCGAAAGCGTCTCGGTTACGGACGAGCGCGCCTTGCCGATTTTCTTGGCGATATCGTCATGCGTGTAATCGAAATGCTCGGCGAGTCGATTCAGACCATCGGCCTCTTCGAATGCGGTCAAGTCTTTGCGCTGGAGATTTTCGATCAGCGCAAGTTCGAGCGTTTCGGCATCGTCGGCAATTTTCTCAATGCACGGCACTTCGCGCAGGCCGGCCGCGCGGGACGCATGATAGCGGCGCTCGCCAGAGATAATGTAATAGGTGTCTTCGCGCGGAACGTAGCGGACGAGCAACGGTTCGAGTACACCCTTTTCGCGTATCGAATCAGCGAGCTCGCGGACGTCGCCGATAGTCTTGCGCGGCTGGTCGGGATTGGGGCGAACCTTGTCGAGCGGAATCATTCGCCCGATGGACGCGCCGCTGTAGCTGGCCAGCGTCTCTACATAGTGTGCGTCATGCCGCATCTTGAGTGTGACGGGCAACCCGATCTTCCTGGACACGTTGCAACACCTCCTGAGCAAGCTTCCGATATTCCTCTGCGCCGGTCGACTTCGGCGCGTAGGCAAAAATTGTTTCCTTGTAGGCCGGACTTTCTTCGAGACGCACGTTCTTGCTGATGCGTGTCTTGAAAAGCGCCTCGCCGAAGACGGCGCGAATCTGCTCGTGCGTGTCGCGCGAAATGTTGGTCCGTTTATCAAAGAGCGTGATCACGACGCCGAGAATTTTGAGCGCTGGGTTCGGCCGCGAGCGAATTCGGCCGAACGTTTCGAGCAAATCGTCGGTGCCCTCTATCGCGAAGTACGCGGCTTGAATCGGCACGAGAAGGTGCGTCGCGGCGACGAGCGCATTCACCGTGAGAATTCCGAGCGCTGGAGGAGTATCGATCACGATGTACTCGTATTCATGCTGAATCGGCGTCATCGCGTCTTTCAACTTGAAAGGCGCATCGAATTGCCCGGCGAGCTGCTGCTCGAGCTTTGCGAGCGCCAGGCGCGACGGCGCCACGAATAGATTTGGGTCTTTCGTCGGGCGAATGATGGCCGCCATCTCAGCCGGCCGATCACTGAACACATCGTACATCGATGTCTGAATGTCCGCCGTTTCGAAAAATGCGATGGTCGCGTTGGATTGTGGGTCGAGATCAATGAGAAGAGTTTTCTTCTTGCGCAGAGCGATGGCGGCAGCGAGATTAATAGCCGTCGTGGTTTTTCCGACGCCGCCCTTCTGGTTGGTGACCGCCACAATGCAGGTCAAAAGCTCACCCCGCTCCCTTCCCCGGCAACGGCAGGCCTATATGTGGGCACAGCCCGCCGCGTATGCACTACCGGTAGGCCAACTCTACCCACGCGGACATTTAACTGCAAGAGGAAAATGGGTGGCTGGCAAAGACCGTGGAAAGGAGGCTAGCTGGCGGCGTGGCCGACGACTGCGCGGAGTCTTGGCTAGGCTGGGAAGGACCGAAAAGCCTCACCTCTAAAGAGGTGAGCTACATCTTATAGCGGCCTAAGTCCTCGTCGCTCAGATTCTCGAGCCATTTGCGCAGTTCTTCATTGGAGCTGCGTTCGGCCATGGCATTCGCCGACTTGGAATTTTTAATCACGTCTTCCTCGACAAAGATGGGGCAATCGAGGCGGAGCGCGAGCGCGAGAGCATCGCTCGGGCGCGCGTCCATGGACATCATCTGGCCGTCGCGTTCCATCCAGATGAGCGCGTAAAAAGTGTCGTCTTTTAGATCCGAGACGACGACTTTGTGGACAGCGACGTTCAGGCCCGTCAGCACATTCTTCAGGAGATCGTGCGTCATCGGGCGCGGCGTCTGAACTTTTTCGATTTCGAGAGCGATGGCGTTGGCTTCGTAAATTCCAACCCAGATCGGCAGGATGCCCGTGCCCTGCGTTTCCTTGAGGACCACTACCGGCATGTTGGTCACCGGATCCATCATCAATCCGCGAATCTTGACCTCGAGTTCCATGTGACCTCCCGGAGACTCAGAGCAAGTGCTCGCCGACGAGACTGTTCGGACCAGAGCGCGTAACCTTGACTCGAACGTATTGTCCCAGAAGGTTCTCAGCGAGCGAAGCGAAATTTACGATGCGATTATGACTCGAGCGGCCGGACCACTGATTTCGCGCGGAGTGATGCGAGTCAACGAGCAATTCAAACGTCTCGCCGACGAAAAATTCATTGCGCGCGATTTGAATGGCGCGCTGCTTGTCGTTCAGGACGGCCAGGCGCCTTGCCTTCTCTTCATCGGGAATGGCGTCGGGCATCGATTGTGCGGAGGTATTAGGCCGCGGCGAATACTTGAATGAGTACAGGGCATCGAATTGAACTGCGTCGAGAAGCGAGAGCGTATCGTCAAAGTCCGAGTGCGTCTCGCCCGGGAAGCCGACGATGAAATCGGTGGTGATGGCGATCGGCCGACGCGCGGCGCGAATCCAGGAAACCTTTTCGAGATATTCTTCACGCGAATAAGTGCGCAGCATGGCCTTGAGGATTCGCGGCGAGCCGGATTGCACCGGAAGATGAATGTGGTCGCAGAGAGCGGGTGTCGCGTCAATCGCTTCGACGATCTCGCGAGTGAAGTCGTTCGGATGCGACGTGGTGAATCGCACGCGGCGGATTCCTGGAACGGCGGCTACTTCGAGAAGCAAATCGACAAAATTCAGGCGTCGCGAACCCGGGTCCCGATAGGAATTCACAGTCTGGCCGAGCAATTGAATTTCGGAGTAACCAAGATCGGCAAGTCTGCGGACATCATCGAGGACAGCATCGCTGCGGCGGCTTCGCTCGGGCCCGCGCGTGTGGGGCACGACGCAATACGCACACGCATAATCGCAGCCTTCGATAATGGTGAGATAGGCGCGAAATGGATTGTCGCGGCGAGTTAGTTCGGTTTCGAATGTTTCTTCCGTATCGAGGTCGAGACCCATCACGCGGCGGCCGCCGGACTCAATTTCGGCCAAAAGCTGCGGTAGCTTGCGATAACTAGCCGAACCGCACACCAGACTAACCCAGGGCGCGCGCTCGAAAATTTCTTCGCCTTCCTGTTGCGCGAGACACCCGAGCACTCCGATGACCTTGTTTCGGCCCGCATCTCCGCGGAATTCACCCAGACGCGAGAAAACTTTCTGCGCGGCTTTTTCGCGGATGCTGCAGGTGTTGTAGAAGATGAGATCGGCTTCGACGAGCGTTTCCACCTGGCGATATCCGCGACCGAGGAGAACACCAGCGACCTTTTCAGTGTCGTGAACGTTCATTTGACAGCCGAACGTCTCGATATAAAAATTTCGCCCGTTTGCGGGGATGGAGTAGGGAGTCGCGCACGAATCGACAGGCCCGGTGACGAAGGATCCAGGGGCCGCGAGTGAATCGAGACGAACGTGAATGGTGTCACTCATGCAACAAACGACATTCTAACACACCGAAATGCGCGAAAAACCGCTACCCTTGGCGCGTCGGGTTGCATCTAACTCGATGACGTATGGTGCTGATTCGTTTGACCATGCGTATAGCGTGTGTTACCTTGAAGTGGGGAAATAGGTCGCATTACGATATTATTTGCTTGGGGGGTCCGATTCATAGTTTATCTTCGCTACTCATCGTCGGCCGGCTCCAGGCTCTCATTGAGCAAACGGGCTGGGTTGCAAAGATCGTTCTGGGCATTCTTCTCTTCCTGTCTCTCTTTTCCTGGGCCATCATACTTTCGAAATCGCGGCTGTTCAGCCGGATCGATCCGCAGACGAGGAAGTTTCTGCAAGTCTTCCGCGCAGGGCGCGGTTTGGCCGATCCGCGGACGCTGCGGGCCGCAGCCGGCGCTTCCCCTCTCGCGGGTCTGTACGAGGCTGGGTTCCGCGAGCTCCAGGGGCAGTTGACAGGAACGAACCCGCCGGGGACCAAGCCAAGAAATATCAACGCAATCGGCGTCGAGATGCGATTGGCAGCCGCCGAGGAAGTCCGAGCGATGGAAAAGTGGATGTCGTGGCTCGCGACGATTGGTTCGGTGTCGCCATTCATCGGACTGTTCGGAACAGTATTGGGCGTGATGGACGCGTTCGAGGGACTTGGCGACGCGGGCGCGGCAAGCTTACGCGCCGTGGCGCCGGGAATCGCGGAAGCGTTGATTACCACTGCGGCTGGCCTCTTCGCGGCCATCCCAGCCGTCATCGCCTACAACCAGTATCTGCAAAGCATCCGCGGCCAAGCGACGCGTATGGACAATTTCACAATGGAATTTGTCTCGAAGATCGAAACACTCTATAGCTGACGCCATGCCACAAATTTCACGCGACACGGGCACAACACTATCCGAGATCAACATTGTTCCGTTCGTGGACGTTGTTCTCGTGCTGCTGCTCATCTTTATGATCACCGCGCCGATACTTCAATCCGGTATCGAAGTGGACCTGCCGAAAACCAAGACGGTGAAAGAAATCACCGAAGCGCGCGTCGTGGTCACAATCGACAAGTCGCAGCGAATTTATGTCGGCGATTCTCCCGTCAACATTCATGATCTCGGCACGCAGATTCGCGGCAAGCTAACTGATCCAGCCCACCAGCCCGTTTATCTCCGCACGGATGAAACCGTGCCATTCGGAAGCGTCGCGACCGTTCTCGACACGCTGCAGCAATCCGGAATTGTAAATGTCAGCGTCGTGACGAAGCCGCTGAGCGAGCGCCCTGAATCACCGTGATATGGACGACTATTTTGAAACTCGGCCGGACCAAAGCCTCACAGGTCCATTCATGCTCGCGATCGTATTTCATGCGGCGCTGCTCGCCGGTATCGCTGTCTCCACAATTTACTCGCGTAGCGGCGATATGGACTCCGGCTGGGGCATGGCGGGAGGATCGATGACGGTCGGCCTCGTAGGTAGCGTCCCGGCGATTCCACTGCCACAACCGGACGTCGTGACGGAAAGCCGCGTGGTGGACGAAAGCAAGGGTCTATATAAAACTGAGCCCGTGCCGCCGCCGAAGGTCGAAGAAAAAGCTACACCGATACCAAAATTTGAAAAGAACAAGCCGCCGAAATATAACTCGAAGCCGTCGCGGCTTCTAGAGAATCCGAAGCCTCCGCCGCCGAACGCCGTTCCGTACGGAGGCGGCGGTTCGCCGGCAGTTCCCTACTCTTCGCCGGCTCCAACGATGAAATTGGGCGCGGCGAGCGAAGGGGGAATGGCATTCAACGGTGCGGGCGGAGGAAATTTTGGCTCGCGCTATTCGTGGTACGTAGAGGCCGTGAACCGGCGTATTTCGTCGAATTGGCTTCAAGCCACGATAGATCCGGGAATTCAATTCGCTCCGCGACTCGACGTGACGTTTCAAGTCTTACGCGATGGCACGGTGACGAATATTCAGGTGACGCACTCGAGCGGCAATCAATCGGTGGATATGTCGGCCATCCGGGCAATACGCGCGTCGAGTCCGCTTCAGGGTTTGCCGGGCGACTACAGCGGATCCTACGTCACCGTAGATTTTTGGTTTGATTACCACCGGCAGTGATGAGGATTTGGGGATGAAGATGAGAACTGGAACGCGATTCGCAATTCGTAGCGTACTGCTCGCAGTTGCGATTGCGGCGCTCTTTGCCACGGCCGACACAGCTTCAGCGCAAGACTGGTTCAAGACGGGCACGGGCCTCGGCGTCTCAAAAGTCCGCCTGGCCGTCCCCGATTTCGGTGCGACCGCCCCAACAGCGCAACCTCTCGAAAAAACATTTCACGATGTCCTATGGAACGACCTCGAATACAGCGGAATCGTCGAGATGGTCAGCCCGAGTTTTTATCCGACCACGTTCCCCACGCAACCTTCGGAACTAAATGCGGCGGCGTGGAGCGCCGCTCCGGCGAACACCTACATGATTGCATTCGGAAATATCGACGCGCAAAACGGGCTTGCTGTCACCGGCAATCTATTTGACGTGCGTTCGTCGCCGCCTGCCGCCGCGCTCCAAAAAAATTATCGCGGAAATGCTACGGACGCTGACGCGCGGCGTCTCGCACACCAATTCGCGGACGATATCATCGCGCGCTTGAGCGGCGGCGTCCCCGGATTCGCGAGCACGCAGATCGCCTTCGTCAGCAATCGCTCCGGCAACAAAGAAATCTGGGTGATGGACTACGACGGCTCGAACCAGCACGAGATCACTCAGTTGAAGACCATCGCGCTAACGCCTCGGTGGTCGCCCGACGCCACGCGGATTGCGTTCACATGCTACGCGCCGTACCAAGGCAACTCTTCAGCGCAGATTTGCATGTACTCAACCGATTCCAACCGGCTCATCAGCTTCCCGCGCTATCGTGGAACCACTTGCTGCCCCGCGTGGTCCCCGGACGGAAAGCAGCTCGCATTCATGGCCAGCGGCCTGAGCGATCCGGGGATTTACACGAGCGACGCCGACGGCGGCCATCTGCACAGGCTGACGTTATCGCGCGGCGTAAGCACTTCCCCAGTTTGGAATCCAAAAACTGGCCAGCAGATAATTTTCCTGAGCGATCGCGGCGGAGAGCCCGTGCTCTATCAGATGAATGCCGACGGTTCGAACGTCGAAAAAATTGCCATGCCGGATATGGGCTATGTCGTGGATCCTTCCTGGTCGCCGAACGGCCAGCTTCTCGCCTTCGCGTGGCGGCGTCCTTCGGGAAATTTCGATATCTACATCATGGATATCGTGAGCCGGCAACTTGTTGAATTGACGCGCGACACAGGCCGCAACGAGCGGCCCAGCTGGGCGCCCGACGGTCGCCATCTCGTTTTCGAAAGCACGCGAACTGGTACTCGGCAAATTTGGACGATGCTCGCCGATGGAAGCGAGCCGAAAGAAATCACGTATTCAGGACAGAACGAATCGCCAAACTGGTCGCCGAAATAGGCGAATTGCCAGTGGGCACCAGAAGAGGGAGTTTTCGTGTACCGGAAAGAATGATTTTCACGTTTCAGGATGGCTGAGTGAGCGAATACGAATCTACAACGTCAGCGCAGCCCAGCCATCGACGATCAATACGACGCCGAAGGAGGCTATTCAATGCAGTGTGATTTGGTCCGCAAGGTTTCAGTACTGTGCTATTTCGTTGCGCTCGTGTTCCTGGCCAGCGGATGCAAAAAACAAGTTGGGACGACTCCGCCGACCTCTGCCCCAGCGCCGGCACCGGCGCAGCCAACCGTAACGATTAACGCGTCGCCTACCAGCGTCAACCCAGGCGATACGGTGACGCTGTCGTGGTCTTCCACAAATGCCACCGATTTGACGATCGCGCCGGATGTCGGCCGCGTCGCGGCAGAAGGCTCGACACCGGTTACGCCGACGGTCTCGACCTCCTATCAAGTCACAGCTAGCGGTCCTGGCGGCAGTGCAACGGCGAGCGTCCGCGTTACCGTGAATGCGCCGGAGGCTGCACCGCCTCCAGCTCCAAGCGCGAGCTTGGATCAGCTTTTCAACTCGAGCGTGAAGGATGCCTTCTTCGAGTTCAATAGTTCGGACCTTCGCCCCGACGCGAGACAGGCGCTCACGAAAACTGCCGAATTCCTGCGCTCCTACCCGCAAATCCGGATTCGGATCGAAGGCTATTGCGACGAGCGCGGCTCCACGGAATACAATCTGGGTCTCGGCGAGCGTCGGGCGCAAGCCGCCAAGGAGTTTCTAGCCACGCTCGGGATTCCCTCGGATCGCATGAGCACCGTCAGCTACGGCAAGGAACGGCAGTTCTGCACCGAGCACAACGAGATCTGCTGGCAACAAAATCGCCGGGCTCACATCGCCCGGGGGCAGTAGAATCAAATTTAGTTTGAATACGCGGGCGTCCCGTGGAAAATATTCTGCGGGACGCCTCGGCGTTTCCAGGGAGGATGATTCATGCGTATACGATCGATGGCCATCGTCGTCGCGGCTGTTTTCTTCGGCGCGATGATCGGACAACTGCTTGCCCCTCAGCCCGCGTCGGGCGTGTCCCGCGAAATCGTGGAGCTTCAGCAGTCGGTAGCTCAACTGCTGCAGGGCCAACAGGACTTACGCAGCTCATTGGAACAGAAGCTCACAGAACTGCACACGCTGGTTGGCCAGTCGCTCGACTCGCAAAACCGCCTGAGCACGGAAATGGCCGCGCTGCAGAAGAACATGCAGGATGCGCAGGCCAACGCCGGCGCCAAGGTGGATACGCTCGCCACGCAATCGCAGGGGCTCTCGGACAACATGCAGGATTTGCAGGCGCGCGTGGGCAAGGTTTCGCAACAGGTTTCTGACGTTCAGAACTTGCTGCAGAGCATTGACGCGAAAATTCCGGGCGGTACTGCGACAGCGACTCCCACCGGCAGCGCTTCCGCTCCTCCGCCGTCTGGAGCGGCCTCGGCAGCGCCGCCGATTTCCTCGGACACCCTCTACCAGAACGCGCTGCGCGATTACAACAGCGGCCGCTACGATCTCTCGCGCCAGGAGTTCAGCGACTTCCTCAAGAATTTTCCGGATTCCGACCTCGCGGGTAACTCGCAGTTTTACCTTGGAGAAATTGACTTTTCGCAGGCGAACTATCAGGACGCTCTCGCTGCCTACGATATGGTCCTCGTGAACTATCCGAAGAGCTACAAGCTGGCCGCCGCGTCCCTAAAGAAAGGCGAAGCGATGATGGCGCTCGGTCAGAAAGCCAGCGCGATCCGGCAGTTTCGGTCAGTGGTCAGCCGCTTTCCAGGAACGGACGAATCGAAGCGCGCCGAATCCCATCTGAGGCAACTCGCTCCTAGCCCCGCAGCCCATTAATTCCACCCTCACCGCCGGCCGCTGAGTTCGGTTATACTCGCCTGACGAAAGCGAACCCCGATACAGCGGGAGGCGGAAGCAATTATGTCGGTTAACAAAGTCATCTTGGTTGGAAGGCTCGGCAAAGATCCTGAGACTCGGTTCACGGGTTCGGGCCAAGCCGTCTGCAATTTTAGTATGGCTACGGATGAATCCTTCCGCGACCGCTCCGGCGAACGCCAGAAGCGCACCGAATGGCATCGAATCGTTCTCTGGGGCAAGCTGGCCGAAATCGCTCAGCAGTATCTGAAGAAAGGCATGTTGGTATACATCGAAGGGCGGATCCAGTCACGCCAGTGGGAAGATAAGACCACCGCTCAGAAACGTACGTCGTTCGAAATCGTCGGCAACGTCATGCGCATGCTAACGTCTCGCGCGGACAGCATGGCAGCCGGCGCAGGCGCCGCGTCCACCGCGCCGAGCTCACACTCCTCCGACATCGAGGGGCCAATGGCTGACGATTCCATGTCCAGCGGGCCAGAAATCTCCGACGAAGATATCCCCTTCTGAATAACACTTAGACGAGCTTCGCTGCAGCTGGCGGTGATTTGCGTCGATTTTCCTAAAGACTATCGCTGCGCGGCGGCCTTGGCTCTCAGATCGTCCAGATGGTGGATGAATTCGTCGAATTTGGGCTGCTGCTCGGGCGTGAGTAGTGCGCGAATTTTCTGCCGGCCATCGTTTCGGATGGCATCTGCTTGAGGCTTCGTTTGATCCTGAAGTTCTCGCATGCGATCGCGAATGTTGTCGGAGATCGCGCTGATCTGCGTCTGTTGCTCTGGCGTCAGCGAAAGTTGGTCGGTCATCTGCTGCATGATTTCCGTGTGGGTCGGAACGATTACGCGGTGGCCGTAAGCGCGCGCCTCCCAGTAATGCATTCCGACGCCGCCCAACGCAGCGCCAAGCAGGAACACCACCACTACTAGGATTCCCGCCTTGCGCTGAACGTTCTTATTTTCCATGGTTAGCTTCACCAACGTACGTCAATACGTCATCCGGATTAATTGACTGACTCCCAGGATCGGGAAACAGCCCCACAAAATCCGCCGAGTGAGCTTCCGTCACCGGAGGCCTCACCGGAATACCGGAAACCGCACCGTAGCTAAGTAGCAGCACAAGCGCGGCTGCGGCCGTCCACGCGGCGCGGAGGGAAAATACTTCAAGTGGACTCCAGAATCCACTTCCAGCAGCGGCACGATCTTCTTCGGCGCGAACCGAGGCCATCACACGTCGCGTGAAGAACGGCCCAGGATCTGCCACCGGCTCGCTCGCGTCTTGCATAAGACGCCGGCTGGCCTTTGCCAAAGCCACAGCCTCCGAGCACGCGGAGCATTCGTGGAGATGCGCTACGATTCGCTCCTGTTGCGGCGAACTCAAATCGTCTGAGACAAAGTCCTCAAGGTGAGCTTCAAATTCCGAGCAAGTTTTTCCTAGCTTATGTCGAGACATGCGATTCAGCCCCTCCTGTCTTTCGAATGCGATCGCACGGCCCCGGTCAACTTGCGCCGGTACGCTTCCATCATGTTTGCTCGAGCCCGGAACATGCGAACTTTCACCGTATTTACGTTCAATTCAAAAATTTCCGCGATCTCCTGAACCGAGAGCCCTTCCACTTCCTTGAGCAGTAGAATCTCGCGGTCTTCCTCCGAAAGCGCCGAGAGCAGCCGCTCCGCGAGATCGCGAGCTTCCACTTGCTGGCCGTGCCCGGACGGGCCTCGATCAGCTTGCGCATACGAATCCAACAACTGAACTTGCTCTTCCGAAAGGTCCGATTCGTAGACGAGCGGCCGAACTTTCTTCTTCCGCAGGGAGTCCCAGCACTCGTTCACGGCGATCTTATATAGCCATGTGGAAAACGCCGAACGCATGTCGAACCGGCGAATCGAGACGTAGGCTTTCAGGAAAACTTGCTGCGAAACGTCCTCAACATCCTCGCGGCGGCGCAAAATTCGCGTAATTACGGCGAATACGCGCTGCTGGTGGCGCCGAACAAGCTCCTCGAACGCCTCCACTGTTCCATTTTGGGCCATTCGGACTAGCTCGCGCTCGTCCTGCGTAATACCGCCTGGCAGGGCAAAGGCTGGAATCGCCTGGACCGAGGTAGCCACGTCTTTTGGGACGTTCGCCATATTGGTTAGGTTACATTACGATTGGATGCGGGTGCGCGAGATGAAGGCTCAATTTCATGTTGCAGACATCTTACGACCGTGGTAAATAATGACGCTATGATAATTGGTGATCGGCTTCGCTTGCTTCGAGAAACAAAAAAACTATCACAAGGCGACATCGAGAAACGCACCGGTCTGCTGCGTTGTTACATTTCGCGCGTTGAGAACGGTCACACCGTTCCGGCGATCGAGACGCTGGAGAAACTGGCGCGTGCTATGGAACTTCCCCTCTATCAGCTTTTCTATGATGGAGAGGAACCACCAGAGTTGCCGAATCTTCCGAAGAGGAAGACGGCTGACGATATCGCGTGGGGCAGCAAGGGTAAGGAAGCGCGTCTTCTGTGGCGTTTTCGCCGGCTTTTGTCCAGGATCGAAGAGCCCGACCGGCGTCTTCTCCTTTACATGGCGCAGAAGATGGCAAGCCGCTAAGGTTTGCTTCAAGGCATTCCACCCAGGCGTCTGCTCACTCCCACTCGATTGTGCTCGGCGGTTTCGAGCTGATGTCGTAGACGACCCGGTTTACACCGGGAACTTCGTTCACGACACGGACTGAGATTCGCTCGAGCACCTCGCGCGGGAGTCTTGTCCAATCAGCGGTCATCGCGTCTTGCGATTCCACGACGCGCACGACGACGGTGTCTCCGTACGTCCGTCCGTCTCCCATGACGCCTACACTCTGCACCGGCAGCAGGACCGCAAATGCTTGCCACACTTTCTCATATAGGCCAGCTTGCCGAATTTCGTCCACCACAACGGCATCCGCCGCGCGCAGGGTCTCGAGCCGCTTGGGGCTCACGTCACCGATCAGCCTCACCGCAAGTCCCGGCCCGGGAAACGGGTGCTTCACGAGAATTTCTTCGGGTAACCCAAGCTCGCGTCCGATGCGGCGCACTTCGTCCTTGAAGAGATCGCGCAGGGGCTCGATCAACTCGAAGGGCATATCCGCTGGTAGCCCGCCGACATTGTGATGGCTCTTGATTGTGGCGGAGGGTCCTTTCACGGACACTGACTCGATGACATCCGGATAGAGGGTTCCCTGCACCAGGAAACGGACGGCGGCTTCGCCATTGGTCGAGTCCGAAGCGAGCTTCCGCGCTTCCTCCGCGAACACGCCAATGAATTCCGCGCCGATAATCTTGCGCTTTTTCTCTGGATCCGTCACGCCAGAAAGCTTGGAAAGAAAGCGCGCCGACGCGTCCACTCCAATCACGCTCAACCCGAGCCGGTTGCGCAGAAGGTCAAGCGTCTCACGAAATTCATCGCCGCGAAGGAGTCCCGTATCCACGAACACGTTTGTCAGCCGGTCGCCGATAGCGCGGTCTACTAATGCGGCCGCAACCGCTGAATCCACGCCGCCGCTCAACGCGCAAAGGGCGCGCGCTCCGTTTGTTTGCGTGCGAATGGCCGCGACGCTCTCCTCAATAAACCCAGCGCGGCTCCAGTTTTCGGCTGCATTACAGATCTCAAACACGAAATTCTCGAGGATCTCCGTGCCGAATTCGGTGTGGAGCACTTCAGGATGGAATTGCACGGCGTAGCATTTCGCGGCTGGATTTTCCATCGCCGCAGTGGCGTTCGCCGTGCGTCCGGTGACCGCAAATCCCTTGGGCAGCCCTTCGACATTATCGCCGTGACTGTTCCAAATCTTGATCGAGCGCGGCACGCCTCTGAAAAGCAACGAGTCGCCTTCGATCTCGAGCTGCGCAGGCCCATATTCGCGGCGGGTGACCGGGCGCACGTCGCCGCCAAGCACGTGCGCCATCCATTGCATGCCGTAGCAAATACCCAGCACTGGCGCGCCGAGCCGCAGCACCTCGGGATTGCACACCGGCGCGTCCGCGTCGTACACCGAGCTCGGTCCCCCGGAGAGAATAATCCCAACCGGTTCCCACCGGCGAATCTCCTCCAGCTTGGCATTGCATGGCAGCACGGCGGAGAAAACTTCCTGCTCGCGAACGCGCCGCGCGATCAGCTGCGTGTACTGCCCGCCAAAATCGAGAACGACGATGCCCTTCTTGACGCTCATCGCTTTCCTCTCACTTCCGGCGATTCGTGCGTTTCAGCGCAGGACGATATTTACGAGCTTTTTCGGCACCACAATCGTCTTCACAATTGTCTTACCGTTGATCATGTGCGCGACCCGCTCGTCGGCAAACGCGCGCGCCTTCAGTTCTGCTTCGCTGAGACCGTCATCTACCAGAATCTTCCCGCGCAGCCTGCCGTTGATCTGGATGATGATTTCATGCTGCTCCTCGCGCGCCAGGTCTTCGCGGTATTCCGGCCAGCGCACCAGCCGGATGCCGCCCGCGTGACCGAGCATTTGCCAAAGCTCCTCAGCGAGATGCGGGGTAATCGGCGCGAGCATTAGCACCAGGATTTCGATCACCCGCTTCACAACGGCAGGGTTCGCCGCTTCACCCAACGGCTCGTGCGCATGAAGCTCGTTCACAAGTTCCATAATCAGCGCGACGGAAGCGTTGAAGTGCCAGCGCACTTCGAAATCGCTCGTCACGCGCTTCAGCACCTGATGTGCCTTGCGCAGTAGCGCTTTCTCTTTTTCAGTGGCCTTGCCAAAATCAAACTGCGCATAATCGAGCGCCGGGGCGCCGCTCAGCCGCGCCGCGTTCGCGTCGATCAGCCGGTAGACGCGATTCAGGAAACGCGAGCACCCTTCGATCGCCTGCTCGCTCCATTCGAGATCTTTCTCCGGTGGCGCGGCGAACAGTGTGTACAGCCGCCCCGTGTCGCAGCCATATTGCTCGGCCATCTCGATTGCGCCGACGACGTTCCCGCGCGACTTTGACATTGCCACGCCGCCCTTCTGCACCATGCCCTGCGTGAAGAGCCGCGTGAACGGTTCGTCGTGGTGCACCAGACCGATATCGCGCATCACTTTCGTAAAAAATCGTGAATAGAGTAGATGCAAGATCGCATGCGTGATGCCGCCGACATACTGATCGACAGGCAGCCAGTACCGCACGAGTTCCTTGTCGAACGGCGCCTTGTCGTTATGCGGGTCGGTGTAGCGGTAGAAATACCACGATGAATCCACGAACGTATCCATCGTGTCCGTTTCGCGGCGCGCCGGGCCGCCGCACTTCGGGCACGTCGTGTTCACAAATTCCGCCGACGTCGCGAGGGGCGACTGCCCCGTCTCGAGCAGCGTCACATTTTCGGGCAGCAGGACAGGAAGCTGATCGTCCGGAACCGCGACGACTTCGCATTTTTCACAATACACCACCGGAATCGGCGTGCCCCAGTAGCGTTGCCTCGAAATACCCCAATCCCTCAGCCGGTAGGTGGTTTGCGCTTTGCCGAATCCGCGCGCCTCGGCGTCGGCCGTCATCTTCTGCATCGCCTGCTCGCTCGTCAGGCCCGAGTAGTCACCCGATTCCACCAGGCGCCCGGGCTCTGTATACGGGCCTTGCAAACGCTCCGTTCGATTCGGATCACCCTTCGCTGGATGAATCACCACCCGAACCGTCAGCCGGTATTTCTTCGCGAACTCAAAGTCGCGTTCGTCATGCGCCGGCACGCACATCAGCGCGCCCGTGCCATATTCCGCGAGAACAAAATTGGCGACCCAGATCGGAATCTGCTCGCCGGAAAACGGATTCACCGCAAATCGGCCGGTAAAAAAGCCTTCCTTCTCCGCGGTCGCAATTTCCTCGGTCGTCAGGACGCGGCTGCGCAGCTTGTTCCACTGCGCTTCGACGGCCGCGGCACCCGGCACTCCAGCCAGCAATTTGCCGACCAGCGGATGTCCGGGCGAAAGCACAATCGCCGTCGCGCCATAAATCGTGTCAATGCGCGTCGTGAAAACTTCGATCGCTGCACCCTCGACTTGGGGCACGTCGAACTTGATTCGTGCGCCTTGCGATTTGCCGATCCAATTGCGCTGCATCGTCAACACGCGCTCAGGCCAGCCGCCTTCGATCTCCTTCATGTCGTCGAGAAGCTGATCCGCATACGCCGTAATCTTCCAGAACCACTGCGCGATTTCGCGCGCTTCGACGATTGTGTCCTCATGGCGCCAGCACCGCCCGTTCACCACCTGCTCGTTCGCCAGCACGGTCTGGCATCTCGGGCACCAATTCACGCGGCTCTTTTTCCGATAGGCAATTCCCCGCTCCAGCATCCGGAGGAAAAACCACTGATTCCAGCGATAGTATTCCGGCTCGCACGTGGAAATTTCCTTGCTCCAGTCGTAGCTGAAGCCGAATCGTCGCAAAACTTTTTTGAATTCGGCGATGTTTTGACGCGTCCAGTCGCGCGGACGAATGCCGCGGTCAATCGCCGCGTTTTCTGCGGGCAATCCAAACGCGTCCCAGCCCATCGGGTGAAGCACGTTGAAGCCGCGCATCCAGCGGTACCTCGCCACGGCGTCCCCGATCGTGTAGTTGCGCATGTGACCCATGTGCATCGTGCCCGACGGGTACGGCAACATCTCGAGCATGTAGAATTTCGGGCGCGAAGAATCGGGATTCGCCAGGAACGCGTCCTGCTCGTCCCATACTTTCTGCCACTTGGCTTCAATCGCGCGTGCGTCGTACTGGCCCAATGTCTCTGTCCTCGACCAAAGAGATTTCAACTGCCAAAATTGTGAATGCTGCAAATCCGTGCCGGCCTGAAGCCCGCCGCTGCAATTGCCGTCACTTAATCTTCCGTCGCCGCGCGCCACTCGCCTTCGCGCGAACAGATGGCGTGCGCGTTTTCTTCTTGGCGCTGCTTTGAGGGCGCGGTTTGTGCCAAGATTTGCGCCCTCCGCCAGCAGGAACGGGCTGGCCGAGCAGCTTCCATAGCGCCGCCACATTTCGCCGGTCATCGCCGGGCTTGTCGATGGGCGTCTCGAGTATGAACGCGCGCGCAGCCAAATGCCGGTGATTCAATATCCGCGCGAACGCCTCGAGACCGATCTTTCCCTTGCCGATGTGCTCGTGCCGATCAACGCGCGAGCCAAACACCGCCTTCGAATCATTCACGTGAATCACATGGACGCTGGCCAGTCCAACCGCAGCCTCGATCCGCTCCAGCGTCTGCTCGAGCTCGGCCTCGCTCGAAATACCGTGGCCCGCCGCAAAAAGGTGAGCAGTGTCGATGCACACTCCCATCGGCAAATCGCGGCAGAGATTGAGAATCGCCTTCAGCTCGCTGAATTGAGACCCCACCGAGCTTCCCTGCCCGGCTGTGTTTTCGAGAAGAATCCGCAGGTCGCCCAGCTTCAGCCCTCGCACAGCCTGGCGCAATCCATCTGCAATGGCCGCAATTGCGTCGCTCGGATGCGATCCGCAACAAGAACCCGGATGCGCCACTAGAAAATCCGCGCCCAGCGCCAGCGCGCGAACGAGCTCGCCGTGAAACGCCTGCACGGAACGCGTGCGCAGCACGCGATCGGGGGAAGACAAATTGATCAGGTAATTGTCGTGAATGACCAACGGTCCAAGACCCAGTTGCCGGCGCCTCTCGCGGAACCTCGCTGCGTCCGCGGCCGCAAATCGCGAGCTGTCGCGGTCGCCAGGCCACATGCGCGGGCTCGATGAAAAAATCTGGAGTGCATTCGCGCCCAAGCCGTGCGCAATTTCAAGCGCGCCGGATATATCCCCTGCTATAGAGGTATGGATTCCGACCCTAACGCTGCCGTCTTTCCAGGCAGGAATTTCAGGCGTTGGTGGAGGTTCCGGGCGGTATTCGTCGGCGTCGTCGTACAGGAGTTGAGAGGGTGCTGTAGTGTGTTGTTCTTCCGCCATTCCCTCAGGATGTCCCGGAAAGTGCGGCCGATGGCGGCGAGAACCGCGAGCTCTTTCGCCGCCGGCCTATGTAGAACTAAACCATCTTAGCGGAATTCTCTGAATGCCGCAAATTGACTGCTTCGGCGTCGCGCGGTGGATTGCTCGCGAATCCGAGTCAGCGGTTAGGCTTCAGCAGTATGCATCCGCCGATGAGCGACAGAATCCCCGCGACGACCGCCACGGCGAAGACCAATACGAATACGGGATTGCGAAAGTCGGACGCGGACGCGTGATGGACGTGGTGCTGTAGCAGGTGCGCAAACGCCAGCGTGGTGAATAAAACAGAAACTCCGCAACAGATTCGCAATGCTTTCATCGCTACCTCGCTCATTTAAATATTCAGACACCGCGAATGATCGTGCTACCACGCATCCATGTCAAATAATACCGAGGGTCAAATGGTATCGACGCGAAAAATCGGAGATCGAGAAAAAGTCGGAGTGGTTTTGGTAACGCGGAATCTGCTCACGTTCATCGCGCTACAGAAATCGCGCCCCTATTCGTGGCGGAGGGCCACCATCGGATCGACGCGCATGGCGCGCCGTGTCGGCACGTAAGACGCTGCCATCGCCACGAGCGCCAGCAAAATTGCGACACCGGCAAAAGTAATCGGATCCGACGGACGCACACCAAAGAGCAAATTTGAGAGTAAGCGCGTCAACACCAATGCCACCGGGATGCCCACCGCCAAGCCAAGCAACAGAAGTTTTGCGGATTGCGAGAGAATCAGCCACAAGACGCTTTCGCGAGTCGCGCCAAGCGCCATGCGAATTCCGATTTCGTGCGTGCGGTACGACACCGAATAGGAAATTACCCCGAAAATTCCCGCCGCCGCCAGCACCAGCGTAAGCACGCCGAACAGGCCAAGCAGTATCGTGCGAAATCTTGGTTGCGCGACTGAAGCCGAAATGCTCTCCGCCATGGAAGTGACGTTACTGACGGGCAGATCCTTGTCAATGCCAGCTACATCTCGTCGAATCGCTGCCGCCACGCTCGACGCACTCAATGTGGTCCTCACGACGATGTCCGCTCCCCAAAACGGCGCCTGCGCAAACGGCACGTACATCATCGCCCCTGGCTCTTCGTGCAGCGCGATATCCCGCACATCCCCGACGACTCCCACAATCTCTCGCGGGATGCCCTCGTGCGGAGGAAATGCGAAGACAAGCCGCTTCCCGATCGGGTCCTCGTTTGGGAAATAGTGATGCGCGAAGGCTTCGCTGACCAACGTCACCGGCGGTGCTGACATCGAATCTTCCTGCGTGAAATTGCGCCCTCGCAACAGTGCAATTCCCATCACATGAAAATAACTGGGGCTCACTGCAACATAATCCGCAGTGCGGTCCGCGCCTTTCGTGACCGGAGGCATCCCCTCGATCTCGAAGCCCAAATTCACATTGTCATCAGCAAGCGGAAGCGGCGCGGCCAGGGCGGAATCCTGAAGGCCAGGCTCGGCTTGGATGCGCGTAAGCAACTGCTCGGAGAAGGCCGTCCATTGTTGCGGCGTCGAATATTCGAATTGAGGCAGAGAAACGTCGGTCTTCAGAACGTGCTGAATGTCGAATCCCGGGCTCACTGCGGTAAGAGTCAGGAAGCTGCGTACTAGCAATCCAGCCGCGACGAGCAGGATCATCGCCAGCGCGATTTCCGTTACCGCCAGGAAATTGCGCGCCCGTTGGCGGCCCCGGCTCCCATTCGAGCGCCCGCTGCCCTCTCTCAGCGTGACCTGCAAATCGGAATCCGCCGCGAAAAGTGCAGGAGCCAAGCCAAAAATAAAACTTGCAGCCACCGACAGCAGCAGCGCGAAGCTCATTACCCAGGCGTCGACTCGAATCTCCTGCGCACGCGGCAAGCCCGGCGGAATTATCGCGGTCAAGCCTCGCACTCCCCAATACGCGAGACATACGCCCAACGCACAACCCAGTATTCCGAGGACGGCGCTCTCCGTCAGCAATTGGCGGACGATACGCGCGCGCCCCGCGCCGAGCGCGATTCTCACTGCCATTTCTTTTGCGCGCGAAGTTGCTCGCGTTAGAAGCAGATTCGCGATATTGGCGCACGCGATCAAAAGAACCAGCCCCACGCAACCCAAAAGCACCAGCAGCGCGGTCTTCACGTCACCCACGGATTCCTGCAACAGCGGAACGATGCGGACTGTCCAGCCGGCGTTCTCCACGGGAAATTCCTCGCCGAGCCTCGCGCAGATCGCATCCATTTCCGCCTGAGCCTGCGTCACCGTCACACCAGGCTTCAGCCGCCCCATGACCGGAAGAAAATGTCCGTCGCGTCGCGCCATAAAGCTACTGAAGAGTGGGTCTTGGACGATTGGTATCCAGATATCTTTGCGCTCGTCGAAAAATGGGCTCCGGAAATCCGAAGGCATGACCCCAATCACTGCGAACGGGCGCTTGTCGAGCGTGACGGATTCTCCGATGATTTGCGGGTTCGCCTCGAAGCGCTCGCGCCACAAATTCTCGTTCAGTATCACCACCGGCGGCGCGCCTTGCCTGCCATCCTCAGGGAAAAATGTGCGCCCCAAGAGAGGCTTGGCCTCCAGAAGAGCGAAGAATTCTGGCGTGGCCGCAACGATCTTCACAGTTGAAGGCTCGCCGCGCCCGGTAAGAGTCAATTCGTGAAAGCTAGTTCCGGCAAGCTCGCTGAAGACGTGATTCTGCGCCCGCCACTCTTCGTAATTTGGGTACGAGACGCCGGTCTCCTTGACGTCCAGTTGCGGATTCGTCTCGAACACCGTGACCAATTGCCGGGGATGCCCGTAAGGCAGCGGCTTCAAGAGCACCGCGTAAACGACACTGAAGATTGCCGTGTTGACTCCGATCGCGAGCGCCAGAGTGCCGACCGCGATCGCAGTAAATCCGGGCGATTTGCCGAGCGAACGAAGCGCATAGCGAACGTCCTGGACGAACGCGTCAAGAAGGTTCACTCCACGCGCTTCGCGACACTCTTCCCTGGTTCGCTCAATGCCGCCGAACTCGAGTCGTGCGCGACGCATCGCTTCCGCCTTCGGCAGGCCGCCGCGAACCAAATCTTCCGTATATGCCTCGATGTGAAAACGAAGCTCCGCGTCCATCTCGTCGTTTACGCGCGATCGCCGCAAAATCGCCAGAGTCCACGACCGAACACGCGCCCGCAAACTCACGCTGCCTCCATTGATGTCAGCATAACACTTGAGATTTCGCTGAACACGGTCGCGATCTCTCCTAGAACGGCTAGGAGTATGATAATTCCATGGATTAGGATTTGCAACCAAGGCACAGGTGCCCGTTGGGACTAACCGGCAGACCGCTCGTTTTTCATATTTAAATATTTCAAATTTGAAATCTCCGTCTGTTTTCCACGACGTTTGCGCCCAGCGTCCTCAACAGGACGAGTACCCTGCCATCTTCCTCGATCGACTGGCCAAATCAGAATCGTCACGCTACGCGAGAATTCTGTAGCATAATGCGCGCTCCAGATGGAGAACTGCCGATGACTATGCTATTCGTATTTTTGATTGGAGTGCTCACAGGGCTGCGTTCACTGACACCCACAGCGGCCACATCGTGGGCCGCACGCGCAGGCTGGCTAAAACTCAGAAGTCCGCTGCTCTGGGTTTCCACAACACCGGCCGCCGTGGTTCTCACCGTCCTCGCGCTCGCCGAACTTGTCGCAGATAAGTTGCCGTCAACTCCCAGCCGCACCGCGCCTCCAGGCCTGATCGCACGCATCGTGCTGGGCGGACTGTCAGGCGCATGCATAGCTATGGCCGGCGAAATGGGAATCCTAACCGGTGCTCTGCTCGGAATTCTCGGCGCGCTCGTAGGCACGTTCGCCGGCTACCAAATCCGAACGCGGCTAGTGAAAGCGCTGCATACGCCGGACTTCGTTGTCGCGGTCATCGAGGACCTCGTTTGCATCGGCGGATCCCTCTGGATCGTGTCGCGATTCTAGCCATACTCGTCAATCGAAATTGTCGTACGGCATCATCGGCGCATCGAAGATCAATGGGCCACCGCGAATCATGTTGATTTGCAGGCGTGTGTCCCATGAAGTAGACTTTTTGACTTACTGGCGCAAGGAACCGCTCGCTGCACACGCAATACTCCCGTGCCGGTTGTAGTTCCGATTTCGCGCATCGAGGACCTGACAGCCAATGCTCGTCGTGATGCAATCGCATGCCACTGAGGAGCAGGTCCGCGCGGTCTGCGAGCGTATCGAGGAGTTGGGCTACAAAGCGCATCCCATTCCCGGCTCCGTTCGCAGCGCGATCGGAATCACGGGCAATACCGGAGTCGTCGACCTCGGCACGCTCGAAAGCATGGCAGGCGTTGCCGAGTGCATCCCAGTCAGCAAGCCCTACAAACTTGTCAGCCGCGAGATCAAAGCGGAGAATTCCGTCATTCGCGTCCCAACTCCGCTCGGCGACGTGACGTTTGGCGGCCCGGCCGTAGCGATCGTCGCCGGACCATGCGCGGTCGAAACCGAAAAGCAGGCGTTCGCCATCGCCGAAGCCGTGAAAAATTCTGGTGCGCGTCTATTCCGCGGCGGTGCGTATAAGCCGCGGACGTCTCCCTACAGCTTTCAAGGCCTCGGCGAGCCAGGCCTGAAAATTCTTGCAGCGGTGCGCGATCGTTTCGGCCTCGGTATCGTCACCGAAGCGATAGATAACGAGAGCCTTGATCTCGTCGAGCGCTACGCTGACGTGATTCAAATCGGCGCTCGCAACATGCAGAATTTCTCGCTTCTAAAGCGCGCGGGACGTGCGAAGAAGCCAGTGCTGCTGAAGCGCGGCATGTCCGCGACGCTCGATGAATTTCTGATGGCCGCCGAATACATCATGGCCGAGGGAAATTACGACGTGATTCTCTGCGAGCGCGGCGTGCGAACTTTTTCCGATCACACCCGCAACACGCTCGACCTCAGCATGATCCCGGCAGTGCAGCGCCGCAGCCATTTGCCCATCGTAGTTGATCCGAGCCACGGCACCGGGCGTCGAAATAAGGTCTTGCCGCTATCGCGCGCAGCGGTTGCCGTCGGCGCGGACGGAATTCTCGTTGAAGTTCACAACGACCCTGAGCGCGCGCTTTCCGACGGCATGCAATCCATCGTGCCCGAGGAATTCGCGCAGCTCATGGCTGAAGTGCGGCAGATCGCCGGCGTGCTCAACCGCTCGCTCAACTGAATTGCTCTTGAAAAAGCGCCGCCTTAATTATCGCGTCGTGATTCCGCTCGGAATTCTCGCGCTGGCAGGGCTTCGCCTCCTTTTGCTAGAGCGGCTTCCCGCATATCTGCGGCCCGGCTTGCGCCTGGACGCCTACGTCGCAAACACCGCCGACGGCACAGTGACCGCGATCGATCTCGTGAAACTCGTGCCGGTGGCAACGATTGCCGTCGGCGCCGAGCCGAGCGGCGTGCGCGCTCACCCGGTGCGCGACGAAATTTGGGGAGTCAGCTCAGACGCCGGCGTAGCGTGGGTAATCGATACTCGATCGAACGCTGTCGTCGCCCGCATTCCCGTTGGCGGCGCTCCCTTCGCCCTCGATTTCTCGCCAGACGGGCGCCGAGCCTACGTCGCCGCTTCGGCCTCCAACTCCGTCGCGGCCATCGATTGCGCCAGCCGCCGCATCGTGGCGCGCGGCCGTGCAGGACGCACGCCCTGGATCGCACGGCTCACTCCCGACGGAAAAACGGTAGTCGTCTCCAATCGCGACGACGCCACGGTATCCCTACTCGACGCGAATACTCTCGCGCCGCTCGCCGTCGTCCCCGTGGCGCCGCGGCCCGAGCAAATCGCAATTCTGCCCGACAGCTCGAAAGCGTTCATAACTTCCGGAGGCTCAAGCCAGGTGGCAGTCGTGGACCTCCGGCGCCGAGTCTTGCTCGCGAATCTCGACATCGGCGGCATCCCGGACGATCTCGATCTGAAAGGCGACGGCGGGGAGCTTTACATCACGATGGCAGAAGCGCACGGCCTGGTGATCGTAAATACGCAGACGAACGACGTCGCCGAGTTCCTGCTCCTCGGCATGGCGCCGACCGCAGGCGCACTCGCGTCCGACGATTCGGTGTTCTACGTCTCAGACTCGATGGCCGGGCACGTGGTTCCGATTGCAATTGATCAGCGTCGCGTGGCGCGGCCAATCCAAGTCGGGCAGAGGCCCGGACAATTGGCGCTCACTCCCGGCGACGACATGCTCCTCGTCGTGGACACCCAATCGAATGACCTCGCCGTCGTGCGAACGGCAACGAGCGGCCTCATCACGCTCATTCCCGTCGGGCAGCGCCCGCGCGATATCGCCATAAAAATGTTTTGAGATTCTCGATCGGCGTCACCCGACGTCGACGCGCCCGTCGCCTCGCGTCGCTCTCCTCGCGTCATTGCACGTCGAGAGTAAGCTGCGCCGTGCGCGACACGCCCTGAACCGAACCAGTCACGGTCAACGTATATATGCCGGTGGGCGTGCCCACTGTCGAAGTGGTTTGCGCGCCTCCACCACTCCCGCCGCCGCAGCCACCCAATATCAATAGCAGCACCGCGACGCACAGAGCCGGAATAGCCGCGAGGGCGCGAATCCGCCATGCTCTTCTCGCACAGATCGCCCCCGCGATCATTACGAGAATCGCCATCAAGCCAACCGCAAACAGAGGAAACGCTTGAAACTTGCGCCCAAAGTTTTGCAAATTGCCGTTCGGCGCGCCGCGAAATATTGGGCCAAGCCACGATGCACTCGCCGCCGTCGTAGCGACGCTCACCGTGAACCCGGCCGGAGAAGTGCCCGCAATATTCACGGTTGTCGGTGAAACCGAGCATGTCGCCAACGTCGGCGCGCCAGTACGCGTCAGATTCACCGCACCCGTAAATCCTCCGAGCGGCGAAACCTGCAAATTGTAATTCGCCGTTTGCCCCGCAGTCACAACGATGGACCGCGGGGCGCCAGGCGTGACTCCGACCGAATAATCCACCGCCGCGCCGCTGAGCGCCATCGTCTGCGGCGAGTTCAGCGCGTTGTCGGCAATATTGAGTGTAGCCGCGCGAGCCCCCGCGGCTTGCGGCACAAACGTCACATTGACTGTGCACGCAGTGCCGACGGCAATCATATTCGTGTGCTGCGAGTTGTCCACGCACGTACTCGTCTGCTGAAAATCCCCAGGATTCGTGCCCGACAACGTCATGCTCGAGATGGATAACGCTCCGTTCCCCGTGTTCGCGATAGCAATCTGCGACGCCGCACTCGTCGTGCCCACAAGCTCAGCGCCAAACGACGGGCCAGTTCCCGGCAACGCCACGCTCGGCACGAGACCCATTCCCGACAGCGTCACCACCTGGGGATTAGATATCGCACTGTTCGCGATGAGCAGTGTCGCTGCCTCCGCTCCGCCGGCCACCGGCTGAAACGCGACGGAGACGGTGCAAGAAGCCGATGCGACGTTAAGCGTGCCGGGACAATTGTTCATTTCAACAAAATCGGCAGTGTTTGCGCCGCTCATCGTGATGCTCGAAATCTGAACCGGTGCAGTCCCCGTATTCCGGACCGAAACGGTTTGCGCCGCAGTCGGGATCTGGAGCGTCTGCGGCGCAAAACCAATGCTCGTCGGCGAAATGGAGAGCGACGCACCCACACCAGTTCCCGACAGCGCCACCATCTGCGGCGAGCCGGACACATTGTCCGAAAATGAAATCATTGCAGTCTGCATTCCCATAGAAGTGGGCGTAAACGTCACATTGACGCTGCACTGCGCATTCGCGGCAAGCGTTCCGCCGTTCGATGGGCAGCTGGTTCCGGGCTCGAAAGCAAATTCCGATGCATTTGTCCCCGCCAACGAAATCGTGCTGAGTTGCAGCGAGAGGCTGCCCGTGTTTGTAAGCGTCACGGTTTGCGGTCCGCTTGTATTTGCGACGATCTGCGCAGGAAATGTGAGCGACGTCGGCGCGAGATTCACCGCCGGTGACGGCAGCACGCCCGTCCCGGAAAGTGGAACGGACTGCGTCACGCCCGCGGCATTTCCCGCGTTGTCCACAAATTGAAGCTGCGCGTTGAAATTGCCGGTCGTTTGCGGCGCAAACGCGATTCCGATCGAGCAGCTCGCGCCAGGTTGCACCATCGGTGGGTTCGTGCAAGTGTCCTCGCCTTTGATGGCAAACTGCGCCGCGTTGCGCCCGCCCATGGTCACCAGCGAAATATTAAGCGCGAGATTGCCCGTGTTGCTCAACGCGACCACATGTTGGACACTCGTGGTGCCCTCGGGCAGATTACCAAACGAAACCATCTGTGGAGAAGGAGAAGCCACCGGCTCTTCTCCCGTGCCCAAAAGATTCACGCCCTGCGGACTATTCGCGGCATTGTCGGTAAAGCTGATCGCGGCGGACTCGGCGCCTGCAACCGACGGCGAAAATGTCACCGTGATCGAGCAGTTCGCTCCGGCGGCAAGCGTCTGCGGCAAAGTGGGGCAGTTATTCGATTGCGAAAAATCGCCGGCGTTCGTGCCGACGATCCCGAGGCTGCTGATCTCAAGCGGCACCGTCCCGCCGTTCGTCAGGATACTCAGTTCCGGCGGATTTGGGCTGCCATCGAGTTGATTGCCAAAGTTCAACTCGGGCGCATTGAACTCCACAATCGGACCAACATTCGCGTTCTCGGCGAGCGCCACGAAGAAGGCATCGGGCAGTGGCGGCGATTCCTGACAGCTCGTGCATACTGGCTGAACTCCAGTTTGCGGATTCCCAGCGAGAGGAAAATCCGGCGAAGTCGCGCTGCCACTGACAAAAACGCTCCCACCGGCTGTCGCGGCGACGCCGTTCGCCTGCGCATCGTTGCGGCCACCAAGAAGCGTTGAATATAAAAGCGACGCAAGTCCAGATTGCGTCGAATCGAATTTCGCGACGAACCCGTCGCTCGTGCCGCTGAAAGACTGCAAAGTTTGAGACGTCGGGAAATTAGGAGATGTGGTGTGTCCGGCGATATAAACCGCATTTTCGCCGAGCGCAACCACACTGAGCGTCGAATCGCTGCCACTTCCACCGAAATACGTTCCGTAGTTGAGCGATGTCACTCCCGCCGACGACTGGCTCACTACAGCGAGAAATCCATTCGCAGTGCCATTGAGCGTCATTTGGTATCCCGATATCGTAGGCGAATTGACGATGTTAGAAGATTGCGTGGTTCCGGCGACATAAGCGTTTGCAGGAATCGCGCCATCCACGGCCACTCCGAAAGCCTGATCAGAGCTGCTGCCTCCAAGAAACGTGGAATAGATACGGTCCGCCGTCCCAAGACCCTTCGGGCTAAAGCACATCAAGAAACCATCAAACGCGCCTCCGCCGTATGTGCCTTGGAAGCCGTTTGTAGTCGGAAATCCGGTGCCGGGCTGCGATGTGAATCCGGCAATATACACCTGGCCAAGAAGATCGACGGCGACGCCCGTCACACCCACTTGCACCGGCTCGAAATTCTGATCGCCACCCGTGTCGGTATACGAATATCCGTCAATTCCCAGGTAGGTGAGATAGGTCAATGTGCCGGACGAACTATAAACGGCAAGGAAACCGTCATTGCTGCCGGCTTCGGCGGCGCCGTTCAGCACATTCCCGCCGCTGCCGAAAGTTCCCTGATAAGCACCTGTTGTAACCGGAAGATTTGTCGAAGTCGTGTCGCTTGCAACGATAACATTCCCATTCGGGGCAAAAGCGACGCCGGCATCGCTAGGCGTTTGAGTAGCCTCGGAGCCATTTCCGGCGAGCAGCGTCGAGAACAGCAGCGAGTTCCCTTCCGTGCCAAGCTCAGAAAGGGCAAGCGCATTCGCCGATGTGCCAATAGAAGATTTATCTGTGACCGGATAGTCGGTCGAAGTCGTAGCGCCGGTAATAGCTACGTCGCCATTCGAATCCACCGCCAGCTGTCCGCCAAATTCCGTGCCGTTGCCGCCAATGAAAGTGAGATAGATGAGCGACGCCGCACCCGTCTGCGTCGGATCAATCTTGGCAACGAAGAAATCGGGCCCCGCTCCCGCCCCGATCGAGGTGCTCACGGTCTCGGGAAATCCGGCCGGCGGCGCGGTGCCCGCGAGATAAACTTTCCCGCTCGAATCGACCCCAACATCGCTAGCGGAATCCGCGCCGGAACCGCCGAGAAACGTCGTGTACGTGAGCGAAACAGAGGGATCGATGATCAGCTCATGAGAATGATCGTATCGCGGCACTCGAAATGAAATCATTCCACGGCGTCCGATTGCGTACCCGCCGGTTACAGCCACCCTATTCCCAGCAATCTCCTGGTAAATCGAGGGGCTACGCAAACGAAGAGTCTCTGCTCCATTCCGCGCAAAAATGTCGTCGTCCGCCCCGATTTCCAACTTCCCGCGTCCGCGCAAACGAAACTGCAGCCGCCTCAAATCCGCGCGTGGCGCCGCGACGAAATCGAGTTCAATTCCGTCCCCGCCGCTGCGAGCAGTGCAATCAATCCCCGGCGCAATCTCCCGCTCACGCACCGAATCAAACATCGAGACATCCGTGCGCCAGCGCATCGAATCGCGCCCGATGAAGTAATTCGCTCGCCCGGCAAGAAGGCCCGCGCCATCCCAGCGCGAGCCTTGCAATTTGTTTGGAAACTCGATGCCGAGCGGCCGCAACCGCCCAGAGAGTCTTGCCCTGGATGATCCAGCCTCGTTCGGCAGGATGACGATGTCGCCGCTTTCGAACGAAAACGAATCGTCTCGCCCGCGCGCCAGAAACTGCGTGCGCCGCGGGAATTGCCCTTGATTCCGTTCGAAAACCACCGGAAGCACAGGCTTTAGGGCCCGCACGCGAGGACCGCTCGCCGATGCCGGCAGAGCCCGCGCCACGCTTCCGGCGTCACGAGAATCCGAAATCGCGAATGCGGCTAGAACGAGCGTGGAGAAGCATGCAACACCGAACAACCGTCTTCGTTTCATTAGGCCCTCGACCCGGCAAGAAACGCCTGCGGGGCGGGCTCGACCGGAACCGAGCCGAATTTCGTTTTGTTGACACACAACGCCTGAGAAGGAGCGCGAGGAATTTGCCGCTGACGTAACGCAAAGTCAACGCGCAGAGCGGTGAATGATTACGTACGTGAAGTTACGGAGGAAATTAAGCTAGACAGTTCCAGCGTAATCTGCGAGCCCTATTCGACCGGCCAAGCATACGCTGCGTCACCCAACGGAATTTCGAGATAGCCTTCCGCGGGCAAAACGTCCACCGGCAACCCGCCGTCCCATATCGCGACACCGAGAAGCAGCGATCGCCGCCCCTTGATATCGAAAAGGTTCTTTTCAAATGAGACCTCGACGGTTTTGCCGAAAGCGGCCTTCGCGAATTCCACGGGACTCAAAAAGCACATTCCACCTTGCTCGAGCCTCACCGATCCGAGCTTTCTGTCGCGAACCGCGAGCGTCAACCGTGTCTCGCGCGCATCCCATAAGGTGATGCGAATCTCAAATTCTTCAAATTTGGTAAGCGTTTCCGGAATGAGATCGAGCCGCAGATAGAGACGCTCTTCGTCAAAGCCGAAGAGCAAATCGTCAATGACGAACATGCGTCCATGCATCGCACTCGAACGGCGCTCCGCAGCGTAATATCCTGCGCCCAGCCATTCGAAGTATGACGACTCACGGCCGTCCACAATCACTTGCAGGTAATCTGACGGGCTCTCGCGCTTCACCACCGTTGGCAAATGCTTGATGGGCTGGGAAAGCGAGTCCGGCGCCTCCTCGCCAAGAGCGGCATAAACTGCCGTGAGATGTTTCCGAAATAGCGCATCAAATTCCGCGTCGTTTGCCGTGCTGTGTTCGGGCCCGAACCACCAGAACCAGTCGCTGCCTTCCGCCGCTAGAATCGACTCAAACGCCCGCTCGAGCGCCTCCGCGCCAGGCGCCGCGGACACTTCACGTTTCGCTTCTCCCGCGGCCCGTGCATAAACTTCACGCGCTTCCCCCAGCATCTCCCACGCGCGCACGTCTTCGGCATCGCCAATCCACACGTCGAAATTCGCGTTGATCCACGATGCCGGGAAAATTGATTCGATCGAAGGAATCTCGCCCGCAGCGGCAATCGCTTCCGTCGCCGTGAGGGGATGAATGTCAGGATCATCCTGTATCTTCTTGTAGAACTGCCGAAGGAAATCGCGGCCGTTCCCCGCGTAATACTCCCACGCGTTCTCGCCGTCGAGGATCAGGCTCAGCGTCGGCGGTCCTGAGGCCGTCCACCGCTCGCCGATTAGCCGGATGCGTCGATGCAAGTCCTCCGCCGCTGCCTGCGCATCCATGCGGCTGTAAACGAAGCCGAGCAAATCGGAAAGATAGTGATCGCGGAAAAATCCGGCAATCTCGGCCTCGCCCCGCCGCAATCGCCACGGCGAATAAAGCTGATCCGCGTTTTCGGGATATCCCGCGGCGTCGCGCCAGAATCCGATATTTCGCGTCCGGCCGAGCACGCCTTCATCCGTGGCGAACCAGCGGAAGCCGATCTCAGCCGCAATCTCAAGCGCCTCATCAGAGACAGACCCTTCCGAAGGCCAAAGCCCCGCGGGCAGAGCGCCAAATCGCTGCTTATGATACCGGCGCGCCCGCACCAGTTGTTCGCGCGCATCCTCGGGATAACGGTAAGGCGGACGCGGAACAGGAGAATTCGGATTCGACCTTCGAGCAATCTCCGTATCGCAAACGAGCGGAAGAATCGGGTGATAGTACGGCGTAGTCGAAATTTCAATTTGCCGGCGTTCGGCGGCCGCGCGGTATTCCGGGAGTACGCGCGAGATCAACTCCAACTGCTTCGCGTTGAGTTGCGCTTTATCGTCTTCCGTGAACTTCTTGCCCTTTTTCGAGAGCGCCGACACAACAGGGTCGTGCGCCAGATATTCCTCATCCATCCACGCAAGCTGCGAAAGCAATTGCAAATCGCGCCAGTCGCCCGCGGAAAACTGTGCCGCCGCGGATTTTTCGCCACCCGATTGCACGCGTTTGTATAATTCCACGTAGCGCGGCCAGCGCGCCATCAGATTGTCGTGATTCACCTGAAATCCGCGCTCGAGAATGTGCGATTTCTGCTCGGGCGTGAGTGAATCGGCCTCCGCAAACGCGACATCGAACCACGGCTCGTGAAATTCACCGCTCGCGTACTCATCGATCTGTGCGCCGAGCGAAGGCACCACGTTAAACGTCATGTGAACGCCGGGAAATTCTTCAGCGAGCTTAACCATGCCCCAGTAGTCCTTGAGCGCGTGGAGTCGCGTCCACGGCATGATGTAGAGGCCAGCCGTGGGATCGCGATATTGCGGCTGGTGCATGTGCCATAGCAGCACGACATTCACAGCTCTCATCCCGCCACGCCCTCGCGTCCGCCGCGCTTCACCATGCTAAGATGTTTTCCCACAAACATCACAATCGCCTTTGTTTATCGGCCTTCCGTAAATCCGCCCTGAAAGTTTGTCTAGGGTCTGATTAGCGACGCCGGCCCAAAAAATTGGGGCCGGCCATCAAGCTCGCCCCGCATAGAGTAGCATCCACCCCCAGAAATTCCGCTCGTGCTCTTGATGAATTCATCACAAGCCGTCACTGGCGCGTTCATTTGACATTTAAATTCTCCTGAAGGGGTCGCCCTGATAACGCAACTCCTTCTGATTTCCCCGCACCGCAACCTACGACCTACGAGATGACGAGCGAACCACAGCTCCGGATTTTATTCCGCTGGAGCGCGATACGTTTTGATTTCCACACGGCTTCGAGAGTAAGCTCTGCGCTGATTTCTGTTCCTGGTATTGAGTATCGAAAGGGACGGGTTTCGATCACTGGCAGCGAAAGACGTATAAAAATCGCATTTGAAAGGAGCAACTATGAAAGGGATCGCTTTTTTGCTGGTTTCAGTCGCGGCGATGGCTGGCCTTGCCGCCTCGATGGCCCCTGCATCCGGAAATGCCGATGACGCGGCCGCGCCGTGGGTCACAGAAAAGCCCGCTGGATACCGTGACTGGAAGTGGATCTCGTCGGCCCATGAAGCGGGCAAACTCAACAGTTTGGGCGCTGTTTTGGGCAACGAGGTAGCGATCAAGGCCTACCGCGAAGGGACGCTCCCCTTTCCTGACGGCACAATCATTGCCGCGTTGCACTACCGTAACGTTCCGTCGGAGGAGAACAACAAGGTCTTTGGCCAGGCGCAATCTTTCGTTCCAGGTGCCCCAACAAACGTTCAGTTTATGGTCAAGGACTCAAAAAAGTACGCCGCGACGGGAGGTTGGGGCTTCGGTCATTTCAACCCAGATGGCAAACCCGTGGATGCGGCATTCATGAAACCCTGCTTTCCCTGCCATGAGCAGGATAAAACCCACGACCTCGTTTTCACGCAGTACGCACCTTGATCGAACATTGATGGATCATTCTTGGACGAGGAGACTTGTCAGTGGGCGGTAAGTCGCGTGACCGGACATTGACGGCCGTCGCGCCCTGAATCTTGCTCCCCGCGAGTGCCCGCGAAACCGTTGCAAGCCCGATGCGGAATCGCAGCGCAATCGTGGCGATGCTGTACCCCTCTGCGCGCATCTGCCGAATTTTCGTCTCGGCCGCATCTGGAATCATTCGCGGTCCACTCATCACAGCCCCGCCCCCACGGCGAACGTGATTGCACTTTGTTTCAGGTTCGGCCTGCGCCCCGGCTGGCGGAACTGTGCACCGTGCTAATATGGTTTCGCGCCAACATGCGCATCCTTGACCGATACATTTGTCGCGAAGTTTTCTCCCACTCTCTGCTGGGTCTTGCCGTATTCACTTTCGTATTTTTCGTGCCGCAACTCGTGCGCCTGATGGATGTAATTGTCCGGCATTCAGGCAGCGCGGGCAGCATCGCATTGCTTTTCCTGTGCTCATTGATACCCGTTCTCGCGTTCACTTTGCCGATGGCCACGCTCGTCGGCGTTCTGATCGGCCTCGGCCGAATGTCCGCCGACAGCGAAATCATCGCGCTCAACGCTTCCGGCATCGGCCTGCGACGATTGCTCGTCCCCGTCGGCGCGATCGCCGTTGCCGCGGGAATGCTCACGCTTCTCGTCACGCTCTGGCTCAGTCCTCTCTCCTTGCGCGAGTTCCACACACTCGAAGAAGAGCTTGCTTCCGCGCAAGCTCCCTTCGCGATTCAGCCGCGCGTCTTCGACGAGCGCTTTCCGCATCTCGTTCTATATGTGCAGGACGTTGAAGCGACGGCCGCACGCTGGCACGGCGTTTTCCTGGCGGAATCAGATGTAGCGGCCGGCTCGCATTTAACTCTGGCGGAGGACGCCATTGTAATCGCCAGCCCCGAGCACGGAAAGTTTGAGCTGCATCTCGGCCCCGGGACCACTCACGAATTCGATCCGCACACGCCTTCGAACTACAACGTCACGTCATTCGGCTCGAGCGATTTGCCCGTGGAAATGACCACGCCCGGCGCGCACAAATCCTCAACGCTCTCCGACGCCGAACAGCACACTCTCGCGCTCCTCACCGTCACCGGTCCCGATGAACTTACAGCTCGAACGGAATTTCAGCGGCGCCTCGCGTTTCCCGCGGCGTGCCTGGTCTTCGCGCTGCTCGGCGTGCCCGTAGGAGTGCGTCCGCGGCGCGGCGGCAGAGCTGCGGGATTCGTGCTGACTCTTGTCCTCATCTCCGGCTACTACTTTATCTTCGTCGCGGGCGTGCATTACGCGCAATTGGGCGCCGTCTCGCCGATCGTAGGCGTGTGGACTGCCAACGCCGTCGCCACCGTGCTGGCGATATTTCTCTTGCGCGGCATCGAGCACATTCGCGGCGAAAGCTGGATCTCGCACGCATGGGACAAACTTCTCGGCATGCGCGCTCAACCCGTATCGGCAAAGGTCGTGCCCATCACGAACAGCACCATCGCCATCGCTGCAAATGGCACGATGGGGCGAAGAGGCGTCGTAACCGGCGGAGTGCAAACCGCGTTCCCGCTGCTCATCGACGTCTACATTCTGAAGACGTTCTTCTACTACTTCGTCCTCATGCTCGCCGGTTTCGTTGTGATCTTCGACGCCTTCACTCTATTCGATCTGCTCGGCGATATTTCCCGCAATCATATTTCCTGGCGCGTGGTCGCCAGTTACTTCCGCTACCTCGTGCCGCTGATGGTCTACCAGCTCGTTCCGCTCGCGGCGCTCGTCGGCACGCTCGTCACGCTCGGCATGCTCGCAAAAAACAACGAGGTCACTGCCTTCAAAGCGAGTGGCGTGAGCCTCTACCGCCTCTGCCTTCCGCTCGTCCTCGCAGGCACTCTCCTCGCCGCCGGAATGTTTCTCCTTGACGATACTTTCCTCCCCTACGCCAATCAGCGCCAGGACGCGCTGCGCAATCAGATCAAAGGCCGCCCCGCGCAAACCTACTTGCATCCGACGCATCAGTGGATCTTCGGCGAAAAAGGAAAAGTACTGAACTACGATTTCTTCGATTCCGATCAAAATGTTTTCGGCGGCCTCAGCATTTTTGAAATCGATGAGACGACTTTCCGCATGCGCCGCCGCGTATTTGCCGAGCGCGCGAAGTGGGAACCGACTCTAAATGCGTGGATTCTCGAAGAAGGTTGGGTCCGCGATTTTCAGGGCGGCCGCATAATCGCGTATTCGCCTTTCAAAGTCCTTTCGCTCGGTGAATTTTCGGAGACGCCCAGCTATTTCAAGCGCGAAGTTCGCCAGTCCTATCAAATGAACTGGCGCCAATTAGCGGAATATATTCGCGGCTTGAGGCAGGCAGGGTTCGACACATCACGCCTCGCCGTGCAATGGCACAAAAAATTCGCGTTTCCGTTGATCGCCGCGATCATCATGTTCTTGAGCGCGCCCTTTGCATTTCTCGTGGGAACGCGCGGCGCCGTCGGCGGATTGGCCGTCGCCGTCGGAATCGGAATTGTCTATTGGGCCACAGCGGCATTATTCGAAGCGATGGGCGCAATCGGCCAATTGCCGCCGCTACTCTCCGGCTGGGCGCCGGATGCAATTTTCTTCTTCCTCGGAATGTACTTCTTCCTCAGAATGCCAACGTAACTCGCCAGACTGGACGCGGCAACCGCTTTCGCTGCCACGGGCACTTGTAGCGCCGGGCTTCACGCTCGGCATCTTCGCTTTCGCTGCGACGAGCATCTATCGCTCTCGCCGCAACGGGCACTCGTCGCGTCCCGCGATTCGGCTTGCTACTACCGCTTCTTCTTGGTCAATTTTTCTTCAAGTACTACTTGAGCTGCAGCCAATCGCGCGATCGGAACTCGAAATGGCGACGCGCTGACGTAATCCATCCCTATCGAGTGGCAGAACTTGACGCTATCCGCATCCCCTCCGTGCTCCCCGCAAATCCCAATCTTCAATTTCGGCTTCGTCGAGCGTCCGCGCTCGATTCCCCAACGCATCAATAAACCGACGCCGGCCTGATCCAAAGTCTGAAATGGGTCAGCCGAAAAAATTGCCGCCTTCTTCTCGTCAACGTAATCCGGTAGGAATCGCCCGGCATCATCCCGCGAAAGCCCCATCACCGTCTGTGTTAAATCATTCGTACCGAACGAAAAGAATTCAGCAATCTCAGCAATCTGGTCCGCGAGCAGAGCCGCGCGCGGCAACTCGATCATCGTTCCGACCAAATAATCAAGTTTCACTTTAGACGCAGAAATAAGTTCGTCCGCCACTCGCCGCGTTGCCGTATGGAGAATCGCGAGCTCCTTCTTATCGAGAACCAGCGGATGCATGATCTCAGGTAGCACTTTAACGCCGCGATTCTGGCAATCAATCGCCGCTTCAATGATCGCGCGTACCTGCATCTCGAGAATCTCGGGATACGTGATGCTCAGCCGGCACCCGCGGTGCCCGAGCATCGGATTCGCCTCATGCAATTGCTCCACGCGGCGCGTAACCACGTCGGGATCCACACCGATTTTCTTCGCCAGCTCTTCTTGCTTGCCGCGCTCGTGCGGCACAAACTCGTGCAGCGGCGGGTCGAGCAAACGAATCGTCACCGGAAATCCGTCCATAGCTTCGAAGATGCCGATAAAATCACGCCTCTGGAATGGAAGCAGCTTCGCTAGAGCTCGCGCGCGAGCCTCCCGTGAATCGGCGATGATCATTTCCTGAATCGCAAGCTGCCGGTCGGCGCTGCGCTCGGGATGCTCGAAATCCTTAAAGAACATATGCTCAGTGCGGCACAGGCCGATCCCTTGAGCGCCCATTTCACGCGCCTTTCGCGCGTCCTGGGGCGTGTCCGCGTTCGTCCGGACTTTCAGCCGGCGGATTTGATCAGCCCATTTCATCAGCGTCGCGTAACTCTCCGGCGGACTCGGCCGCGCCAGCCGCGTCTCGCCGGTGTAAACCGCCCCTTCGTTTCCATCGAGCGTCAACCACTCGCCCTCTTTCACAACTCGTCCATCCACGCGAATCTGCTTTGCCGCAGCATCAATATCAAGCGCCTCTGCACCCACCACGCAACACTTCCCCCAACCTCGCGCCACCACCGCAGCGTGGCTCGTCTTGCCTCCCGTCGCGGTCAGAATTCCCTGCGCCACATACATGCCGCCCACATCTTCCGGACTCGTCTCCCGGCGCACGAGAATCACGCGCTCGCCGCGCGCCGCCCAATCCTCGGCCTCGTGTGCGGTGAACACAGCCTTCCCCACAGCCGCGCCAGGCACCGCATTAATGCCACTTCCAATTTTGCGCTTCGCCAGATCCGACTTCGGAATCGATGAATCGATCACAGGGTAGAAGAGGCGCTCGACGTCTTCGGGTTTGATACGCAGAAGAGCTTCTTCCTTCGAGATCACGCCTTCGCTAGTAAGGTCCACGGCAATCTTGAATGTCGCCGCGGGCGATCGCTTGCCGGTCCGCGTCTGTAGCATGTAAAGCTTGCCGTCCTCGACCGTGAACTCGAGGTCCTGCATGTCACGATAGTGCTTCTCAAGTTTTACTCGAACCTTTTCAAGCTGGCCGTAGACCTTCGGCATCCGCTTCGCCATCTCAGCCAAGTGCATCGGCGTGCGAATTCCGGCAACAACATCTTCCCCCTGCGCGTTTATCAGGAAATCGCCGTAGAAAATCTTCCCGCCGGTCGAAGGATCGCGCGTGAAGCAAACGCCAGTGCCGGAATTTTCACCGCTATTTCCGAACACCATCTGCACCACGTTGACGGCCGTTCCCACCAATCCCGCAATCTTCTCCACGCGGCGGTAAGTCACCGCCTTCTGCGCCATCCACGAGCCGAACACAGCGCCAATCGCGCCCCAAAGCTGCTCTTCGGGATCTTCTGGAAAATCTTTGGACGTTTTGTCTTTGAAGTATTTCTTATATTCACCTACAAGTTCACGCCAGCCGTCGGCCGGCACTTGTGTATCGTCCTGCACCTTGAACCGCACCTTCATCGCTCGCAGCTTTTCTTCAAGATCGTCTTTAGGCAGGCCGATGACGACCGACGAATACATCTGAACGAAGCGCCGGTACGCGTCATACGCGAATCGATCATTCGACGTGCGTTTCGCGAGGGCTTCTACCGACTTCGAGTTCAACCCCAGGTTTAGAATCGTCTCCATCATGCCTGGCATGGAGCGCGTGGAGCCGGAGCGCACGCTCACGAGCAGCGGATCGCTCGCATCGCCCAATTTCTTCCCGACGGCCTTCTCCAGGCGCTTCAAATGAGTCGCCACTTCCGCGCGAAGACTCGACGGATACTTCCGGTCATGCTTGTAGAAGTAGTCGCACGCCTCTGTCGTAATCGTGAAGCCCGCGGGAACAGGCAATCCGATCCGCGTCATTTCCGCCAGACCCGCGCCTTTGCCTCCCAGAAGGTCGCGCATCTCTCCATCGCCTTCCGCTTTGCCCGCGCCAAAAAAATAAACGAATTTCAAGCACCACCTCCGAATTTTTTCACATCAATTTCGCGCTTCGAGTAAAACTCAAATTGTCGGCTGGGCGACTAAAATCATCGTCGGCTCACTTCAATAAATTCTTGAATCTCGCCGACGTCCTTCAACAAGCTGCGTCTTCAGAAACGATTTCAGAGAAATCCGCAATCGTCGAAAATTCCTTTAACAACGTCGAGAGCAACGACAGCCGGTTCACGCGCAAATCTTCTTCCTCAGCCATTACTAGAACGTCGTCAAAGAAACGATCGACCGCTGGCCTGAGCCCGGCGATGACTTCAAGCGCTTCTCGATACCTCGCTTCATTCTTGAACGCGCGCGCCTTCTCGCCGATCGCTTGCGAAACTTCGTAAAGTTCTCGTTCAGATTTCTCGCGAAGGAGTTCCGGCCGCACCGCGGAGATTCGCAAGCCCGATTTTGCAAGTAATGGTTGCGCCTTTTCCAAGATCTTGCGAATCCGCTTGAATGCCGCAGCGAGCGGCGTGAAGTTTCGCGTTCCTCGAATCGTCTTGAGAGCCTCCACTCGAGCCGTCGCGTCAACCAAGTCGTCGCCGCCTGCTGCGAGAGCCGCATTCACTTCGTCGTACGCGAATCCATGTTTCTCTCGAAGCACGTACCGCGCTCGCTCTTGCATGAACGCGAGAACTTCGGCCTCAGCCGCAGGTGTCACTTCAACTTTGTGCGTCGAATTCCGAAACGCGTTCGCTGCGGTTGAAATCGCCGACGAGAGCGAGAGCGGCAATTTGCGCTCGAGCAAAATCTTAACGATGCCAAGGGCCGCGCGCCTGAGCGCAAAAGGATCGCTTGAACCAGACGGGATCGCACCGATGGCGAAACATCCGACCAGCGAATCGAGTTTATCTGCGAGCGCTACAGCGCAGCCCGCAAGATTCCGAGGAATCGGATCGTCAAGCCCGACGGGGCGATAGTGGTCGTACACGGCCCAGGCCACGTCCGCCGCCTCACCCTGCGCGCGCGCGTAAAGCCCGCCAACGACTCCCTGCAATTCCGGAAATTCGCGGACCATGTCCGTTACGAGATCGCATTTGGCAAGCTCCGCCGCTCGATCCGCGTCATCAGCGTGCGCTTCAAGAACACCGCCCTGGCTCCAGGTGTTCGCCAGCCAGCGCGCCAGCGTGCGCACGCGCTCAACTTTATCGTGGTAGCTGCCTAATCTCGACTCGTACGTCACATGCTTCAGCCGCGGCAAATACTCAGCGAGCGGCTTCTTCATATCGCTGTCCCAGAAAAATCGCGCGTCCGCAAACCGCGCCCGTAGAACGCGCTCATGCCCGCCGCGAACGAGTCCTTGCCGGTCGCGATCCAGATTAATGATGGCGATGAAGTGCGGCTCAAGCCCGCCGTGTTTGTTCTCGACTGCAAAATATTTTTGGTGTCCGCGCATCACCGTAATCAAAATTTCTTTCGGCAGGTCGAGATACGCGGGATCGAAACCGCCTATGATCGCGGACGGATATTCATTCAAGTAGACCACGAGATTGGCGAGGCCCGGATCGGAATGCGCACGCAAATTCCTCTTCGCAAGTAACGCTTGAACTTCTTTCTCAATCTTTTTGCGGCGCTCTTCCGGATGCACGATAACAAAATTCCTGCGCAGTTTACTGACGTAATCCGCCGGCGTGCTCACAGGGATTTTCGACTTGCCGAGAAACCTATGACCCGAAGTTGAGGTTCCCGCTTTAACTCCGGCAATCGTGAACGGCACGACTTTTCCATCGAGCTCCGCAACAATCCAGCGAATCGGACGGATAAATCTCAGGTCGCTTGCGCTCGTCCAGTACATCGAGCGCGGAAAAGAAAGTTCGCGTATCGCTTGAGGTAAAATTTCCCCGAGAACATCTTTCGCCAAGCGCCCGACGATCACTTTTTTTATCGCCAGATACTCGCCCTTCGGCGTTACCACAATTTCAATTTCCTCAAGCGCGATTCTCTGCTTGTCCGCAAAACTTAGCGCGGCGCGGGTCGGCGCGCCGACACTGTCGTACGCCACCGATTTCGGCGGACCGAGAATTTCCTGCACGATGTCGTCTTGCTTCAAAGCTACTTCGCGCGCAATCGCAACTAATCGCCGCGGCGCGCCAAATGTTTCCACGCTTCCTGCGCTCGCTAGTCGGTTTGAAACCAAATGCGTCTCAAGTATTTGTTTAAGCTCGTTCGCGGCCTTCGCAATCATTCCCGCAGGAATTTCTTCGCATCCAATTTCGAAAAGCAACTCTCCCCGCGCCGTCATGCTTCGGCTCCAGCATGCTCAAGTGTTGCCGGAGATTGTTGCTCGAGCCAAGCCGTCGCAACTTTGCACGCAATCTGGCGCACGCGCCCGATAATCGCGGCGCGCTCCGTAGTCGAGATCACGCCGCGCGCATCGAGAACATTGAAAAGATGCGAACACTTCAAGCACATGTCATACGCACCGAGAATTGAAAACCGTTTCTTGTCTTCGCCGCGCAGACCCGCGTACGCTTTCAGCAGCCTTTGCGCTTCCGCTTCCGCGAGATCGAACATCTTCCGCGTTCCCGCGGGATCGGCCCACTCGAAGTTATAGCCAGAGAATTGCTGCTCCTCCGCAAATCGCACTTGGCGATACGTCATGTCCTTCGACCATCGCACATCGAAGACATTGTCCACGCCCTGCAAATACGCAGCGATGCGATCGAGCCCGTAAGTCAGTTCCACGGAAACCGGATCAAGATCGATTCCGCCGCATTGCTGAAAGTAAGTGAACTGCGTGATCTCGAGCCCATCGAGAAGCACTTGCCAGCCGATTCCCCACGCGCCAAGCGTCGGCGATTCCCAGTTGTCCTCTTCGAATCGAACGTCGTGCTCCTTGAGATTGATTCCGATCGCGCGCAGGCTCGCGAGATACAGATCCTGAATGTCCGTCGGCGTCGGCTTAAGTATCACTTGAAGCTGAGTATGTTTGTAAAGTCGGTTGGGATTTTCACCATAGCGTCCATCCGCAGGACGCCGGCTCGGCTGCGCATAAACGACGCGATAATGCTCAGGACCGAGGACGCGCAGGAAAGTTTCCGGATGCATTGTGCCAGCGCCAACCTCGACATCGTACGGCTGCTGCAGCACGCAACCCTTCTCCGTCCAGTAGCGCTCCAATGTAAAAAGCAAATCCTGAAACGTGAGCCCGTGCGGCTTTGCCGTCGCCGGTACTTTCGGTTTCGTCTTGGCAGCTCGTGCACTCAAATTTTCTGCTCCCACATTTTCCGCGAAGTCAGTCTCTTCTCCGCTTGCCATTCTATCCAATCAAGCGCAATCGAAGTGATTTCACGCACCGCAATCGGCGGCGCGTTCACTTCAACCAATTGTTCAAGGTTCTGCGTCGTCATTCGTTTCATCAGTGCAATCGTTTCTCGAGGTAGCACGTGCGATCCAATCGGACGGCAACGCGAGCATGACAGTCCGTGAAGTCCCGGCGCAACGAACGCTTGCTCTTCTCCGAGCGCGCGCCCGCAGATCACACAACTATCAAGGGGCGGCATCCAGCCTGCAAGCTTCAACGACCACAAACAAAAATATGCAAGTGGCACTTCCGATTTGTGCGTAGCCTTAATCGCGCGAGCGCAAAGCAAAAGCAAACGAAACGGCGCGTCGAGTGCCTCTTTTTCTGGAAGTACAACTTCAGATATTTCGCTGAAGAGCGCGAGTGCTGCGCCGGACTCGTAATCGCTGAAAAGTTCAAGAAAAGATTCAATAAGCTCGGTCTGCGTGATAGTCACGAGATCGCGCCGCTCACGCTCGAAATACCAAATGCGAATGTAACTCAGCCGCTCGAGCGTCGAGCCAAATTTGCTCTTCGTGCGTTTCGCGGCTTTCGCCACGCCGCGCATGCGTCCGGCACTGCGGCTCAGAAAGCTGACGAGCCGGTCGGCTTCGCCGAGTGGATAGCTTTGAAGAATGATGGCCTCGGATTCGTGGAGTGGCATCGGCGTGTCGGCCCGCCGACCTACGGCTCGTTCGCGGCGCTCGCAATTTCCGCGCCCAAGTTGCATCCACGAACGTACAGGCCGGACGAGCCGTCAACTGCAGAACGAAATTTTTATCACAGCCGCGCGAGCGGCGCAATTGAATATCCGTCACCGAACTCGAAAATATCAGCTCAGCTGTAGTCGTCGCGCTTTCATCGCGGCGGCAAACCGGATAGAGTGTCTCCGCAAGATTTCCATTTGCCACCCGTAGCGAAATCGTTCTCGCGATTTCGCCGCGGCGGCCTCGAATGGTTCGACGAGTACCCAATGAACTTCGTCATGAATTCAGAGATCGCGCGCGTGGATGTGGTCGGTGTCGGTCTGAACGCTACGGATACGATTATCCGATTGCCGAATTTTCCAGCCTTCGATTCTAAAGTAAGGCTTCTCTCCTCCGACGTGCGCGCGGGCGGGCAGGTCGCATCTGCAATGGTGGCGTGCCAACGCTGGGGCCTGCGCGCGCGGTACGTCGGGAAAGTTGGCGATGATTGGGCCGCTGATTTCCAGCAGCAGCAACTCGACGCCGAACACCTCGAGAGCCATCTGATTCGCGAACCGAATTGCGCAAGCCCCGCATCTTTCATTTTGGTGGACACGCGTTCGGGCGAACGAACTGTGCTCTGGGGTCGCAACCAGCGAGTCGAATTAAGACCGGAAGAATTAAAGCGCGAGTGGATCGATTCCGCTTCGGCGCTGCTCGTGGACGGGCACGACACTGCGGCGGCGGCGCTTGCGGCGCGTTGGGCGCGCGAATCAAAAATTCCTGTGATCGGCGATTTCGACAATCTTTATCCTGGAGTTCAAGCGTTACTTGAGAATGTCGATTTCCTCATAACTTCAAGCGCTTTCCCTGCGCGACTGACAAACGAGGCTGACGTGTTGAAGGCATTGCGTCAAATTCAAGCACAGTTCAAGTGTTCCTTGATGGCTGCGAATCTTGGCCGCGACGGAGTGATCGGCTGGGATGGAAAGCGATTCTTGTATTCCCCTGCTTTCCAGGTGAACGCGATTGATACGACCGGCGCGGGAGATATTTTTCATGGCGCGTTCGTGTACGGAATTGTGAAGGGGATGAGCGTCGAGCAGAATTTGGAATTCAGTTGCGCTGCGGCGGGACTCGCGTGCACTGGGATTGGCGCGCGCGGCGCGATTGCTACGCTTGACGAAATCGAGAGGCTCATCCGCACGGGCAAGCGGCACGAATCGCGTTATCGCGCGGAGGATTTGGAGAAGGCTGCGGCGTCGAGTTAAAGTGCGAGTTGAAGTGGCAGTTAAAGCGAAGGCTTCATGATTCCGCTGAAGAATCTCAATCCGCTCAATTCGTTTCCCGGCGTGACGGTGGCGCTCATCATCGTAAATTTTCTGGTGTTCTTCTTCCAGCTTTCTCTCGACCAGCACACGGCGGATCTTTTCATCCTGCACTACGGCGTCGTGCCGCGGCAGTTGCAGTTTGCGCTTGCGGGGCAGCATGGCCTCACCATCATTGATGCGGTGATACCGCTTTTCACCTCGATGTTTTTGCATGGCGGCTGGCTGCATATTATCGGCAACATGTGGTTCCTGTGGATTTTCGGCGGCAACGTCGAGGATCGCCTCGGCCACTTTTCCTATCTCGGCTTTTACCTGATTTGCGGAATTGGATCGGGAATCGCGCAGGCGGCATTCAGTTGGGGCTCGCGGATTCCGGCAATTGGCGCGAGCGGCGCGATTGCCGGCGTTCTTGGCGCGCACATTCTTTTCTTCCCTTCGAGCCGAATCCTCACGCTCATTCCGCTCTTCATTATTTGGTTCACGGCGCGAGTGCCCGCCGTCGTGTTCATCGGACTGTGGTTCCTGCTGCAACTCATGAGCGGCCTCGGCTCGCTCGGGCCCGCGGGCATGCAGGCGAATGGCGGCGTTGCGTGGTGGGCGCATGTCGGCGGATTTCTCTTAGGCATTGCACTCGCTCTGCCCAAACGTACGCGCCGGCCGAATTATTATTACGGCCAAGCCTGACCGCCTTTTCTTGTTCGCTCGTTGCTTCATGTCTTGAGTTCAATCCTTTACTTTGCTACGAAATTTGCCAGCCAGTCGCCGCATTCGCGCGTGCCTAGCGAGCCGCCGAGGTCGGGCGTGGTCTTCCCTTCCTTGAGGGCGGCGCGGACGGCGGCATTGATGCGCTTCGCCGGCTCCGGGAGGCCGAGATAATCGAGCATCATTGCGCCTGTTAGCGCGGAGCCCATCGGATTTGCTTCATTTTTTCCGGCGATTGTGGGTGCGGAGCCGTGGACGGGCTCGAACATCGAGACTTGTCCGGGATGAATATTTCCCGAGGGCGCGAGGCCGAGGCCGCCAGCGATTTGCGCGCCGACGTCGCTGGCGATATCACCGAACATGTTGCACGTGACGATCACCTGGAATTGCGAGGGGTCGCGAATAATTTGGATCAGGAGATTGTCGATGAATTGATGGCTCGACTGAATTTCCGGATACTCCGTGCGCATTTTCTTGAAGAGGCGCTGCCAGAGATCGTGGCCGAAGGCGAGGGCGTTCGATTTATCGCTCATGCAGAGCTTGGTTAGTTTGTTTTTGCGCGCGTATTCGAAGGCGTAGCGCAGGATGCGCTCGACGCCTTTGTAAGTGTTTACGTCTTCCTGCGTGGCGATTTCGTCCGCAGTGCCCTTCTTAAAAATTCCGCCCATGCCGACGTAGGAGCCTTCGGTGTTTTCGCGGAAGACGACGAAGTTGATATCGCGCTCGGTGCGATCGCGCAACGGCGTGAGCCGCGGATCAAGCAGAACGCAGGGGCGAACATTCACATAGAGATCGAGCTTGAATCTCAGGCCGAGAAGAATGTCGGCGGCGTGTTGATTCGAGGGCACGCGCGGATCGCCCATCGCGCCGAGAAGAATCGCGTCGAAATCGCGGCGGAACATTTCGGGCGCGTCGGCGGGAAGCGTGGTGCCGTCGCGGAGGAAACGGTCGGCGCCCCAATCGAAATTCGTAATTTCGAGTTTCGTTCCCTCGCGGGCAACGGCTGCCAGCACCACTTTTACGGCTTCGGGGATCACTTCCTTGCCGATGCCGTCGCCGGGGATGATGGCGATGCGTTTTGGAGTTGAGGTCGAGGTCATGGGGTGAGTTCCCTCGCGATTGGCAGGCGCGGGACGCTAGCATTGGCATTGAGACGTGTCAATGAATGCTCGGCGGGTAAACATTTGGCGGCGGAAAACCGGTCTAAGCGGGCTACTGCAGACCTACTATTTGTGTCCCGGTTAGAAACGCTTTCTAGTGTTTGTTTTCTGTGGATTACGGTGATTTCTAATTGTTTTGGTGTCCCGGTTAGAAAAGCACCTCCGGGGCGTCGTAGCATTGGAATTTTGCCGGCGATTTTGCACGTAGACGGGGCCGAAATTTGCTCGCTAGGTGCCCCTCGAGGCTCAGGGCGGGCCGGCGCGACGAAAGAAGATTCGAAAGGCGCTTCGCAATACCCTGTAAATTTGTCGCGATTAGAAACGGCTCGTGATGTTTGTTTTGTTGAGCTTACAGCGAATTTTAATCGTTTTGGTGTAGCGATTAGAATGGCGCTGGTGGAGCGTCGGGGGGGCTGTAAGTTGCCTGAAAATATCGATATCAGAGGCTGGGCGGAGAGACGCCGGCAGGATGCCCTTCGAGGCTCAGGGCAGGCCGGCGCTACGAGTGACGGCCGGGTGTCGGTCGCCGCCGAGGTGAATTTTCGAGCGAGGCGAAGATGTTCCGAATCGCTGAATCGGTGTTTCGGTCGCGGAGGTGCCGTTCGCTCGTGCTCAGGGTAAACCGCGGGGAGATGCGCGCAGTTCGGCCCAGATTTTTTTCTGCTCCATCCAGCACTCGAATTGAAGTATTCGTTCATGCTCCATTTACGCTAGCACGGCGCGTGGCAGGATGAAAGAGCACGCCTATGTGGAGTGACGGTCGTGATTTTGGGAAACGAGTAATTGGAAAAAAAATGATTTGGATTCGCGAACGAAAGTGCGCGCGATGCTGTGAAGCGAAATGCAAATTCCTCAGCGCATCCTCGCCGGATGCGGTTCGGAATGACACCCGGCGTGGGAGTGCGCGGAAATAATGCGGAGCAGTGGGGGCGGCGGCCATTGGGCATTCAAAGTGAGCCGGGCTGGAATTTTGGCCCGAGATTTCTCGGAGGCCAGCGCTAAAGCGCGTGATCGTAAGCGCAACTTCTTCCGGAGCGCTGAAGCGCTCCTCCCCCGCATTAATGCGGGGGCTCCCACCGATACAGACCGGGCACATCCCTGACAGATGGCACCTGGGGGCGTTAGGCGGGTTCGGGGGGGAGGGCTTCGTCGCCCAGGCTGCGTTCGGTGATGTAGACGCCGGTTAGGACTAGGGCGCCGCCGGTTAGGAGGTGGCCGGTGAAATGTTCGCCGAGGAAGATGACGCCGAGGATCATGGCTAGGATTGGCTCGATGTAGGTTGTGGCGGCCAGGCGCGAGGCGTCCATGTGGCGCAGTGCCCAGTAGTAGATTAAGTAGCCGACGACCGAGCTTAGCGCCGCCATGTAGAGAAGGCCTGCCCAACCGGCCCAGCCTACGCTCGACCAATCGAGATGAATCCATTCGTAGATGGCCAGAGGAAGCAGGCAGACTGCGGCGACGAGGAAATTGTAGAAATTCATTGTGACTGTGTCGTAGCGATTGACCACTTTTTTGGCCAGGACGGCGTAGATGGAATAGCCGGTGACGCTCGCGCCGGTGATGAGGTCGCCTTTGATGGTGCCAGAGCCGAAGGCGGCGAAGCCATTTTCAGAGGCGAGGATGAGCACTCCGATGAAGCAGAGGGCCATGCCGATGATTTTGCCGCGTGAAATGCTTTCGAGGCCGGAGAGGCCGGCGAGAAGCATGACGACGACGGGGGCGATGGCGATGATGATGGCGGAGTGTCCCACGGTGGTGTATTTGAGTCCGAGCGAGAAGCCGCCTTGATTGATTAAGACGCCGAAAAAACCCAGGAGGATGAAGGTTTTGATATCGCGACGGTCGAGTTTTGTACGCCGCGGCGTGAAGAAGAAAATTACGGACATGATTAGAGCGGCGAGTTCGAGGCGCGAGGCTACGAGCATCATCACGGGCATGTGACGGAAGGCGATTTTTCCGGCGATGAAGTTGACGGTCCAGATGAGGACCATGAGGGAGAGCATGGTGAAGAGGAGGAGCGGTTTGGGAGGTTGTTTTTTCATTGGCAGAAGGAAAAGGCGGGCGCAGCAAGCAGCGCCCCTACGAAGGCGCGCAGCATTAAGTGAGAGTCACCTTTCGTTGCGTTAGAGATTCGATGCGATCAAGGCGCGGTTCGTAGCCGATGCCGGGGCCTGTTGGCACCTTGATGGTGCCTTGGGGCGTGACTTCGACTTCGGGAGTGATGATGTCTTCGGTCCAGTAGCGACGGCTGGCGGAGACATCGCCGGGGAGAACGAAATTCGGGAGCGTCGAGAGGGCGATATTCTGCGCGCGGCCGATGCCGGACTCGAGCATGCCGCCGCACCAGACGGGAATTCCCTTCTCCTGGCAGATGTCGTGGACGCGGCGAGCTGGTGTGTGGCCGCCGACGCGGCCCATTTTGATGTTGATGATTTGGCAGGCGCCGAGTTCGATGGCAATGCGTGCGTCGGCTGCGGAATGGATGGACTCGTCGAGGCAGATCGGCGTTTCGAGCTGCTTCTGCAACTTCGCGTGATCGTGGATATCGTCCCAGCCGAGCGGCTGCTCGATCATGATGAGGTAGAAGGGGTCGAGCGTTTTCAGGTGCGGGGCGTCTTCCAGGCGATAGGCGGAGTTCGCGTCGACCATCAGGCGAATGCGCGGCCAGCGATTGCGCAGAGCTTGGACGGGCTGAATGTCCCAGCCGGGCTTGATTTTTATTTTGATGCGCTGGTAGCCGGCAGCTAGCTCGTTTTCGACTTTGGCGAGGAGTTCTTCGATGCTTGGTTGGATGCCGATGGAAACGCCGCAGGGGATTTCATTTCGCGTGCCGTCGAGCAACTGCCAGAGCGGAGTGTTGCGGATTTTGGCTTCGGCGTCCCAGATGGCGGATTCGATTCCGGCTTTGGCCATGTTGTGGCCGCGGATGGGGGCGAGGAGATCGAAGATTTCGCGGGCGGCGCTGAATTCGCGGCCTTTTAGCATCGGCCAGATGTGATCGCTGATGATGTGCCAGGCGGTTTCGACGGTTTCGTAGGAGTAGAAGGGATCTTCGCCTGCTACGACTTCGCCCCAGCCGGGGACGCCGTCCACGTCAACTTCGACGAGAAGAATGCGGCGGTGGTGGGAGGCGCCGAAGCTGGTTTGGAATGGCGCGATCAGGTCGAGATGAATTTCCCGCAGGCAGGCTTTTTTTAAATGCATGAATTCCCTGCACCTCTCGCGATGCTGCAATACTTTTTAGTGCTGATTCTGATTGGCCGGGAAAATTTCCGCCGCGACGGATGCGGCGGGTTGCAGCATGTATTCTGCGTTTGCGCCGCGCGTTACGATGCCTGTTGCTGCGTAGCCTCTCGCGAAGCAGCTTTCGAATTGGGCGCGCACGTCGGATTGGATTTTCTGAGCGGCGGCGCGATCGCGTTGTCGCAATTCCGTGACATTTAGCGGCACGGAAATTGTGGCGGCGCAGACGGGCGGCTCGATTTGTGGCTGTGGCTGCGCTGCTTGCGCGCGGCCCTCGGTGGGCGCGGCGAGAAGCGAATTCACGCGCGGAGAATCGAGCCACCATTCGGCGACCAGGCGGTCGGTGGGCATGCCGGCGTGGAGCGGGCTTTCGGTGACGCCGTAGCAATTAGGGATGAAGCGGCGCGCGATGGCGCCGAGACGCATGAAATTGAAATGGGCGTTTTTGAGCTCGAGGGGATCGAATGTCCATTCGACGAGCTGGAAGCCGCGGGCAAGAGCGTCGTCGCGCTGAAAGAGTTTCAGTTTGCGGCCGACGCCGCGATCGCGGAAGGGTTCGAGGACGGCGGTCATGTGCGAGTGGAGGAATGGGCGGCCTTCGTGAACTCCGGCTAGCGCGAGAGTGAATCCGACCATTTCGTTTCCGGCGTAGGCGCCGAGGATTTGGCCGCCGGTTTCCTGCGCGACGACGAAGATTGCTGTGGGCACGAGGATACCGTGGCCCCACGTGACGCGTTCGAGGCGCAGGCATTCTTCGTATTCCGCGATGGTGCGGCAGTGGCGGATTTCGACGGGCGACTGGCTCACCGCGGCTGCTTCGACTCGTTCCATAGCTCTTCCATTTGCGGGCGATCGGTGCCGGCTAAAGCTGCGCCGCGGCGCTTGGCTTCCTTTTCCATCCATTGGAAGCGGCGCTTGAATTTTCGATTGGCTTTTAGAAGGGCGATTTCGGGATCAAGGCCGAGGAAACGCGCGACGTTGGCGGCGACGAAGAGAAGATCGCCCACTTCTTCTTCGATGGCTGCGTTGGAGGCGTTTGTGGCGCTGACATTTTGGTGCGCTGGCTTTGAGATTTCGGCACGGAGTTCGTTGGACTCTTCTGCGGCCTTGGCGAGGATGTCTTCTAATTTCTCCCAGTCGAAACCGATTTTGGCGGCGCGTCGGGTGAGTTGATTTGCTTCCATCAATGCGGGGAGCGAGCGCGGGATGCCGTCGAGGAGGGATTCGTGCCGCTTCGCTTTGTCGCCCGATGCTGATTTCTTTTCTTCGGTTTTTTTTTCTTCGGCTTTCAGGCGCTCCCAATTTTTTAGAACTTGCTTGGAGGTGGAGGCTTTGACGTCGCCAAAGACGTGAGGATGGCGGCGGACCATTTTTGTGTGGACGGATTCGATTACATCGCGGATGTCGAATTGATGCGTTTCTGAGGCGATCAGCGAGTGAAATATGATTTGGAGGAGCAGGTCGCCGAGTTCGGAGGAGAATTCCTTGGTGTCGCCACTCTCCATTGCGTCCAGAACTTCGTGCGTTTCTTCGAGGAGGAAGGTACGGAGGGAATTGTGAGTTTGTTCGCGGTCCCAGGGGCAGCCGCCGGGGGCGCGCAGTTGGGCTTGGAGCGCGAGCAAATCTTCGAAGAGTTCGCCTGGGCGGCGATTGGATTGTTTGCCGTTTGCGGTCGAGACTATCGAGCCGAGCGCCGGTTTGTTGCGAGCGCGCTTGCGAGCTAACGCTTTCTTGGATTGGACTTTAGATGGTCGTCGTGACGACACGCGGTTGGACGCGCTCCTCTTTGAAATCACAGTTTACGGTTGGCTCGTTTAATTGACAAGGTTCATAACGCCTAAGGTCTTGAGAGAAAGGCCGGGCGGGTCTGAGACCCGCCCCTACGGCAAGGGTTTGTTTTTGGGCGGGGCAGACCCGGAGGCGGGGGTCTCCGGGCTCTGAGTTTGAGATGAGAGCGCGGCAAAATATAGGCGGCGACGTTCGAGGTTCAGAGGCCGGGTCGCTTGTCGGCGATGTTCTGCGGATGCTAGACTGAATTATTGCGCGATTGCGCGTGCATGTAGCGAGTCTGGAGATGCAAATTGGCAGAGCATAAGCACGACGAATCTTTTAAGGTGGTTGACCGGCGGCCGTTTACGGCCGAGGGCGAGCTTCGTAAGGAAGCGGTAGACGAGGAACGGCGCGAGCGGGAATCTGCGAAAATTTTGTCGGAGAAACAGGCGACAAAACCCGATGCGGCGCCTGCAGCGAGTGCGAGCAAAGACATTACCGCTGCGGAGGGCGCTGCTGCGCCTGGAGCAACTGCGGCGGGGGCCGCTGCTGTTGCGACACCTGACGGTGCTGCGCCTGCGCCGGAAGGGCCGGCGCCGTCGCGCAATTTTCAGATGCTGATTGATTTTCTGGCGCGCAATGCGGCGGCGATGCTTGGCGGCATGACGGATCCGCGAACCGGCCAGGCATTCCTTGATCTCGAAGGCGCGCACGAGATGATTGACCTGCTCGATGTCCTGCGCGAAAAGACGAAGGGAAACTTGGCCACCGAAGATAACGCGCTTCTCGTGGAAGTGATCGGAAGCCTCAAGCTCTCGTTCATGGAGATATCGAACGCGGCGGCAGCCCAGGCTCAGAGCGTGGCGAAGGGCGCTAAGAAGCCTTAGTCCCCTTTCCGCTTTCGCGCGGATTCTGCGACATTCACATTAGAATTGGGAGCCGTTCCCTGCGACCGCTGCGAGTGACCATTCTCGGCTCGGGTACCTCGATGGGAGTGCCAACGCTGGGGTGCCATTGCGCCGTCTGCCAGTCAAGCGATCCGCACGATCAACGCACGCGGCCGTCGTTGCTGGTTGAGTTCGATGGGCATTCCGTCGTGATTGACACGACACCGGATTTCCGATCGCAAGCGCTGCGCGCTCACCTCGATCGCCTCGACGCCGTTCTCTTCACGCACGGGCACGCCGACCACATCATGGGCCTCGACGACATTCGGCCGTACAACATGAAACAGGGCGGCGCGGTACCGATCTATGCATCGCCGGAGACGCTGGCGGTTTTGAAGCGGACGTTCGCTTACATCTTCGATGATGCGCCGAGCGAGAGTTCCCTGCCCGGCGTTACGCTGCACCCGATCACACGGAGTTTTTCCCTCTTCGGCGTTGAGGTGATTCCGGTTCGCGCGCGACATGGCTCGAATCCGGTGCTCGGGTTTCGGCTTGGCGGCGTGGCTTATCTCACGGATTTCAGCGCGCTGCCGGAGGCGTCGAAGGAGTTGCTGCACGATCTCGATCATTTCATTCTGGATGCGCTGCGCTATACGCCGCATCCTATGCATTCGAACGTGGAGCAATCGCTTGCGCTGGTGCAGGAATTGAAACCGCGGCACGCATGGTTCACGCATATTTGCCACGATCTCGCGCACGAGGAAACGAACGCGCGTTTGCCGGAGAATGTGCGGCTTTCCTACGACGGGCTGGAGCTGGAGTCGAGTATCTGATGGCGCTCGCGATAATACATTCGCCCGAGGAATGGCGAGCGCGATTTGGCGCTGATGGCCGGGGGTCTGTTGTGACTGTCGGCGTATTCGACGGCATGCACCTTGGGCATTGCGAAATTTTGCGGCGCGCCGTCGAGGGGGCGCGCGGGCAGAATGCGCAGAGCGTCGCGATCACATTCGACCCGCACCCTCTGCGATTTCTGCGGCCGTCGGATGCGCCTGCGCTGCTGATGACGTTGCCGCAGCGGCATGCTGCGCTCGAGGCTGAGCATCTTGACGCTGTGCTGGTACTGAAATTCGATGCCGCGCTCGAACATCTCAGCCCGGAGGATTTCGTGCAGAAGACTTTGGTCGAGACGCTGCGGACTCGCGCTGTGCTGGTCGGCGGGAATTTCCGATTTGGGTATCGCCAGGCTGGAAATGTTGAGTTTCTTCGCGAGCGCGGAAAGAAGCTTGGATTCGAAGTGGAATGCATCGAACCCGTTTCGTGGCGCGGGACTACGATATCGAGTACCGCGATTCGGCAGGCGATCTGCGAAGGGAGATTGATCCGCGCTGCGCGGATGCTGGGCAGACCTTACTGCCTCGCGGGGGAAATTCAGCAAGGAGAAGGACGCGGGAAGCGGGCTGTATTTCCTACCCTGAATCTGCGGACGGAGCAGGAGTTGCTTCCGAAACCTGGCGTGTATGCGACGGAAGTTTTCGTTGACTCACGCATGCATCGCGCAGTGACGAACGTGGGAATTCGGCCGACATTCGGCGGAGGAAAAGTTTCCGTTGAGAGTTATCTTTTTGATTTCAGCCGCGATTTGACGAGCGGGCCGCTGGAGGTTCGATTTTGGCGGCGGTTGCGGGATGAGATGAAGTTTTCTGGGCCGGAAGCGTTGCGGGCGCAGATTCAGCAGGATGAGCGGCGCGCGCGGAAATTCTTTAGGTTGCTCGATCGCTTCAGTCTTAAGAAACAGTCTGCTTAGGCGAGAATCCTCAGGTTTGCCTTAACTTGCAATCACTCCAATTTACGATGAGCCCGGTGCGCATTGCGTTCCCCGAGGCGGGGGCCTCGGGGCTCTGAAGTTACGACTGGGTTGCGAATTAGGAATTCGAGATCGGAAAACGCGACAATTTCAGGAGTGTGGAATTGGGTGGCTGGTTGAGGAAAGGCCTCACGTCTCGTCACGACTGCGTCGTGACGGGGACGTGAGCTACAAGACCGAAGAACTATTTGCGGCATTCGTCGCAGATGCCGCCGACTTCGGTGCGAGTTACCGTGATGTCTATGCCGCAGTCCTTGGAGATTTGCTTCTTTAGGGTTTCGTAGAGTTCGCTTTCGAATTCGCGGACTTTGCCGCAACGGAGGCAGGCTACGTGGATGTGATCGCGCGGGCCGTGGCTCTCGTAATAGTGACGGTCGCCGCGGAGATGAAGAAGGTCGAGCTCGTCAATCAAACGGTGGCGCTTCAGTAAATCAATCGTGCGGTAGACGGTGACGCGCGTGATATTGGAATCGATTTTCTGGGCGCGCTCGAGGATTTCGTCCGCGTCGAGGTGGCGGCGCGCGTTCTCGATCACTTGAACGAGAACGCGACGCTGGCGCGTGAGCCGAATGCCCTTAGAGGCAAGCTCCCTCTGCAAGTGGCCGGGAGGTTCATCGGCATTAATGCGTTCGCCGGTGGAAACGCGATGTGCGGGTGTGCTGGCCATGGCCATCGAAGGTATCTGCGGCTCTTGCCGCCGCCGTCGACTGGGACGGCGAGTCACTTAGTGGTGCGGCAGGACGCGCGCAACGTCATTGTACATAACGATGGCGAAGATGACCAAGAGAAAGACTAATCCAACCTGAATGATGCGCTCTTTGACAGCAAGGCTGATATCGCGATGCAGTGCGCCCTCGACTGCGAGCAGGACAACGTGTCCGCCATCGAGAATCGGGATCGGCAACAAGTTCAAGACGCCGAGATTGATGCTGATCATCGCGATCCACACGAGGAATTCAACCGCGCCGCGCTTGGCAGCTTGCCCGGACTGCTTCGCGATTCCCACGACGCTTTGAAGCTGGCGGACGGACACTTTTCCGGTGATGAGTTCGCCGACCACGCCGACCACCTCGCGAACGCCGCCAATCGTCGCCGTGAAGGCTTCGCCTGTCGCAGAGAGCGGTCCCATGCGTTTGTAGATGGTGGGCTCTGGTGTCCGGGCTGCGCCGATCATCCAGGTGTTTTGCCCGAGTTCGTTGACGCTGCGTACCGGCGTCACATTCACCGCGGTCTCCGAGCCGCCGCGCCCCACCACGAAGTGCAATTCATTGCCGTCTGAATGCGAGACAGTATCAATGAGCAATGGCCAGGTGGTAATGGCGCGGCCGTTAATCGAAATAACCCGATCGCCAGGCTTGAGGCCGGAGCTCTCGGCCGGCATACCGCGGATGAGTTCACCGATCACCGGCGATAGATACGGATACCCAGTCACGGATTCAGGATCCGCCGGATCCGCAAGAGTCGCCGTCAGATTCACCTGCTGGGCATTTCGATCGACGACAAGCGCGACCTGCGAACCTGCTGACAAATTGCTGAGATAGAGGAGCGCCTGCTCCCACGTCGGATTATTGATGCTGCCGATTTTGGCGATGTGGTCGCCAGCCTGCAGGCCGGCCGTTTGCGCCGGCGAGTGGGCATCCACTCCCGAGACTTCGATCGGTTGATTCATATACGATGCTGACGGAACGCCGACGAGCGTGAACAGGCCGATGAATATGGCGAGCGCGAGGATGACGTTCATCGTAGGCCCGGCGAGGTATATCAAAACTCGCTGCCAGCGGGGCCGCGAAAGGAATTCGTCGGGCGCACCGGTGCGTTCTTCCATGGGATTATCGCCCGCGAGACGCACGTACCCGCCGAGCGGAAGAGCGCTCAGGCGATAATCCGTGTCGCCGCGCTTGAAACCCCAGATGCGCGGACCGTAGCCGAGAGAGAATACAACGACGCGCACTCCGAACAGTTTACCGGCGATGAAGTGGCCCCATTCGTGAACGAGAATCACGACACCGAGAACAACGGCGGCAGAGATAATGGCGATGAGTACAGTGTTCATTTGTGACGGTGTTCCGAGCTTTCTTTAGATTTTCTGCGTCTGATCTCTTCGCGAGCCAGGCGCCGCGCTTCGGCGTCGGCGTTCAAGACGTCATCAATATTTTCCAACGGCTGGCCTTGCATCCGCTGCAACACTTTCTCGATCACAACAGCGATTCCGGAGAACGGCAGTTGCCCTGACAGAAATGCCGCGACGGCCTCTTCATCGGCCGCATTCAGCGCGCACGGCAGCGGGCCACCCTTCTTAGATGCCTCACGCGCCAATCGCAGACACGGAAATTTTTTGTCTGGAACAGGCTCAAAATCGAGATTGCGCAATTTCGACCAATCAAGCGCACAACCATTCGACGAGACGCGCTTCGGATAGGTTAGCGCATATTGCAACGGCATGCGCATATCCGTCGGGCCGAGTTGTGCCAGGATTGAACCGTCCACGAACTCGACCATCGAGTGCACCGTGGACTGCGGATGAATCACAACTTCGATTTGATCGAGATTCATACCGAAGAGCCAGCGCGCCTCGATGACTTCAAATCCCTTGTTCATCATCGTGGCCGAATCAATCGTGATTCTCTGGCCCATCTTCCAGTTTGGATGCGCGAGCGCTTGCTTGGGACTCACGTGGCGCATTTTCGAGAGCGG
>Ga0302326_10001046_pt1 | contig 72590 bp, 61 predicted proteins | sample Palsa_T0_3_FD_202264 | JGI IMG/M metagenome (GOLD analysis project Ga0302326, IMG submission 202264) | Peat permafrost microbial communities from Stordalen Mire near Abisko, Sweden - Palsa_T0_3 | ecosystem: Environmental > Terrestrial > Soil > Palsa > Peat permafrost | place: Sweden: Abisko... | reverse complement strand
AGCCGAGCCCAGCGCGGCGCGACGCCTGGTGGAAGCTTCGCTGGCCCATGGCGCGCGCGACAATGTGACCGCGCTGGTTATCGAGGTGATATAGATTAAGATTAAGAAAGCGTGGCCAGCGGTTTGACACACGGGCCGGCCCTTCGTACGTTGTCCGGCCATGTTCGAGTTGTCCGCCCCATATCAGCCGGCCGGGGATCAGCCTCAAGCCATAGCCAGGCTGACCGAAGGCGTGTTGGCCGGCGCGCAACACCAGACGCTCGTGGGCGTCACCGGCTCGGGGAAAACGTTCACGGTCGCCAATGTCATCCAGAACGTCAACAAGCCGACGCTGGTCATCTCCCACAACAAAACGCTCGCGGCCCAGCTTTATGCGGAGTTCAAGAGCTTCTTCCCGCGCAACGCCGTCGAGTATTTTGTCAGCTACTTCGATTATTACCAGCCGGAAGCCTACATCCCGCGCACCGATACTTTCATCGAAAAGGATTCCAGCATCAACGAGGAGATCGAACGGCTGCGGCTCTCCACCATGAGTTCGCTGCTGACGCGGCGGGACGTGATCGTGGTCGCCAGCGTCTCGTGCATTTACGGCATCGGCAGCAAGGAGAATTACGAGGCGCTGGTGCAACAGATTTTCGTGGGCCAGTCCATCACGCGCGACCAGTTGCTCGGCCGGCTGGTGGATTTGCAATACTCGCGCAACGACGTCGCCTTCGAGCGCGGACAATTCCGCGTGCGCGGAGACGTGGTGGAGTTGCGGCCCTCCTGGAGCGAGGACGGGCTGCGCATCGAGTTTTTCGGCGATGAAATCGAGCGGCTCTCGCGGTTTGAACCGCTGACAGGTGAGAAAACGGAGAGTCCGCAGTCCATCGTCATTTTCCCAGCCAAGCAATTCGTGACACCGGAGCCGGCAATCAAGCGCGCCATTCTGGCCATACGCGAGGAATTGGGCGAGCGCATCGCCTGGTTTGAATCGCGCGGCAAATTGATCGAGGCGCAACGGGTCAAGATGCGCACCGAATACGATCTGGAAATGATGGAGGAAATGGGCTTTTGTTCGGGCATCGAAAATTATTCGCGGCATCTGGCCGGGCGTCCGCCGGGTTCGCGGCCCGGCACGCTGCTGGATTTTTTCCCCAGGGATTATCTGCTGGTGATTGATGAGTCGCACGCCAGCGTGCCGCAGATCGGCGGGATGTACGCTGGCGACAAATCGCGCAAGACGGTGTTGGTCGAGCACGGCTTCCGGCTGCCCTGCGCGTTGGACAACCGCCCTTTGGATTTCCCGGAATTTCAATCGTTGCAGAGTCAAACTATTTATGTCAGCGCCACGCCGCAGGAGCGGGAGCTGATTTGGTCCCAAGGCCGCGTCGTCGAGCAAATCGTCCGCCCCACCGGACTGGTGGACCCAAAAATCACACTCAAACCGCTAACAGGCCAGATTGACGACTTGATGGAGGAGATTCGCCAGCGCTCCGCCAAAAAAGAACGGACGCTGGTCACGACGTTGACCAAGAAATCGGCCGAGGAACTGACCGATTACCTGCGCGACCTGGGCATCAACGTGCGCTATCTGCACAGCGAGATTGACGCCATCGAACGGGTCGAGGTGCTGCGCGCCTTGCGCAAAGGCGAATTCGACGTGCTGATCGGCATCAACCTGTTGCGCGAGGGGCTGGACCTGCCGGAAGTCTCGCTGGTGGCCATCCTGGACGCCGACAAGGAAGGCTATTTACGCAGCGCGACGAGCCTGATTCAGACCGCGGGCCGCGCCGCACGCCACATCAACGGCGAAGTTATTCTTTACGCCGACGTGCGGACGCGAAGCATTGAAAAGTTTTTGGCCGTCTCCGATTATCGCCGCAAAAGGCAACTGGCCTACAACAAGGAACACAACATCACGCCGCGCAGCGTGGTGCGGGCGGTGGAGGAAAGCCTGGCGGTGTATCAGAACACGCGCCATAAGGCGGAGTTGGTCCTGCGCGAGACCGGCGGAAACTTCGATGTCACCGAAACCTTGCGCAGCCTGCAAGAAGAGATGCTGGAAGCAAGCAACAACCTGGAATTTGAGAAAGCCGCCCTCCTGCGCGACCAAATCCGGGAGTTGAAAAGCAACTTTGGCGAAGGCGCGGAGAAGGCCGAAGCGCCGGCCCGGGAAGTCAATTACAAAAAATCGGGCCGTGGAAAAAAGCAGCGGGCCAGGGTGGGTTAATTGAGAAGGCGGTGGAATATACCGCACCCTGGGACAAGGCTTTAGCCGAAAGAAGGCGGATAAAATCAAGCATTGTTGCACAGCAATTCATTGGAATCACACTTTTCCGAAAAGATCTGTCAGGGGAATGTTTGTCAGAGGAACGGAAAGCAGCGATTTTTTATTCCACTGACAATCATTCCTCTGACACCTCCGGCCTTTTCTCTGGTTCATCCTCCGGTACTAAGTATCCAGAATCTTCTGTAGGAATTTCCGCGCACTGGCAACTGCACTGTCTGAAATTTCTGGTGCTGATTGTGGTAATGTACGGCCATCGGTTGCAACATACACAACGACATCCGCCGACAGACCCAGTCGATCTGCCGTATCTCGCTCGTGATAGCTGATAGTCACTTTGAACTGGCCAATGTGCGTCTCGTCGTAGTCAATGCGGATTGAAAGTGGTTTCATAATTTTTAGTACACCAAGGCTGATTGTTACATTGATCCCGGCCATATAAACCGCACGACGCATCATCTGGCCGTTCGGATAAAATCTTTTGTTTACCCTCGTTCAACATAAACATCGTGGATCAGCGACCAGCCGCCAATAGCTTACGTGTGAAACTCACTTGAATGGCAGGTGGTGCCGCACTTGCGGTAGCATCGGTGCCGGGCAACTCGAGAAAAGCTTAAGCCACCCTACGGCTCCGCGGCGTTTGGCCGGTTTGGGCGTCAGCACGATGCTGTTCTTGCCGTCGCGCATGGGCCGCACCTCGACCACGCCGCCCTTGGCCAAACCAGAGGCATCACGCCACCATTTTGGCAGCGTGCTCTGACCGACTCTTGAAACGGTCATGGTGTCCAAATTCTTCACGTTTTAAGGATTCCTTAAACGGTCGGTTTTGTCAATACCAAATTCAGGATTCCCAGCCTTGCTGGCAATGCGGCGCTTGCGCTCTGCTGTCAGGGGCGAGGCGGGGGCGACAAACGCCTCTTCCAGAATGTTCTCCAGTTCCGCTCGCGTCGAGAAACTCGCGCCTGCCGGGCCGGAAACGCGTTCAACGGCGTCTGCCACGCGAATACAATGCCGGACGCACTCACTGGCGCTGGAAAACTCCTTGTTCTTAACGCGGCGTTCCACCCAACCTGTCCACTGCAACAGCGATACATTCATGATCGTAACGAATGAAAATGAAAATTGGATATTTTTCTTTGTCGAGAAAAATACGAGACTTGCCAAAAACTTCCAAGTGCCCACTTGTATATCCTTGATAATCAACCCCCAAAATTTGGGCACTTTCTCCTCCCGTCGCCAAAGGCGACAGATTTGCTGGGATGCGCCCGAGCACAACTGGCGGACTCCGTCCCCGGCAACCTTTGGCCATGAGTCAACTCGCACCGCAAGCGGAGTTCAATCTTTAGATAATTCCAGAGACGCCGCAGTCCGCGAAGCGGGCAGCCGATTTATTGTGCCGTTGGATTGATGGCGGGCCTCATCAATCATCTGACGCTGGCGGCCGCGGCGGCGGCCAAGTGACGGCCATTAAGGGCAGTCATCACTCAGATCATTCAACCCTTCGTGATCAATGGTGAAGGCCACCTGTTCGCTCCCTCCGGAACGGGTGATCTTCACCAGGAAAATGGTATCATAATCACGGCCCGGCCAGGAAGGCACCTGCTCCGGATTACCGCCGTATGTTTTGACCAGGTTTTTGACAAATTCGTCGAGCAAACCATGCTCCCAAGCGACGAAAATGGTGGCCCTTTGGTATTCCGGTTTCGCCAGCTCATTCTCGAGGCCTTTGATTTCCCGGAAGCCGAATTGCGTGTTGACCGGCAGGCCGCAGCGAATGGCAGTCGGCTCGATGGTCATGAGAGGACGAATGTAGTAGTAGCTGTTCCCTTCCGATTTTTGCGTGGGATTGGGCGCAAAGACAAATTGGGGCGGTCCATATTTGGCCAGCAGGACCTTTGGCAACGCCAAGGCGCGGTTGAGGCCGCGGCAGGTCAATTGTCCAAGGCCGCCTTTCGGTTTTTCGCCATGCCGCAGGCAGACAATGGTTTCCACGGTTGGCCCGGAAGCCGCGATCGAAGGAACCGGTTCGGCTTGTCCGTCACCACGAACGGAAAAGACCCATCCAATAAGAAGCATGCTCAATAGTATTTTCATAAAATCACGCAAGGCATCATCCTGCCAGCCGCCGCCTTCCGGCTATTCCGCTGCCGTGGTCAGGAGGGTTTGCTCCAGGGTGGAATGGCCGTCGCGCACTTTTTCCAACCCCACGAGACGCAATGTCTTCATGCCTTCTTCGATGGCCAATTTGCCGATCTCCTGCGCGCTGACGCGTTTGATGACTAATTTGCGAATTTCATCGCTCATGGTCATGGCCTCGATGATGGCCAGCCGGCCAGAGTAACCCGTATTTTTGCAGCGTTCGCAACCGCGCCCGCGATAAATATGCATGCCGCCGAAATAGTTCGGATCAATGCCCAGGTCGGCGAACATTTTGTCCGGATACACCACCGGCTCCTTGCAACTGGGGCAAATCCGGCGCATCAACCGTTGCGCGCAGGCCAGGATCACGGCGGAGGAAATCAAGAACGGCGCGATCTCCATGTCGTCCAGGCGCGAGATGGCCCCGGGGGCGTCGTTGCAGTGCATCGTGCTCAACACTTGGTGCCCGGTCAGGGCGGACTCCACCGCGATTTCCGCCGTCTCGGTGTCGCGGATTTCCCCGATCATGATGATGTCGGGGTCCTGGCGCAGGATGGAGCGCAGGGCGTTGGCGAAGGTCAGGCCGATTTCTTTCTTGACAGGAACCTGGTTGACGCCGGGAAGCTGAAATTCGACCGGGTCCTCGACCGTGACGATGTTGAATTGCGGGCTGTTCAGCTCGTTTAGGGCGGAATAGAGGGTGGTGGTTTTACCTGAGCCGGTGGGGCCGGTGACCAGGATCAAGCCATGCGGCGCGTCCACCGCCGCCTTGAAGCGGACGTAAGTCTCGGTGTCAATGCCCAGCTTGTCCATGCTGGCGGAGAGGTTGGACTTGTCGAGCACGCGCAGGACGCATTTCTCCCCATGCACGGTGGGCAGGAAGGAGACGCGCAAATCCACGTCCCGTCCACCCACGCGCACGCGCATGCGGCCGTCCTGGGGCAGGCGGCGTTCGGCAATGTCCAGGCTGCACATGACTTTGATGCGCGAGATCAGGGCCACTTGCAAATTCTTGGGCGGCGGCGGCATGTCCATCAACCCGCCGTCCACGCGGTAGCGCAGGCGCACCATGTTCTCGAAAGGCTCGATGTGAATGTCGCTGGCCCTGTCCTTGATGGCTTGGACGAGGATGAGATTGGCCAGTTTGATGACAGGCCCTTCCTCGCTGGAAGCGGCCAATTGCGCCAGGTCGGTCGTCTCGATTGTCTCCTGGGCCACTTCCAGGTTTTCCGCCTCCGCCTCCTCCTCCGCCTGTTTGGCCGCGTCCTGGATGATGTCTTCCATGGTGGCGGAGCGTGAAGTGTCGAGGTTGGCCAGCTTGTCAATAATTGCTTTTTCGGACGCGATCAGGGGGGAGACTTCCAGCTTAGTGGTGCGTTTGACGTCGTCCACCGCCAGGACGTTGAGGGGGTCGGCCATGGCCAGGTAGAGCCGGTTGCCCAGCCGCGAGACCGGCAGCACTTTGTAATTGCTGGCCATGTCTCTGGGGACCAGGTCCGCCACATCCGCCGCGATGCCCAGGCGGACCACGTTGACCGGCGGCGTGTTGAGCACCCGGCCCATCGAAACCACCAGGTCATAATCGGTGACGTAGGCCTTTTCCACCACCAGTTTGATGAAGCGCGTGCCTTCCTTTTTTTGTTTCTCCAGCAATTCCTCCACCTGCGCGCCGGTCAAAAGTCCGTCCTCGACCAGGGCGTCGGCGATCCGTTCTCCCAGTGATTTGATGGGCGGCATAAATATCAACGGTAGGCTTTGCCCAGAACGCGGATCAAATCGGCCGGCGTGGCCAAATACCAGAGCAGCCGGTGTTTCAAGGACGCCTCCAAATCGGCCGCCGCTTGTTTGTTGAACGGATTGGCGGTGGCGACCAGGACCGATTTGCTCATCTTGTCAAAAGGCGCGACACACCAGCGCTGGCAAATCTCCCGCGAGGCGGACCGCACCAATTCAATGTCCAGCTCGTAGCGATCCAGCGGCATGAAAGCCAGGCGCGAACGGTCGGCCAGGATTTTGAGGGATTTATCCACCGGCATGAGCTGCCGTTCCGAGAGGTTATGAATAAACGGTTCGACCGTTTTGGAGGGTGGCATGGTCAGGCTGGGCGCCGGCCAGCAGGCGTCGAAGTCACCCGGCGTGATCAGCTTGGCCTCGACAAAAAACTTGAACATCGGCTGGCGTCCGTCATCCACCTCGGGTTGGGCGGTTTTGGCGCCGGGTTGCCTGGCGGACGCAGTGGTGGAAGTTCTAGGCGAAGGCATCTCCATTTCCGGGGCCGGCTTGGTCAGGTTGTTGGCCTTGCTCTCAATCTGGGCCATGGCGGCCATGGCGTCCTGATCGTCCGGGTAGCGTTGGAGAATGGTTTCGAATTCGAGAATGGCCGAGGAAAGCTGGCCCAACTGCACGTAGGCCTCGGCGATGCGTTTGGAAGTTTGGACGACTTCTTTTTCCATGCCCAGCTTCAGATAGGCCTCTTTGAGGATTTCCAGGGATTGATAATCCTGCGGCTGCGATTGAGTGATGACCTCGAACATCTCAATCGTCTGCCGCAACTGCGCCTCTTCACCCGGATTTAAGGTGCCTAACATGCAAAATGTTGACGGTCCCAGTTTAGTCCATGCTTGCTTCGCAAATCAATCCCGTTTTCCCCAATTCCCGGTGACTGGCGAAACGGCGGTCGTCAGGTCATGGTTGGCTCGACCAGGATTTTACCCATCACCTGCCGCCGGCGCAAGGCGGCAAAGGCGGCCGCCGTCTGCTCCAGAGGGAAAACTTGCGCGGTGGCCGGCTTGATCTTGCCTTGCGCCGCCCAGGCGAGAATGGCCTGGATGTCTTTGCGGCTGCGTCCGTAGCTGCCCACCAGCTTCTGTTCCTTGACGAAAAACGGCCACAGCTTGAGCCGCACCTCGCGCCCCGCCGTCGCGCCGCAGGTCACAATGGTCCCGCCGCGGGCCAGGCAGGTGAAACATTGCAGGAGCACGTCTCCGCCGATGTGTTCGACCACCACATCCACGCCGCGTTTGCGCGTGATCTCGCGCACGTCGGACGGCCAGTCGGGTTTGGAACTGTCAACAACATGACTGGCGCCCAGGGCCAGGGCAAATTGGCGCTTGGCCTCGGTCGAGCCGGTGCTGATGACCTGCCCGCCCAGTTGCCGGGCAATTTGGATGGCCGCCGAACCCACGCCGCTGGCGCCTCCCATGACCAGCACCCAATCGCCGGGCCGGACCGAGGCGCGCTGGGTGAGCATGTGCATGGCGGTGCTGCCGGCCAGCGTCAAGGCGGCGGAGGCGGCGAAATCAACTTCCGCGGGCAGCGCGACCAAGGCCGAGGCGGGCACAACGACTTGTTCGGCAAACCCGCCGTCCCGTTGCACGCCCAAAAGCTGCCCGTTCAGGCAGATGGATTCCTCCCCGCGCGCGCAAAATTCGCAATGGCCGCAAAAAAGATTCGATTGCACGGCCACGCGATCGCCCGCGCGCCAATCGGACACGTCGCGTCCTGTGGCCAGCACCTCTCCCGAAATCTCCGAACCGGGGATGCGCGGCAGTTGGACCGGAACGGGCAGGGTCCCTTCTTCCAGCCACAAATCCAGCCGATTAAGGCCGCAGGCGCGCACGCGCACAACGACTTCGTGGGCGTCGGGAATAGGATCGGGCACGTCAGAATATTTGAATTGACCGGGCGCGCCGTGGGCGATGAGTTGAACGGCTTTCATTGGTGATGAAGACTATGACGCAGCGCGGCAAGCCGCAACCCAACAAAGCATTTGAACATGAGGCAACAGAGGAAACAGAGTGAGGGAAAGTGTGCTGCTCCCGTGATTCTTACCACAGTTCAGGGTGCGGCTGATGGTCGTAGTTCCATATTGAGGCGGAATTCGTCGGATTGAACAAAATCCACGGACTCACGGAGGATACATGACCGTCGCAAAGGAGTTGGTTGTCATTCTTGCCATGCCGGGCAGGGTCAAATGGAGGATCGTTCGCGCGAATTCCGCATGGCAGTGTGTCATTACCGCCCGGATTGGGACCGAAGGTGATAGGCCCAATGGTCACTTCATTTGCAGTCAAGAATCTGGACTCGCCAACGGATAACATCTCGCTTGGCACCCTGATCTGATTCTCAGAAACTGGGGGCACGTTCCAAAAAACGACAGGCCCCAGGCCGAAGTCCTTATCTGCAAATTTACCGGTACCGGCAGAGCCCCAAATATTGTAACCATAACTGCCAAGGCGATCAATGCTATCTTTGTAAAACGGCCCTGTGTTGATACCTTTGTATCCAGGGCAATGAAACAAGCTGTTGGTCCAGTTGAGCGGATAATAGGGAAATAATTTCGATGACCAATAAACCAAGTTGCTGGCCTTGCCACTTTTTTCATCGCCATACGACGGGCCAGGGGGACCAAGATAGTATGGAAATGCAGATTGATGGTCGTCCACGTACATCTTCAAGGCAATGCCCATTTGGTGCAGGTGGTTTCTGCAAGTAACGGAGCGACTATAACCCTTGGCCATGGAGAGCGCCGGGAGCAAAAGGGCGGACAGGAGGCTGATAATGGTGATGACGACCAGGAGTTCGGTGAGGGTAAAGGCGTTCCGCGCAACCGCCTTCTTCGGCTTCCTTCCCAAAACAGGAATCATGTTTTGGGGCCTATTTTTCAGTAAAAGCTCCGACACCATAGCAAATTGGACAAGGCAGGATCTCGTACGTCACGGCCCGAAATCGCCTCCAAAACGGCCCTATCAACCGTACCGCGACAGAACCTCAACCTAATCGAAGGGAATGGAAAATGAAAAAGCAGAGAGGTGTCAGGGGAATGATTGTCAGGGGAATGATGGGCAACGGAATAAGTCTGCGAGATCCATTCCCCTGACAATCATTCCCCTGACAAATTTTCTTGAGAATGATTAATTTTGACAGATTGCACCGCGGACGGCACGAATAAAAGGCGGCGTGTTTCCCATCTGGGAATTTCTGAAATCCGGGCTGAAATGAGATAGGTCCTGTTTGCGGTTGGCGCGCCGCTACGCGCTCAAACTTCGCAGAGGCGCCGGCAGGTCCAGGTTGACCACTCGCGCAGGTGCTTCCAATCCCGTGTCCGCGGCGGTCATGGAGGAGAGGCCGTCGCGATAGAGCGTGATGGCCAAATTCTCGTTTTTGCGGATGCACTCCTTGATGGCTTCTGGCTCCTTCTCGCAACGCAGAAGCGTCTTCCACGAGTAAATGTGCTTGGGCTTGTGAAAATCGCTGTTGGCCAGGAAGGCCAGGCGCTTCAATCCAACGGGAGTGAAGATGTTGTTCCGGTTGGCGATTTCCCAGGCGTCAATCAGCGGCGCGAAAATCTCCTGGTTCTTCCACAGGTAGAGCGTGTTTTTGCCCCACTCGCTTTTCATGACGTGCGGATGCGAGGCGACCGCCAGCGCCCCTTGCGCGTGAATCTCCGCAATCGTCGGCGGCAAATCCAGCGCCGGGTTGATCGGCGCCTTGAGGTCAATGCCCAGGAGATGGGCGGAGGTCTTTTTGGTGAACCCGTCCTTGTTGAACTCCAGCCCGGTCATGACCAGCATGTTGTATTTGCGCCTGGCGCGGCGGCGTTCCCGTTCGATGACGTCAAAATACTCGTCCATTTGCTCCGGTCCGAGCGTGAAGTTGAGCAGCTTGCTCAATTTCCCGATCAACCGCCGCGGATCGCCCAAATGGTCCGTGATGCATATACAGTCGAAGCCCCGCTTGCCGTAAAAATCCACCACCTCGGGCGCGGTCAATTTGCCGTCGGAATAATTGGTGTGAATGTGGAAATCGCACAGCAACATGCGGGATTCGCCTGCGCCGTTGGCCGACTTGCGCCGGCTGGGCCGGGTGATGCCCGGCTGTTCTGTTTCAAAAAGCTTTCCCGGCGTGCCGTCCAACTCACATTCCTGGAGGGCCAGTTCCGCGATGCGCAGCGAGGCGTCCGGCCGGGCCACTTGGGCCAGATTTTCGCGCCACTTTTTCCACAAACGCCCCTCGCCGGCAAAGGCCTTGGCGATCCATTCCGCCACTTCACGGTTTTTCTCCGCGACCACGCCGGCGTCCAGTTCCTTGACCAACTGCGCGTTGCCGTCTTCCTGGCCGGGAATGACCTGGTTGAGGATCATCGGGCATTGGCCGGCGATGGCTTCCTGCACCGTCGCCCCGCCTGCCTTGGTCACGACCAGGTGATGCGACATCATCAAGCGCGGCATTTGATTGGTCCAGCCCAGCACCCGCACGCGGTCGCCGAATCGTTCCGTGCGCCGGACCAGTTTCTCCTTCAACTCTGCGTCGCGCCCCACCGTGATAGTCAAATGGACGCGCGGGACCTCCAGCAGCCGGTCCACGGCCTTGCCGGATTTCTTTTTTCCCGTGTTGATGATGTAAAGGATCTTGATCGGCCCGTCGGCTTCCGGCGCCTGGATGATGTCCTCATGCTTTTCGGCAAAGAGCGGATTAACCGGAAAGCCAAAGGCCTTGATTTTTTCCGCCGGCACGCCGTTTTTGCGCAGCACCTGCGCGGTGGCCTCGTTCGGCACGCAATACCAGTCGCTGGGCGCGCGGAACCACGAGGAGTTGACCGAGATGGAGTCGGTCACCACCGTGATGAAACGGAAGGGCCGCTCGGAATGGTCGCGGTAAATCTCCCGGATGACATGCGCATAGACCGGGTAGGTGGACAGGACGCAATCGGGCTGCGATTGTTCCAGGATTTGTTCCAGGGCGCTTTTCAAATTGCCGAAGGCCAGCAAATTGCTCTCCAAACCCTTGGAATTGTCCAACATGGAATAGATCCCATTCCAGATGCTTGGGGCGAAGCGCGTCAGGCCCAGGTAGGCCTTTTTGAGCACGTCGTTCAGCAGACCCAGACTGCTTTGGAAGACATCCAGCACCTCGACTTTGACCTCATCGGAGATCAAATCCAGAGCGTCGGCCACGTTGCGCGCCGCCGTGTTGTGACCATCGCCAAAACCGGCCGTCAGGATCAGGATTTTTTTCACACGATCACCGTCGCACGATCATGTTACAATTTGATGTCGTTTATGTTAAATTCTGTTCACATTTTGCGTTTAGAAGTTGGTCACCACCTATCTGGGACTGAAACAATGAAAATGGCCTTCGATTCAATCATTTCGCCACCGCCTTTTGACGGCGGATGATGCCTGCCAAGGCACGGAGCGAATCGTTCACCGTTTGAGCGTTGGAAAAAACCTTGGCTACGTCCGGCTCCAACACCACCACGTTGGCGCCGCGACGGAAGCGCCGGAAATGTTTGCCGCGCACGCCGCGCGAGAAATCGTATTCTGCCTGCATCTCATTCTCCGCCGATTTAGCTGATGGCTTCTTCATATTGTTTTCTTAATATGGCATCTTTCGGTCGCGACGACGATCCAGTTCGCTGGCATAACGCAGTCCCAAAGTGGCGGCATTTTTCTTCATCCAATCCGTCAACGCTGTTTTTCCCGTTGGCGGCGTGGTCACGTGGAGCAGTTCGGACATCAGCCCGCGAATTTCCTCGCGCGTGATGAAGATGTCGTGCATGAACCATCCCAGCCATTTTGCAAACAAATATCCCAGGCCCGGCGGCACGTTGAGCAATGGTCGCGACCGGCCAATCGCGTCGCCAACAGCTTTGACCAACTCGCGGTACGTGAAGGTTTCCGGGCCGATGGCGTTGACGATGACATTTTCCGACCGCATCCCTTCTGTGACCGCCAATTCCGCGAGATCGTCCACGTGAACAGGCTGGAGCCGATACGAACCGTCGCCAAAGACTGAAAACAAGGGAAATCGCCGGAGCGCCCAGGCGATGTTGTTGATGAGAATGTCCTCGCGCCCAAACAAAACCGTCGGCCGCAGAATGGCATAGGAAAGACCGCTTTCTCGTAACGCCCGTTCCAGCCTCGCTTTGCCCGAAAAATATTCCAGCGGCGAGTCTTCCGCCGGATTGGTAATGCTGACATGCACCACGCGCCGGACACCTGCTCTCCGGGCCGCGTCAAACAAAACCAGTGTGTTTTCCACCGCCTGCCCATGAGTGAACATCCGATGGTTGAAGCGAACCCAATAGGTGTTATACAACACATCAACCCCGGCCAGCGCCGCAGCCAGCTTGTCCGGCTCGCCAAAAGAGAGCGGAACCGCGCGGACTCGACCGCCAAAGGGATTCGCGCGGTTCGCGGAGTTGGTCAGCGTGATAACCGTCCGGCTTTGTTCCAGCAATCGGGTCGCGATGTAACGGCCGGAATAGCCAAAGGCCCCGGTGACCGCGTGGATTTCGTTCTTATTCATATTCCCGTCTTTCCTGCATAGTGAGAAACATACAGGCAAGAAAACTATTTCAGCCAGCCGCGAATCTGTTTTCCCCACTTAACGATATTAACGCGCGACAACGGGACAATGAACCGGCTGCCCGCATTGCGGGCTGGGGCGTCCCTGGAATTGTCTAAAAAGTGAAATCCTCCAGCGGCGCTCCCCAATCCTTAGCGACTTCCGCGTATCAACGGCTTCGACCAACGGGTTGCAACGGGTCATGCAACGGGTTAAGTGCTTGATTATCAACGTTTGCAACGGAGCAACGGCTGTTTTGAGGGGGGAGGGTGGGTATCTTCTTAAAACTCCGCCGCGCCCCACCCGTTTGATGAGCCATCGAGCATGTCGCTAATGATTCGGGCGGCGCTCTCGAACCTCACATTATTCTCGACAAATTAAGCAAAGGAGTATAAAATTGAGCCGCCCCACATTACCATAATTTTAATGTGGGGCGGCTCAATTTTTAATCAGGTTTTTCAGTTTTTCCACTTCGGGTTGGATACCCCGAAGATTGCTTCGTTCACGGTTTGTTTTCTCATACTGCAATGCCTCGGAGTTTGCTCCGGGGCAGTTTACAGCTCCCAATTTAGAGGAGAGGCGCATCGTATTCCTGAAACACCCCCGGTTCAGTTCCGCTGATTTGGCGGGTACGTTTTTAGCCAAGGCTTTCTTCTGGCGGCGCTCAAAAATTGAGATGCGCTCCCCACCGCAGGCGGTCCATCCAGCCAGGAACCGGAAGGCTTTTCTGCAAAATCGGCTCTGTTTTTGACAAAAATGAGTTGGCAACTCACCCAACTCGTGGCAATAGTCCCCGTTCAACGATTTATGCTGAAGATTAAAAACTACAAAATATCGAAGTGTTTGGCGGCCCTGGCCGCCGTGGCAGGGTTTGCTCCGGGCGTTTTCGCCGGGGAGGCGGATATCAAAATTCCCGATTTGACCGGGGTGAAATTCGACGGGTTGGGTGGCGTTAGTGGCGCCACACTGATGTATCTGGGCCTGGGCGTTTGCCTCATTGGCGCGATTTTCGGCCTGGTGCAATACTTTCAAACCAAGGCCCTGCCTGTGCATGAAAGCATGGCGCAGGTATCGGAGACAATCTGGGAAACCTGCAAGACCTACCTTTTCACGCAGGGTAAATTCCTGGCCATCCTTTGGGTGCTCATCGCCGCGTGCATGCTTTATTATTTCCTCGGACTGCAACATGAGGCCGTCGGCAATGTCGTGCTCATTTTGCTTTGTTCCATCGTCGGCATTCTCGGCTCTTACGGGGTTGCCTGGTTTGGCATCCGCATCAACACGGTGGCCAATTCGCGCACTTCTTTTTCCGCGCTTAAAGGCAATCCGCTCAATACTTTGGGCATCCCGTTGCGCTCGGGCATGAGCGTCGGCCTGTTGCTGGTGGCGGTGGAGTTGTTCTTCATGATTTGCATCTTGATGTTCCTCAAAGAAATGGCCGGCCCTTGCTTCATCGGCTTCGCCATTGGCGAGTCACTGGGCGCTTCGGTGCTGCGTATCTGCGGCGGCATTTTCACCAAGATTGCTGACATCGGCTCCGATTTGATGAAAATCGTCTTCAAGCTGCCTGAAGATGATCCCAAAAACCCCGGCGTGATCGCCGATTGCACCGGGGACAACGCCGGCGACAGCGTCGGACCGACAGCGGATGGATTTGAGACCTACGGCGTGACCGGCGTGGCGTTGATCGCCTTCCTGGCCCTGGCCATGTCGGCGAAGGTGGACCAGGGCACTTGCGCGACGCTCATTATTTGGTTGTTCGTCATGCGCGCGTTGATGATTGTCACCTCGCTGGTTTCCTATTTTGTCAACGAAGCCCTGAGCAAGGCCATGTTCGGCGGCAAGAAAGACTTCGATTTTGAAGCGCCGCTGACGCATCTGGTCTGGCTGACTTCGGCCGTGTCCATCGCCATCACCTTCATCGCCAGCAAACTGCTGCTGGGCGATTTCAAGGACGGCAGCGGGGTGGCGCAGCCCGGTGTCTGGTGGGTGCTGTCCACCATCATCAGTTGCGGCACGGTGGCGGGGGCGGTGATCCCGGAATTCACCAAAGTCTTTGTCAGCACCCACTCGCGGCACGTCAAGGAAGTGACCAACTGTTCCAAACACGGCGGCGCCTCGCTCAACATCCTGTCGGGCTTCGTGGCCGGCAATTTTTCCGCGTTTTGGATGGGGCTTTGCATCATGGTGCTGATGGCCGCCTCCTATTACTTCTCCCAAAATGACGCGTTGGCGTCTTTCCTGCCGGCACAGTTCGCCTTTGCCAAACCGATTTTTGCCTTCGGCCTGGTCGCCTTCGGCTTCCTAGGCATGGGACCCGTCACCATCGCGGTGGACAGTTACGGCCCGGTCACGGACAACGCGCAATCGGTTTATGAACTGAGCCAGATCGAAGCGCGCAAGGACATCAAAGCCGAACTCAAGCGCGAGTTCGGTTTCGACCCTGACTTTGAAAACGCCAAGTACCAACTCGAAAAAGGCGACGGCGCGGGCAACACCTTCAAAGCCACGGCCAAACCGGTGCTTATCGGCACGGCGGTTGTCGGCGCGACTACGATGGTGTTTGGCATCATCATGTTGTTGCAGAAAATGTATGACCTCCAGGTGGCATCGGGAATTGCCGGTCCGTTTAAGCCGGTCATTGACGCTTTGAGCATTGTCCAACCTGAGATCATTTTGGGGCTGATCATGGGCGGCGCGGTCATTTACTGGTTCACCGGCGCGTCCTGCCAGGCCGTCGTCACCGGCGCTTATAGCGCGGTGGTCTATATCAAGGAACACATGAATCTTTCGGCCACGACGGCTTCGCAAAAGGACAGCAAGGAAGTCGTGCGCATTTGCACCGTGTATGCGCAGAAGGGGATGTGGAATATCTTCATCGTCGTTTTCTGCTTTGCGCTGGCGCTGCCTTTCTTCAATGCTTACTTCTTCATCGGCTATTTGATCGGCATCGCGTTTTTCGGTCTCTTTCAGGCCATTTTCATGGCCAATGCCGGCGGCGCCTGGGACAACGCCAAGAAAATCGTCGAGGTTGATCTCCGCCAAAAGGGCACCGAACTCCATGCCGCCACCGTCGTGGGCGACACCGTGGGCGATCCCTTTAAGGACACCTCCTCGGTGGCGATGAACCCGGTCATTAAATTCACCACACTCTTCGGCCTCCTGGCCACGGAGATCGCCGTCACCATGAAAGAGCAAGGCCCCAAGACGGCCATCGGCGTCTTCTTCTTTATCGTCGCGCTCATCTTTGTGTACCGGTCGTTTTACTGCATGCGCATCCCGGAGGAATCGGCCGCCGGGAAGTAAGGCCAGATGCGGATCGTCTCGCTGCTGCCCAGTTGCACGGAGATCGCTTGCGCGCTGGGTTGCGCGGAGCGGTTGGTGGGCCGGTCGCACGAATGCGATTTCCCGCCGGAAATCCAAGCCCTCCCCGTCTGCACGGCCGCCCGGCTGGACGCCTCGGCCTCCAGTTCCCAAATCAACGGCCAGATCAAGTCGCTGTTGGAACGCGCGCTTTCCGTTTATGAAATTGACACCGCGCGGCTGCGGGCATTGCGCCCGGACGTTATTCTCACGCAGGCCCAATGCGAAGTGTGCGCGGTCAGCCTGGCCGACCTGGAAAAGGCCCTCCCTCAAACACTCGCCCACCGCGCCAAAATCATATCCGTCTCTCCGCACCGGCTGGCGGACGTGTGGACGGACATTCAAACCATCGCCGAGGCCCTGCATGTGCCCGAGGAAGGGCGCGCCGTGCTCTTTCAGTTGAAAAACCGCGTGGTGGATGTGATCCAGAAAACTTGCATGATCAAAAAGAGGCCGTCGGTAGCCTGTGTGGAATGGCTCGATCCGCTGATGGCCGCCGGCAACTGGGTGCCGGAAATGGTGGAACTGGCCGGAGGCCGCGATCTGCTGGGCCAGCCGGGCCGCCACTCCGCCTGGCTGGAATGGAAGAATCTGGAGCAGGCGGACCCGGACGTGATCCTGCTGATGCCCTGCGGATTCGGATTGGAGCGAACACGGCGCGAGGCGGCGGCGTTGGAGAGCCGGCCCGAATGGCGCAAGCTGCACGCCGTCAAGTCGAAGCATGTTTTCGTGACAGATGGAAATTATTACTTCAATCGTCCCGGCCCGCGCGTGGTGGAATCCATCGAAATTCTGGCCGAGATTCTCCAGCCCAAGCTCTTCTCCTTCGGCCACGAGAACCGGGGCTGGGCGCGGCTTTAAGAAGCGCGACTCACGAACGCGCCGTAAATAGTGCTTGAATCTTTGGGCAGATGGGTTAAGTTCCCGGCCTTATATTTGAAATTATGTCTCGAAAATGCGAATTGACCGGCGTCGGCTCCATCAAGGGCAGCCACATCTGGCGCAGCGGCAAGGCCAAGAAAAAGGGCGGCATCGGCACCCATATCACCGCCATCACCAAGCGGCGCTTCATGCCCAATCTCCAACGCGTCAAGGCGCTCATTAACGGTGAAGTCCGTTACATCCGCGTCTCGGCCAAGGCGATCAAAGGAGGCCTGGTGACTAAGGCGCCCAAGCGGCGCTGGAGCAAGGACCAACCGGCGGCCACGCCGAGTCCGGCTGCGGCTGCGGTTTAGTCTATTTCCTTTTCAAATGGTGCATGGTGGCGCGCTTTAATTCGCGCTCGGTGTCGCGCTTCTTGATGTCCTGCCGTTTGTCGAACTCCACCTTGCCTTTGCCGACGCCCAGGGAGACTTTGACTTTGCCGTTTTTCCAATAAAAGGAGAGCGGGATGAGGGCGTTGCCCTTGACCGCGGCCAGGCCGAAGAGCTTGCGAATCTCCGATTTGTGCAGCAACAGCTTCCGGGGCGCGGTGGGTTTGTGGCCGAAACGATTGGCCTGGACGTATTCGTCAATGTGCGCGTTGTAAAGCCAGACCTCGTCTTTTTCCACGCGGGCAAAGGCATCGTTGATCTGCGCTTTGCCGGCGCGCAACGTTTTGACTTCCGAGCCGTGCAGAACGATGCCGGCCTCGAAAGTTTCCAGGATGTTGTAGTCGCGCCGGACTTTGGAGTTGTGCAGGATTTCGGCCATAAGCAAGATTCCTCCGGCAATCCTCACCGGGCCGGCGGCGGCCAAAGGCGGGGATTAGCGTCCGCGCCGTTTCTTGGCGGTGGGTTGAGCTTCTTCCTCGCCTTCGGCGTTGGCGATGAAATCCATTTTCTCTTCGATGATTTCCAGCAGAGCGATGTCGGCGGCGCCGAGGCTGCCCGCTTGATCCACCAGAGGACGGCTGTTGCCGCCGCCGGAAGTCAATTGCCGGACCCGGCGCGAGACGAGGTTTACCAGGATATTGGGATTGCCCACCTTGGCCAGGGCTTGCTTTATGTATTCGCTATTCACGAGCCTCTTATCTTACTGCATGGAAAACCGAACGCAATAACAATCTTTGGAAAAAATCCGTACTGCATCGTTCCGGCTTAGGGGCGCGGACCAACGTTCCAACCGCCGCCCAAGGCCTTGTAAAGCTGGACGGTGGCCAGCAGTTGATTCAGGAGCGTTTGCGCCAGCGCGTTTTGGGCGGGGAAAAGCAGTTGCTGTTCTTGCAGGAGTTCGTAATAATTGGCCTGGCCGCCGACGTAGCGTTGATTGGCCACTTGCACCGCCTCCTCATAGGCCGCCACCGCGCGGCTTTGTTCCAGACGCTCTCCGGCCAATTCCTGGCGCGACACCAATGCGTCGGACACTTCCTGAAACGCATTCAGAACGGTCGCTTGATATTCGAAGCGCGCCTCGTCCCAGGCCGCCCGCGCCTGGCGCAATTGGGCCTTGAGGAGGCCGCCTTCGAAGAGCGGGCCGGCGATATTTCCGGCCAAGCTCCAGGCGTCGGCCGTGCCGCCGCTGAAGGCGGTCAACGCCGGGCTGACCTCGCCGAAGAGGCCAGTCAACGTGATGCGCGGATAGAAGTCGGCCTGGGCGACTCCGATGCGGGCGTTGGCGGCGCGCATCAATTGCGTGCTCTGGCGAATGTCCGGCCGCCGCTCCAATAATGCCGAGGGCAATCCGGCCGGGATTTCCGGCAACGATTCCGTTTCGAGCGCACCGGGAGGACGCGCGACGGGGCCGGGATTAGAACCGAACATCACGCGAATTTGGTTCTCTTGCAGGGCGATTTGGCGCCGCAGCTCGGGAATCGTCGCCGCGGCGGAGGCCAGCGCCGCCTCGGCAGCGGAAGTCTCCAGCTTTGAGGACACGCCCCCGCGCAAGCGGTCGCTGAAAAGCTTGGCGCTTTGCGCGAAGGAATTGGTGGCGTTTTGCGCGATGGCCATTTCTTCGTCCAAGGTCAGCAGTTGGAAGTAGGATTGCGCGACGCCGGCAATCAGGCTGATGGTCACGTTGCGCCGCGCTTCGTCGGTCGCAAAATATTCGGCGCGAGAGGATTCGGTGAGCCGGCGGATGCGGCCCCAAAAATCAATCTCCCAGGAAACATTCCCGGCGAAATCGCTGCCTTTTCCAGCCGGGCCGCCGAGGTCGTAAGGAGCGCCGCCCAGGACATTTCGTCCAAAGCCGGACGCGCCTTGATAGGTCACTTGCGGATAAAACTGCGACCGGCTTTGGGCCAGCAGCGCGCGGGACTCCTCGACCCTGGCGACGGCCACGCGCAGATCGTAATTGTTGGTCAGGGCGGTTTGGATGAGCGCCTGCAAAGTTGGGTCTTGGAATAACTGCCACCAGGGCAGATCGCCCAGGGAATTGGTCCGGCCCGTGGTGTCGCCCCGGAAATTTTGTGGTTCGTTGGCCGCCGGCTGTTTGTAATTCGGCCCCACCGCGCATCCTGTCAACAACACGGCAAGAATCATCCCCGTCCATGAATTGGACCGGCGCCTTCTGCCAGCCTGGAGGCTGCTTCTCTTAATCCTAATCCTACTCCTAATCCTAATCTTCTTCTCTGGTTGAGGATTAAGATTACGATTAAGATTAGGATTAAGAACAAAAATTGGGCCGCTCATATTTTCCCGCCCTCCGGCTGCGGCGCGGGGTGGTTCTTCTTCCATCGAAGACCCAATTTCTCCACGATGTAGAACGTGACCGGCACAATCAGGGTGTCCACGCACGTGGCTCCCAGCATCCCGCCGATCACCACCGTACCCAGCGTCTGGCGCGCCACGGCGCCCGACCCCGATGCGATCCACAACGGCACGCAACCCAGGATGAAGGCAAAGGACGTCATCAGAATCGGCCGCAACCGAATGGACGCTCCGGTTTGCGCCGCGTCAATAATGGATTTGCCCTTCTCGTATTCGGTCTTGGCGAAGGCCACGATCAGGATCGCGTTTTTCGCCGCCAGTCCGATAAGCATGATTAATCCAATCTGCGCGAAGACGTTGTTTTGCAGGCCCCGCGCGTTCAGCGCCAGAAACGCTCCCAAGATCGCCGTCGGCGTTCCCAGCAGCACACTGAATGGCAGCGACCAGCTCTCATATTGCGCCGCGAGAATCAAAAACACACAGAACAGCGACAGGCCGAAAATCACCGCGGGTTTGACGCCCTCCGCCGCTTTCTTTTCCTGGAACGACATGCCGAAATAATCGAAGCCCATCTGCTTTGGCATCGTCTCCGCGAAAACCTCTTCCAGCGCGTGCGTGGCCTGGTCCGAACTGTAGCCCGCGGCGGCCGATCCGTTGATTTGCGCGCACGGATATTCGTTGTAATGCAGCACGAATTCAGGCCCGACGCGCCGCTCCGCTTTCGCAAAGGCCGTCAGCGGCAGGTTTTGCCCCCGGTTGTTCCGCACATAAAACAGGCCCAGATTGTCCGTGCTGGCCCGGTATTTGTCCTCGGCCTCGATGTACACCTGCCATTGCCGCCCGAAGCGATTGAAGTAATTCACAAAATTTCCGCCCATGAATGTTTGCAGTGTCACGTAAACGTCGCTCAGTGAAACTCCCTGCTTCAACACCTTGTCCCGATCTACTTTGACATAAACCTGCGGCACGTCCGGCAAATAGGTCGTGATGAGGCCGGACAATTCAGGCCGCTTTTTTGCGGCAGCCACAAACTTATCCAAATTTTGCGTCAGGTACGACATGTCCTGCGAGCCTGACCGGTCCTCGAGCATAAACGTAAAACCGCCCGCTGTCCCGATGCCGGGTATGGACGGCGGCGAAAAGGCGAACGCCTGCGCCTCCGGCATTTTGCCCAGTTCATCGTTCAACCGTATTTTAATGGCGTCGAAGCGCTCGGAGGACTTGGTCCGCTCGCGCCACGGCTTGAGCGTGACGAAGAAAAACACGTTATAGGTCGCCTGCACCTGGCTGAGCAAACTGAATCCCTCCACGGTCGTGTAATACTCCACGCCCGGAAGTTTTTTCATGATGTTCTCGATCTTCTTCGCCACTGCGTCGGTGCGTTCCAAAGAGGCGGCGAAGGGCAACTGGGCCTGTGCAAACGCGTAGCCCTGGTCTTCTTCCGGCACAAAGGCCGTGGGCAAACGCCTGGCCAGCAACACCGCCGCCAGCGCCACGACCAGCAGCGCCACCAGCACCCAGGCCGCTTTGCGGATGAACCAAAGGCTCACGCCGAGGTAAAGATGGCGCGTCTTTTCAAAATAGCGGTTAAACCAATCGTAAAAATGCCGCAGCGGCCCGCGCGCCTTCCCTTCCTTTTTCGGCCGCAGCAGCAGCGCCGCCATGGCCGGGCTTAGTGAAAGCGCGTTGAACGCCGAGAGCGCCACGGAAATCGCAATGGTCATGGCGAATTGCTGATAGAGCCGGCCGGTGATGCCGGCGATGAACACGGTCGGCACGAACACCGCCGCCAAAATCAGCGCCAGCGCCACGACCGGGCCTGCCACCTCGTCCATGGCCTTGATGGCCGCTTCCTTTGGATTGAGACCTTCATCAATGTGCCGCTCCGTGGCCTCCACGACCACAATCGCGTCATCCACCACCAACCCGATGGCCAGCACCAATCCCAGCAGGGACAGTGTGTTGAGCGAAAAACCGAACAGCGGAAAAAAGGCAAACGTGCCGATGAGCGAGACCGGCACCGCCAGCAGCGGGATGAGCGATGCCCTCCAGCCTTGCAGGAAAATGAAGACCACGATGATGACCAGCGTCAGCGCAATGCCCAGCGTCCACTTGATTTCCCGCATGCCCTCCGAGACCGCGCGCGTAGTGTCCAGCGAAACGCCATACTCCAGGTCCGCAGGGAACCGCCCCTTGAGCTGGTCCATGAGCCTTCTCACGTTATTGGCCGCGTCAATCGCGTTGGAGCCGGGCAATTGATAAATGGCCATCACCGCCGAGGGTTTCCCGTTCAGTTTCCCCACCAGACTGTACGTTTGCGCTCCAAGCTCGATCCGCGCCACGTCCTTGAGCCGCACCACCGAGCCGTCGTTATTCTCGCGCACCACGATGTCCCCAAATTCCTGTTCCGTCACCAGACGGCTTTGCGCCGTGATGGTGTAGGTGAACTCCTGCCCTGCGGGCGTCGGCGGGCCGCCGACCTGCCCGGCGGGGTTCACCGTGTTCTGCGCGTTGATGGCGCTGACGAGGTCGCTGACCGTGAGATTCAGCTTCGCAAGCTGGTCTGGCTTGACCCAAAACCGCATCGCATACTGCCCTGCTCCGAAGACGGTCACGGTGGAAATTCCCTTCAATTGCGTGACCTGGTCCACCAGGTTGATATAGGCGTAATTGGCCAGAAAGGTCGAATCGTGCGTGCCTTTGGGCGAGGTCAGCGCCACCAGCATCAGCGGCGTCGTGGGCGATTTGATCAGGGTTATCCCGAAATTGTTCACGGCGGCCGGCAATTGCGGCTGCGCCTGAGTTTCCCGAAGCTGCGAGAGCACCTGGTCAATGTTCGGGTCCGTCTTGACATCGAAGTTCACGCCCATCCGCATCACGCCGTTGTTCGCGCTGACGGAATACATGTAATTCATGTTGTCCACACCGCTCATCTGCTCCTCGATGGGCGTGGCGACGGATTCCGCCAGCGTTTGCGCGTCGGCCCCAACGTAGGTCGTCTGGATGCGGATTTCCGGCGGAACAATGTTCGGATACTGCGCCACCGGCAGACTCAACATCGTCACCAGTCCCACCACCACTTGCAAAATGGCAATGACCATTGCGACAATCGGCCGATTGATGAAGAAGCGGTACATAACAGAAACAATGGGGACGCCGTTATTCCTTGGTCACAGGCGCCGCGTTCGTGGCGGTTCCCGCTTCATAAGGCTGCGGATCCACGACTGTGCCCTCTTTGACTCGCTGCGTGCCCTCGGCGATGACCCGGTCATTCGGCTCCAACCCGCTGTCAATCAGCCAATCATGGCCCACCTGTTGCCCCACCTGGACCGTTTTAAGGTGGGCCTTGTTCTGTGCGTCCACCGTAACCACTTGATAGGAACCCTGCAACTCCATCACCGCGCGTTGCGGCAGCAGCAGGGCGCCGTGGCGCGTTTCGGTTTTGGCCCGCACCAGGGCGTATTGGCCGGGGCGCAGGGTGTAATCGGGGTTCGGAAACACGCCCGCGATTTGAAGCGTGCCGGTATTGACATCCACTTGCCGGCTGGTGAAAAGCCATTTGCCCGGCGCAAGATAATTCGAGCCGTCCGAAAGAATCAGTTGCAAGGCCAACTCTGAGTCATACGCGCCCCTCTCGGCCGCATTGGTGAATTGCCGGCTAAAGGCCAGATAAGATTGCTCGCTGATGCTGAAATAAACCCGCATGGGATCCACGGTTGACACCGTCGTCAGCACCGCGGTGCTGGGCCCGATCAGGTCTCCGATTTGCGCCTGTGCCGTGCCGGCGATGCCGCCAACGGGCGAGATGATTTTGCAGAATCCGAGGTTCAGCGTGGCGTTCTCCACCGCTGCCGCGTCCGCCGCCACCGCCGCTTTGGCCATGAGATTGGACTGGACGGCGTCGTCCAACGTTTCCTGGCTGATGGCTTTCTCCTGGGCCAGGGGCGTATAGCGTTTGACATCCAACTCCGTCTTGCCCACCATCGCCTGGTCCTGCGCTTGCTTGCTCACGGCCTGGTCCAGCGCCGCCTGGAAAGGCCGCGGATCAATCTCAAACAACAAGTCCCCTTGTTTGACTCTGCTTCCTTCGACGTAATCCTGCTTGAGCAGGTAGCCGGAGACTTGCGCGCGAATCTGGGCGTTGGGATAGCCGTCGAGGGTTCCGATCCACGTCGTATAAATCGGCACATCCTTGGGCGAAACGGTCACGACCTGCACTTGGGGCGGCGCAGGGGCGGGCGGCGTGGCGCGCTTGCAACCTGCGGCCAGAAGGACCAAAGCCCCCATCCCGAAGAGAGCCTTTATCAATGTTATTCTAAAGTTCATGCTCAAGTCGTGTCGTCTCTAAGTGAATAACTACTAACATGTGACTTTCCTACGAATCAAAATAGAGGTCTAGCATCTTTGGATTGTAATGGTCTGCAATGGCCTTGCGCGTCAATCCCATCCCGCACAGGATGAACCAGGCCGCCTGATGAACCAATTCCTCGCGGGACACATTATATTTCACCACCGGTTTGACCGGCAAATGGACCAAGGCCAGCCACGCCGCGAGGTGGTGGGCAAACCGGGCGTTGTTGCCGTGCGAGAGTGGTGTCTTGAGGGCGTCACCCGCCGCCACGGCCGCATCCAGGCAGGCCTCGATGCGGGCGCAGAAGGCATCGAAGCGGTTTTGATACATCAACCGGGCGAACACGCCGTCTTCGAGGCAACTTTTCACCATCAGGCGCTGGCGCGTCTCCCATTCAATGGCGCCGAACGGCTTTCCCAGCACTTGCGCGCGGACCAGATAATAGACCAGGTGAACCAGGGTGGAAGTGGAGGGTTCCAATCCGGTAATCAAGTGCAGAAACTTCCGCGTGGACGGATCGCTGCCCTGGCAACTGAGATTTTGGATTTCCACGTAAAGAGCCTCCTTGCTGGGAAAATGCCGGTAGAGCAGCGGCTCCGAAACTCCCGCAGCGCGAGCCAGGTCCTTGGTGGTGGTTTCCGCGTAACCCTTGCGGGCAAAAAGCGGCAGCGCGGCCTGCACGATGGCCGCCTTCCGTTGCTTCGCTGAAAGCCGTGGCTTCTTCAACACGACCGCAAGTTAGCGCATACTAACTTTTTGTCAACTCCAACGGGAAAAATTACCCGGTGGTTGGCGCGGCGTTGATTTCGCGGAAAAGCCAGGCGCGGGCGTGGTTCCAGTAATTCTTGACCGTGCGCTCGGAGAGACCCAGGGCCTGGGCGGCTTCCACGTTGGTCATGCCCACAAAATAACGCAGCTTGACCACCTCGGCCTGCAGGGCGTGGATCGCAGCAAGCTTGTCCAGCGCTTCATGGACGGCCAGCAGTTGATCGTCGTTTTCGGGAGCTGACAATTCGACGGCGTCCAAAGCCACTTTTTCCAAGCCGCCCCCGTGACGTTGGGCGCGCTTGCGGCGGGCATTGTCAATAAGAATGCGGCGCATGGCCTCGGCCGCGGCGGAAAAGAAATGGGCGCGATTGGCAAATTGAGGATTATCATTCCCCACCAGACGCAGCCAGACCTCATGCACCAGCGCGGTGGGCTGCAAGGTCTGGTTGGGCGCTTCGTTCGCCATGCGCGACGCCGCCAGCTTGCGCAGTTCTTCATAGACCAGCGGCAGCAATTCATCCGCGGCTGCGCGGTCGCCATGTTCGATGGACTCGAGAATGCGTGTAACGTCGCTCAACGAACGACCATTATCAGATTCTCCGGCGTTGCGCGAGACTTTATAATGCTTGAGCCGGAACCATGACGAAAGCGTTTAACGCAAGGACGCGGAGACGCAAAGGCGCAGTGGAGCCAAGCGAAATTGGCTTTCTGACCGCCGCTCGCTGTTTCGTGACCAAGACTGTCATGGCCAAACTCTTCTTTGCGACTTTGCAGTGCAATATCCCGAATTCACTCATTTCTGACAAAACTTTTTCACCACGAAGAGCACGAAGGACACGAAGTCTTGATTATAACAGATTGTATGATTTTTCTTCGTGATCTTCGTGTCCTTCGTGGTGAAAATTGGGTTGCGGCCCGCCGCGCTGTGTCCTTGCGACTTTGCGTTGAAATCCTCCTGCCTTATTGAATGAATACGTTTGGGGTGTTGCGCATTAATTCCAGCGCAGTCGGTAGAACCGACCGGGGTAATTCGTCCACTGGGAATCACTGAAATAAATCGAACCGTTGGTCAACGTGAGGGTCTGAAGCGGAGTCCAGACGGGGTTGGCCAGATTAGTGCAGGCTTCCATCACAACCGTAAAATTGTTTGTGGCGGTGATGTTGAAGCCAAATTGATTGCTCTTCACGCCGAAGCTGCCGTCGGTGGTTTGGATCAACGGGTTCCATAGTATCACTGGAAGACCACTATTGGCGGAGAAGTCACCCCACCCCGTGGTCCCAGGCAGGTAATAGACGGTGGCATTGGTGTCACCGGAGAACACGCAGGAACCAAGGCTGGGAGCGTTCCCATCAAAATGGACCCCATTCAAGCTGGTGCAGTACTCGAAAGCATAGTCCCCGATGTTGTTGACGGCGTTTGGAATCGTGATGCTAGTCAGGCTGCTACAATCATAGAACGCATAGTCCCCGATGTTGGTGACGCTGTTGGGAATCGTGACGCTGGTCAGGCTGCTACAATCATAGAACGCATAGTCCCCGATGTTGGTGACGCTGTTGCCAATCGTGACGTTGGTCAGGCTGCTGCAGACGTAGAACGCCCAGTTTCCGAGGTTGGTGACGCTATTGGGAATCGTGGCCCTGGTCAGGCTGTAGCAGAAACCGAAGGCCTCGTCTCCGATCCCGGTGACGCTGTCGGGAATCGTGACGCCCGTCAGGCTGGTGCAGTAATCGAATGCTTCATCTCCGATGTTGGTGACGCTGCTGGGAATCGTGACGTTGGTCAGACTGGTGCAAACACAGAACGCCTCGTCTCCAATGCTGGTGACGCTGTTGGGAATCGTGACGTCCGTCAGGCTGGTGCAGTAACCGAACACCCCTTCTCCGATGGTGGTGACGCTGTTGGGAATCATGACGTTGGTCAGGCTGGTGCAGTAACCGAACGCCTCGTCTCCGATGGTGGTGACGCTGTCGGGAATAGCGACGTTGGTCAGGCTGGTGCAGTCATAGAACGCCCACTCCCCGATGCTGGTGACGCTGCTGGGAATCGTGACGCCCGTCAGGCTGGTGCTGAAACCGAACGCCTTCTCTCCAATGGCGGTGACGCTGTTGGGAATCGTGTAACATCCGCCTTCGCCACCAGGGTATCGAATGAGCGTGGTCTGGTTCTTGTTGAACAAAGCCCCGTTCAAACTGCTATAAAGAGAATTGTCCGCATCCACCGTGATTCCTGTCAAGCTGGTGCAGGAACCGAACGCCGCGTCTCCGATGCTGGTGACGCTGTTGGGAATCGTGACGCTGGTCAGGCTGATGCAGTCATAGAACGCCTGGTCCCCGATATTGGTCACGCTGTTGCCAATCGTGACGTTGGTCAGGCTGGTGCAGATACAGAAGGCCTCGTCTCCGATGCTGGTGACACTGTTCGGAATGGTGATGCTGCTCAGGCTGGCGCATTGATAAAATGCCCTTGTTCCGATACTGGTCACCGGCAGGTTGGCTATCTCGCCAGGGATCGTCACCGCGCCGCCAGGACCGGTGTAGAACGTAATCGTGATCGCGCCGCTGTCGGATATAAAAGAGAATTGGGCTTGCGCTATCGCAGAGAGCGTCAAAAGCAACAGCAGCGGGATGAGTATCGTCCCGCAGGCCGTTGTTAAACGCCCGGCGACGGTCTGCGCGCAAATGATTCTCGCATGGCCTGTTTTCGTTTCCGGACGAGCGGGGCGGCACGCCGCCTTCAGTTGCCTTGTTACTCCTGCATTGATGGGTTTGTTCGAGTTCATAATTGTCTTTCTTCTCCCCAATGCGAAATTCCGGCGATAAAGGGGCAAAGAAAGAAAAAGATGATTTCTGAAAGCTGAAGGCTAAAGGCTGAAGAGAGTGTTGAAGCTCTCAGGGGATTGCTTTCACCCGGCAAGGTTTGTCGGCCTTATAAAGCTGCAAACGCGAGTCGTAATGCGCGTCTCGGCACGGATTCATGGCCGTTGAGCCTCCGCCTTCGCCTGGCTGCGGCGCGGCAAGTCCGCTTTCCCCTGCCCGCCGTAGCCCGGCGAAGGCGGGTCCTTCGCCTCTGCCGCGGCGATTTCCTCCCATGAAGGCGCATGCCAGGTCTGCCACGGCGTCCCGGCGAGGATCGTGTCCTCGTCGGCGCTCCACCAGGCGGAGGTAAGTCGAAAACCATTGCCGGGCAGGGTCAACAGTTCCTGCCGAGTGTCGAAATCCCACAGTTTGACGGCCTCTAGCCCGCTACCGGCAGAAACCAATCGGTGCGCATCCTTCGAGAAGGCGAGGCCCTCGACCTCATTCAAGTGGCCATGAAGGTCATCAATCCACTCGCCGGTGACGGCATCGCATATCCGCACTGTGCCGCCGCCGGTCGCAAAAGCCACAAGCCGGCCATCCTGTGATACCTCAATGGCCCGCGGCAAATCTTTCCCGGGAACAACTCGCGGTGGCCGGTCCGGGTGTTCGAGATCATAGAACCGGATTTCATGATCAATGCCACGCATCAACACCAATGCCACCAACACCCGTCCCCCGGCGGCGAAAGCAATGTCGTTGACCGACTCGCTCAAGGTCATCACGCTTTGCCGGGTCTCCACGTTCCAAACGCAGAGTGGCGGCAGATCCCAGACTTGCGAGAAATTTGCGGAGGCACCAAGCCACTTAAAAGCCGCCAGATATTTTCCGTCCTGACTGAAAAGCAAACGGCGCGGTCCTGCGATTCCGCCCTTGAGTTCATTCCGTTGTCCAGGTGTCGCGAGGCTTGCCAGGAAAACAGAGTTGGATGCCCCCCGTTCAGCCCAAGCCAATAACCGCTTTTCGGGGCTAAAATCGGCCGTGATTGGGCGCCTCCCTCGATCCAATGTGACAGCGCCGCGCCGTCTCAACTGCGAGTCACTCCATTCCTCGATGATGATCTGGTTCGTGCCGTCCCAGCGGTCAATCCAGCCGGGCGGCCAGGCCCCAAGGAGGTTCAAATCGCCAAGCCCGGGTGGCGTGCCGAGTGAAACACCCCGGCTAAGATCAAAAAACTCGGGAGGGTTGCTGGAGCCGTGCAACATGCACACGGGGCCCAGGTCAGACGCCCATCGCGTGCGGAGGTGTTCAGGCAGGAGCAAGTATCCATCGCTCACGCCTGGCGTTTCCGCTTTCCAAAGCATCAGATTCCCATCCCGGTCCGCGCTGGCAATCAGTTGTGCCGCTTCCGAGATGGCCAAGCCGTTCACCTCTTCAACATGGCCACGGAGCACTTTGGTGTTGGTCCACGTTTCCGTATCCCACAAGCGGATGGTTTGATCGGAGGCCGCTGAGATCAGGCGATGTCCATCCCTGGTGAAGACGAGCTTGCTCACCCAACTGGTGTGGCCTTCGAGCTGGTGCAGGGGCTTGCCAGTGGCCGCATCCCAGATGCTAATGTTGGGGTCTCCTGAGGCCGATGCGAGAAAACGACCATCAGCCGAAAGGGCCAGTGCGGTCAGCGCGGAGGCCGTGAAGTCTTCGGTCTGCCAAACCTCCCGGCCCGTGGTGAGGTCAAGGCATTGGATACGGTGGCGGGATTGCGACGCATCTGCATGTCCCAGATATAGAAGTTTGTTATCGGGGGACAACCGGGCGGCTGCTCCGGTTCCGTGAATTGCGTTATCTTCGGCCTCGTGGCGGCTTTCGATCTTGCGGGAGGACACATCCACCACCCAGACCACGTCGTGACTCGCGGCAAATGATCCGGCATAGATCACGACCTTGGAGCCATCCTGCGAAAAAGTTAGTTCGAGGATGTCCCACCCCCCTTCCTCGGGCGCCTTCCAGAGGACCGAGTCGCGGTCGGAGTCGAGGTCGTACAATCTGACCGTGTTGGGTTCGGCTGTGGCCGCCAGGAGATTGCGCACTGGAGAGAAGGCCACTTGCCCCGTGTACTGCTCCTTGCGGCCTTCGGTCAGGGTCCGAAGCCATCGCCGTCCCGGGACATCCCACAAGTCCACGCGCGCGTCATACCAACCCACGGCCAGGCGGCTGCCATCCGGGGAAAAGCTGACGGACCACCCGCGCACAGGCCGATTGGTGAGCGTGACCAGTGCGGTGCTGCGGGTCAATTGCCAGAGGTAGCGCCATTCCCAGCCGCGGAGGTCTTCCTCGCCGGGCTTCGGCCGGTGCAGTTCAAGCAACTGGCGCGCCCGGCCCAAGTTGTCGAGCTTCAGCGCCTGCTGGGCCAGACTTATGTCGGCGTCGTAAACCAATTGCCGGGAGTGTTGACGCTCGGTTTCCGCCGCTTTTTGCGCCGACTGCGCTTCAACCCGCAACTGCTGCTCGCTCTTGAGGGCCACACGTTCGCGAAAAAACATGACCGTGGCCGAACCCAAGCCAACGACCAAAGCCACCAGGACCGCGATGGCTGCGGAGTAAGCCAGCTTGTTTCGACGAAACGCCTTCTGGAACTTGTAGGCCGCGCTGGGCGGGCGGGCGATGACCGGTTCGTTCGCCAAGTGTCGCTGAATATCCATGGCCAGTCCGTTGGCCGTCTCATAGCGCCGCCCACGATCTTTCTCCAAACACTTCATCACGATCCAATCCAGGTCCCCGCGAATCAAATGCTCTAGTTTGGGAGGATCCGATTGACGGCGCTTGGCCACGGTCGTCTGTTCTTTCGCCTCCAGCGTGTGCAACCTCGTGGAAGGCGGCAGCGGCTCCTCTTCCCGGATAATGCGGCGAATCTCATCCAGCCCCGCTTCCAGCAACCGCTTGGATTCGAAAGGGGTCTTGCCGGTCAGCAATTCATACAGCAGCACGCCCAAGGAATAAATGTCGCTGCGCGTGTCAATATCCAGCCCGCTCAGCCTGGCTTGCTCGGGACTCATGTAGGCCGGGGTGCCGATGAATTGTTCCAACGCGGTGAATAATGTCTTGTCGGTCAGCCGCTGATCGGTCGTCGCCTTGGCGATGCCAAAATCTATGATCTTGGGCACCGGCACACCGTCATGATCAGCGACCAGGATGTTCGAGGGCTTGATGTCGCGGTGGATGATTCCCTTCTGGTGAGCATGTTGAATCGCCTGGCAGACTTGCACAAACAATCCCAGCCGCGCCACCGTGCTGAGGTTGTTCTCGTCGCAATAGCGGGTAATGGGAATGGCCTTGACCAGCTCCATCACGAAGTAAGGCCGGCCCGTCTCCGTGGCGCCCGCGTCCAAGACCCTGGCGATGTTTGGATGGTCCATCAGGGCCAGGGCTTGCCGCTCGGCTTCGAACCGGGCAATAACGCTCTTGGTATCCAAGCCCAGCTTGATGATTTTCAAAGCCACGCGGCGGTGGACTGGTTCCTCCTGCTCGGCCATATACACTACGCCGCAACCGCCCTCGCCTATCTGTTGCAGCAATTTGTAACGGCCAATGCGCTCTCGGGGTTTCGCGGTGGTAACTGGTGCGCGGTTGACGATTCCGCCCGGTCCTTGCGGAACGGCTGTCGGGCTTTCGAGAAATCTGCCGGCTTGTTCGCCAACTTGAAGGAGTTCTTCGACGCGCTGACGCAATGCGGCGTCGCCGGCGCAGACCTGATCGAGGTAGGCGATGCGCTCCGCGAGCGTCAATTCCAGCGCCGCATTGAAAACTTCAATTTCGCGTTCAGATGGCTCAGGCATGGACAAATCCGATCATTCACCCTTCAATGCGAAAAAACAGCCCAAAAGAGGCAACACGCTGATGAAATGACGGCCAATGCTGAGAAACTCCTCCAGCCCCAATCCTATTTATAAACGTCTCCACGCGGACCTACGTGAGCGATGATAATCGTGTCGCTGGATCGGTCAAAGAGATAAATCACGCGCAAATCGCCGTGGCGCATCCGATAAAAACCCGCCCACTCACCGGACATGGGTTTGATGCCCGGCATGGCGTCGGGGTTTTGGGCTAGTTGCTCCAGTTTGGCTTTCAATTGCATTTTGATGCGCGCATCCATGCGCTCGAAGTACCGGCGGCGCGGCGGTGAACGATGAGTTTGGGCATCGTTATACTTTGGAGAGCGGAACAAACGCTTGAGACTTGCCCTGCCGCAAATCGCGGCGGGCGGCGCGCAAATCAGTCCTGGCTTCTTCATCAAGATCGAAACCCAGAGCCTCCGCGATTTCGCAAAACTGCTTCCACGGAATGATGGCTTCTTTCGGCTCGCCGCGTTCATTCACCACGATTTTCTTTTGAATCTTGATCACGGTCTCAATTTATCCTTTCCATGAAAAGTCGCCAGCAAAAAGCACCGCCATGAAAGTTGAAAACAATAAAAATATGCGGCGATTTAAGCTACCTGATGCCTTGGTTGGCCATCCCCACCGCCTGCGCCAATCGTTGGAAGCCGTTTTCGCGCATTCGCTCACGCAGGCCGGCGACGATCTCTTTGACCACGCCAGGGCCGCGATAAATCAAACTGGTGTAAATCTGCACCAGCGACGCGCCGGCGGTGATTTTTTCCCAGGCGTCGGCGGCGTCGAATATCCCGCCCACGCCTATGATTGGCCATGCCCCGTTGCCCTGGCGATACAGATGACGGATGACCTTGGTGCTGCGCTGGCGCAAGGGCCGCCCGCTCAAACCGCCGGGTCGCCCATAAATCTCGCGCAATCGCGCGTCGCCCGTCGCCGGACGAGTGATGGTCGTGTTGGTGGCGACAATCCCGGCCAGATGCCGCGGACCGGCCAATTCCAGGATTTCATCCAAGGCCTGGAAAGAGAGGTCCGGCGCCACCTTGACCAGAATCGGAACTGGCGCCGCGCCCGTGTTGTTCTGCTGCAAGGCAGCCAGGATTTCATCCAGGGCGCTTTTGTCCTGGAGTTGGCGCAAGTTGGGGGTGTTGGGAGAACTGACGTTGACGACGCAGAAGTCCATGTAGGGACGCAGAACGCGAAAGGTATCGGCGTAATCCTCCGGGGCGCGTTCCAACGGGGTGACTTTCGATTTGCCGAGGTTGACGCCCACCGGATGATCCGGCCAGCGGCCTTCCTGCTTCCATCGGGACAGAGCCTCGGCGAAGGCCGCCGCGCCGGGATTGTTGAAGCCCATGCTGTTGACTATCGCTTCATCAGCCGGAGCGCGGAACAGGCGCGGCACCGGATTGCCGGTTTGCGCGTGCCAGGTCACGCCGCCCAGTTCGCTGAAACCAAATCCCAACGCGCGCCAGGCGGGCGCCGCTTGCGCCCATTTGTCCATGCCCGCCGCCAAGCCGACTGGATTGGGAAAGCGCAAACCAAAAAGCTCGACGGGCAATTCCGGCGCGCCATAAAGCGCCGCCGTTATGTCAAGTAGAAATTTGTCGCGGCTGACCCGGCCCAGCAGGCGCAAGGCGCGGTCGTGAATCTTCTCGGCTTCCTGCGTGAAGAGGACCGGACGAATGATGCCGCGGTAAAGCCAACTCACGATGTCAGGCCGCTATCGGGGGGCGGTGGCGGCGCTGGCGGCGGGGCGGCTTTTTTCCTGGACCGCGGCGCCCGGCAACAGGTTGCGGTAGGTCGCCAAGGCCAGCAGCGGCCAGCTATTGCGATACATGTCGTACTTGAGATAATAGACGCGCGGAAATCCGGTGCCGGTGGCTTCCGCCTCGGTCCAGGTGCCGTCGGAGTTCTGGGTTCGGATCAGATGCTCGATGCCGTTCTGCACGGTGGGCCGGAAGGGGTCGTCGAAGGCGCACAGGCCCATGACGGCCCAGGCGGTTTGCGAGGCGGTGCTGGGTCCCTGCCCTTTGAAGACCGGATCGTCGTAGGTATTGCAAAGTTCGCCCCAGCCGCCATCCTCGTGCTGGACGCTCTCCAGCCAGTCGCGCGCCTTGAGAATCCACCCCTGGCGCATGTTCACGCCCAGGGCGCGCAGGCCGCGCAGGACCTGCCAGGTGCCATAAATATAGTTTACGCCCCAGCGGCCATACCACGAGCCGTCCTCCTCCTGATGTTCGCGGATAAATTGCAGCGCCTCCTCCACGCGCGGGTTTTCCAGGCTGAAATTCTCATAGCCCAACAGTTCCAGAATGCGCGCCGTGATGTCGGCGCATTCGGGGTCCAGCATGGCGTTGTGATCGGCGAAGGGCACCTTTTCCATGATGGTCTTGGTGCAATCCTTGTCAAACGAAGCCCAGCCGCCGTCTTTGCACTGGAAGGTGAGCATCCAATTCAAGCCGCGCCGGAAAGCCGCGTCGCGCCGTGCCGGATGAGCGGTGGGGATTTTGCGCAAAGCCAGCAAGACCATGGCCGTGTCGTCCACGTCCGGGTTCCATTTGTTGTTGAACTCAAAGACCCAGCCGCTTGGTTCGACCTCCGCCGTGTTTTTATATTGCCAGTCGCCGCGGAACCGGACTTCGCGGTCAATGAGCCAATCCGCCGCCTTGACCAGCGCCGGATGATCGCTGGACAAGCCGGACTCGTGCAAGGCGATGGTCACAATGGCCGTATCCCACACCGGGGAAGTGCAGGGTTCGATGCGAACCGTATGTTCGGTTTCATGCTCGAGTTTCTTCAATTCCGTCTCGCATTGGCGCACCAGGGGATGATCGTCGGGATAGCCCAAGGATTTAAAAACGATCAACGAGTTGAGGACGCCTGGAAAAATCGCCGCCAAACCGTCGCTGCCTTCCTGGCGGGCCACCACCCATTCCTCCGCCTTCTTCAAGGCCCGTTTGCGAAAGGGATGAATATGAAAGCGGGCAAAATGCTCCGCAAATTTATGCACCGAATCCAGCCAAAGGAAGAAATTGCGCCAGGTGAAAAACTGCGGGTCGCGCGGCAACATCAAGTCGCGTTCGTGAAAACCGAGGGGATAAAGCTCGTTCAAGGTGGCCCTTGGCCCCAATTGGCGCGTGGGCTTAAAATGGTTGATGATGGACAAGGGCACGAGCATCGCGCGGCTCCACGAACTCATTTCATATAAATACACGCCGAACCATTTGCCGAGCAGGAGGATTTCGCACGGAATCGTGGGCAGGTATTTCCACGGGAAGAGGCCCAGCACCGCCAGGAAGAGCCTGGAAAAAGTATTCAGCCGTGGGACGCCGCCCAGGCTCAGCGCCGTCTGCCGGGCGCGCAACATGCGCGGATCGGTCGGGGAAACGCCCGCCAATTTCAGTGCCAGGTAGGCTTTGACCGTCGCGTTGACTTCCGCCGGACCCCCTGGATAAATGCTCCAGCCGCCCGTGGGCATTTGCAGGTTGAAAAGCTGGTTGACCGCCTTGCGCTGCCATTTCTCGTCCACGGATCTGTTCCAGTGATGATACGCCACCATGTCGGCCACCAGGGTGCAATCCACGATCAGTTCCCCGATCCAATAGCCCTCCGGCTTTTGTTCGTGCAAAAGGAAATCCTGCGACCGCCGGATGGCGGCCTCCAACTCTGGCAAAGTGAAAGGCTCGAAATCAGACGCGCGTGGGAGCGCGTTCACCTGCCCGTTCTCAATAAGTTGCCCGGACACGCTCTCTAATCTGCAAGCCGCGCGCCCGGCTGTAAAGCTCTTTTGACCGAGTGGACCTTGGCGAGGCGCATCCCAGCAAATCAGTCGCCGATGGCGACTGATTTGCTGAGATGAGCACAGGCGGTGGCTGGCTTCAATTTTTTTATTTTCGTTTTGGTTGAATTCACCTGAATTCACCTGAATCCGGCTGAATCCACCTGAATTTTGTGGCCGGTGCAATGCGAAAAACAATATTGTATTGGTTGTATTCACTTATATTCACTGTGAATGACTTTGACTGGCTTTGACTGGCTTGTACTGCGATGGGTTCCCTTGGAGTGCAATACCGTGAAATCTTGCCATTTTAACAAGATTTTGTTGAACAGGAGAAAACGGAGAGAACGGAGAATCATTTTAAATTTTGCATCACTCCGTTGCCTCTGTTTCCTCATGTTCAAAAAATGTGTTTGATTTCGGTTGGCCGCGCTGGGTTGGTGGTGGAGGTTTCTCCTGGGTTTTGGTTCGGCGCGCCCGGTCCGCCGGGTGGGCAGAAGCGGTCGGACGCTCGTGAGGGTCCGGCCTGGGCCGGCCACGAGCCTGGCATCCGCTTTCGCTTGGGCGCAGGGGCGCTGCATGGATACCACATTACCACCTTTAAATGGGAACGCAACTACAAACGATCAAGAAGCGCAAGGAAGGGGCATCTTTATGGACGGGGCGCTCTGATTCGCAGCTCCGCTAGGAGCGAAATCTTTGTAGATCAACCACATCCAATGGAGAATTAGCTCCGTAGGAGCGGCATGATCGGGGCGGAGCCAGGGCAGATGTCGCCTCTACGAGGCTTTGCTCTTTAGAGGAGACGGTGATCTACAAATAGGTCGCGCCTACGGCGCTGCTAAAAAGAGATGCGCCCACTTTGGCGCCGATTTGCTCGTTGAAATTCTCATTGAAATATCGCATGTTATGCAACGTGCCAATGACGTTGGATCAAATTGTCGAAGAAACTCGCGACTGGCCGCCGGAGAAGGTCGGCGAACTGGTCGGTCGTTTGACCAAAGACTTGCATCTCAGTGACCCAGAAACTGAAGCCGCTTGGCAAAGTGAGATAGCCTATCGCATCCAGGAAATCCAAACTGGCAAGGTTGAGGGTATCCCAGGTGAGGAAGTCTCCGCCCGCATTCGCAAAATCGTGGGAAGGTGAAACTCGAGAGAATTTGTCAGGGGAATGAGTGTCAGAGGAATGGGAAAAAGCGTTGGCAGAATTATTCCCCTGACCATGATTCCCCTGACAACCACCTCTTTTCTTTTTTCACCCCTGTCCTCGTTTAGGTTGCCTCTTGGCCGCGCTGTGAAATCCGTGGTAAAAAATCGTTCTTAAAGCGAATAATTCCGACGGATCGCAGGACCGAAACCTTCGATTTCCATTTGATTTATGAGGCGCCGTATGGCTCGCTTGGCGCATGGCGAAAATCCTCCAGCGAAAGCGGCGGCACATAGACGCCTTTGAACTCGCGCCGCCACCAGGCTCCCGTGGCCCGGCGAGTGGCGCGGTCAGTAAAGTGATACTCGTACAACAGCGCTCGCACATATTTTGGCGGTTGCCTGGGAAAGGGGTTCGGCCCCAGCAGAGCCAGGACAGGAGGGGAATTCTGCAAAAGACAATACTCGAATTGGAGAAACCACAGGTTGGCGCGCGGCCCTCCCAAAGCGGCAAACCACATCTGCCAGTCCAGGCGCGGCTGATAGGGCGCGACAAATCCCGGCGCGCCCCGCAAGTCCCCGGGCTTGTATTTGAATTGGTAGTCCCGCCAGTGTTGCTTGTCGTCGCTGCCTTGGACGATGATTTCCGGCCGCGTCCGGGTCATGACGGCGAACAAGCCGTAACCGTTGAAACTGCGCCAGGGCCGCGCCCAATCATAGAGCCAGATGACCGGCGCGGGCCAGGATTGACTGACGCCCGCCTCCATCAGGAAAGGGATCGTGGTCAGCGGCACGACGACTAAAGTCAGGCCCAACGTCACCGGCCAGGGCCAGCGCCTTGGTCGCCGCGCGGCAGCAGGGAGTTCCTGCTTCGAAACAGATCCCATGCCGAAGACCGACAAAGCCTTGTCATCCAGCAGCGGCAGGCACAACAGAAGACACAACGCGTTGAAGAAGGTGTAATTGCCGGTCAAAAGAATCAGGATTTGAAAGCCCGCAAAAATCCCGGCCGCCGCCAAACGCAGACGCCGCCCGGAAAAAATGAAAACGGGCGCCACCAATTCGATGGCGAACATCACAACAACGCAGAACGATTGCGCGGCCGGCGGCAATTGATGGGCGTACCAGCCGATCCAAGTCGGCAGCGGCTGGGTCTCATAATGAACCCGCAAGGCGGTGAGATTCCACCATGAAGCATCGCCACTCATGAGCTTGACGCAGCCGGATTCGAACACGAGCCGGAACATCAGCCAGCGCAGAAGCCACAACACCAAGGCGGGCGGCCGTGTCTGGCGCGATGGACGCTCCCACAGTTGCAGGGGCGCGAAAAAGACGGCCAGGAATCCCGTTTCCAACAGCAACGTATCCCATTGGAAACTAAGGAACGGACCGCCCACGGCACAGAGCGAAAGGTAAAGCGCCCACAACAGAAACAACATCGGCGCGGGAGCGATCCCCGCCAGCAGAGCCAGCGCGCACGCCACCCCCAGACCGCATTGCCAATGGAGCGCCAGGTCGCTTGCGCTCCACCAGGCGAAAGTCGGCGCCAGATGGAATCGCTCCAAGCCGATATGAGCGCGCGCCATCTCGTCCTTGAGCGCCGCCATCACGTCTTGGGCCGGAACAATCCCGCGGCTGCCGATCAACCCATCCACCTGCATCCAGAACGAACCGAAAGCGATCAAGTAAATCAGAGCCAACCCGCGCAGAAAAATCCAGCGCACGCGGATGTAAGAGGGCGGTTCGATACCGGGGCCGGCATAGATGCGGTCCAGCTTGGAGAGCGCGGTTCTGTGCAGCGCCACTTCCTCATAAAGTAATTCACTCAGATCGGCAAAGGGTGGAAGTCTCCGGTAGAGTCCGAGCAGCCAGCGATAGTGGCCGCCTTCAGCCAGGGAGCGGAAGACCGCCTCCGCCCCGCGATAAACGGAGCCATCCGGCAAAATCAAGTGAACGGCCTCTTCGAAATCTTGACGCGGAATTTCAGGAAAGCGAGCGGCCACGGCCTGGTCCTGGAATGGGAGATAATCCACCGCGTCGCCGGTGGCATTTTTCCAGCGAGCGATCCAACGGCGGCAGAATTGGCAATCGCCGTCAAAGACCAGGAGCGGTTTGGACGGCGGCGCTTGAACTCGAAGCTCCGGCGACACGCAACAGTGTGGCCCGAAACAGCCCAAAGTCTAGGAGCTTTTTCATGACGGGGGAGTCATGTTTTCACGCGGAGAGGTTTTCGGCGATGGCCCACCGCGGCAAGCCGCAACCAAAGATGGATTGGCTGCGAAAGATCACAAAGAAAACAAACAATCTCAGTTCTTATCTATGCGTTCTTTGCACTGCAATCCGTCAGAATCACGCATGGTCGCGAGGATTTTTTTTCGCGCAGAGAGCGCCGAGAGCGCAGAGAAAAAACAGGAAAGAAGGTCCGCCATGCAGTCCTTCTCCGCGCCCTCTGCGCCTCTGCGCGCACCTGTTCCTTCCGGCAGGGACTTGGTTAGGGCCTGCACACAGTGCCAGACGGTGAGGTTGCTCTTGGAACAAGATGCTTGGGACAGGAGAAAACAGAGAGAACAGAGCATCACTGGAGATTGTCCATCTCCCCGTTTCCTCTGTTGCCTCCTGTTCGAATCGTCTGTTTGGTTGCGGCTGGCCGCGCTGTGTTCTTTCGCGGCAAAAATTTTGCCAAAAATGAAGCGTTTTTTTGAATTTGCAATCTAATGAGGAGTCTGAACGCCCTCTCCATCGCAAAGCTCCGGTCAATTCTTCCATTGAAACGACTGCTATTTTGAGCGCACTCCGCGGAATGAATTTTCCCCTGACAAAAGGATCGCTCGCGGTTATATTTTAAGCATGAGAACATCCGAAATTCTCGACGAACTGCCTAGGCTCACAAAACGGGATCGGGATGAGATTCGCCTCAAACTCGCCGAATTGGACGGTGACGGCTGGGCCGACGCTGATGACCCGTTGACCGACGCCGACAAGGCCCTCATCGAAGCCCGCGTCGAAGCGCACGAACGAGACCCCACAAGTTCCATCCCGTGGGCGCAGTTTGAGGAGGGATTAAAACGGAGACTGGGTGAGTGAGCTTCCGGTTGGTGGTCCGTCCGGAAGTTGATGCCGATTTGCGCGAAGCCGAGATGTGGTATGAAAGGCAGCGCCCAGGCCTGGGCGCCGAATTCCTGCGAAAAGTGCATAAATCAATGTCCAGCCTGCCGGACAATCCATTCCGCCATCCTGTGCGAGACCGCCGCTTTCAAGTTCGTTGGTCGTACCCATGGCCTTTCCCTTATCGCATCGTTTATCGCGTACTCCAGGACACAGTGGTCATCTATACCGTTGTCCATTCGGCGCGGCACGAGCATCATTGGCAGAAGCGCGTGTGATTGTTCTCAGTGCGATCCTGGGCTTCGTGCAAGGTCAGGCCGCCAGTCCCTTGCAAAAACTTTAAACTTCAAACTTTGCATTTCTGCTCTACCTTCTGTGCGGATGCCGACGTTGTTAGAAAAGATCGAGGCCAGCGCCGCCGCGCGCCTGGTTCTGCCCGCCAAGACGCTGCCCCGCCAGGAATTGTCGCGTTACAAAAGATTCCTCAAAGTTGAAACACACCGCCTCAAAATCCTGCATCGCGCAGGGGCGGATGGCCGGGAGATTTGCCGCGCCCGATCGGTCATCATTGACTTGGTGTTGCGCTCCATCCTGGACGGCGTCAAGCAGGCCTCGCCGCACTTGGCCGGGGAGGCCCCCCCCGTCCTGGCGCTGGTGGCCATCGGCGGTTATGGGCGGGCCGAACTGAACCCGCACAGCGACATTGACATCATGTTCCTGCATGGGAGCGACATGATCTCGGCGGGCAGAGCGCGCCCGGCGCTGGCCGATTTGGTGGACGGCACGCTGTACACCTTGTGGGACCTGGGTTTGAAAATCGGCCACTCCGTGCGCTCGATTGAGGACTGTGTCACGGTAGCCAACAGCGATATGCAGTCCAAGACCGCGTTGATTGAGGCGCGCCGCATCACCGGCGAGGAGAAGTTGTTCGACGAATTCAACCGGACCGTTTTGGCCAAATGTGTGCTCGGCCATGAGAGCGAGTACATCCAGATGCGCGTGGAGGACCAGGCGGCGCGGCGGGCGAAGTACGGCAATTCCGCCTTCATGCAGGAACCCAACATTAAAAACTGCTGCGGCGGATTGCGCGATTATCAAAACCTGCTCTGGATGGCCTTTTTCAAATACCGCACCCGCACCCTGGCCGAGTTGGAGGAGCAGGAGATGATCACCGCTTGCGAACGCAAGCAACTGGACCGCGCCTACGGCTATCTGCTGCGTGTGCGCAACGAGTTGCACTACTACCTGGACCGCCCCTCCGATGTCCTGGGCCGCAGTTTGCAGCCGTCCATCGCGGCCAACCTGGGCTGGCATGACCGCTCCCCCGGCACGCGCCTGGAAGAGTTCATGCGGGAGTTCTACGGCCACACCCGCAACATGGATTTGATCACCCGCACTGTCGAGCAGCGGCTGGCCCTGCTTCCGCCGGCCAAGCGCCTGCTCTCCTTCGCCCGCGGCATTTTCCGTTCGCGCTCCGAAGAGGATGCCGAAACCGTCGTGGATGGGCTTAAATTTGCCGACGGCGAGGTTCGCGCCGCGTCGCCGGGCATTTTTCGCGAAAGCCCCAAACGGCTGATGCGCGTCTTCTTGCACATGCAGCAAAAAGGCCTGAAGCTGCATCCGGCCACCGCGCAGCTCATTCGCAACCAGCTCTCGCTGGTCAACAACTCGTTCCGGCGCGATCCGCACGTCCGCGCCACCTTTCTGGAAATCCTGGATCAGCGCGGCAGCGTCGCGCCCATCTTGCGCTCCATGCACGAGGTGGGGTTGTTGGGAAAATTCCTGCCGGAATTCGGACGGCTGACCTGCCTGGTGCAATTGGAGTTTTATCATCAATACACGGCCGACGAGCACACTTTGATGTGCATCGAAAAGCTGGACCAAGTCTGGTACACCAAGACACCCCCTTTCGGCGCTTACGCGGACATCTCGCGCGAGGTGGAGAATGCTTATCTTCTCTATCTGGCCCTGCTTCTGCACGACTCCGGCAAGGCCTTTCGCACGGGGCATCACGAGCAAATCGGCGGCCACGTGGCCCAAAGCGTCTCGCGGCGCCTGGATTTGGACGGAGCCGAGTCGCACACTTTGCGCCTGATCATCGAAAACCACCTGGCTATGGCTCAAATCTCCCAACGCCGCGACTTGGATGATCCGAAGGTGATCGAGAACTTCGCCCGCCAAATCCAAACCACCGAAAACCTGGTCCTGTTGACCCTTCACACTTTCGCCGATTCCATGGGCACGAGCGACCAATTATGGAACGGGTTCAAGGACGCGGTGCTCTGGCGGCTCTACCACAAATCCCGCCAGTTGCTTGGCGGCGGCACCGAATTCCTCCTGGCCGAGGCGCGCCAGCGGGAATTGTTGATCGAGGAAGTCCAGCGCATCGCGCCGCCCACGTTTGATCCGGCCGAGATCCAGGCCCATTTCAACAATCTCCCCCCCCGTTACTGCCAGATCAACGTGGCCCGGGACATCTTGGGAGACGTGGCGCAGGTTCATCGTTTCATCCAGTTGCAATTGTCCGAGAGCGAAGTCAACGCTCTGACCCCCATCATCACCTGGCACAACGAACGGGACCGCGGCTACACGACCGTCAAGCTTTGCACGTGGGACCGCGAGCGCTTCTTCACTTACATCACCGGCTGCCTGACCGCGGCCGGATTTAATATCCTCGGCGCCGAAATCCTGACCCGTTCCGACGGCATCATCCTGGACACGTTCTATGTCGTGGACGCCCGCACCGGACAATTGGCCAACCGGGAGGAGCGCGAAGCATTTGAGCATCTGGTGCAAAAGACTTTGACTGGGACGCCGCTGGATTTGCCCGCGCTCATCGCCAAAGTCCGCCACGCCCCGCCCGCTTACAAATCGCTGGATGGGGAAAGGATTCCGGCCGTCGTGGAGTTGGACAACGCCACCTCGGACACGCGCACGATCGTGGACTTGCAGGCGGAGGACCGGGTGGGATTGCTCTATGATGTGTCGCGGGCGTTGTCGGAATTGAACGTGCATATCCATCTGGCGAAAATCCTGACGGAGAAAGGCGCGGCCATTGACACCTTTTACATCGCCGAGCGCGATGGCTCCAAAGTGCTCGATCCAGAACGCCAGAAAGCCTTCAAATACCGGCTCCGAGAAGCCGTGCAGTACGGGGCTTGAAGTGGGATCGGATCAAGCCTGGCGCCGCCATGACACCTGAACGAATTGGCCGGCCGTGTCTCTGAGATTTACACCACATCGTCCGCCTGATAGATTTCCGCCATGAGAGCAACACTGCCCGAACCTGAAATTGTGACCCGCAAAGGCAAACCGGTTTCCGTTATCATCCCTATCAAGGATTACGAGGAACTTCTGGAACGTTTGGAGGATCGCGAGGACGTTGCTTGGCTCAAGCAAGCCCGCCGCAAGCCGCTCCACTACCGGCCATTGGAGGAATTCCTCGCCCGGCGCAACCGCAAGTGACCATGTATCTCCAGGCCCATTGGTCAGCGCCGCAACAATTCGGCCACTTCGATGACGGCGTCCGGGAAAAGAGCTGGCGCGGCCGACTCGCCCTCCTGCAGAGTCTGTGCGTTGGCGTAGCCGGCGTCATGCGGCTCGCGATAGACTTCCAGCGATCCGTCCATCAGGTTCACAATCCAAACTTCCATAATGCCGGCGCGCGCGTAAACGGGCAATTTCACTTCGCGATCGGTTTCCAGCGTCGAATCAGACACTTCGATCAGCAGGAATACGTCCTTCGGCTCGGGATGCCCGCTTTCGTAATCGTCCTGGGCTGGCCGCAGCAGCATCAGGTCGGGTTGCGGCTCGGAACGATCTTCCAGAAGCAAGGGGTTTTGCACCGCAATCAACCAGCGATCTTTTGCGCGGCGATTGAATAAACGGTTTAAGCGGTTAACCACTCCTCCGTGTAATGGGCCAATCGGTGACATATCTATAATCTTTCCATCCAGCAACTCCACGCGCGCTCCGGGCCGAAGGACTCCCGCCTCCGCCATCCGGTAGTAGTCCTTGACGCTGAAGCGATGCAGCGCCGCATCCGACCGATCTATGATCCTTCCATTGAGCAACTCCACGCTGGCGTCCTCCTGCAGCACTCCTATTTTCGCCATCTGGTGATACTCCCGCACGTTGAAGCTATGCAGCGACTCGCTCATTATGGTTAAACCTTTTCCCATGCTTAGACTTTTCCGTACACCTCTTCCACCGCCGCGCGGAAGTTGTTCTCGCCCACGTTGATGATCTTCATTTCCCGCTCCGCGCTCTCCACCGAATCGCTGGCGTGCGCCGCATTGACCATGATGTTGGACCCAAACTCGCGCCGCACCGAACCCGGCGGCGCCTTGGACGGATCGGTCGGCCCCAGCACGTCGCGAATCTTGCCGATGGCCTCCACTCCCTCGTAAATCAAGGCGATGCACTTCTCGGTGCCCGGTTGCCGGGCCAGCGCCGGGTCACAATCGGCCGGCGAACGGCCCGACATGAACTTAACGATGTTGTCGAACTGGCTGTCGCCAAAATGCGGCGCCAGCATTTCTCCGATTTTTTTCTCTTCCGCCGCCGGAATCCTGAACCCAAGCTCTTTCTCCAAGGCCGCCTTGGCCCGCGCCGCCACGACGTCTTTGAGCTTGGTTCGCAGCACTTCCCGCACGGGGCCGTAAAACTCCGACGCCTCCGCCACGCTCATGCGATGCACTTTGATGCCCACGATGTAAAGGCCCGTGCGCGAGAGAAAATCAATCACGTTGCCCGGACGCCCTGTGGCGAAGCGGAAATTGTCCGGCTTGATCAACACCAGGGTTCGTTGCGGCTTCTCCTCCGGCCCATAGATCAGCGTTTCATCCACGATGCCTCCGTCGCGGTCCGAGTAGCTGGCCCACAGTTTCAACTTCCCCACCGCTTCGTCCGCCGTCGGCGCGGCCAGGACGGCCGGCTCGAAATAGCGGACTTGGTCGTGTTCGTCCAGAATCAGATCGCCGTAAGTGTCGCGTATCGTCTCCCCGCCGCGGCGCTCGGCTGAAATGTTGCCGACGACCGAGCGGACTTTTCGCACCGCTTCCTCGCCGCGAAACAAAAGCACCATGGCGCGGCGCGGTCGCTTGGTCTTGGGGTCTGGCGTCAGGTTGCGCAGAATGTAATCGCGGATGAGCTCCTGGATGCGCCGGTCTTGCGGATCGGCGGTCGAGATGATGACATCGGAATACCTCGCCACCAGCTCGGCGCTGGGGGCGAACATGCGCGCGGCCGCCAATTCCAGGCCGGTGCGCGTGATCAGACGCGCCAGAATCCCGCCGGTTCGTGACTTATGGAGAGTGTAGGGCGTGACGATGACGTAAGCCAGTTGTTGGGCCATAGAGAATTCAGGTGGGCTGGTTTTCGCTTTTGGGAGCGCTGGCCGCCGTCACGACCGCCTTGCCGCCAAGGATTTTAAACATCACCACACCGCATGTCGGACACTTGCCTTTAATCGCCTTGCGTCCGTTCTTCATGGTCTCTTCAACGGCCTCGGCAATTTCTTTTTTTGCTTTGCACTTAACACAATATCCTTCAGGCATAAAATCGCACTGCACCTTCCGCTTCTGGCGGTTGTGTCGCAGTCCCGATAGTTTAGGGGCGGCTTGGCGCCACCGTCAACTCGTAAAAGTCCATTTTTATCATAACACGTTTCAAATCAACGATATATGACAACGCTTCATCCCGTCTCCAGGGCCTTTTATTCCGGTTTATTCACCATTTTTCGCAATTCCGTCTTCAGGATTTTTCCCGTGGCGCTATGCGGCAACGCGGCCATGAAAACCACCTTCCGCGGCACCTTGTATTCCGCCAGCCGCTCGCGCATAAACTCCAACAATCCCTTCTCCTCCAACTGGACGCCTTCGTGGCTGGCCACGAAAGCCAGCGGCTGCTCGCCCTTGCGCGCGTCCGGGATGCCAATGACCGCCGCCTCTCTCACGCCGGGAAATTGATACAGAACCTCCTCGACCTCGCGGGGATAAACATTGATCCCATTCACCAGCAGCATGTCCTTCTTCCGCTCCGTGATGTAGTAGTATCCGTCCTCGTCCATGTAACCGATGTCGCCCGTCAATAGCCACCCGTGACGCATGGCTTCCGCCGTCGCCGCAGGCTGATTCCAATAGCCCTGCATCACGTTGGCCCCGCGCACGCAAAGCTCCCCGGTCCGCCGCGCTGGCAGCATTTCCCCCGCCTCGTTTTGAATGGAGACCTCCACCCCAGGAATCGGCACACCGATGGATCCCGCCTTCCACGGCCCGCGGATCGGCGTGAATGCAACCACCGGGCTGGCTTCGCTCAATCCGTAACCCTCCAGCAGCGGAATTGGGAAGCGCGCCGTGAATTCACGCAACGTCTCCGCCGGCAACGGCGCTCCGCCGCTGATGCACAACCGCAACGGCAAATCCACCGGCGCCGGACTGTGCGACAGCGCCCGGAAGAACTGCGGCACGGCCGGCAGCAACGTGGCCCGATGCTGCATGATCTCCATGAAAATATTCTTGGGTGGATGCAGTGTTTTGATCAGCACAATCGAGCCGCCAATCAACATTGGCAGCAGCACGCCCACCGTAAACATGAAGCTATGAAACATCGGCAAAAGCACCACGAACCGGTCCTCCCCAACCGCCTTGAGCATTTGCCGGCAGCTTTCCACGTTGGCCAGCAGATTCCCGTGCGAGAGCATGGCCCCCTTGGGATGCCCCGTCGTGCCCGACGTATAAACAATGACCGCCAAGTCCCCGTCCTCCAAGTCCGCCATGGGCGCCGCCTCCCTCCCCGCCTGCCCGCCAAGCGACTCCACGAACAATGCTTTCAACCCCTGCCGCTCTGCCGCCAGTTTGGCCAACCCTTCCCTCATGGATTCATCCAGGATGATGGTTTGAATGCCCGCATCGGCCAGGATGAATTGGACTTCGGCTGGTTTAAGGAAATTATTGATCGGCACCGCCACCGCCCCGGCCTGCCAGATGCCGAAAAGGACCGGCACAAATTCCGGGCAATTCTTCAGCCAGACGCCGACCCGATCCCCGCGCCTGACGCCGAGGCTGTTTTGCAACTGATCCGCGACGCGCAAAGTTTGACTCCAGAATTGCCCGTAGGAAAAGCGGACATCCCCCCAAAAGAGCGCCGTTTTGGAAAAATCGCTCCGGGCCGACTGGGCGAAAGCGAGTGCCAGGTTCATCAAGCTGCCAGATTTTGCCCAACCCGGTCGAAGCGCAAGGAATAAATCCGCGCCGCGAGAACCGGGGGCGCATCTCAGCAAATCTGCAGCTTGGATTTCTCCCTCTCCTCCACAGACTTGTGGAGGAGAGGGCCGGGGAGAGGAGGGAACCCCTTCCCAATGAGAATCTTGGGACATTGGGCGGCAAATATCTTGCCGCGGACGCGGGAACAGCCCAACATGGCAAAGGGCGTCAAGCCCTGTTATGACTCATGACATGACCATCACGCAACAATTCAAACGATTGGGTTTTCGTTCACGGGCCTTCTGGATCGGCTTGAGTTTGGAGATCGTAGCCGTGGTTGGCCTGATTGATTTCGTGACGGGATTCGAACTTAACTTTTTCGCGTTCTACCTCATCCCGGTGACATTGGCGGTGTGGTGTGTGGGCCGCACTTTTGGCATTTGCGTTTCAGCGCTGTGCGTCGCAGTTTCGATCGCGGGAGATATACGTTCACGAGTGATTGCAGGCGCGCCCTATTCCAGTTCGCTGGTTCCTGTCTGGAACACAGCGATTGCGCTCACCTTTTACCTGGTGGTCGTTTGGATTCTGAACAACTTGCGTTCCTTGAAAGACGAACTGGAGGAACGGGTGCGCCAGCGCACGGCCGCGCTTAACAACGAAATGCAGGAACGCATGCGCCTGGAAGAGGAAATCCTGAGCATCAGCGAGCGCGAACAACAACGCATCGGCCACGATCTGCACGACAGTCTGTGCCAGCACCTGACCGGCGTGGCCCTGGCCGGAGAGGTTTTGAGCGAGCAATTGGCGGCCAAATCCCTTCCCGAAGCCAAAGCGATGGACCATATCGTGAAATTGGTGGAAGGGGCCATTGATCTTACCCGCACCCTGGCGCGCGGTCTTCATCCTATTGAACTCGAGGGGGAAGGATTCACGGACGCCCTGCGGGAATTGGCCGGCACCATCACCGAAGGATTCAAGACCCCTTGCGCTTTTGAGTGCGACAGGCCCGTGGAGATTCGTGAACCAGGCGTGGCCACTCATCTGTATCGCATCACGCAAGAGGCGATTACCAACGCGGTCAAACATAGCAACGCCAAGAAGATTGTCGTGCGCCTGGAGGCTGGGCCGGACGACCTCACGTTGACGATCAGCGATGACGGTGTCGGCATGCCCCCAAAAATACCGGGCGGCATGGGCTTGCGCACCATGGCTTACCGGGCCAGTGTGATCGGCGCAACCTTCAGCGTGGAACGCCTGCTTTCACGCGGCACGCGCGTCACTTGCAAATTGCCCCAAGGCAGCTTTTCTTCCGTAACCCATGACGCCTAAAGCCAAGGTCCTATTGGTGGATGACCATCCGTTAGTGCGCGAATGGCTCGCCGTTTTAATCAACCAGCAAGCCGACCTTCAAGTTTGCGGAGAGACGGATAGCGCCCCCAAGGCCTTGCAAATGATCGGCGCGGTCCATCCCGACATCGCCATCGTGGACATTTCGATGGAGGGAGGATCGGGCCTTGAATTGATCAAGAACATCAAAGCCAGTTATCCCAAGGTGATGGTGATCGTGCTTTCCATGCACGACGAAATGCTTTACGCCGAACGGGCGTTGCGCGCCGGGGCGCGGGGTTACATCATGAAAAGAGATGCGACCAAGATAGTCCTGCAAGTCATCCGCAGTGTGCTGGGCGGAAAACTCCACCTGAGCGATAATATGGCCAGGATGTTGGCGGAAAAGTTTGTTGAAGGACGGCCCAGCGCGCCCGGTTCCGTGATGGAAAAACTAAGCGACCGTGAGTTGGAGGTTTTTCAGTTGTTGGGGCGTGGTTACGCTACAAGGCAAATAGCTCAGGAGTTGCATGTGAGTGTGAAAACCATTCAGGCTTTCTGCGCCCGCATTAAAGAAAAGCTCGGTCTTCCTAGTGCTACTGAACTCTTGCGCGAAGCCGTGCGCTGGAATGACAGCCAGCAAGAAAAGTAAATTATTTTGCTTTTTATGCTTGCATTAAGGAAAAGATTATGTTTTTTGATTAAAGTTAGCTAAGATTGGCCACTTAGTTAAATCCTTGTACGAATTCACCCTACAGATTATTTAGGCGGCACTCTATAGACTCTCCATGACGCTCCAGTTATTGTTGTTCTCATGGAAGAGTCAGTTCGGTTTACACCACTATCTGTTAAAAATGTGTCACAGTTGCACCGCTGTGAACGCTGGTTCACTCCTCTTTTGAATCACAAGCGTTCTGTTCCGCGGCGATGAATGCGACTATTTTGCTAATTCCCCATCATCCCGGTCTTCGTGAACAAGGGCAATGAGGTTCCTATGAAGAAGATAGAAGCCATCATTAAACCCTTTAGACTGGAGGATGTCAAGAACGCCCTGGCTCAACTCGGAATCGAAGGGATGACGTTGACTGAAGTCAAGGGGTGCGGCCACCAAAAGGGCCATACCGAAATCTACCAGGGAAGCGAATACACTTATGAAGAAATCCATGCAAATTATCAGAAAAGCAACGGCTGTGATGGCGACGGTTGCGGCTTTGATTCTCGCAACCGTCCTGCTCAAATCCGGTTCCGGGCAGCCGGCCAGCACAAGCCCGCCGCCGGGGCCGGCTTCCGTTCCAGTTTCCAATGCGCCTCCGTCGACGGTGACGTTGGAACCGAGCCAACTGGATGCGATCAAAATCGGACCGGTGGGAACCAATGCTTTCCCCATCGAGAGATCGGCCGTCGGCAGCATTGATTACAACGAAAACCTGTCCGTTCAGGTTTTCTCGGTTTACCAGGGGAAAATCATCAACGCCCTCGCCAACCTCGGTGATGATGTGAAGAAGGGACAGCCGCTTTACACCATTGACAGCCCGGACCTGATCCAGGCCGAATCCACCTTAATCGGGGCGGTGGCGGCTAACGTTCTCTTCAGCAATGAACTCGTGCGCGCCACAGCGCTTTACGGAACCAACGGCGTGGCCCGACGCGAATTGGAGCAGGCGACCTCCGATGCGCAGACGGCTGAAGGCGCCCTCAAAGCGGCCCACGATGCGGTCCGCGTTTTCGGCAAAACCGAGGATGAAATTAATAAGATCGAAGCCAGCCGCAAGATTGACCCCACACTGGTCGTGCCCAGTCCGGTCAGCGGCCGGATTACTGCGCGCAACGCCCAGCCGGGCCTGCTGGTGCAGCCCGGCAGCGTCCCGGCGCCTTACACGGTGTCCGCACTGACGAACAAGTGGTTGCTGGTCCATGTCACCGAAAGCGACAGCCCATTGTTCCAAGTGGGGCAAACAGTCGCGGCTCATGTGATGGCCTATCCTGAGCGTGTTTTCAACGGCAAGATTTTGCGGCTGGGCACGACGGTTGATCCGAACGTCCACCGGCTCACGGTCATCTGTGAGATTCCCGACCCCAAAGGTGAATTGCGTCCTGGGATGGTCGCCAACTTCACGATTGAAGTTGGGGACCCGGTCATGTCTGTCGCCATACCGACGACGGGCGTGGATCGAAATAGTGACGGCACATACGAGGCCTGGGTCACCGTGGATCGCCACGTCTTTTTCCAGCGCCGGGTCAAGATCGGCCTGGAAAATGACGGCCAGTATCAGGTCCTGGAAGGTTTGCAGCCTGGAGAGCTTATTGTAACCTTAGGGGCCGTCTTCATCAGCAACATCCTCTACGCCCCGCCGAGCGACTAATGGGCCTCCGCCGCAAAGCGACCCAATGCCTCAATAGAAGCCAATCTGATGCTTAAAACAATTATTTCATCCTGCCTCAGCCGCCGGGCGATTGTTGTGCTCGCCTTGCTGGCCTTTGCCGCGGCAGGCCTCTTCGCCTTCCACGTGATCAACATCGAGTCCTATCCCAACCCAACGCCGGTCATCCTGGAAATCACCGCCGAAGGCCCCGGACTCTCGGCTGAGGAGATCGAGCGTTACTACACCATTCCCATGGAAATTGGACTGTACGCGACGCCGGGCGTCAACGTCATCCGCTCCACTTCCTTTTACGGGCTGTCCTTTATCCGCGTGGTGTTCAGGTATGGGATTGATTATGACTTCGCCTATTCCCAGGCTTGCGTGGCGCTGCAACAAAATGTCACGCTGCCGGGCGGTCAGATACCATCCGTCAACCAGAACAGCGGGAGCGGCGAGATCTATCGTTACACGGTGCAGGGCCCGAAGCGTTATTCGTTGACCGATCTGCGCACCATTCAGGATTGGATCGTGTCGCGGCGGCTCTCGACTATTAACGGCATCATTAACATCAACAGTTGGGGCGGCACCACCAAGGAGTTCGAGATTCAGGTGGACCCGCTGAAAATGGAAGCCTTCAACGTCACCATACCGCAAATCCTAACCGCGGTGGGCAACGCCAACATCAACGTCGGCGGGCGCGAAATCGTCATGGGCCAGCAGTCCATCAACATCCGGGGCGTCGGCTTGATAGATGATGGCGGCAACGATGATCTGACCCAGGGCTACCACGTGGATGGCATCGAGAAAATTGTCCTCGGCACCTCCAACAACATCCCCATCCTGGTCAAGGATGTGGGGAGAGTGGTGATGACCAATACGCCGAGGCTCGGCATTTTCGGCTTGAACACCAACGGTGATGCGGTGGGGTCCATAGTGGTGATGACCCGGACGAAGCAGACCTCGGAGATGCTGCCCAAGGTCATTGCGGAAGTTGCCAAAATGAACAGCGATGGAAGCCTGCCGCCGGGGGTCAAGGTGGTTCCCTTTTATGATCGCGGTTACCTCATTAAGCTGACGACCCACACCGTTCTGGAAAACCTCGTTATGGGAATTGTGCTGGTGTTCCTGGTCCAGTGGGTTTTCCTTGGGAACCTCCGCAGCGCGATCGTGGTGGGGGTCAACATCCCGTTCGCCTTGTTTTTCGCCATCATCCTGCTGGTGATAAACCATGAAAGCGCCAACCTGCTGTCCATCGGCGCGGTGGATTTCGGCATCATCGTGGATTCGGCGGTCATCCTGATGGAGAATATCTTCCGCAATTTCCAAAGGCCCGAGGAGGAAAGGCAGGGGCTGCTGGCCCGTCTGACCGACGGCTTTTACGGGCCGGACCCAACCCGGACGCTGCATGCCGCCCCCAGCCACGGATGGACCGACCGTCTGCGGCTGATCCTGGTCAGCGCGCTGCAGGTGGACAAAGCGATCTTGTTTTCGGTGCTCATCACGGTGGCCGCTTTCGTGCCGCTGTTCACCATGCAGGGAGTCGAGGGTCAAATCTTTGGCCCCATGGCGCGCACCTATGGATACGCGCTGGCGGGGGCCTTGCTCGCCACTTTCACGGTCACGCCGGTCCTCTCCCACTTCTTGCTTCCTCAGCACGTGGAGGAGGCCGAGACGATTGTCGTCCGGCTCCTGCACCGTGTCTATGATCCCACACTGCGTTTCTCCCTCAAACACCGCGGCCTGATGGTCGTCATTGGCGTGGTCTTTCTCGTCGCGGCAGGATTTCTTTCGCAGCATCTGGGCAGCGAGTTTCTCCCGGCGCTGGAAGAGAACAATTATTGGATTCGCGCCTCCATGCCGACCACCCTTTCCCTTGCGGACGGCGAGGCGGCAACGACTAAAATGCGCAATATCCTTTTAAAGCATCCGGAATGCATGTCCGTAACTTCCCAGCACGGCCGGCCCGATAACGGGACCGACGCTTCGCCCTTCTCCAATGTTGAACTCTTCGTGCCCCTGAAGCCGTTGGATCAATGGACTCCCGGCATGACCAAGGACAAAATGACGGATGAGATACAAAAGGAGTTCACCAAACAGCTCCCTGGCGTCATCTTCAACTTTTCGCAATACATCCAGGACAACATCGAAGAGGCAATTTCGGGGGTCAAATCGGCCAATTCGTGCAAGATACTCGGTCCAAATCTCGAAACGTTGACGAAGCTGGCAAGCGATGTCCAGGACCAGATGAGCAAAGTCAAAGGTGTTTGCGATCTGGGCATCTTTCCGGTCTTTGGGCAGCCCAACCTGGATATTACTGTAGATCGGGACAAGGCGGCGCGCTACGGCCTCAATACCGGCGATATCAACACGGTCGTCCAGGCCGCCATGGGCGGGACCACAGCCACCACGGTGCTCGAAGGCCCACGCGAGTGGAACTTGGTCGTGCGCTACTCCCCCGAATGGCGGAATAGCATCGAAAAAATTCGCAACATCAAGGTGGGCTATACGACCGCCAGCGGCGTCAATGCCTACATCCCGTTGCGGGAACTGGCGGACGTCCGACTGGACACCGGCGCGTCCTGGATTTACCACGAAACGATGACGCGCTTCATCCCGGTCAAGTTCAGCGTGCGGGATCGGGACCTCGCCAGCGCCGTGGCCGAGGCTCAGGCGCGCATCAAGAAGAATGTCATGCTTCCGCCCGGCTATCGCCTGGTCTGGGCGGGCGAGTTTGAAGACCTGCAACTGGCCAAACAACGCCTGGAGGTCGTCGTGCCGATCAGCCTTTTGCTCATCCTCTTCCTGCTCTACTGCTTGTTCAATTCGCTGCCAGACACCCTTCTGACGCTGGCGGGCATCCCTTTTGCGATCGCCGGCGGTGTGCTGGCGCTCTATGTCACCGGGACGCCTTTCAGCATCTCCGCCGCCATCGGCTTTGTCTCGCTCTTTGGTGTGTCGGTCATGAATGGCATTCTCTTAATCACCTATTTCAACCAGGCCAGGCAGCGCGAAGCTATGACGCCGTCGGCGGCGATGTATCATGCCGCCTCCACCCGTATGCGGCCTTTGCTGATGACCAGTCTCTCCGCCTGCATCGGCCTGCTTCCCGCCGCGATGTCTCACGGCATTGGCAGTCAGGTGCAGCGCCCCTTGGCCACTGTGATCGTGGGCGGCATGTTTCTTGGACCGGTCGTGCTGCTCATCGTTGTGCCGGCGCTGATGATGGTGTGGCTGGGCCATGAAGAGAAAACTAAACCGCCGACGACTGAATCCACCACCTAAATTCAATAATCAATATGAAAAAAACGTGTTTCCTTTTCACAGTCATTGCCTTTGGCTCATTGAGCCTCGGGCTGGGTCATGCCGCCGAACTGTCCAGCCCATCATCCAAACGAGAAACCCACGAAAGTCCTGCGCCCAGCAATCGTTCGGGCGCCCCGCCGCACGGCAAAACAGGTCGGACCGACGCAAAGCCTTCCAAACTCAAAGAAGATGCCCATGCGGGGCCGGTTAAATCCCAAGTCAAACGCGCCCCGGAAAAGGAACCTCATCAACTTGAACTGAAAAAGGCCGCCACAGCCGCCACCAAGGCATCCATAAGGAAGAAAACAGAAAACCAGCGCGAACAACCTGCCAGGTTGGTGATTGGCAGGGAAGCCACCGCTTCAACGCCCGGCGCCATTCGCGGCCGAAGCGACACCACCACGGTCATCGGCAAAGTAAGAACATCGGGAGCACTCGATGGAGCCACGGTCATAAGACGCAAGCCTTAGCTCATTTGACCTTATGAAACCATCTTACAAGCCGTTCGTAATATGTTTGATGGCGCTCTCCGCATTGGCGCTGCTGCCCAGTTGCGCGGTGGGGCCGAACTTCAAAAAGCCCGCCGCGCCCACGGTCAAAGATTATACTCCGAATCCGATTTCGACCACCAGCAGTGCGACCAACGTGGTCGGCGGGGAAGCCCAACACTTTGTCACCGCTCAGGACATTGCGGGAGATTGGTGGACGATCTTCCACTCGGCGCCGCTCAACGCGCTGATTGAGCGGTCGCTCAAGGCCAACCCAAACCTCAAGGCGGCGCAGGCGGCCTTGCTGGTGGCGCGGGAGAATGTCAAAGCCCAGTACGGCGCGTATTATCCAACCGCTTCGGCCAGTTTCTCCGGTTCCCGCCAGCATACGGCCGAGGTCATTGCGCCCGTGCCGAACAACAACGAATTTAATTTCGATCTTTATACGCCCCAGGTCACCGTGTCCTACGTGCCGGATGTCTTTGGCCTCAACCGGCGCACGGTGGAGTCGCTGAAGGCACAGGAGGAAGAAGCGCGCTTCGCCTTGGTGGCGTCCGATATTGCGTTGAGCGCCAATGTCGTGGCTGCGGCCATCCAGGAGGCCTCCGTGCAGGAGCAGATTAAAGAGACACATCATCTCATTGATCTCAACACCAACATGCTTCGCGTACTGAAAACGCAGTTTACCAATGGCTACACCGACAGGCTTGAGGTCGCGGCGCAGGAAGCGCAGCTTGCTGCCATCATTGCCACACTGCCCCCGTTGCTCAAGCAACTGGCTCAAGTACGCGACCTGCTGGCCGCGCTCTCCGGCGGCTACCCCAGCGAGGGTCCGGCTGAGAAGTTTGAGCTTTTTTCCGACCTGCATCTGCCACAGGAATTGCCCTTGAGCCTTCCCTCGAAGTTTGTGGAGCAGCGGCCGGATGTGCGCCTGGCCGAAGAAAACTGGCACGCCGCCAGCGCCCAGGTTGGCATCGCCGTGGCGAACCGGCTGCCGAATTTTATGCTGAGCGCGGATGCCGGCTCCATGGCCCTGGCCTTCGGCCAAATGTTCTCCTCGGGCACGGGCTTTTGGAGCCTGGCCGGATCGGTGACGCAACCCGTTTTCCAAGGCGGCACCCTGCTGCATCGGCAGCGAGCCGCCCAGGCCGCGTGTATTGAAGCCGAGGAACAATATCGCGCCACCGTCCAGACCGCCTTTCAAAACGTGGCCGACACCTTGAATGCGCTCGAACAGGATGCCGCCGCATTGAACGCCGCCGCCTATGCCGAAGCCGCCGCCAAAATCACGCTTGATCTGTCCAGGCAACAATGGCAGGCTGGCTACGCCAGTTACCTGGCCATGTTGAGCGCGGAACAAGCCTATGATCAGGCCGTCATTACCCGGGTTCAGGCCCAGGCCAACCGCTGCGCCGATACCGCCGCGCTCTTTCAGGCTCTGGGCGGCGGATGGTGGAACCGCGCCGATCTCACCAAAAGGTAGCCAGGGAAACCGGTCCTCATGGCACTAGAAACGACACCGGACGCGGACAGGCTGAAAAAAAGAATCTTCATCGTGGACGACCACCCGCTGGTGCGCGAGTGGCTGACCACTTTGATCAACCAGCAATCCGACCTCAAGGTCTGCGGCGAGGCGGCCAGCGCAGCCGACGCCCTTAAGCTCATCGGCGAGGCCAAACCCCAAGTCGCCATCGTGGATATTTCCATGGAGGGAGGATCGGGCATCGAGTTGATTAAAAGCATCAAAGCCAGCTCTCACGACATGCCCGAAGTGGCGATTATTGTGCTCACCATGCACGATGAAGCCTTATACTGTGAGCGCGTGCTTCGCGCCGGCGCCCGCGGTTACATCATGAAACGTGAGGCGACCAAGAATGTGCTCCAAGCCATTCGCCGCGTGCTCAAAGGAGAAATGTATTTCAGCGAGAAAATGGCCATGATCATGGCCGGGAAGTTCGCGGAAGGCAAAACCCCGGCGACGAATTCGCCAGTGGAACTCCTCAGCGACCGGGAATTGGAAGTGTTCCAGTTGTTGGGGCGTGGTTGCAGCACCAGGCAAATTGCGGAGGAAATGCACATCGGTTTCAAAACCGTTCAGGCTTTCAACGCCCGGATCAAGGAAAAGCTCAAAATCTCCACCGCCAACGAACTGCTGCGCGAAGCCATGCGCTGGCATGAAAACCAGTTCAAAGAATAGCTACAAGGTAAGGCGGCGCTGTCGCGCCGCCTTGGTCAGTGCGAAGCGGCAGCTTCCCCCTGCCAGAAACATCCGCAATTACTTGGGAATCTCATTATAATTTACGTCAGACAAAGGATTTGACTTGCATTGTGGCCAAAATGGCGTGAAATGTTTATACGGAACATGGAAAAACCCTTGAATTTCCGGTTTGAACTTCCTCGGCCGCCTGCGGGGCCGCTGGTGGAAGTGTCATCAGCGGAAATGGAAAAACTTCTGCTCAGGAAATTGGAGGAGTCGGAGAATAATCCAACCCAGGCGCTGTGGCAGTTGGCGCTCTTTTACAAGCAAATCCGCCAGAATGGCAAGGCCCTCACCCGTCTCCAGGAGTTGCTTCCGCTCCTGCCGGACCCGGAGGAACGGGCCAAGTGCGTCCTGGCCATGGGCCAGACGATGGAGCAGACGGGCCATTACGCGGCGGCGGCCGGCTATTACAAACAGGCGCTGGCCCTGGAACCCATGCATACCTGGACCTGGTATTTTGTCAATAATAATCTTGGCTTTTCGCTCAATGTCCTCGACCGCTTCGCCGAAGCGGAGCCTTATTGCCGCAAGGCCATTGAAACCGATCCCAACCGGCCCAACGCCTACAAGAATCTCGGCCTCTCCCTCTCCGGTCAGGGCCATTATCGCGACGCGGCCCAGTGTTACGTGGCCGCCACCCAGGTCAACGCCGCCGACCCCAGGGCCTTTCATCTGCTGATGGATTTGTTGAAGAACCATCCGGAATTGGAATATGACTTCGAAACCGCCGCGGCCTGTTGCCGCAAGGCCGTCGAGACTGCGGCCCGCAAAGTCCAGGAAATGAAACCTGTGGTCCATCGCGGTTGGAAAAAACACTTCATTCTCTTTCGCGCCAAAGTCTGGGCCATGATTCGGCGGCTATGGACCGGCTCCCCTTCAGCCACAGCCGGACCCCGGTTTTGAGCCGTTGGATCCGCGAGGTCGAGCAGAGCATCGCCTCCAGAGAGCTTCTGCGCGACGGCCAAAAAATCCTGCTGGCCGTCTCCGGCGGCCTGGATTCGATGCTGCTCCTGCACCTCCTGCGCCATCTGGCCGGCGCCCATCGTTGGAAATTGACCGTCGCTCATTTCAATCATCAGTTGCGCGGACCGGCGGCAGACGCGGACGAGCGATGGGTCCTTCAGACGGCCCGCCGCCTGGGGTTGCGGGCGGTTTCCGGGCGGGCGGATGTCGCGGCTGCGGCGCGCGCGGCGGGGATTTCGCTGGAAATGGCCGGACGCGCCTTGCGGCATGATTTTCTGGCGCGGATGGCGCGAAAGCATCGCATCCCTGCGGTGGCGTTGGCGCATCACGCGGATGACCAGGTGGAGCTGTTTTTTCTCAGATTATTGCGCGGGACCAGCGGACGGGGTTTGGCAGGGATGCAGTGGAGTAACCCATCCCCCAGCGATCCTTCGATTGCGCTCATCCGTCCGTTCCTGGATCAATCCAAAGCCGTCTTGCGCGATGCGGCGCAATCCGCCGGCGTGCGTTTTTTGGAAGATGCGACCAACGCGTCCACCGATATGGACCGGAACCGGGTCCGCCATGAGTTGTTGCCGTTGCTGCGCCAGCATTACCAGCCGCGCCTGTCGGAACGAGTGTTGCGCCTGATGGAATTAACGGGCGCGGAAGCGGAACTGGCCGCCTCGCTGGCGGAGCGTTGGCTGGCCGCGAAACGGCGAACCAGATTTGACCGGCTGGCCACGGCGGTGCAGAGGCGCGTCATTTATGCGCAATTGCTGCATCTGGGGCCATCGCCGGATTTCGACCTGGTGGAACGCTTGCGAGCGCATGGCGGCCAGGCGGTGTCCATCGGCGCGGGGCGATGGGTGTCGCGTGACGCTAAGGGCCTGCTGCACGAGCGGAAGATCGGGACGCCGGACTTCGATGCGGCACGGATGCAGATAGAATTGACAGAAGGGAAAGGGCAGGCTCAATTTGCCGGCCTGGCGCTGTCGTGGGAAATCGTCCAGTCGCCTGGAACCGGATTGGCCCGGAAATCGAACGTGGAATACTTTGACGCCGACAAAGTTGGCGGAAACGTTTGGCTGCGGCATTGGCAGCCGGGCGATCGTTTTCAGCCTATCGGGATGAAATCGGCCCGGAAATTGCAGGATTTGTTCACCGACTTGAAAGTGCCGCGCAGCCAGCGGCATCGCCGCGTGGTGGCGGCGACCGATCGGGGCGAATTGTTTTGGGTGGAGGGCCTGCGGATGGCGGAAGGTTTCAAGCTGGACCCTGCGACAGTCCGGCGCTTAAAATGGCAGTGGCGATTGAAACTATAATATTTGGCTGGTGTTATCTCGGGATAAGAGTATATTGATTACTGTGAGTTCCAAACTGACATGGGCCTGCGTGGTGGGATGCGCCGCATTGGCTGGTCTTGCAACGACCAGGGCGGCGGCGGAAGTCACTCCGACCGATGGCAATCCTTATTCGGTGATTAGCGACCGAAATGTCTTTCACCTCAATCCACCGCCTCCTCCGTCCTCTGCCGACGACAAACCGGTGGAATTGCCAAAAGTGGCATTGACCGGAATTATCGGAAAGGGCAATGCCATGAAGGTCTTGCTGGCCATTCCGCCCAAGAACCCCAAGGATTCCTGGACTTACCTGACCTTGGCGCCCGGCCAAAGAGAGCAAGACGTGGAGCTGGTTAGAATTCATGCGAAGCAGGAGGAGGTTGAAATCATCAATTCAGGCACGGCCCAAACCCTTTCCAGGAGCAATAGTTACGCGGCGGCGGCGGCGGGTGCGCCTCGCGCGGGCGGGAATCCGGCGGGGGAGAAGGAGAAGGGATTTCCCGGCCTCCGTCACGAGAGATTCTCCGGCTTGCCCGGAGGGCCACCCGGATCAGCCGGGCCTGCGGCTGCCGCAACGCGAGGCGAGAGTTCGCCTCTTGTCGTCGGCGGCAACGGGTCAACCGGCGGAGCTTTCGTCTCTGGTGGATCTGGAGGGTCTGGAAGCTCCTTCGTTTCTGGAGGATCTTCTCTGGGTGGGGGCGCAACAGGGGTCGCAAACGGTGCTGCGGGCCTCGGGACCGCTCCCGGCAACAATGTGGGAACTCAAATTGGCAACGCGCTTCTCAATCCGGCAAGCGGCCATTATCAAATGCCGACTCCCACCGCGCCGCCGCTCCCGCCTGACGTTCAAGGTTCGTTGATGGTTATTCACAAGGCCGCCATGGGTGGCGGCGGTCCGCCATTGCCGCCTCCAGTGCAGGCGGCCGTGGACAATTTGGAAGGCCAGGGTGCTCCTGAGGGTCCGCCCCCGCCCCCTTGACCTCCCTGATTTCTCCTAGCTTCTTAAGAACTCCGCCCCGGCCCAATCGGCAAAACGCAGCCCTTTGTTTGTCAAGTTGAACTTCTGCCGGTTCAATTCCCCGTAGCCCAGTTCGAGCATCTTGTCTATCTCCGGCTTCCACTCGATGCGCAAATCATATCCCGTCCGCCGCTGGAATTGCTCCAGCGGCCAGCCCGCGTTCATGCGCAATCCGAACGCGGCGATCTCCCCGGCGCGCGCCAGCGGCGCCAGTTCCTCCGAGGATTCAATGGGGCGCCGTCCTCGCTCCAATTGCTCGCAATACATCGTGGTATTGGACCAGTTCCGCGTGCGAATGCCACGCACGTACCCGGCCGCGCTGGGGCCAAGACCATGAAAAGAGCCTCCCCGCCAATAATTGACATTGTGCCGGCAGGCCCGGCCCGGCGTTTCCGCCGGAGTCGCCGCCGTCGGCCGGGCAAAATTGGCCACCTCGTACTGTTGGAATCCGCCGTCGGCCGCCGCCTGCAGAAGCTCGTCATACATCGCGCACGCCAGATCTTCATCCACTTGCACGGCGCCGGCCCGGAGTTGCTCGAAAAGGGGCGTGTCCTCCTCGTAAATGACTTCGTAACAGGAAAGGTGCTCGCTGCCCAGCGCCGCCGCCTCGGCCAATGTCCGCCGCCATGAGTCCATCGTCTGGCCGGGAATGGCGAACATCAAATCCACGTTCACGTTGTCGAAACCGGCGGCCCGCAGGATGTCGAAGGACTTGAAAATCATCTCGCGGCTATGCACACGGCCCAGCCGATCCAGCAGCGCTTCGTCGAAGGATTGCGCGCCCATCGAAACCCGGTTGACTCCCCCCTCACGCAGCAGTCTGGCCTTGTCCAGCGAGACCGTGGCGGGATTGCATTCGACGGTCCATTCGGCGGCTTCGTGCCAGCCAAGCCGATGGATGCTTTGCAAAACGCGTTCCCATTGCGCAAGATTGAGCAACGAGGGCGTGCCGCCGCCGAAAAAGATCGTCTTGGGTTTCAAATCCGCCGCCACCATCTCCATCTCCCGCACCAAGGCTTCGACATAGCGGTTGACCACGTGGCCATCGGCAGCCTCGGAGTAGAAAGCGCAGTAGGCGCATTTCCTGGCGCAAAACGGGACGTGAACGTAAAGATGTTCAATGGCTGGTTCCTGGAGCATTTTCCTGGTTGGTGGTCTTTGGGTTGTCCTTCAAAAGCAGGCCGCGGATTCGCGCCGGCAGCGGTGCGCCCGTCGGGCCGTTTCTGCGCACCGGTTCCTCGCCCTCGACATAGTGGTATTGCCCGTTCTCCGCGTCCTGCCAGATTTCCACGCTCACCGGTTTCCGGCCCGAGTGCGGGAAAAATCTTTCAAAGTGCAGGAGCTTGGCGGCGGCCAATTGCCCGGCGGTGAACACGGGGGTCAGGTCCGTCCACATCTGGCTCATCATCTGGTCCATTTCCTCGGGGAAGGGCTTGATGTTCACCACCAGGTGACCGGCGGTATTCTTGGATCGCTCCGTGTGGCGGCGCTCCAGCGTCGTGAATTCGCGCTGGTATCGCCGTAAAATCTTATTGACGCTCTGCACCTGGTCCTGGTTCAAATTCAGATCCGTCACCATGCGGCGGCCAATGCTGATCCCCTCCGGCCCCGCGGCGAAGGCTTCCAACGCCCCCGCCGGGATGAGGACGGACTTCGGTTCGGTCAGGCGCTCCTTGAGCAGGATGTAGGTGACCACCACCAGCCAGATGCTTCCCGCCGCCAGCGCGAAACGCGGCAGCCATTTCCACTTTTTCCGGCCCGTGCTCCGCGGCAGGTCGCCCGGCAGATTGTGAAAAAAGCCCGTGGCCTCCTCCACCGCCGCGCGGAATTCGTTGGCGTTGGCGTAACGCCTCCGTGGCGCTTTCTCCAACGCCCGCATCACGATGTCATCCAGCAGCGGGTCCACGCGGGCCTTGTGGGACGGCGGCTCCAAATCTCCCGTCGGCAATGCGCCCGTCAACATCTCGTACAACACCACACCCAGGGCGTAAATATCGGCCCGCCTGTCCACCTTCCACGGATGCTCCACCTGTTCGGGCGCCATATATTGCGGTGTGCCCATGAACATCTCCCTGTGTCCGCCGGCGGACGAATCCTTGGCTCTTTTTTCCTTCAGCCGGGCCAGCCCAAAGTCGGCGATCTTCACCCGCCCTTTTTTATCCAGCAATATATTGGACGGTTTGATGTCCCGATGCACGATGCCCTCGTCGTGGGCGTATTGCAGGGCGTGGCAGATTTCGATCACAATCCGTTGCGCCTCCTCCGCGCGAATGGCCTTCTGCTGGATCAAAGCGTGCAGCGTCACGCCATCCACATACTCCATGAGGAAGTAATAAAAACCGCCGGCCTGTCCAAAATCGAAAACGCGGACGATGTTGGAATGGTTCAGCTTGGCCAAGGCTTGGGCCTCGCGCGAAAAGTGCAGGGCAAAAGCCGGGTCCCGCCCCAATTCCGGCGAGAGTATCTTCAGCGCCACCAACCGGTCCAATTGCGGCTGGCGCGCCTTGTAAATCGTGCCCATGCCGCCATGGCCCGCCACTTCCAGAATCTCCAGGCCGGGAAAGAGGGGCGCCAGTTCCGCCGGCGTCGGCGGCGTCAACGCTTCCTCCGCCCCGTCCGCGAAAGCGGCGCCGTCCAGGCTGCTGCCGCATTCGGGACACGCCCCGCCCGGCGTCTCCACGGGCAGCGGCGTATGGCATCGCCGGCATAATCGAATGGTGTCCATCGGTTCTGGCACGCTTGTTTGGAGGCGGAAGCCGGCAACCACAAGTTGCTGGCCTCCACTGAAAACCGTCTTCCTATATTTGGAAGTCGGTCTTGGCTCTATCCTGCTTGTTGCTCACTTTGATGTCAAATTTCTCGTAAGTTACCAGGGAATTGGGCGGCACGCTGTGGGTCAAAAACACACTGGCCCCGATCGTGCTGCCCGCCCCCACCACCGTCTCTCCGCCCACAATCGTCGCGTTGGCGTAAATCGTCACCCCGTCCTCCAGGGTCGGATGCCGCTTTTGCCCCTTGAGAGACTGCCCCCCCGAGAGCGAACGCGCCACCAGCCCGACGCCTTGGTAAAGCTTGACGTGCCGGCCAATGTGCGTTGTCTCACCGATCACAGTGCCCGTCCCGTGGTCAATAAAAAAATGCGAACCGATCTCCGCTCCCGGATGGATGTCTATCCCCGTCCGGCTATGCGCCCACTCGGTCATGATGCGCGGGATCAAGGGAATCCCTTGCAAGTACAACTCATGGGCCAGCCTTTGCACCGCAATGGCCTCGATGAACGGATAGGCGACGATGACCTCCTCCTTGCTCAACGCCGCCGGGTCGCCCTGGTAGGCGGCCTCGGTGTCCGTTTGGAGCAAGTCCCGCACGCGCGGCAGACGACTCAAAAAGTCCAGCGTCTGGGCATGGGCCACCCGGCTCGAATCACGCGCGTCCATTTTCTTCTCCGGCGCCGCATATTCCAGACTCTTGTAGATCTCATCCGCCAGCCGCCCCAGCACCGAATCCATCAACGTCGCCGTTTCCACCTTCAACTGCGAGGAATGGATGGACTGCTCATCGAAAAAGCCGGGGAACAGCAGCCGAAGCAAATCGCACGAGATGGAGGCGATGGCGGTTTTGGAGGGCAGGTTCTTGCCGTCCAAATGATTGATGCCTCCGACGCGCGCGTAAGAGGCGATCAATTGGTCCGTCAATTCCGTCACCGAGAGTTTCACTTCGGGGGAAATATCCAGCACTCCCGCGAGAAACGCAAGCCGCTACCAACGGGAAGCCGGATTTGCAGTAGCCCTTCTTAATCTTACTCTTAATCTTAATCCTGTAAATCCTGTTAATCCTGTCAAAATTCAATTCTTTAACTGCATCGTTGCCTTAGCCAAACAAATCGCGCTCCCTCGCCCGCACCCTCAGCCCCGTCTTCTCCAGCGCTCCCGCAAACGAAACCGCCCCCGCCTCCGCCGTGACGCCGGCGAACGGATCATTGGCAACGAGCAGATTGCCGTCAAGATCGAGGTAATCGGTCAACTCGGCCAGATGCGCGGCGGCGGTGATCAGCACGCTCGATTCAATCATGCACCCGATCATCGTTTTCAATCCCGCCCGGCGCGCCGCCTGGAGCGTTTCGTAAGCGCCGGTGATGCCGCCGGTCTTGATGAGCTTGACGTTGACGCCGTGGTAACACTCCGCGCAGTCGCTGATGTCGCGGATGTTCTGGCAGGATTCATCCGCAAAGAGAGGCATCGGCGAACGGCTCTTGAGCCAGGCCAAGTCCCGCACCGGGGTTGAGGCCGGCATCGGTTGCTCGACAAATTCGATGCACGGATCGGGCGCGAGCCATTCCAGATTGCGCAGGGCTTCCTCCTTGGTCGTCCAACCCTCGTTGGCATCCACGCGCACCAATTTCTTGGGAGCGACCTCGCGCAACGCGGCCAGATTTTCCTTGTCGTCCGGCGCGCCGATTTTGAGTTTGAGAATCGGGTAAGCCGCCGCCTCCGCCACTTTGCGCCGCACCATTTCCGGCGTGTCAATGCCGATGCTATAAGAAGTGAGATGTTTTTTTTCGGCGAAACCCAAACCGAGCAAATCATAGACAGCGTGGCCCGCCTTGCGAGCCGCGCCATCCACCAGCGCGACATTGATGGCGCACTTGGCCGAACAATGATCGGGCGCGAGTTTTTCCAGGTAATCCATGCTCCCCGCGATGTCTTCGAAGAAAAGTTTGTCCGCATCCACCAGACGCAGGAAGGACTGAATGGAATCCGCGCTTTGAGAGTATCGCATGGAAGTGGGCGCCTCGCCCAGTCCAACGGCAGATTTGTCCATGAGCCTGACCAAAACAGTTGGCGCCACATCCTTGCCGCCGCCCAAAGAAGCGCTGCGGGAGACGGCCCAAGTATGTTTGAGTTTCAGGTCGTAGGAGAGGAACTCAATTATCATAAACCCGCAAGCACACCGCAAAAGCCCCTCCTTGGCAAGAAGTTAAAGGGACAGAAGTTCGTGAGTGCAACCCGATTGCCGAGGTATGGAAAGCAACTGGACACTGATCACCGGGCACGCCAAGATGACTGGGAAATAACCGGAAGTATGAGCGAAGATCGTCCATCAGTCCCAGCGGACATTCGGCGTCGCGTGCTTGTTGAGGCCGGGCACCGTTGCGCCATCCCCACATGCCGCTATATCCAAGTCGTGGTGCATCACATCGTTCCGTGGGCAATATGTCAGTGCCACGAATACAATAACCTGATCGCGCTATGTCCCAATTGCCATCAACGTGCTGACCTGGGCGAAATTGACCGCAAATCGATGCTCATATACAAGGCTAATCTGCGATTTGCCCACGACAAATTCTCAAAATTCGAGATGGACCTATTATTTATGTTGTTCCGTTCTGCTCCAAATGTCGGCTATCCACTCCCTCCATATTTGTTGCTCCTTGTCAATCGCTTGCTGGAATGCAATTACATCATCAGGCACGCTGTGACCGAGAGTGGGTTGTGGGTTTTTGGGGCAGGCGGCTCCATAAAGACCGATCCCGATGTGCTCCTTATAACCGCACAAGGACGTGCGTTTATTCAATCTCTCGGTCTTCACGAATTATGAAACCAGACACACGATCATTTTCTCTGCCGTTTTGTGCATTGCCGAGTTTGCGCGCTTATTGACCCGTAAACCGAGGTACGCTACCGTTGTGTGATGAATGCTGTCGAGTTTGTCACCGAGTTGAAAGGCGCCGCCGTGCTCGACATTCCCAGTGAAATTGCGGCGCGGTTGCCGAAGGCTGGCAAAGCGCGCATCATCGTCCTGACGGAAGAGCCGTCTGAGGACGAGGAATGGCGCGCCGCAGCCTACGAGCGATTCCTGCGTGACGACCCGCCGGAAGACGCCATTTACGATTCGATGCGCTGATATGCTCGGGGACTCATTCATTTGTAAGTGTTGGGCTTGCGTTGCGAGCGGAACTCGGATACTTTGCCGCCTGTATGCGACAGTCAGCCAGCAAGCGAAAGAAGCTCGATTATCCTAACCAAACAGAGGGCAGCCGTCTGGCCGCCAAGGTCAGGAAATTGGCCGGCCAGCTCACGCCGGAGGAAGAGGCGGAGCATTTTCGGCGCGGCATGGCAAAGATTTATGGAGGCCAGCCCAAAGAAATCACTGGCGCTGGACACTAACCTCCTGCTCGACCTCGCCGGAGAAAAGGATTTTGCCCATGAGTTCAAAGAGGAATTTTCCAACCGGGGCTATTCGCTGCTGGTTCCTCCGACGGTCGTCGCCGAACTGGCTTTTTTTGCCTCACTGAAGAACGCGCCGCAACAGGACATCGCCAACATTGCGCTGGAAAAAATTGCACTCTGGAAATGTCAACCCTTCTCGTTGTCTTCCACCCAACTGGCTATTGCCATCCGATTCGCCGTGCGATTGGTGGATTCCTCACTAATTCCCGAAACCGAACAAAACGACGGAAAAATCCTGGCTCAAACCTCGCTGGCGAGAATCCCTCTGCTCGTCACTTCCGATAAACACTTGCTGGACGTGGACGAAGACGCATTGCTGCTTGCCTTCAATGATGCCGATCTCCTTCCCGTCCATCCCTCGCATCCAAAACGATTATTGAAGGCATTGCGATAATCCTCAAATAAATCGAATTTTCGATGTTGCATTCCCGTCAAACAATGGTAGTATAGTGCTTGTGAGGCGCACAGGCGCTTGTTCTTTGAAAGTTTGCGGATGGAAGGGAAAAGGGGAAAGCGAAAAGCAGGAAACGGAATTCTTTTGCCTTCGCCAAGGCTTCGACGGACCGCGGGCAAGCGGATAAAGCCGATGTCGCCTAATGTCGGCTAATGTCGGCTAATGTCGCCTTCGAAAAAAAATACGGAAGGTGGCCCGACCGGCCCCGGCAATTCCGCCGAATGCAGGTAAATCCGACTAAATCCAAGTAATTCCAAGTAAATCCAACCCCAAAAAAATAAAAATCTTGCCCTGGCTCCAAACGCGGCAAATTTTGCCGGTCAACGTCGTCGAATCGCAAAAGGGCACAAAATGCCAACCCGACCCCCAAAAAATCGGACTGAATAGGAGTGGATAGTAGTGGATAGGACTAAAAAAAATAAAAAAACTGAAAAACGCATCGTCCGTGAATCCTGATTGCGATGATGGAGATTAAAAGAGACAATCTTGTGCTTCCTGCTTGTTTCTTCATTCTCCCTTGTACCTTCTTTCTTTCTTCCGCAAGTCGTTGATTTCCATGATAATTCCAGATAATTCCGGGTTGTTTCTGGTAGGGCGAAGATGCCGCTTCGCCTTGACTCAGCCGCATCAATGCACTCGAAAAACACGACAGGAAGACGTTGAGACAGGATTTACAGGATTTACAGGATGAAGTACAGAGCACGGAGCACTCAACAAACGGCGAGGGATTATTTCTGATGCCACATCCTCTTTTCCATCCCGTAAATCCTGTTAATCCTGTCAAAATTCAGTTCTTCATCTGCATTGTTCCGGCCCAGGCGGCGCGACAGCGCCGCCCTACCATGTGGGAACGTCGCAGGCTCCGCTCTGGCGTCAAGAGACCGTGGGCGACCGCAGTTCGTGGTTGATAACGGCCAGCGCGCACAGCGCCGCCGTCTCGCTGCGCAGAACCAGCGGGCCTAAGGTGATCGGCAAAGCTCCCGCGCCTCGGATAGCCTCCATTTCCTCCGGCGCGAAATCGCCCTCGGGACCGATCCAGACGGCAATCGTTTGGGGCCGCCGCGCGCCGGCGGGAAAATAGGCCCGCAGATGCCGCCGGTCCTCTTGCAGCGACGCCACAATCGTCAAGTCGAATTGTTCGCCGCGCCCCAGCCAGGCCGGCAGCGTCATGGGCGTCTCCACTTGCGGCAGCCAAGGTTGGCCGCATTGTTTGATCGCTTCCACGGCGGTCAGCCGCCATTTCTCCGCCTTGTGTTCGACGGACTCGCCCTCCAGATGGATCGTGACGCGCTGGGAGAGCAGTGGAACGATGCGCCATGTGCCCAGTTCGGTCGCCTTTTGAATGATCGCCTCGAACATTTTCCCCTTGGGGATGGCCTGGATCAGCGTGATTCGCCAGGGCGGCGGCGCTTCGGTCGTCCGGCCTTGCACTGTCAACTGCACACGCTTGCGCGTGACCGCTTCGACGCGGCAGGCCGACTCGCCGCCCGCGCCATCGAGCACGGCCACTTCGTCTCCCGCCTTGAGACGCAGCACGTCGGCCGCGTGATGCGCCTGGCTGCCGGTCAGAACCAGATGATCGGAGCGGCATTCGTGGGACGGCAGATAAAAGCGGCGCATGGAGCCGTTCAACTGAAAAGGCTCCTGGCCTTTTCCAGGAAGCTCTTGCCCAAGGGGTGGACGCTTTCGTCGCAGAGCTTGGCGAATTCCTCCAGCTTGGCGCGTTGGGCGGCGTTCAAGCGGGCCGGCACCTCAATCTGCACGCGCACCATCAGGTCGCCCTGCCCGTGGCCATGCACGTTCCTGACTCCCCTGCCCTTGAGCCGGAAAACCGCGCCGGCCTGCGTGCCGGCGGGCACTTTGATCTCCGCCGGCACAGTTAAAGTCGGGACCTGGATGACGTCGCCCAAAGCGGCCTGGACGAAGCTGATGGGAATCTCGCACAGCAAATCGTCGCCGTCGCGATTGAAAAGTTCGTGGCGCTTGACATGCAGGACCACGAACAGATCGCCCGCCGGCCCGCCGCGGATGCCGGCCTCGCCGTTGGCGCTGGAACGCAAGCGCGAACCGCCCTCCACGCCGGCGGGGACCCTGATCTTGATCTTGGTCGTCTTCTCGCGCCGGCCCGCGCCGCCGCAAGCGTGGCAGGGCTTGTCAATGACACGGCCCTGTCCCTCGCAGCGCGGGCAGGTTTGGGCGATGCTGAAAATGCCGCGCGAACTGATGACCTGCCCGCGTCCGGCGCAAACTGTGCAGACCTTGGCCGTCGCGCCGTGCTCGGCCCCGTTGCCGCGGCAGGTTTCGCATAGGTCCAACTTCGTGACGCTGATTTCCTTCTCGCACCCTTGAGCCGCCTCCAGGAAAGTCAATTCCATGTCGTAACGCAGGTCCTCTCCGCGCTGGGCGCCGCCGGCGCGCCGTTCGCCGCCGCCAAACAGGTCTTCGAAGATGCTGGCATTGCCGAAGACCTCGCGGAAGATGTCGCCCGGTTCATGGAAGCCGCTGCGGGCGCGGGCGCGGGAGTCGAAGGCGGCGTGGCCGTATTGATCGTAAGCGGCGCGGGACTGCGGTTCGCTCAAGGCCTCGTAAGCCTGGCCGATCTCCTTGAACTTCTCCTCGGCCGCTTTGTCGTTGGGATTGCGGTCGGGATGAAACTTGAGCGCCAGCTTGCGGTAGGCTTTCTTGATCTCCTCGGTGTCGGCGGCCCGGTCCACACCGAGGACTTCGTAATAATCTCGTTTTGCCATGAGAGGTCAGGCCGCTGGTTTCTTGGCGACGATCACTCCCGCCGGGCGAACGAGCCGGTTGCGAAATTTGTAGCCTTTGCGAATCTGGCGGACGACCTGCCCTTCGGGCGCATCCGGGGTTTCCTGTTCCGAAACGGCTTCATGGAGGTTGGGATCGAAAGGCTTGCCGTTGGCGTCAATCTCTTCCAAACCGGCCTCGGCCAGGACCGATTTGAGCTGGTTGGAAATCATGACGATGCCAGCCTGGAGGGATTGGGCGGCGGGATCGCTGGTCGTCGCGGCCAGGGCCATGTCGAAGGCGTCCACCACCGGCAGCAGCTTGACCAGCAGATTTTCGTTGGCGAAGGAGACGGCGTCCTGGCGCTCGCGCGCGGCGCGCTTCTTGTAATTGTCGAAGTCCGCCGTCAGACGCACGAATCGGTCCCAATTCTCGTCCGCCTTGGCGGCCTGCGTCTTGAGTTGTTCAATCTCGTCCGGCCTCAACGCCGGCGGAGGCGCGGGCACTTCGTTGTGGTCGTCCGCGGCTTCCTTGTTCTTTGCCTTTTTATCCATGAACACAGCAATAAACCATAATCGCCCCGGTTTCAACCTTCCTCATCAGAAACGATGCAGTTAAAGAATTGAATTTTGACAGGATTAACAGGATTAACAGGATGGAAAAGAGGAAGTGGCGTCAGAAATAATGCCTCACCATTTGGGGAGATCTCCTCGAGCCGTGGTTCATCCTGTTCATCCTGTTAATCCTGTCTCAAATTCTTCCTGTCGTGTTCTTCAATTGCATGGTTCCGCTTCAGAGAGTCAACGTCGAACTGGGCGTGTGCTGGGACGTGCATTCGATGCATACATGCGTGCCGCCCAGTTGCTCCAAACGTCCGGCCACCGCCTTGCGGGCCAATTCGGGCCGGTTGCAATCCCGGCTCAAATGCCCCAGGTAAAGCCGCCGCAGGCCCGGGGAAAGGATTTGTTCGGCCACGTCCGCCGCGGCGTCGTTGGACAAATGGCCGTGCCGGCTCAGTATGCGTTGTTTAAGACTCCAGGGACGGCGGGGGTCGTTTTGAAGCATTTGCACATCGTGATTGGCTTCCAGCAGCAGCACATTGGCGGCGCGGACCCTTTCGACCACCAACTTGGTGGCGTGCCCAAGGTCCGTCAGAAACCCAATGTTCCCCGCCGCCGTACGCACCAGGAAACCCACCGGATCACAAGCGTCGTGCGGGACGGAAAAAGTTTCGACGGTGACATCGCCGATTTCGAAGAAGCCGCCGGTAGTGAAAATCCGGGCGTTGATTTGAATGTGCAACTGGGCCTCGATGGCTTCCTTGGTCAATCGGTTGCAGTAAATGGGCAAATCCATCCTCGCCGCCAGCCCGGCCAAACCGTTGATATGGTCGGAGTGTTCGTGGGTGATGAGGATGCCGTGAAGCGTCTCCGGCGCGCGGGCCACCGTGGCCATGCGCTGGCGGATTTGCCGCCCGCTCAGGCCGGCGTCAATCAACAGCCGCACCTCCGCCGTTTCCAGATACGCGCCGTTGCCCTCCGAACCGCTGCCCAGGATGGTCAATTGAACCGACACCAAAAGACCTTAGAAGGGCGATTTGCGGCCAGCAATCTTTTTCTCAAAAACTGACTTCTTTTCTTGAGTTAACCGGATTGGCACGTATAATGCCGCCGATGTCTCAGGGCTTGCATTTATCGCAAAGAATGTCGCTCTCGCAGGTGCTGGCGCCGCAGTTGCAGCAGTCGCTGGCCCTGCTGCAAGCCCCTACCCTCGAACTCAAGGCCCTGGTCGAGCAGGAATTGCAGCAGAATCCCATTCTGGAGGAAGTCCCCGCCGCCGAGGTTGAAATCAGCGAACGCATCAAGCTCGACGGCCCAAGCGACAGCGACGCCTCCGACCTTGCGGAACCGCCGCCCGATGTGAAATTCGATCCCGCCACCGAAAAGCCCAGCACCGCCCCGGTGGATGATTTTCAAGCCGAGTTCGAGAAGCTGGCCCAGTTCGACCAGGAATGGCGCGACCATTTTTCCCAGACCAACCTGCCCGTGCGCCAGAGTCAGGAAACGGAGGAACGGCGCCAATTCATGTTCGATTCCCTGGTGGCCGGCACGTCGCTGCAAGAGAACCTGCTCGAACAGATGCGCTTCTCCGAAATGACCGACGAGCAGAAGCCCATCGCCGAAATGATCATCGGCAACGTGGATGATCGCGGCTATCTCAAGGCCACCGTGGATGAATTGGCTTTCTCCACCAACATCGCCCCGGAAAAAATCGTCGGGGTGCTCAAGATCATCCAGGAATTCCATCCCCCCGGCGTCGCCGCGCGCGATCTCCAGGAGTGCCTTTTGTTGCAACTCCAGCGCGCCGGACGGGAAAAAACCCTCGAATACCGCATCATTCGCGATTACATGGAGGCCCTCTTTAAACGGAAACTGCCCGAAATCGCGCGCGGTCTGAGCGTGACCGTGGACCAGGTGCAATCCTGCCTGGAGCGCATCAAGCACCTCGAACCGCATCCGGGACGCGACTTTTTGCCCGACAACGACCGCTACATTTCCCCGGAGGTCTTCGTGCAGAAGGTGGGCGATGATTACCTCGTCACCACCAACAACGAACAAATCCCCCACCTGCGCATCAGCAACACCTACAAGGATTGGATGTCCCAATCCGGCACCTCGACCGAAGTGCGCGATTACATCCGCGACAAAATCCGCGCCGGAAAATTTTTGATCAAGAGCCTGCAGCAGCGCCAGCAAACCATCCAAAACATCGGCAACGAAATCGTCAAGCGCCAGCGAGAGTTCATGGAGAAAGGCGTCGCCCACCTCAGGCCCATGACCATGGTGCAGGTGGCCGAAGTGGTCGGCGTCCACGAAACGACCGTCAGCCGGGCCGTGTCCAACAAGTATATCGAGACGCCGCAAGGCATCTTCGAGATGAAATACTTTTTCACCTCCGGCATCCAGACCGACAGCGGCAGCGGGGTTTCCAACACCAGTGTCAAAGACATGGTGGCCGAGATGTTCAAGGGCGAAAACCAGAACAAGCCGCTTTCCGACCAGGAGATCGTGAAAATGCTCAAGGAAAAAGGCATCGTCATCGCCCGCCGCACCGTCGCCAAATACCGCGCCGAGTTGAACATTCTCCCCTCCAATTTGCGCAAGGTCTATTGAACAGGCAAAAGCGGTTGGAAACCGGCCGCGGGGCGCAAATCTGTTTTTGTGAAAGGCTCGCCCTCATCCTGACCTTCTCCCCCTGGGAGAAGGAACAGATGTCGCTCGATTCTGGTTTTGCGGATGCGCGTCCGGCCAGTCCAGCGGTGGGATTTTC
>Ga0302326_10001045_pt1 | contig 72660 bp, 49 predicted proteins | sample Palsa_T0_3_FD_202264 | JGI IMG/M metagenome (GOLD analysis project Ga0302326, IMG submission 202264) | Peat permafrost microbial communities from Stordalen Mire near Abisko, Sweden - Palsa_T0_3 | ecosystem: Environmental > Terrestrial > Soil > Palsa > Peat permafrost | place: Sweden: Abisko... | reverse complement strand
AAAATGCGTTCGCAACAGCCGCTTATCCTACGAATTTCCCTGGCCGGACGGTTGAGGGGAAAAGGAATGGGAGTGGGGAGGGTGCGGGAGGGGAATCCTGCGGAAGCTGCCGCAGGCTTGGGCCTGATATGGTTTTCCCTCTCCCCTCCTGCATTGCATTTGAATTTACTTTTGCATTTCATCGCGCGCCGAATTGGTTCCCAAAAGCCATAGACGCAAAGGACTGTTAATGCCCAAAGACCTCGCGATCGTTTTGAACAACGGAAGCATCAACAGCGCGGTCGTCACCGCGATGGCGGCCCAGCGCTACCGCCCCGTGATGATCTTCGCCGACACCGCCCCCGGCGCCGCCGGCAGGATGCGCGCGGCCTTTGACCAGCAGATCGCGCATTTCAAACCGTATCGCGAATATTCCGTGCCGATCGCGCTCGCTGGAACCGGACCCGCGCAAACGACAACCGGCGTGACCGATCCGCGCCAGGGCCCGAATATCTCCCCGCAGATGCTCGATCTGCTGCCGATGATCTCCCTCGCCGTGAAATCGGCCGCGCACCACCAGGCGGCCGCGATTTATTTCGGCCTGCGCGTCGGCCCCGGCACCGATGAACTGGCCCAGGCCACCGAATTCTGCCAGATCTGGGGCGAGATGATCCAAATGCCCTGCGGCCTGGCCGAGCTCGAACTCCTCGCCCCGCTGCTGGAACTAGAACCCTGGCAGGTGATCGACGTCGGCTACCAGGTCAGCGCCCCGCTGGACAGAACCTGGAGCTGCGTCGAAGAAACCAGCGAACCCTGCTGGGCCTGCCGCGGCTGCCGAGCACGCGAAGCCGCCTTCCAGCAAGCCGGCAAGCCCGACCCCCTGCGGATGGCAAAAAAAGTCTAACTTCTCACCACGATTCTTACCCTCACCCATTATTTAGCGGCGGTGCGAAGCACCGCGCGTTCCCCCCGCACTTCAATAAGCCCACCCAATTCCGCCCCGACAATACAAACAAGAAGTTCCGAACCCCGCCCCAATCGATTTTCCCCGGCAGTATGATATACTGATCTTCGACGCGGACGGATCCCGTCGACTTTTTCCAGGTTTTCGCATGGACGCGAAGCATTCTCTCGGCGAGCCGCGATGCATCATCTCCCGCGCGGCGATCCTTCATAATATTTCCCTGATTCGCACCGCCGTCGGCGAAGCCGTGAAAATCTGCGCCGTCGTCAAGGCCGATGCGTACGGCCACGATGCAGACATCGTCGTCGATACGCTCTGCAATTTTTCCAGCGATCATTCCGAACCGCCGATGGTCGATGCCCTGGCCGTCGCCGATATCGACGAAGCCGCGGCCCTCATGGGATGCGATCTGCCCCTGATCGTGCTCCGCCCGGTCGAGAACGCATATCTTGGCAGCCAGCGGTCGCGATTGGAGGCGGCCATTCGCCACGGGTGGGTGCTGACGCTCTCCTCGCCCGCGGCCGCCCAGGATCTTGCCCGCATCGCCGAAAGCCGCGGCCAGCGCGCCGGCGTTCAGGTGATGGTCAACACCGGCATGAACCGCGCCGGCGTCGATCTCGAAGAATTTCCCGACCTGATCGAAAAAATATCCTCGCTTGCGGCCTTGCGCCTGATCGGCGTGGCAACGCATTTCGCATCCGCCGATGAACCTGGAAATGCCCTCAACTCCGAGCAACTGGCGCGCTTCACGCAGACGACGGCGACCTTGGCGGAGGGGAAAACCTCGCGGCCGCACCGCAGCGCCGCCAATTCCGGCGGCGTGTTCTTTCAGCCGGAATCCCACTTGGATATGGTCCGCCCCGGAATCAGCATTTACGGCATCGACCCCACCTGCCGCCCCAGCGTCGATCGTCCGCTGCGCCCCGTGATGCGCTGGGTGGCCCCGCTGATTTCAATCCGCGAAATTCCCGCCGGCACGCAGGTGGGATACGGCCAGACATGGACATCGCCCCGACCCACGAGACTCGGCCTGGTCCCCATCGGATACGCCGATGGATATCCGCGACTGCTCTCCAACTGCGGAACGATGATGGTCGCCGGCCAGCCCGCGCCGGTGGCCGGACGAGTGAGCATGGATTTAACCGTGATCGATCTGCAAAACGCCCCGCATGCAATGATCGGCGACGATGTGACGATACTGGACGACGATCCCATTTCCCCCGCGAGTGTTTATAAAATCGCCGAACTAGCCGGAACAATCCCCTACGAAATTCTCTGCCGCATCGGCTCGCGCATCCGCCGCGTCCCCGCCGAAAGCGCCACCGACCGCAACGAGCAACCCGCCGCCCTCGACTACGACACCGACGCGTAACCGCCCTTCCCCAAACGCCCGCGGCGCCGCCGTGGGATTTCCCCTTTTCTCAAAACACAACGCCCCGCCCTTAGCCGCCGCGCTTGTGCGGCGCGTTTTCTTCACCGCCGCTTCCCCATAACCCTCAGCAGAAACAAAAACATATTAATAAAATCCAGATACAGCATCAGCGCCCCCACCACCGAAAGCCGCGCCGTCATCGCCGCATCCGATTGCACCGACATCGCCATGCTCTTCAGCCGCTGCGTGTCATACGCCGTAAGCCCGGCAAAGATAATGACGCCGCCATAAGAAACCGCCCAGTAGAGGATGCTATTGGCGACGAAAATATTGACGATGGACGCCACGATCAAACCGATCAGCGCCATGAACAAAATTTTGCCCATCGTCGTCAGATCAGTTTTCGTCACCATCCCGTAAATGCTCAGCACCGCAAACATCGCCGCACAGGCGACAAACGTCGCCGTGATGCTCGGCAGCGAATAAATCAGAAAGATGACCGAAAGCATCAGCCCATTGAGCGCCGCGAACAGCACGAACAAACCGGTTGCCACCGTCGCATTAATGCCGCGAATCGCGTTTGAGATCACCAGCACCAGGACAATCTCGGCGATAAAGATGCCCCACATCCCTCCCGTAGAAAGCACCGATCGCATCGTGTCCGGATGCGTCGCCACCAGCCACGCCACCGAAGCCGTGACGGCGAGTCCAACGGCCATCCAAGCGTAAACAGCATTGAAAAAATGGATCAGCGCCCCTTCGCGCGTATCGGTTCCATATTCAAGCGGCTGAGGCCTGCTTGTCGTTTGCGGATTCCACATGCTCATAAATATCTCTCCTTGCAGCGTCTTGATTCAAACCAATTCTATATCTATTACGCGGGCAAGGTCCAGTGGAATGTCGCCTGATTCGTTTATGCGGGCAAAGCGCTCAAATGTGGCGACCCTCCGCGCTCAAAATCCTTATTCCAGAAATTAATACAAGCGCCGAGATCGCCGAGGACGCTGAGAACGCCGAGGGAGAATTGCATTCTCGGCGTCCTCGGCGATCTCGGCGTGCTCGGCGATTAAACACTCCGTTCGGAATCGGCAAGGGCAGGCATCGCCACAACGACTCGTTCAAGCCGCCAGCGCCACTTCCGCCAGCTTGCTCCGAATCGACTCGAATCGATTCTCATTCTGGATAAAAGCATCCACGATTGCCGGGTCAAAATGCGTCCCGGCATCGGTAAGAATCATCGACCGGGCCACATCGTGGGCGAACGCCGCCTTATAAACACGCTTGCTCGTCAGAGCGTCGTAAACATCCGCCAGCGCCACGATCCGTCCGCACAGCGGGATCTCGTCTCCCTTGAGGCCATCCGGATATCCGCTGCCGTCGAAACGCTCATGATGCGAGGCCGCGATGTCCCGGCCCATCTGCAGAAATTTAACCCCGGGAAATTGCCGCAGCGCCGCGTCGAGGGTTTGCGCGCCCAGCGTCGTGTGATACTTCATGATTTCAAATTCGCGGTCGCTCAGCCGGCCGGGCTTCAGAAGAACGACGTCGGGAATACCCACCTTACCGATATCGTGCAGCGGACTCGTGAGGTAAATCAGGCGCGCAAACTCAGGAGTGATTTCCTGCTGAAAGCGCTCGACGCCGGCCAGATGCTGCGCAAGCACCCGGCTGTAACCGCGCACGCGCTCCAGGTGCGCGCCGGTTTCGGGATCGCGCGACTCAGCCAGCTTTGCCATCGCGAAGATCGCCACGTCGCGGGTCTCCAGCGAAAGCACGCGTCGCCCCGACGCCACTCGCGCCAGCAGCTCCGCGGGCTCGCACGGCTTGGCGATGAAGTCGTCGGCGCCCGCCATCAGACCCTCAACCCGCTCCCGGACGGTGTTCTTGCTCGTCAGAAGAATCAGGTAAACGTATCCGGGCATGTCGAGCTCGCGAACGCGCCGGCACAACTCGACGCCGCTCACATTTGGCATTTCCCAGTCGGTGATAATGATCCGGCACGAACCCTCGCTGAGCGCGTCCAGCGCCTGCTGGCCGTCCGCGACAGCGGTGACGTCATAACCGGCATCCGTCAGCACATCCTCGAGCATTGTGCGGATCATTTCATCATCATCAGCAATGATCACTTGCATCGTTGAACTCCTTCAATTTGATTCGTTCCCAGCCGGGATGGAGATCACCCCGGTCCATCATCGACAATTCCTTGATCGCCTGGTCGACGAACTGATTGCAGCGGTCCACTTCCGCCTGTAGCGAGCCGAGGATCTCGTTTGCGGCGGTCAGGTCGCCCGCATTGGCGATTTGTTCCATCCGCCCGGCGATTTCCGCCAGCGCCCCGGCCGCAGCCATGCCCGCCGCCCCTTTGAGGCCGTGGGCGATCCTCGCCACCTGAGCCGAGTCCGCCGCGTTGATCGAAGTCTCAATATTCTCCATCGATTGCCGTGCCTGCGACGACAATTTGCCCAGAACTTTCTCCGCCAGCGCCGGCTTATTGGAACATCGGCGAAGCACCGTCTGAAGATCAAGCGAGGGTTCGGATGTGGGCTCCAACGGCGCTTTTTCAGCCGGAGATTCTAAAACCGCCGCCGATTTCAGCGATGCGCGGATCGCTTTAAGCAGATGCTCGCGTTTAATCGGCTTGCCGCAGTAGTCGTCCATTCCGGCTTCGATGCAGCGCTGACGGTCCCCCTCGATGACATTGGCCGTAAGCGCGATGATGTACGCGCGTTTCCCGCCCGGGCCGGAGGCCCGCTCCCGGTTGCGGATCGCACGCGCCGCGTCGAATCCGTCCATCACGGGCATCTGGCAGTCCATGAGAATCACATCGTAATTTCCCGACGCGGATTGCTTCACCGCCTCGGCTCCGTCGCCCACGGCGTCGCATCGCAGCCCGGCCTGCTCCAGCATGTCCACCACCAGCAACTGATTCACCTCGTGATCATCCGCAACCAGAATCCGCGCGGTGGAGACCTGAATGCTTTCAGCGGACTTTTGCCCGGCGGCCGGACGGCTGGCTGTGCTGCTCAAAGCGGTGGTGAGCTGCGCATATCGCAGCGGCGTCGTGAGGCATCCCGCCAATCGGGCCGCCGCCAGCGCCGCCGGGGTCACTTCCACATCCGCGGGCACCAGGCACAGAACCCTTGTTTCCCGCGCCGTCAGTTGTGCGGCGACGGTCGATGCGCACTCGACAGCCGTTTGCGTCAGTGAAACTCTCCCGATGATCGCGATCTGAAATCGCCGCCGCGTGATCGCGGTTGAGATTTCATCCACCGTCGATGCTTCCAGCACATTGCCGCCCCGCTCTTTAATCCGCGCGGCAATGATCCGCCGGGTGGTTGGATCAGCGTCGGCGACGAGCACGTCCGCGCCAGCCGGTTCGATGCAAGCCGGCGGCGGCGAGACGAGATGCTCCGCGGGCGCCAACTTCACGGTAAACCAGAAAGTCGATCCGCGCCCCTCCTGCGTTTCCACGCCGATCTTTCCACCCATGAGTTCCACAAGCTGTTTGGAAATCACCAGGCCCAGCCCGGTGCCGCCGAATCGCCGGGTGGTGGATGCATCCACCTGCGAAAACGCCTTGAACAGCCGGTCGAGGCGGTCCGGCGGAATGCCGGCCCCGGTGTCGGTGACGGCGATTCGCACCAGGGATTCATCCGAGGCGTCCGGGGAAACTGACACGACGATCTCTCCCCGCTCGGTAAACTTGATCGCGTTGTTCACCAGGTTGAGCAGCACCTGCCGCAATCGGCTCGGATCGCCGCGCGCGGCCAGGATCGTATCGCCGCGGATATCGCAGGCGATTCCCAGCCCTTTTTTGATCGCCCTGGGCGCGAACATTTCCACGACTTCCTCCACGGCGCTGTGCAGGTCAAAGTCGATCGATTCCAGCTCCATTTTGCCCGACTCGATCTTGGCGAAATCCAGCGCATCGTTGATCAGCGTGGTGAGCACCTCGGCGGATGATTTGACCAGGGCGGCGTAACGTTGCTGCCGCTCCGAAAGCGCTGTCCCCAGCAGCAGGTCCGCCATGCCGATCACCCCGTTGAGCGGGGTGCGAATCTCGTGGCTCATGTTCGCCAGGAACTGGCTTTTCGCCCGGCTTGCAGCATTGGATTCTTCGACCTGACGCTCCAGCTCGCGCCGCGCGGCAAGTTGCGCCACCATGTCGTTGAACTCCTTGGCAAGTGCGCCCAGCTCGTCTCGCCGGCGAGCGGGAAGACGCAGGGACAGGTCGCCCCCGGCGACGCGGCGAACACCCACGAGCAGTTCCCCCACCGGCCGCATAATGGCTCGGCTCAGGATGTAGCTTCCGATCGCCACCGCCAGCAGACCGCCGAAAAAAATCGTCTGCAATGTGTGGTGCACCCGGATTTGAACCGTCTGGGCGGCGGCCTGATCGCTTTGGATCAGGATGTCGCCGACTTCGCGGCCGGAGCATGGATCGACCATCTTTTCCGTCGCCACCCGATACACGATGCCGCCGATGGTCGCCTCGGTTCCAAAACCCGCGTCGGCCAGGCTTGGCAATTGCGCCCGCGACTTGGGCGCCAGAATGCTGGATGCCGCAACCTTCCCACCCGTCAGAAACGTCAACTCGCAGCCGTGGGTGGAAGCCAGCTCGTCGGCCTGCCCATCGGTGATGGGCGCGGCCACAATCAGCGCACCCTCCGGCGCGGCGGCGGCGGTGTCATCGTCATTCTCAAAGATCAGCGGAACCCCGACCGTTTGCATGAGCCGTCCATCAACCACCCAGAGCCCGTAATCGCCGTTGAATCGGTCGGCAGAGCCGGACACCGACGGCGATGTCGCCTGCGGCGCGAACAGGTTTTTCACCAACGCGCCCGCCTCGACGGATTTTGATAGATATTGCCGCAGCGCCGGCACGCTGGGCCACGGCGAACCCGTGCTCTGGGCCAGGACGTTTCCACGATCGTCCAGCACGCAGACGAACCCCGCTTCCAGCATCCGCGTCAGCGAATCGAGACGCTCTTCCAAACTCGCAAGATTATCCGGCGATAATTCATCCGTGTGCTCGGCGATCAGCGCCCGAAGCTCGGGGCTGTTCATCACGAGCGACGAGGCCTGCTGCATCTGCTTGACGCGCTCATCCTGCATCGCATGGACGCTTTGCCGCGTCGCGAAAAGCGCCTGGCTGCTCAGGTTGGTGAAGTTCGCCTCCAGCGTGCTCTGGACGGCCCACGAAGCGCCGGCGAGCAGCATCAGGGCGAATCCGCCCCAGACCAGAAACATTTTTGTTTGTAATCGCATCGAATTTCAATCACGAACAATCGGGAACACATTCATTGCGGCTCTGGATCGGGCGCGGGGTGCGAATCCTTCACCACCGGCAGATTCAACTTCTCACGCTTCAAACCCATCCCGCTTTCGACGCCGTATCCCCTGTCAGGCGGAGCGGCTTCGGAAGAGACAATGCTCCGGCCTTTCTCGCGCAGCTCGATCGACACATCCGCAGTTGTTCCGACACCGCCGATGGTCACATCCATCTGCTGGTCGTCGCAATGTTCCTGCCATGCGACCAGTTCATACTTGCCTGGCGGAACATCGGGGATTTCAAACCGCCCGTCGGCGTCGGCGCGGGCAAAATATGAGTTTGGCGTCACCACCACCATCGCCCGCATGAAGGGATGAATGTTGCAAAACAATTGCACCACCCCAACCTTGTCAAAGACGCGCGATTTGGATTGCCCGCGGGGATAGCGGTCCAGATCGAACGCCGGCGCGGCTTTGGACAGGCTGAAGACGTTGTGGTCGAAGTTGTCCCAGTTGGGAAACTCGATCGTGGTTCCGCGCTCAACCACGGCGAAATTCGGGACGAATGCCCGGTGCCGCTGCGCGATCGTCGCGTGGCCGGTCGGCGGTGTCTTGGAATCCAGCGATGGATTTGATGCGAGATAAACCACAACCCGCGTCAGGTCCGGCTTCTGCAGGCTCCAATCGCCGCCGATGCTGACCTTGCCGCGAATCATGCCGCCGGCCGGGCGCGTGCATGAGGGGCACGTGGATGCCACGCTTGGCGCTGTCGTCGCCGAAATCAGCGCCGGTTGGGTGGCCGGCGCTTGCGCGGAGCCAAATACCCGCGCCAGCGACACCGCGGCCAAAACAATCGCCGCCAGGATTGAAATTTGTATTTTTCGTATATTCATAAACTGAACGTCAGATGGAAGGAAACGCTGTCGAGCCCGGACGCCGCGTTGCTGAAGTCATGCCGATATTCCACCCGGCCCTCCAGCCCTTCAATGAATTCATATCCAAATCCGCAGCTCGCCTCCTGCCCGCGGTGGAATGTCCCGGTAATGATCGAATCGGAATCGTCGAGCAGGCTCCATCGGGCAAAGACGTGCAGCGGATCGATGACCTGATAATCCACCTGCACCATGCAGCCGGACCATCCCCACCGGCCGCTGCGCGAACTGGTCGCGCCCTGAAGGCACTCCGCCGACACCGTCCAGTCGGGACTCGGCCGAACGATGAAGCTGGCCTCCCCGAAATAAAGCGTGCTCGCGCTCTCGCCCGTCAGGTTGGGGCCTTCCCAATTCTCAACGCCGTCGGCATATGAAAGCCCGTTGTAGTTATCGTCGTCGTAAGGCGCATGGATATATTGGCCGCCGTCCAGCACGAACCCCGGCCCCACCCAGCTTGTGACCGCTATTTCAAGCGTGCGGTTTGGCTTGAACTGCGCGGTCAGCCCCCCCGACGGCGACTGATTGAATTCATATCCCCCCTGAAAATCAGCGCTGAGGTACGGACGCAATTCGATCCCCGTCTGGCCGATCGGTTGCGTCAACATCACGCCCAGCAAATCCTGCGGCTGCGCGCCGAAAAGCAGGCTGGTCGTCCCCGTCGTTCGATTCCAGAAATCGCGGGCCTCAGCGCCGAAGTTGGCGTTGAATTTTCCCACCGTCACCAAAGTCTGCCCCGCATCCCAGACTTTGGCGGTGAGATATCCCTGTTCGAGTTCCCCGCGAAGATTGCCGTTGGCGTCGATGAAATTTCCCTGCGCCGCAACCTTCAAACTTTCCCCAAACGTCTCGGAAATCCCCAGCCCCAGCTCGAGATCGTAATAATCGCTTGAACCGTTATGGGGCGTGGCGCTCACGAGACCGCCCAGCCATCCCCACGCGTCGAGATCCAGTCCCTGCGCAATCGACGGTGGAAAAGAATTGATCAATCGCTCTTTCAGCGGCAGGTTGTCATCGGTTTGGGCATCGGGTCCGATTAAATCTGTATTGGTTGACGACGGAGCGGTGCCCGGTTGCGCGGCATTGGCCTCGCCAATCTGAACCAGAAGCATCGTCCAGAGAAGGACGGTGAAGAACGTCATCCGCATAAAGCCGGACCCTTCGCATCTTCAATCGGGAAATCGCTGGAAGGGCTTAACGGATATGCGGGAATTAGCGATTGCAGGGCTTAGCGCGAGATTCACAACACATCTTGATCAGAACGTCATTTCAAATCACGCCCGTCCTTTTACGAGGGCAAAAACCGAATTAAGCTGTTACCTTCGACCATTTTTACGTTATTCACAGTTAGCATTGCTCGTTGAGGTTGGTCCCTGAACGCAAGCCGCAAATGAATAAATGCCCTAAATGCTTGAGCGAGTTTTCCGAGACCACCGCCGGAGGGTTGTGCCCGAGATGCCTGCTGTTACAGGGTTTGGAATCACCCGCGGCCTCCACCGTCGGACCGGAAACTCAAGCGTCTCCCCCGCCCGGTTCGGAGCGCGCCGCCGCGTCGCCGATGTCATCCGAAGACCTGATGACTTTGTTGCCGCAGTTTGATCAGATCGAATTGATCGGTCGCGGCGGCATGGGGGTGGTGTACAAAGCCCGCCAGAAAAACCTGGAACGCTTCGTCGCCCTGAAGGTCTTGTCCCCCGAAGTCGCGGCCGCCGCCGGTTTTGCCGAACGATTTTCGCGCGAAGCCCGCGCCATGGCCCGGCTGAATCATCCCAATATCGTCGCCATCTATGACTTTGGCCGCGTCGAGCACAACGGGGCTGGACTCTACTACCTGACCATGGAGTTTGTCGACGGCTCCAATCTTCGCACGCTGCTCAAGCAACTTTCACCGGCCCAGGCGCTGGCGATTGTCCCGCAAATCTGCGAAGCGCTGCAGTATGCCCACGACATAGGAATCATTCATCGGGACATCAAGCCCGAGAACATCCTCGTTGACAAAAAAGGCCGCGTTAAGATCGCCGATTTCGGTTTGGCGAAGCTTCTTCAGCAGGCAAAAACTCCGACGGATTACACACTGACCCAAGGCAACCTCGTCATGGGCACGCCCAGCTACATGGCGCCGGAGCAGCTCGAGCATCCGAGCGAGGTCGATCACCGCGCCGATGTCTATTCGCTGGGCGTTGTCTTCTACGAAATGCTCACCGGCCAGCTTCCCAAGGGAAGATTCGCGCTGCCGTCACAGAAACTGCAGATCGATGTCCGTTTCGATGAGATTGTGCTGAAAGCGTTGGAGCACGACCGGGAGCTCCGGTATCAGCACGCCAGCGAAGTTCGGACTTCCGTGGAATCGGTGCGGAACGCGCCGGTGCAGCAGCCGGTCGAAGCGACGCCGATCACACCGCCAATTCCAAGGATTAGGGATCAGGCGTCGACCCGGGAAGTTGAAGCGCCCAGTCCGCCGGTACCGCCGCGCCTTGCTCGAATGGCGGTCATCGCCGCGATCTGTGGCATTCTAGGTGTGTTGGCCGCGTCGCTGATGGTTTTCGCGCTGTTCAATATTCCCTTCAATAATCAAGGCGTCTTCGACCTCATATCGCGTAACGAACGAGAATCCCATTGGGCCGTGGCTCTGTTTTGCATCGGCGCTATCATCGCCGGGTTGTCCGCCGCGGCCATGACGTTGCTGGGGGCCATCGCGGTGGCGCAAATTCGCCGTTCGCCGGGGGAATTGTACGGCTTGCGCTTGGCGCTATTCGATGCTTTGTTGTGTCCGCTTTTGCTGCTGAATGCCATCGTGTTGGAATCGCTCGCGTCTCTGGCGGAACTCAATCAACACAGCGTCGCGACCGCCCCAGTCTTTATCCTCGCCCTCGTGCTGACGCCGCTTTGTGATGTTGGGTTGTACTGGCTGGCTTGGAAGAAGCTGCGGATCGTGGGGATGCGGAACATTCCAGGATTCCCACTGGCCCTAAAGGTGCCGGCAGCGCCAATTCGAGTAGTCGAATACCAGTATGCGAGCCAAGGGCGCAACGATGTTGAAAAAGTGACCAGCGAGTCGTCAGGTATTGCCGCTCCTTCAACTGATCCAACAAAGACCATCGGACACGAATTGACGCCAGGTCAGGCGGCGCCGCTTAAACCCCGTTTCCGAATCGGGTACTTCCTTCTCAGTACCGTGATTTTCACGGCGGCATTCTATGCCGCACTGGCATTGTGGAACCTGCGCTGGCCAGGCGTTGCTCTGGGGGGAGTTGTAATCTTTGTCGCCCTCGGTGCGGCAACTGCGTTAGGCCGCAACTTTCGACTCCTACTGGCACATTGGAAAACCGATTCGCCCATCAAGGCCGTGGTTCGGTTCGCCTTTTGTTTGACGTGTTGCGTGGGTGGGTATTACTTCGTCCTAGCTGGAACGTTTGCGGACCGCGAACGAAACCTTTTTTTATACCGCGATACTTCCAATTTTGCGACCCAATACACGGGCAAGGAATATCAGCTCGTCCGACACCTTCCCTCCTACCAACACAGCATCCCGCAAGTCGAGCTGATAGACGCCTATGCACGCCCCGCTTACGCCAATTTCTTCTTTTGTAACGGTGTGTTCGATTTATCTGCCGACCCTGCCGACATCAACTTTCGCCTTTTTCTGGGCTTTTGGCTGCTGGGGAGCGGGGTCGTGATGCTCTTCGTCGGGGGAGGCAGAATGCTTAAGTCTAATCGCTCGTGGCGGGTTTGGATCTGGCCGGTAACGCTGACGCTGGCGATAATCGGGGGTTGGATGGCGTGTGGCTTTATGCAAGCGCTGCTGGGATTCGTTTGGTTCGGCAGCTCGCTCAGCGGTGGCGAACCTGTCAAGTTTTCGTTGAATGACGTGCGGCAATCTTTGCAGGCTTTCCTCACGAGCCATGGGTATGCTCCAGCGGACATGAATATGTATTCCATGAACCGCATTCCAGACGGTGACAAAATTGGCTTCGCTGGCGTCGAAAACTTCGTAAAGCCATCGCCGTTTGATCGCTGGCGCTGGACAGGTGGGAGGCTCGTCCCGTCCCAGCCGGCAGTACAGTTGTTTTACGTAACTACTGCCTGGCAGCCTCCCAACAGCTACGGCCTTCCGTCCGCCGCCTCCGTCGGCGCACCTCACGTCGAAACCTACCTGATGTGGACCATATATGGGACCAGCTTGGATGATGCCGCTGCATACAATTTCAACGACCAACTTCGCGCCGTCGCCGAGGCGACGAAAACAGCCGCACCCACAACGGGGCCGTAATGTCCGCTGCCATTCGTCTTGCGAGAAAGTCGTCTTCACGATGAAGCATTCGCCGCACGAGAACGCAGGCAAGGATTATTTTGCCACCACCCGGTGGACGATGGTGGTTACCGCCGGCGCGGCGTCGCCGCAAGCTGGCCAGGCGCTGGCTCAACTCTGCCAGACCTACTGGGTTCCGTTGTACACCTACCTCCGAAAAAAAGGGCGCCAGCCTGCCGAGGCGGAGGACATCGTGCAGGCGTTCCTGGCCAGACTAATCGAAAAGGCGGCCCTCGCGACGGCGAACCCGAATCGCGGGCGGTTTCGTTCTTTTCTGATCTCCTCGCTTCAAAACTTCGTTGCAAACCTACGCGATCAGGAATTTGCTCAAAAGCGCGGCGGGAATCTGAAGAAGTTCAGCCTCGATTTCAGCACCGCGGAAGAGGCTTATCACCGCGAACCCTGGACCGACCTGACCCCCGAGAAGATTTTCGACCGCCAATGGGCAATTGATTTGTTGAATCTGGTGTTAAGTAATCTGGCAAATGAATACGCAAAGTCGGGAAAAGACCGGCTTTTCGAGCGGCTTCGACCCGCGCTGACGGGCGATGCTCAGGCAATTGGATATGCCGGGATTGCCTCCGAGCTTCATATTTCCGCTGACGCGGTGAAGATGGCGGTCAGCCGGTTGCGAAAGCGATACCGGGAACTTCTCCGGCAGAACATCGCCGATACCGTCGCTTCGCCGGATGAGATTGACGACGAGCTGCGACACCTGTTCAAGGCGCTTTCAAGTTGAACGTCGCGCTATCAGACATCATTCGAGCCAGTGCCCACATTCGGCATCATACCCGTAACGATAAAAATGCATTCGCATTTCACCTCCTCACACCCCACCACTATTTCCAAAACTGAAGATGGACGAACAAACGATCGCTTGAGCCGCTTCGGTCCGTCAATATAGTATTAACACTTTGCGGAGCCTCTCATGCCAACCATTCTGCAGAACCATTACGTCCTGGCCGTCCACAACGTCCGCGAATCGGCGAAATTCTACGTCGATATCCTCGGCTTCACGATCACCCACGACCTCGGTGGATGGATATTCGTATCGAAGGACAACTTCATGATCATGCTTGGCGAGTGTCCCAACGACATGCACCCCAGCCAGCTCGGTTGCCACAATTATTTCGCGTACCTGAAAGTAGATGATGCCGACGGATATTACGCGCAGCTCACGCAAAAAAACGCGGCCTTCCTCAACAAAATCGAAGACAAGCCGTGGGGTATGCGCGAGTTTGGCATCAAAACCCCGGATGGACATCGAATCATGATCGGGCAATCGATCAAAGGATGAAAGGGATTGAAAATGCTGGCCCTATGGAACGACCCCATCCAGCCCACCGAGCTTGCCGCGATAGAGCAGGCCCTCCCCGGCTGCGAAATCGGATTCATGCACTGACGGCCACCGGAACGGTCGCATCTGGTGTACTCTGGCGAAGTAAAATCGGATGCAGTACCATCGCGCCCCGCCCCCGAAAAGCCGCGATAAATTTCGGCGATTACGGGAGCAACCAAATACCCGGAGAGGTGGCAGAGTGGTTGAATGCGCCGGTTTCGAAAACCGGTCTGCCCGAAAGGGTAGCGGGAGTTCGAATCTCCCCCTCTCCGTTTTGCAAGACAGGATTGAACGGCGGGGACGGCCCTGGTTTTTCTGCTTTTTGTATTTTTCGGGTTTAGCGCGTACACGCGCAAACGGCCGATAGGACAGAAGCCACAGGAAGTCGCGTGCCTCAAATCGTCACCGCGCTCATAGCCGACGAGCGGCAGTCGGATGACGTATGGTCAGTCAGCGATCATTTGGCTTATCCCAGTCACTCAGGTGTTCGCCCCACCACGATCGGAATGCGCACGATCCGCGGGTTCGTAAAAATATCGTACTCATCACGGCTGGGCGAGGAAAACTCGCTGACAATGGCCCCCTCATCGCCCGCCTGAAACCAGTGCAGCGTATTCGGCGGGATCGTGTGCTGCTGTCCGGCGTGCAACTCAATCTCATGGAAGACCGTGTAAGTGCTCGCGCTCTGCGCCGGGACGCGCGCTTTGGATCCCGGCGTGGCGCGGCCTTCCACATAAAGCAGCACAACCCCCTTTCGCACGCGAAACGTCTCTGTCTTCCCGGGATCGGAACCGACCGGTGGATGCCGATGCTCCGGACAAGTCTGCCGCGGAAACATCACCAGCTCCTTGGCGCAGTACCGATCGTTGTTGACATAGGTGATGATCTCCAGCCCTTCTTCTTCCAGCCGGCCCAGACCAAAATCCGCGATCTCAATTCGATTGGACTCTTCCGGCGTCAGGACAATGCCGGCGCTTGCCAGCATCTCACGCGTTCGCGCCTGGGCATGAGCGATTTGTTCCGCGGTCATTTGATTACTCCCTTGGATTGCGATGAATCGTCAGGCCCGGCAAATACCCCTTGCCCAAGCAGTACATACCCCGAAGGGAGCGATTGAAGCGGCCGCCGCCGCCACCCCGCCGCGACGCGCGCCAAAACTTCCCGCCAGGTGGGGATGCTACCCGTCGCATCGCTCGCTTCGACGCTGAATGCTCCAACCGCGGTCGCATACGTGAGCGCTTCCACCGGCCCATCACCGCCAAGGCCGGCCGCGAGCAGCCCCGCAATCGTGCAATCACCGGCGCCGGTGGCGCTGACGACGTTGGCGACAAAACAGGGCGAGCGGAGCTGGCGCGCCGTCCAGCTCGCGGGAAGATGCGCGCGTCGCATCCGCTGCGGGTCGCTCGACGTTCGCAGATAAAGCCCCTCAGCGCCGAGTTTGATCGCCACGGCCGCCGCTCCCATTTCAATCAAATCCGCGGCGATGGAATGAAGATCATCCAGCACATCGGCTCGATGAGGCCGGCCCATCAGCATCGGCAGCTCGTCAATGCTCGGACAAAACATCGAAACGTGCGGCAGGACGGCACGGAAAAATGCGCGCCAATCGGCGCGCCCCGCCTCACTCGCCGGATCGGGGAAACAGGTGTCCAGCGAAGTAATCATTCCCCCTGACGACGCCCGCGCAAAAAGCCCCGCCAGCGCCGCCCCGCCGTCTTCAAACGTCCGACGCATGGCCTGTGGATATCCGAAATGCAGAGCGCGAGCGCCGTCAAGATCGGCGTCGGTGACATCATCCGGTGAGAACTCATGGTTCGCGCCCGGCGAGTGCAGAAACCCGCGATCGCTTCCCGATGGCGAAAGAACGACGCTGTAACTGGTTGAAACACCCGGCCGGATTCGCAAACGAACTTCCGCGCCCGAGGCGGCGAGCAATTCGCTCAGCGAGCGGCCAAACAAATCTTCTCCCGCCAGAGCAACCAGCCGCACAGGGAATCCGAGCTTGTGCAGCGCAATCCCCGTATTCGGCACCGCGCCGCCGGTCGAGATGACGGCCGGACCCACCTCGGTGAGATGACCCGCCGATGGCATCTTCGCGCCGGCGGGAAAAGAGGGGATCACATCAAGGCACGCATGCCCCGCGACAACGACCGGGCCCCTCGGACGCGCCGGCGAAATGTCGCTCATGTTTCCTTCCTCGTTAGCGCCACCGTCCGTGCATCCCGCTGCGACTCCAAAGCGGCCGTGAATATCTCATGATGCGCCGCCGCTTCCTCGGGCGTCGCGCAGTAAAACGGCTGGCTCATGCCCTCGCGCCCGTGGGCCACTTCGTCGCAGAACGCCGCCCACATCTGCAGAATCGTGTCGGAGAATCCAAACTCGAAGATGCCCCCGGTAATCCCCTTGTACGCCGACTCCCAACCGACGTCGGTCACCTGCCATGCCTGCGCTCCCCCAGGCTCGTACGGCAGCACGCGCAGTTCCTTAGGATTCTTGGTCGAAAACTCAGCCGACATCTTCGTGCCGTACACCCGAATGAACCAGGTGTTGTTATGCCCGGGCGCAATCCGCTTGGTGCTGATGGTCATCTGAAATTCACCATTTTCGCCCGGAATCCTGCAAAGCAGGGTTCCATTGTCCCATGTATCGCAAGCAGCCGTGCCGCCCTTTCCATCAGGACGAATGGAAATGACTTTGAGCAGCGATGCAGCCACATGACTCGGCCGCCAGCCCAGGCGAAGCGGCAGATGCAGCGCGTGCATGCCCAGGTCTCCCATGCAGCCATAATCGCCGCAGAACTTCACCTGTCGCTTCCAGTTGATCGGCTTGTCCGGGTTTAGATCGGATGAATGCCACAAACCGGATTCCACCTCCATGATGCGCCCAAACCGCCCCTCGCGCGCCAGCTTCGCGATCGCATATCCACCGGGATAAAAAGGCATTTCCGACGAGCAGCGAACCAGCACCTTCGGACGCGATTTCACCGCGGCGAGAATCCGATCGCATGCTGGTTTGTCGATCCCGAACGGTTTCTCCCCCAACAGATGTTTCCCCGCCGCGATGATGTCGCAATAAAGATCGGCGTGCAGATTGTGCGGCACCGCGCAGTAAATCGCCTCCACCGCAGGGTCGTTCAGCAACCCTTTGTAATCGGAATATGTGTGCGCAACCCCCGGCACGTTGCTCTTGAACCATTCCAGCATGGCCGGATTCGCGTCGCACGCCGCCACAAGCCTCGGCTCGAAATCCACCTTTTCCAGATGACACCACCGCGCCGCCGCCGAGGCAAACTCCCGCCCCATCAGCCCGCAGCCGATCACGCCAAATTGAATCACTTTGCGAGCCATGGATTGAACCTTTCACCGGCGGATGAATTTTTGGGTCGCTTTTCCATGAACCATCGCCATCAGTGCCCGGGTGATCCCCGCAGGATCGGAATGCTGAATCACATTCCGTCCGTAGACAATCCCCCGTATCCCGGTCTTCATCAGGGCTTCGGTGCGCTTGAGAATCTCCTCATCCGAAACCCTGCCCCCGCCGCGCACCAGGATCGGGATTTTCCCCGCCACCTCGACCACTTTCGGATAATCCTTCACGTCATCGGTCGGGTCGGCCTTGATGATATCAGCGCCCAGCTCCACCGCCTGCCGCACCAGCGCGATGATTTTGCCGGGATCGCCATCCACCATGTATCCCCCGCTGCCCGATGCATAATCGCGCGCCACCAGCGGTTCGATCATCACCGGAACCCCGTACCGATGCGCTTCGGGAATGATCGCCAGAATGTTCTGTACGCACTGCTGCTGCACCTCCGGCGCGCCCGGTATCTTGAACAGGTTGATGCACACGCACGCCGCATCCAGCCGCAGCGCCGTGCCGACCGGATCGGCAATCGTCACGTTGTATCGAACCCCGGGAAGCGTTTTGCCATAGATGTTGGCGGTGTCCAGCCGAAGCACCAGCGCCGGCTTCTGCTTGCCGGGAATCGACTGAAGCAGATTCGCCTGCCCCTGCGTGAGCTGAATCGCATCGGGGCCGGCGTCGACCAGCGTGCGAACCGCCTTTTCCATATTTTCGATTCCGGCAATGAATGCGGGATCGTCAAAAAAACCGTGATCGACCGCCACGTCAAAACAATTGCCTGATTTAGCGTTGAACAATCGGTTGAGTCGGTACTGTTTCATTTCCATTTCCTTATGATGCGATGTGAAGCCTGATCCGTTTGTTTCGAAGGATTCTCTTGGCGCTCGGCGCCAGGCCAGCATCGGTGACCCATTCATCAATATTCGACCAGTCGTCAAAGCGCACCGTCGAGGGTTGATTCCACTTTTGCGAATCGGCCAACAGTATGCGTCTTGCCGAGCGGCGAACCACTTCCTGCTTCACCTGCGTCTCGGTCATCTCGGTCGTCGTACACCCCTCGGCGTCCACACCCGATGCGGCCACGAAGGCAACATCGAATCTGAGCTGCCCGAGCCAATGTGCGGCCAACCCACCCACCACCGCTCCACTCACGCGGCGGTACTCCCCGCCCACGCAGACGATCGAGGCGCTCCCATCAACGGAGTCCGCGACCAGACGAATGGAGTGCGTATAGATACGCAGGTCCGGCCGTTTAAGCAGCAGACGCCCAAGCTCCAGGCAAGTCGTGCCCGCGTCGATATAGATCGAGGCGTTCGCTTCCACCAATCCCGCCGCAAGCGTTGCAATCGCCCGTTTCTCTTCCACGCATCGCCCGCGTCGCCGCTCGAATGTCGTCTCACCCTTGTAAAAATCCGCCTGCACCACCGACCCGCGCAACCGGACCACTTCGCCGAGATGTTCAAGCTCCAGCAGATCGCGCCGCAGCGTGGACCGCGAAACGCCCACCTCCCGCTGCAATCGCAACAGATCAAGGCGCGGCTTGCGGCTCAAAACCCGCAGAATCGCCCCATGACGCTCTTGAACAATCATGGACGAATTATATCATTAATCCATAAATGTCCAAATGTTCAAACATTGGCGCGTTCCGATCGATCTTCTCCTTAATCGCCGTGCTGATTATCGCCCCTCGCGGCATCGCCGCCCTGGATGATCCCGTCGTGCTGACCGACAACGGCCGGACCGTTTCCCTGTCAAACGGCATCGTTTCCTTCAGCCTACGCAAAAACGACGCGACCATTCACGAAATGCAGCTTGGAAACAGTCCCAATCTCGCCGGACGGGGGGCCTATTTCGCAGTGGTCAACTCAGGCGGCCACGATTCCACCGATATTCACAACGCCGTCTATAAAGTGATCCGCAATTCACCCGATTTGGTTGAACTTTCCATCGAAGCGCCCGTCGGACATATCCATTTCGACCAGCATTACATACTGCGCCGCAATGATCCGGGATTTTACGTCTTCGTCCTCATAAGCCATCAGCCGGATGATCCGCCGGAAACCAATGGCCAGATCAGGTGGTCTTTCTACCTGAACCCCAACCTGTTCACCTATCAACTCGCAACCGATGATGAGCAAGGCCCGATTCCCGACATGCGCGGCTCAACTCCGGTTCAGGATGCCACCTTCCGTCTGACCGATGGAACGATCTACACAAAGTACAACTATTGTAGCTACATCGAGCAGGATGATGTCCACGGCGAATGCGGTCAGGGCAAGGGAAGCTACGGCGCTTTCATCGTCATGGGCGGTAAGGACTATTTGCAGGCGCCCACCAAGCAGGAAATCACCGTTCATCAGGGGCCGATCATCCACCGCTTCCTGGTCTCAGGTCATTTCGAGCCGCGCGAATTGACCAACCAGCCCATCTCCGGCAACTGGCGAAAACTCTGTGGCCCCTGGATGGTCTATCTGAATTCCGGCAACAGCCCAAAAGAGATCTGGGCTGACGCGAAGGCACAAGCGAAAAAAGAGCAGTCGCAATGGCCCTATCAATGGATGCAAAATCCCGATTATCCGCTGAATCGCGGTGAAATCAGCGGAACCCTGAAACTCTACGACGGTAGCCGCCCCGCCGCCAACGCCCTGATCGTGCTGGCTGCGCCAAGCCCCGATTGGCAGGTGCAGACTCTCGGATTTATATTCAGCACCCGCGCCGATGCGCAAGGCAACTTCACGCTCCCGCATATCCGCGCTGGATCATATTCGCTTTATGCCGTCGTTCCCGGCATTACCGACGAGTTCCGCCGCGACAATATCAACATCGCCGCCGGTGACAAAATCGACCTGGGTATCATCGATTTCGTCCCGGCTTACTATTCTCTGCGACTCTGGCAGATTGGCACCGCCGACTGGAAGACCACCGGTTTCAAATTATCCGACCAACCGCGCCAGTACGGCCTTAACTACAAAGTTCCCGCCAACCTCGACTTTATCATCGGAAAAAGCGTTCCATCCCAGGATTGGTATTACGCTCAGGCCAAACCCGGAACCTGGAACATACATTTCAACATCGACAGAACCTATAACGGCCACGCCGTTCTCACCCTCGGCATCGCCGGCCAAACCAACAACCCGCGCCTCGACATCCTTGCCAATGGCCAATCCATTGGCTCCTATCACGGCGGCAACAGCAGCGCGCTCTATCGCAGCGCCATCCTCGGCAGCAGTTATCACGAAACCAAGATCATTCGGTTCCCCACATCCCTTCTGCACCCCGGATCGAACACCATCACCCTCAGCCTCAGCGCCGGCGGCATCAATTACGATGCGCTGAAGCTGGAAATCGACGACCCGAATATCCCCAGGAAAATCCCCAACTGACGGCCAACCAGCGCCTCATGGGCCTCTGGAGATGATCCGCAGCCGGCATCCACCCGTAAACGTCCGGCCCGCAGCCAGGTGAATCTCATCCCACGGCAGCAGATTCAAACTGAAATCGTGCGGCGGCGCAATCGCGGAACTCAGAAACAGCATCGTCTGCTCGCCATTGTGGTGCGCCCGCACATGAAGCGGCTGATCTCCCGCAAGCGCGGCCAGACCGAAACTTCCGCCGCCCGTCATCGACACCCAGCGAGTATCCCGCTTCGTGCTGGCAAACGAAATATCATCCGCATTCACCGACCCATCGGCTTGCCCAATGTAGTCAGGCGGATATTCCGTCCACAATCCATGCCGCGACCAGCTCATCTGATCCAGCCGCGCCAAAAGCGGCAGCTTGATGCCCAACTCCCACGCGTTGGCCGCTCGTGCGGTCCACTTCAAGCTCCACGCCAGGTCCGCCTCTGCATCCGGATGAACGACCAATGAATAGCTGAACTCCCCCCGCGGCTGCGAATCGCCGGCCATCAACACATCGCATCGAATCGACACATCCACCGAATCACCCTCCGATTTGGCCGAAACAACCGCGTTCCTGAGCAGCGGCGGCTGATCGCTGAAAATAAAATCCCGCGCATCGTGCTCGCCGTGCGTGACCCGCGCTTCGCCCAGATTCAGTATCGGCCCCCCCACCACCACCGGCTGGCCGCCGATCCCCCACGATTGAATCATCCCCGATCGTTCATCAATATTCAGCACGGTCCCCGCCGTGGACACCAACAGTTGCTGATCCTTTTCCAAGTATGTGACATCACCACCCCGGCTGAGCGGCGGTGGCGGCGGCGGTTCAAATCCCTTCACCCGAAGCCGCGCCGCATAAATGCTTCGGCCATCCGGGTGAATGAATTCGATCCGCAGCGTATCCATCCCCGCCGTTGCCGGAAACTCCGCATTCACCGAAGACCGCGGCGGACACGCGATGTGCATTTGCCCGGATGAAAGAATCTTCTCTCCCGCCAGCGCCTCCCAGTTGCACGTCAACTCGCTCAGGTCGGTGAACGAATACCGATTCTCCAGCGGCACCGCGCAACTCCCGCCCACTGGATCAATCTCGCGCGCCCCGGTCGTCACCGGGCTGTATTCCATCTTGACTTGCCAATACTCCGGCTTGGGATTCCGATACCCATCGACGATCCCCTTGTTGTTATTGTTTCGCAGCCCAGCGCCCCGGTCGGGATATTTGTCCGCCAGCCCCTGGTCCTGCCATTCCCACACAAATGATCCGAGAATGCCGTCCGCCTTCCAGACCACGTCCCAGTTCGACTTCAGCGCGTTCCCCCACAAATCGTCGACGCCATAATCGTAATCCTCCGCTTCCTTGATGTAGAAGATATGCGGCTGCTCCGTGAACACCGCGGGAATCGTGCGTCGATCGTATTCAGTGGCAATGCGCTTGACGTCGCCAATCGACGGGTAATGGTAATCCGCGAAATCCAGCGCGCGATTGTCCCACGGCCCACCCTGCGAGATAAACGCCGGCCGCGTCGGATCGTGCGCCTTCATGTACTCAAATCCCGCGAGATTATCCGGCCCATATCCGCTCTCGTTCCCCATGCTCCACGCCAGCACGCAGGGCCGATTTTTATCCCGCGCCAGCGTCTCCGCCGACCGCTTCAGGAAAGCATCCTTCAGCGCCGGATCGTGCACATCCCACCAGCAGCCCGGCACCTCATCGAGCACATAAATCCCCTTTTCCTCGCACAATTCCAGAAATCGCGCCGCATGGTTGTAATGGCTGGTCCGAACCGCGTTGATATTCGCCGCCTTCATCAGCCGGATGTCCGTCTGCCAGCACTCTTCGGTCAGCGCGTGCCCATACGCCGCCCATTCCTCGTGCCTGCACGTCCCCGTGCATTTGATCGGCACGCCGTTCCAAAGCACCACGCCATTGCGGATTCCGATCTTGCGGAAACCAAAACGCTCCTCAACATGCTCCACCGCCCGGCCCTCGCTGCTGAGCGCCAGCACAACGTAATACAGCGCCGGCTTCTCAGCCGACCACAACCTCGGCGCAGCCACCGCTGACGTCAGATGCAGCGTCGCTTCACCCTGCCCATCCAGAACCCCACTCGCCGAGAGCGAAACGTTCGGAATCGCCGCGCCGGCGAAATCAAAAAGCGATCCCGTCACCCGCACCGCCGAGTTCGCCTTGCCGCTCACCTGCACCGCAAGCTTCAGAGTCGCATCCCGATAATTCGGATCGAGATCGGTGACGACCGTAACATCCCCCACATGCGTCGGCGGCGCCGCAACCAGATACGTCTCGCGATTGATCCCGCCAAGACACCAGAAATCACCCTTGTCCAGCACGGCCGTCGGCGTTGTCTTGGCCACCCGAAGCGCCAGCAGATTTCTCTCCCCCGGCCTGATCGCATCGGTCACGTCCATATCGAACGCCGTAAACCCGCTCTCGTGATAACCCGCGCGGACGCCGTTGACGAAAATCTCCGCTCCGTTGTTCACCCCGTCGAAATGCCAGATCACCCGCTGCCCCGCGAACGAAGCGGGGATATCCACCCATCGCCGGTACAAACCGACCGTCGCATCCGGGCCTCCATAAGTCGGCCGCGAAAACCCCTCCATCTCCCAGTTCCCCGGAACCGCAAGACTCGACCAGCCTCTGTCATCGAGGCCCGGCTGCGCAAAAGCGCTCAACTCGGATTGTTTCGGCAACACCGCAGCCGGCGAAGTCCACTCCGTCTCCGCATTCCCATCTCCCGGAAAAATGCGAACCCGCCGAATGCTCGCCCACCAGTGATGATCGTACCCCGCCGTTCCCAGAACCGTCACCCGCAGCCATTGCACCGGCGTGGCCGCAAGTGAAATATCCCCGTCGCCGCTCTGCCCGGCGGAGCGATCGGCGAGCAACAACCACGTCTTCCGATCGGCGCTCCCCTCAATTCTGAATTGATAAGGCGCGGCATCCGATTCCCAGCGAATGGTCATCCGCTTCAGCGATCGCGCGCTCCCCAAATCAACCATCCACCACTGCGGAAAGGTCGCATCCTGAGCGCACCATCGGCTGTCCGATTCGCGCAGCGGCGCCTGCGGATCATGCCCATTCTCCTCAGACGAAGCTTCCGCCGGGCCGAGCGCACTGCCCGGCTGATATCCGCCCAGCGTCTCCCGCCCGTGCGTCAGTTGGAATGCCCACGTCCCCGTCAGCGGCACAACGCGGGGATTGTCAGCGCGAACCTTCTCCACCGGCGTCGGCTGATCTCCAGTCAGTGGCGTCGGCACCCCCAGCGCTGCCGTGCACGCCATGCCCATCACCAGAGCAAATAAGATGCGGGATGCCTGACTTTTCAGTGAATTCGCTTCCATCAACTTGAATTTAGCGGAGAAACCTCTGCTCAGGAATCACCAGATCGGATGTGTCATCCGCATGAGTCGTCAGCCCAACCCAGCGGCATTACTCCGCATAGACCATATCCAGGGTGCCGTCAGCGTGGGGGGCAAGTGAGGCGTTAATTTCATCGACTGCCTTGGGACTCAATGACGGGAACCAGTCGTGCCCCGGTCCGGGTTGTTTTATTTCCATGTCGTTTAAAATTCCCTTGTCGTCAAAGAGCGTCACGGACGAAGGCGGATTCCCTTGTTGCGCGGCCTGCGCGACAGCATCATCGAGGCGCTTCTTATCCTCCGGCTTATCACGCATCAGGTATGCACAAAATTTGGTTTTGCCGCTTTCGCAGCTGTAAATCATCGCGCGGTAAGCCTGTTTGCCGTTATGGTCAAACGGCGTTGATTTGTAGATCGTATCGATAAACCAGGTCTGACCGTCATCATCGGAATAAAACGCGGTTTTGCCCGCGAAACGATGCTGCGGCCAGTTTGAATAAGCAAGCACCCCGACGGCGGCCAGAAGCAATGCGACGGCGAATGCGGTGCCCAGAGATTTCTTGGTATTTATTTTTTCTCGGACGCCCATGGGTTTTCCCACGCGGAGCGCAAAACTCAGTTGGCACCGGATTGGCTGGGCCAATTGACGAACGTACAAAGATCTTTGGCATATACCTGGCCAATCAGCCGGGGCTCGACGTGTCCATCGACGAAGAGGAGGTTTGCGGTGGTATTGTTCATATGCCGGAACCTCATTTCACACTGATATGCCCCGCCGTTGTCAGCAGTGAAGTTGCCGGCCGCGGTCCAATCGGCGTTCTGGTATTTCAAGTCATTCAGAGGCGCTCCTCCGATGATGCCGCTGTATGTACCAGCAGGCACGACAGTACCGGGCCCCCCAAGAGTAAAGCATTCGGGATATCCCTTTTTGTTGGAGCCGACGCCCGTTCCATAGGCGCTGTTGTAGGGCTGAGGATAGGCCCAACCAGAGCAAGGCGTTGACCACGGTCCAGTACTCATCCAGTTCTCCATGCATAAATTGGTGCCATACACTTGTGGTCCAATGCCACTGGGGTCGGTCAAATTAAGTGGGCCATCCCATACCATCGCCACCTCGGTGGATCGCTTAATGGAGCCAAGTGTTACGATCTGAAATGTCTTCTGGTAAGCCGAGGGAGCTGTCGCAGACAAAAAATTGACCGAGCTTCCACCGTCGGCGAGTACGCGGCAATTGGCCCGGTAGTCATAGCTGATTGCTTGATGTCCTATGGGAGTCTCGGGATCCTGAAGCACCCCCAGGTCGGCTCTCGTCTCGCGAAATTGCGTGGAACTGATCGGATTATTCTGGGCCATGAGGGATAGTGTATCAGCCCATGTCCATGTCTCGGCAGGCACTTCCCCCGTCCCGTAGGGGAGATATCCTTTATTTTCCGCGGCGTATTCATCGCACAACTGCCCAATATTTCTCAAGTTCGACGCGCATGCGACCAGATTCGCCTGCTGTCGCGCCTTGCTCAGCGCCGGCAACAGAATCGAAATCAGCAGCGCGATGATCCCGATCACCACCAGCAATTCAACCAGCGTGAATGCCTTCGGATAATATTTCTTCTGCATAGCTGATCCTTTACAAGCGCGGTCTACGTCTGATTGCCGGGGTGTGCTCCAACGCCGCGGACCAGCGGAGCAATCTCCGCTGGTCAACATGTTTGTACGCGGCAACTTTTCTTTCAGATGTCGCATGCCGATCCATCACTCCTGTTTTTGCCGGCGAGCGCGCCGGCTGAGCGCTCCCACACCCGCCAGCACCGCCAGGCCCAAGGTCGCGGGCTCCGGCACACTGGTAAGGCTGATCCCATTTGAGGCCGCGAACGAATCCAGCGCGGACAGGTCCGCCGCCGACACATCCGACTGGCTGGCGAACTGGTTGAAGTTGTCGGCCAGCAGCACGAAATCGTCGCCGTTGACCGTGTTGCTGAAGTTGAAATCCCCCTGGTCCCAGCCGTTGGTCACCGAATCGTTGAAATTCGCCGCCATCAGCGTGAAGTCCGAGCCGTTGACCTTCCCGTCCAGGTTCGCGTCGCCCAGCAGCGTGTACATGATCTCGATCTGCCCCGAAGACAGCCCGGCCACAATGTGACTGGCGCCATCCGCATATCCAATGCCATAGCTCCCCGAATTGGCCGCGGCGGCGCTGGAGGTAATGCCCAGCCCCGTCCACGTTCCGCCGTTGTAGCCGGACTTGATCAGCGCTGCGATCGACGAAATCGGATCCGATCCGCTGTAATCAATGATGATGTGGTTGTTGGTGATATTCAGCGTGCTCAGGCTGTCGATGCTCAGTGACGAGAGCGTCTCCACGCCGGTGCTCGCGCCCAGTTGCACCACCGCGCCATTGCTGATCGTGAGGGCATTGTTGGTCGGCAGCGCGTGTGCGGCGCCGACCAACAGTGTGCCTGCCGTCACGTCCGTGCCTCCGGAATAGCTATTGGACGCGCCAAGGACCAGCGTGCCGATGCCGGTCTTCTGGATGGAGTTCCCGCCGCTGATATGGCCAGAAAGCGTTAAGGTATTTCCAACAGTCACCGTGCCCGTGGTGCTGCTGGTATTGATCACCGTCGTGTTGTTCACAATCTGCTGTGTATCCTCAATCGTTATATTCTGAGCGAGGGTTGCGTTGCCAACCGCCTGCAGGGTGCCCGAATCCAGCGTGATGGTGTTGGTCGAGCTGGCATTGCCCAGAGTCGCGCCCGTTCCCACGGCAAGGTTATTCTCAAATGTCACCGAAATCGGCCCGCTGAAGGTGGGGCTCGTGCCGAGGAATGTGCCCGTAAACGGCGCGCCGGCCGATGAGGCGCCGCTGACGCTGCCCAGAATCAACGACCCACTGCCGCTGAGGGAACCGGAGAACGTAAATCCGTTGTATTCAGCCGAAGTGAGCGTGCTGCCCGACCCGATGGCAATCGTCCCCGCCCCGTCGATCGAATTGTTGTCATACACATTGTTCGTGCCGAGATTAGCCGTGCTGTTCGCATCGACATTGATGTCGTAAAGAAACGCGGCTCCCGCGGCGACGGTGCCATTACCGGTAATGTTCAGTGTGCTGCCGCCGGTAAGCGCAAGATTTCCATTATTGATACTGGGGATGTTGAGGGTGCCTCCACCGGTAAGATTCAGGGGCTGGTAATTCGTTTTCGCGAACGTCGTCGCCGTGACGGAACTGCCGGTGGAAATGCTGACCGTCGACGTGCCCACGTTCAGCGAATTGATCGTGTTCTGCCCCGCCGTGGAAAGCAGTTCCGATGAGATGGTGACAGTCGAACCAGCCAGGATGTAGCCATTTGGGCTGCTGAAGATAAGTTCGCTGAGGGCCTGCGCGCCGACAACCGTTACGGTCGGAGTAACCGTGATCGCGCCGCCGTCGGTGCCAAACGTCGCCGTGGAACTTGAATTGGCCGGGGGAGTGGAATTCACCCAGTTCCCCGCATCCGAAGGCGACGTCGACCAGTTGCCATTGCCGTTCGTCGCCCAGGTCGCGTTGTTCGGCGGAATGTTCGCCGGCACCGGATACGTGGTTGAAATATCGTCAATAAACAGCGGCGATGTGAGCACGTTGCTCGTGCCCGCCACTCCCGTTCCATACACCCCCGCGTTGGTCACGATATCCATCGTGAAATTACCGCCACCACCCGGTGCTATGGTGTAACTGTATGTAGCTATGGTAGTCGCCATGCCGTCAACCGTCGCCCCAGCGGCAGTCGACGTGGGAAACATGTAGGCTCCATAATAGCCATCGCCGGGATAGTTAAACTGTAACCCCAGATTAAAATAGGCATCGGGACCCACCAATGACGGATTCGCATACACCATGTACAGCGTCCCGGTGTTGGTGACGGTGTTCCCCGGCGTCGCGCCCGGATCCACGGCGTTCAAAAAACTCGACGTATACAAATCGTTGAACGGAGACGAGGCCAATGCTCCATAGCCGATCGCGTTGGTGCCCGTATTGATCTCCAGCCCGCCCGGTGTCCCAGCCGAGCCGCTGGTATAGTTAGCCAACCCGTTGGTCGCCTGCCCGTCATAATCAAAAGTCGTATTGGGAACCGCCGTAACCGCCGTGGTGGGGCCTTGCGCGGTCCAGCCCGTGAAATCGGATTCGGTTGTGAAAAGCGCCTGACCAAACACATGGCCGCAGGGGAGCATTGCCCCCGCCGCCGCGAAGGCAAGCGCAATACGCTGTCGCCGGCTTCTGCCGACTGCGCTCGAAATGCGATTGATACCTCGGCCGCTCATTCCGCCATTTCCACGATGCTTCATCGCGATGCCCTCCGCATAAAAGAAATTCAAAAGTCTTCTGAGACGTGATCGCCGACCTATCGACCGTCGGACTGCTCTCCTCGCTTTACGCAGCGACCAAAGTCCGCCTACCCTGCCGCTTGCAATTGAACAAATTATATCGACGCCATACCCTCAATGCAAGCGCTTTCTGAACTGGATTTCAAACAATGTCATCGCTCCGCATAATTCACCGCCGCCATCTCAGATTGGGTCAATAATGCGATGCAGACCAGCAAAAAATCAGGTCGTTCGGGCAGGTGGCATTGTCGATTCTCGGACGATCAGTTTCTCCTCCAGCTTCCGGAATCGCGGGCCGGCCCAGCGCTTGTTGTTGATCGCCTGCAGCAGCAATTCCGCCGCTGCCCGGCCCATCGCCCCGGACGGAACGTCCACGGCCGTGATCGACGGTGTCGTCAACTTCAGCACCGGAACATTGTTGAAGCAGACCAGGCTGAAATCCCCCGGCACCAAAAGCCCAAGATTGTGCGCCGTTCTCAGCAGCGACAATGCTCCAAAGTGCGAATACGCCAGAACCGCGGTCGCCTTGCCTTCGATCACCGCTTGCCGCAAAAACGGCTCGTAAGTCGAATCCCACGGCATTTCGTTCGTCAATTGCGGCCGCTGCACCGGCGGAGTTTCCAATCCGAATTCCTTCAGCGACCGCGCAAACGCCTCGCGACGCGTGAATACGCTGGGATGCAACGCCGAAATCGAAGGATGATCCAGGTATGCGATTCGATGGTGACCCAGCGATTTCAAATGCTCAATCGCGGCCCGCGCTCCCTGGGCGTCGTCGGGAGCTACCTGCAGCCCGCGACTTCCCACAACCCCGTCAAGGCTCACGTAAGGGACATCGTTGTGCTCCAGAACCTGAAGATCATCCAGGCTTGTCGGACCCACCGCCACGATCCCATCCACCCGCAGCGGCGGCAATTCAAATGGCCCGTGACGCAAACTGATAAATTGGGCGCAAATCTCATACCCCTCAACGTCGAGCGCCTTGGCCAGCGAGCTGACGGCTTCTTCCTGTGGACCCACATGATCCGATTCAATCTGCGAAACGCCCAGCACCGCCACCAGATGTGTTTTGCTCGCCGTCAAATTGCGCGCCGCCATGCTCGGACGATAATTCAACTCTTCCGCCACTTTGAGGATGCGATCGCGCACCGCCTGCGAAACGGAAAACCGACCATGTTTTGAATTGTTGAGAACCCTGCTGACGGTCGACGGCGCCACCGCGCAACGCTCGGCGAGCTCTTTAAGATTTGTCGTGGCCTTACCCATAAATTCTGTCCATAAATCAGGCCCTGCATACCCTTCGCCCGCCCGGCGACAGCAAGCGTTTACCGCACAGATTTTACTCAACTCTTCAGCCAATTTGCAAGAACATACTTGAAACCATGCAATGACCTCCGCCCAATGCATCTTGCTTCAATTGCCGCTAGCCTTTATGCCCGTGCCGGGGCTTGGGTTTCGCCGCATGCTTGCTCACCACTGGACTGCTCACGCTATTCGAATCCGACGCCGCGGCCGTGGATGTGGTCGGTGTCGCCACCGAACTGACCACCGCAGCCTGCACCACGGCGGGCACGGCGATCTGGGCCGCCTGGTTAAAATTTTCGGACTGCAGCACGAAGTCCGTGCCGTTCACCGCGCCGCTGTAATCGAAATCTCCCTGGTCCCAACCCGCCGTCACCATCATGTTGAAGCTGCCCGACAAGAGCACGAAATCTTCGCCGTTCACCTTCCCGTCCAGGTTCGCATCCCCCAACAGCGTATACAGGATCTCAATCTGCCCCGATTGCAGGCCCGCGGGATTGTTGGCATCCGCCGAGTCGGCATATCCGAGCGCATAGCTCGGGTTGGTTTGCGCAACGCTCGAGATAATCCCCGATCCGTTCCATGCGCCTCCCGCATATCCACTGGCAATCTGCCCGGCAATCGTGCCGATCGGATCGCTTCCCGATCCATAGTTAATCAGAACCTCATTGTTAGCTACATCCAGAACACCCGTGGTCCCGATGGAAAGCGTGGCCAAACTAAGTGTCGTGGGGCTGTCGGTCGTCGCGGCCGTCATCGCCGCCGCAGCGCCGTTAGATACCGTCAGCGAGCCGAGATTGATCGTCCCGCCCATGTCCGCTGCGAAGCTAAGCGTCCCGCTGCTGACGTTGACCGTTGAACTCCCGCAATTGACGAACGTGAACGGCAGCGCCAGGGGACCGCTGAAATCCAGAACATCACCCGACCCCGTATCCGTCACCGTCACACCGCTGAATCCGCTCAGCGTGATCTGAACACCGTTCTGGATCGCAGTGATATTATTGCCGCTGGCGCTGAGCGTCACCGGCCCGGTCGCGCTCAGATTGATATCCAGCGTAGACCCCGCGGGAACCGCGAAATTTTCCGCGATAATCGTCGCCATTCCCTGCGCGCTGCCATCGCTGGCGGTGACGGTGAACGAACCCGGCGTCGAGCCGAGCGTCACATTTCCCGTGCCGTCAATCGAATTGCCGCCGCCGGTAATCGCCCAGTTAAACGTCGGTGAGCCGATCGCGTTGCCGAATTGATCCATCGCCGTCGCCGAAAACTGCTGCGTGAGCCCGACCGGAACCACCGGCGACGAGTTTGGCGAAACCACAACATTCGTGGGCGTCTGCTGAACCACAACCGTCACCGGGCTCGTCACAGAGAGTCCGCTGCTATCCGAGATAGTTACCGTGAAATTGTAGCTGCCGGCTTGTAAAAAATTGGCCGTGATACTCTGCGCAGCACTGCTGCCGTTGGTAGCGCCAGTATAGCTAACGCCGGTGGGGCCCATGTACGACCATGTGTAAAACAGCCCGGAGTTGGAACCGTTTTCGCTTCCCAGGGCGCTGAGCACAGTGGAGGTCCCCGTGACGGGATTCGGATTCGCCGCCGCCGCGGTTTGCACCGATGGCCCGGTGCTCACGACCAGATTCGTAAACCTGGCATCGGTCAATTGCGAATTATATCCAGCCGTCGCCGCCAGCCCGACGTTGGCGGTCGAGGGCATCGCCGCGATCGCAACCGTCGACCCAAGCGTCCAGCTCGTGCCCGTGGCGCTGTAATACGCGCTGAAATTGCTGCCGTTGCGGGCGACCTCGACATATTCGGATCCCACCGCCGCGCTGGCCAGCGTCTGCGTCGTCACGCTGCCGCCCGTGGTCGTCCGATATTCCATCACAAGACTGCCCGTGGAAGTCTGCACCAGCTCGAAAAACGGATCGTCCGCATTGGTGCTGGCCCGGATCATCACCCCCGCCTGCGGAGTTCCGCTGCCGTTGTCGGCGTTCGTCATGCTCATCAACTCCGCCGAAACGTAGCCGTTGCCCGTCAGCGGTTCGTACGCAAAATTGAATTGTTCATCCGCCTTGGCGGTGATCGTCCCGGATGCGGTCCCGTTTGCGGTAACGAGATTGAATTTGAATTCCGTCGCAGACCCGATGCCGCTGGAAATTCCCGCGGTCGTATTCGCCAGGCCCGTCACGACAAACGTTCCATCGTACACCGAATTGGAAGCGCCGGAAATCGTCACCATCTCCCCCACCTGGAATCCATCCGCCGCGGTGGAGATCGCGGTGGCGACATCGTTGGAGACCGTCAGCGAGCTGATGGAAACCGAGCTCGTCGCCAGCCCCGCGCCGCCCCCCACAACGTCCCATTCGTTGACAATCGTCCCGGTGGATAATGTGGTTGAGCTGGTCGCCCATCCCGGGTTGCCGGGGAGATTGATATCCGTATCCGTCCAGTTGGCCGGCAAACTATTCGCCGGGTTCCCCATCTCAATCCCGCGGCCATTGATGCCGAGGTAAACCCGCCCGAACACATTGGGATCAGCCGCTACCGTCTGAATCAGACCGCCCCACTGCTGCGTGGTCGTGTTCAACTGCAGCCAACTGCCGACGCCGCCGTTATCATTGCGCCACACACCGACAAAACTGCTGCCGGGGACGGTGCCGTAAATGTAGATCGTCGGCGTCGTGCTGCCGGGCGGCGGCGCTCCAATCGCCATATCGTTGGCGTAAACGACAACGCTGGAACCGACTATTTGCGTGAAGCTGGCGCCGAAATTGGTCGATTCGTAAATCCCATTCCACCCGCCCATCCAAAGCTGCCCGGCGACATATTGATTCGCAACCAGCGTTACATTGCCCGTTCGAATCGTGCCGCCGGCGGAAGCGTTGAACGTATGGCCGCCGTCCGAACTGATATACAGCGTCCATACGTTGTCGCTGGAGTTCTCCGTCCAGTAGTAGAAATAATTCGAATTCACTTTATCCGAAACAATGGTGCCGCCGGTCGGCAATGCGCCGCTGGCGCCCAGCGTTGATTCGGTCCAGCTTGCCCCGTTGTTTGTGCTGTAATATGCCGTCTGCCCCGATGGCGCCCAGACGATCGTCGATCCATTGGCCGATTCAGCCACCGTGCCCCCGGTATACTTCGTGCTTCCCCCCGGATTCGCCGCAAAACCCGTGAACGTGGACCCATTCGTCGTGTAGCTCCCGTCGTTGGTCCCTATGCTCCCCACGATCGCCGCATCATTCGGATTCGTCCCCGCATAATCCGTCCCATCCCCGCTGCCGCCCACATTCCCCGCGGCCGGCGAATACGTGAGCGTCGTGTGGGCAAATCCACCGATATCCCCCATCGCGCTGTAAAGCGGAGTTCCCGCCGTCGCCGCCGCCAGCCCGCCCACCGCGGTGAATTCAATCCCCGTATCCGGGAAATACCAACTGTTCGCCGCCGTCAATTGCGTGTTCGCGCCGTTGTTCGAAGCATTGTTCGTCGCCCAGATCCCTTCCCCCGTCCCATACATCAGTTGGTTCGAATTGTTCGGATTGATCGCAATCGTTGCCGCCCAGTTTCCTATGCCGTCGCCGTTGCCCGCCGTCCATGGATCGTTGGTTGTATTACGGGTCGGATCGTAACCGTTGTATCCGCTGTTCTGCGCTCCCGAATAGGAATAAAGCTCCGTCCACGTCGGCGTGGTCGCGTTGGCATTGACCGTGCGCCAAATCTGGTCCGGGCCCGAGTAATAATCAAACGAGCTGACAACAACCGTATTGGGATTCTCCGGATCGGCCGCCACCGCGTCGTACCCAAAGTTGCCGCCCGTCGCTTTCGGCGAAATGTTCGCCCATACCCCGCTGCTCAGGTTATATCGATACACCCCGCCGTTGATCAGCGTCGTATTGGGCGCCAGGCCGTTGGCATACCCGAGATACAGATATCCGTTGGAAATCACCCCATGCCCGGGGAGATATCCCGTGGGCAGCGATCCCGTCCCTGTCACTTGCGCCCACGACGTTCCCCCGTTGGTCGTCTCGTACAGGTTCGTGCCTGAAGAAGTCGAATCGATCCCGACGAAAATTGTTTGACTCGGACTTCCCTTCGTCCCGCTCGGATCAAACAAAACAAACGTCGTGCTCGTCGGACTGAAATTACTGCTGCTGAACTGCGTGAACGTGGGATTGGCGCTCGTGGCATTGGTGCTGTACCACAGCCCGTCACTGTTGCTTCCCAGGAAAACAATATTGCTGTCGTCCGGATCGACTTGAATCTGCTCCCCGTCGCCGCGCCCGTTGGAATTACCGCCGACATAAAATGGGAGATTGTAATTCGACCAGGTCTGCCCGCCGTTCCGCGAATACAAAATCATCCCGTTCGTGCCGGAATACATCCCCACATCGGCGTAGAGATAATTTGAATTCTCCGGATCGATCGCAAAGCTAAGTACGCCGATATCCTGGTAAACGGTGCTGAACCCATTGTAGTTATTGGCCGAGCTGCCATTGCTGACGAAATCGAGCAACTGGGTCCAGTTCGTTCCATCGTTAACGGATTTGTAGAGGCCGCCGATATCGGTGCGGGCGTAAATGACATTCGCGTTATTCGGATCGTAAAAAATCCCGTCAACGAACCCGCCCGCTCCGATGTTGACGTTTTGCCAGGTGTAAGCCGCCGCCGTCAGGTAAAGCCGCGTTTCCAGGGATTCAACCAGTGACGCCCTGCTGATCAAAACCGCTTTCTTTGGATGCTTTCTGGATGCCCGAAAATGCCCCCGCAGACGGTTCCTCGGCCTTGAACTCATTTTAGCCTCCGCAACCGCAGCCAGCCGACCCGTGATTAAACTCCGAATCGTAAAAATAGCGGCGACCCGCCAGTCGAACGCGCCCCAATCATATCACGGTTTCCAAGTGCATAAAGCGTTTTCTGAAAAACATTTTTCCCGCCGCCCCACCCTCGTTCCCCAACCACATTTAGCGGCGCGTGCGCAGCACCGCGCGTCCCCCGCAACACAATCCCACCCCCTCACCTTACCACCAAAACCGCCGATCAACCCATAATTCATTCAATCTCCGCCCTTTACCAACCAGCATCCCCATAAACCAATACCCCCCAATCATTTACCAGCGAAAGCCCTTTCCCCGCATCGAGAAACCGATTGCCGCACGTCTTTTTTTGTTTGACATTCCGACAAATCAGGATAAATTTGCGTCGTGCAGCAAGCGGTTGTTGCACTCGCGAAACGAGCCAAATCTAAGGGTTCCGTACCCTGCCGACAGGCAAATACGGAGGAGGCTGGAAATGTTTGGGAATCGTATCGAAATGAGCGGTCGTAGGGTGCGGACTAAAGCGCTCCTGGGAATCTTGGCGGGCGCCAGTGTCGCCATCGGATCGAGCGCCAAGGGCGCGGTTGTAACACTGTTTACCACTCAGCAGGATTTCTCGCAGTTTTCCGCTGCGGGAGGCGCACCCGCAATAGCGCCCTCGGGCTATTGGGATGCCGATGGCAGCACCACCGACGGCATCGGCAATTACTCCACCCCCGGCGCCACTGGAACCGCCGGTTCCCTGGCCTTGGACACCAACAACCAAAATATCAACTATGGCGATCAGGCAGCCGTCTATGAAGTGAATAATCAACTCTTTCTGACCGCATTGGACCCCGGCGCGACAGCGCCCAGCTATCCACCGCCCAATTACACGCAGGTTCTCGGTAGCACCGTCGCATACAGCGGCACCCTGTATTTGACTTTCACCTACCCAACCTCATCAGGCGGTTACTTCGGTAATGTAGGAATCCTGTTGAACTACAATGGCAATTACAACACGTTCTTCCCGAGCAACTATAATTATCTGGGCAATACGGGTGCTGCCCAGTTGAACACCGTGGTCGAGACAATCCCCTATACCATCAACGCCGACACGGGAACCCTGAGCTATTTCAATTTCGATTTATATGACAATGCGGGCGCCACCGGCGTGACCTCGCCCTACTACGTCGACAACATACAGGTCGCCGTTGCCGCCGTTCCCGAACCCGCCACGTTAGGCGTTTTAGGGATGGGTTTGACCACCCTCATGCTCCGCCGGCGTCGACAGGCTTAATTTCGGAGGCTAAAGTTCGGGTTTTGAATATCCAATTGATGATCAGCGGGCGAGTCGAGGAAAGACTCGCCCGCATTCTTTCAAAGAGCCGATAGAGCCGGGCCGTGTCGGCCCGGAATTCCTCTTAAAGCGAAAAGGCACAGGCAATGAAATTCAGTCATGGTGTATGGAAGTGGGCTGAAGGAATCACACCCCTCTGTGTCCGCAGGGTCACGGAATATAAGATCGAGCGCGATTCCCTCTGGATCGCCGCCGCCAATCGCGGAAATGGGCCTGATCCCTCCGATCGATTCGAAGGCCTCGTCCTCCAGCTCCACGTCACCTCGCCGATGCCCGATTGCCTCCGCGTGCGCATCGTGCATCATGACATCAACCCCTGGCGAAACGTCAAACCGGACCTCGATTATTCCCTCTCCGCCCCCCAGGTGAAAATCGAAGACCTCCCCGATGAACTCACCTTCACCAGCGGCCGACTCACCCTCCGAATCTCCAAATCCAAATGGTCCATGCAGTTCGAGCACGGCGACACCATCATCACCGCCGGGCACGGGAACTCCCTCGGTCAGATGGTCGGCTCGGGCGATAACCGATGGCTCATGCAACGCCTGAAAATGGGCGTCGGTGAATGCCTCTACGGACTCGGCGAACGCTTCGGCCCACTCGTCAAGAACGGCCAGAGCATCTCCATCTGGAATGAAGACGGTGGCACCGGCAGCGAGCTGGCGTACAAAAATATCCCCTTCTTCCTCTCCAACCGCGGCTACGGAATCCTGGTCAACTCAAACAGCCGCGTCGATTTCGAAATCGGCACCGAGCGCGTCTCCCAGGTCCAGTTCAGCGTCCCCGAGGAAGAACTCGATTTCTATTTCTTCCACGGCCCCGATCCCAAGGATGTCCTGGAAAAATATACGCGCCTCAGCGGCCGCCCCGCCCTGCCCCCCGCATGGTCCTTCGGCCTCTGGCTCAGCACTTCCTTCACAACGCTCTATAACGAAAAAACCGTCAACGAATTCGTCGACGGACTCGCCCGCCGCGGCATTCCCCTCAGCGTCTTCCATTTCGATTGCTTCTGGATGAAAGAGCGCCACTGGTGCGATTTCCAGTGGGATGCCGATGCGTTTCCCGACCCCGTTGGCATGCTTCGCCGCCTCAAAAGCAAGGGACTTCACGTCTGCGTCTGGATCAACCCGTACATCTCGCAGCTCTCCAGCCTCTTCCGCGAAGGGGCCGACAACGGCTTTTTCCTGAAAACACCAGATGGCCGGATTTTCCAGCGCGATGAATGGCAACCCGGCATGGCACTGGTCGATTTCACAAACCCCGCCGCCCTCCAGTGGTATTGCGGCAAGCTCCGGCACCTTCTGGAAATGGGCGTCGATTCTTTCAAGACCGACTTCGGCGAGCTGATTCCCGAAAACGTCGTCTATCACGACGGCTCAGACCCCGCCCTCATGCACAACCACTACAGCTATCTCTACAACAAAGCGGTGTTTGAATTGCTTGAAGATTATCACGGCAAAGGCAACGCGCTCGTCTTCGCGCGATCGGCCGCCATCGGCTGCCAGAAATTTCCCGTCCACTGGGGCGGGGATTGCGACGCCACCTGGGAATCCATGGCCGAAGACCTCCGCGGCGGCCTAAGCTTCTGCGCCTCCGGCGCCGCTTTCTGGAGCCACGACATCGGTGGATTCTCCGGCACCGCCAACCCTTCTCTCTACAAACGCTGGGTCGCATTCGGACTCCTCTCCACCCACAGCCGCCTCCACGGAAGCTCCTCCTATCGCGTCCCCTGGCTCTTCGATGAAGAATCCGTCGACGTGATGCGACAATTCGTGCGGCTCAAAAACCGCCTCTTCCCTTACCTCTTCTCAGCCGCCAGCGACGCCCACGAGCACGGCTGGCCGGTCATGCGGGCAATGGTCATCGAATTTCCGGAAGACCCCGCCTGCGCCCATCTAGATCGCCAATACATGCTCGGATCGTCCCTTCTCGTCGCCCCCATCTTCCGCCAGGATGATCTCAGCGAATACTACGTGCCCCCCGGCCAGTGGACGCATTTCTTCACCGGTGAAGTAATCCAGGGCGGCAAATGGCGTCACGAAAAAGTTGATTTCACGCAAATCCCCCTCCTCGTCCGCGAAAACTCCATCATCCCCATGGGTCGCGACGAGGAAAAACCCTCCTGGAAATCGATCGACGAATTAACGTTGAACCTCTTCCAGATCGCCGATGGCGCCGAAACCTCGATCTCCGTCGCCCCCTCCGACGGCGCCCATCGCATCGCTTTCCACTGCAAGCGCACCGATGGAAAATTCGTCATGACCTGCGACGGCCGCCCGCGCGATGTCCGCATCGCGCTGCCCGGACGACGGTCGATCGGCGAAATCACCAACGGAAAACTCCGCAGCGCCCCGGGAGAATCACCCCTCATCGCCTGGACCGACCCCGCCAGGCCGCTGGTCTTCTCGCTCAAGGATTGATCGCCCAAAACCTGATTGCAGCAATCGATTTCTGTAGCTTGTTAATCACCTTTTTGCTACACTGCGCTTTCCCTATCCGAGGAGCGCAAATGAGGACAAAATTCGGGTCGATCGCCCTGACGGCGATCATTTTTCTCGGCTCTCTGCTTTCCACCGACGCTTTCTCCCAAATCCCCCAGGCCCACTACACCTGGCGAAGCGTGAAAGTCGGCGCCGGCGGCTTCATCCCCGGAATCATCTTCAGCCGCCTCGAAAAAAATCTCGTCTATCTCCGCTCCGATATGGGCGGTTGTTATCGCTGGGACAACGCGCAGCAACATTGGACTCCCCTCCTCGATCCCATGGGCGAATCCAGCTACTTCGGCGGAGAAAGCATCGCCCCCGATCCGATCGATCCCAACACTGTCTACATCGCCGCCGGAATGTACCGCACCGATCCCGCCGCAATGCTCCGCTCCCGCGACCGCGGAAACACCTGGGATGTCTTCCCCGTCTCCTTCCGCATGGGCGGCAACGATGACGGCCGCGGCGTCGGTGAACGCCTCGCCGTCGATCCCAACGACAATTCAATCCTCTTTTTCGGTTCCCGACACGATGGCCTCTGGCGCAGCGGCGACTTCGCCAAAACCTGGCAGAAAGTCCAGAGCTTCCCAATCCAGGGCCTCGGCCTGCCCGGCGAAGGCGAGCCAACCCACACGGGCCTCAGCTTCGTTGTCTTCGATCCCCGATCCGCCACGCGCGGCTCGCCCACACCAACGCTCTTCGTCGGCGCAGCCGATCTCGGTGATCAGCATCTCTTCCGCAGCGACGACGCCGGCAAAACCTGGTCCCCCATCACCACCGGCCCAGGTGCTGACATGCTCCCCATGCAGGCCCAGATCGACGACAACGGAACCCTCTATGTCACCTACGGCAACGGCACAGGCCCCAACGGCGTCAAGAGCGGCGCGGTATTCAAATTCGACACAAAAACCGGCCAATCCACCGACATCTCCCCGCAAAAAAATCCGCCCGGTCCCTCCATGGGCGGCTACTGCGGCCTCTCCCTCGACCGCGAGCATCCCGGCACGCTCGGCGTCTCAACCATGAACCGCTGGCAACCCATCGACACCATCTGGCGCACCGTCGACGGCGGCAAAACCTGGACGGACATCGCCGAAAAAAGCCAACGCGACGTCAGAGCAACCCCGTTTCTTCTCTGGGGAACCGAACAGGCAAAACTCGGCTGGTGGATGGCCGCCTTCGCCATCGACCCGTTTGATTCCAACCACGCCGTCTACGCCACCGGCGCGACCGTATTTGCCACCGACGATTTCTCCAACGTCACCGCCGGCCAGCCCACCCACTGGACGCCCTGGGTCGAGGGGATCGAGCAAACCGCCATCGTCTCACTCACCAGCCCCACCGAAGGCGCGCACCTGCTGAGCGGTTTCGGCGACATCGGCGGCTTCGTGCACGCAGACCTCACAGTTTCCCCGCCCCAGGGCATGTACGAAAATCCCCAGTTCGATACCACCACCACCATCGACTACGCCGGCGAAAACCCCCGCGTGATCGTTCGCAGCGGCAGCCCCTCCGATGGCCAGGCCGCCCTCGCGTATTCCGAGGACGGCGGCTGGTCCTGGAAGCCCCTGACACTCGGCCGCAGCGCCGGCCGGCGCTCGCGCCGTCAACCCGCCATAGTCGTCTCCGCCGATGGCGCAACGTTTATGGTGATGACACCAATTCCAATGATCACGCGCGATAACGGCAAAACCTGGACCCGAGCCCAGGGACTGCCCACCGATACCCGCCCCGTCGCCGATCGCGTCGACCCCTCCGCCTTCTACGCAATCGACTTCAGCGGCGGCAAGCTGTTCGCCAGCACCGACGGCGGCGCCGATTTCACCCCACTCAACTCAACCGGCCTTCCCACAGACCTCTCCTCCGAACAGCCCACCTGGGCCGAAGGCCCCTGGCCCCTCGTCGCCACGCTCGGTAAACCGCACGATCTCTGGTACGTCGGACAGCACGCCCTCTACCACTCCACCGACGGCGGCCGAAACTTCGCGCTCGTCGACAGCCCGATCCACTGCGAGATGCTCAGCTTCGGCAAACCCCCCGCCGGCAGCGATTACCCCGCCCTCTTCGCGGTTGGAACCTCCGGCACGTTGCGCGCCATCTTACGCTCCGACGATCAGGCCCGATCCTGGGTCCGCGTCAACGATGACCAGCACCAGTACGGCACCCGTTTCCGATGCATCTCCGGCGACCCGCGCATCTTCGGCCGCGTCTATATCGGCACCGACGGCCGCGGAATCCTCTACGCCGATCCCGCGCACTGATCTTTGTTTAGCGGCCGCACTCGTGCGGCGCTTTCCACCAAAGGATGCCCCAACCCCTCCGCTGTGGTACATACTCCCCACAGCATATGACTGAATCCCCTCCCAAAAATCACCTGCGCCAAGCCCCCATCGCACTCGCCCTCCTCCTGGGAATCAACCTCTTCAACTACGTCGATCGCTCCATCCTCTACTCCGTGCAGGAAGCCGTCCGCCTGGACTTCGGCGTCACCAGCTCCCAAATGGGCTGGCTCGTCCTCGCCTTCCTCGTCACCTACATGCTCCTGTCGCCGATCTTCGGCTGGCTCGGCGATCGCTACTCCCGCTGGATGCTGATCGGCATCGGTGTGACCTTCTGGAGCTTCGCCAGCGGTGGCTCCGGTCTCGCCCATTCCTATTCCATGCTGCTCGGAACCCGCTGTCTCATCGGCATCGGCGAAGCCGCCTACGGCCCCGTCGCCCCCACCATCATTTCCGATCTTTATCCCATCAACGTGCGCGGAAAAGTCCTCGCATGGTTCTATGCCGCGATTCCCATCGGCAGCGCCATCGGATACATGGCCGGCAGCCCCTTCGCCCATCAGGGAAAATGGCACTGGGCATTTTTCATGACCCTTCCGCCGGGACTTCTGCTGGGAATCTTCTGCTTCGTGATGAAAGACCCCAGCCGCGGCGGCGCCGAAGAACATCAACCCGCCGAGCCGCACAAGCTGAAACTTTCCGATTACAAAGTGCTGGCGAAAATTCCCAGCTACGTCCTCAATACCGCCGCGATGACCGCAATGACCTTCGCCATCGGCGGCGTCGCCGATTGGATGCCCACCTATCTGACCGTCGATCGCCACATGAGCCCCGAGCACGCGGGCCTCATCTTCGGCGGCATCGTCGCCGGCGCCGGACTGGTCGCCACACTCGCAGGTGGAATCGCCGGCGACCGCCTGCGCGGCAAATTCCCCGGCAGCTATTTCCTGGTCTCAGGCGCTGGAATGCTCGCGGGCTTTCCGCTGTTTTTACTGCTGCTGATAACCCCGTTTCCCCTCGCCTGGTTCGTCCTCTTCGCCGCCGTCTTCTGCCTCTTCTTCAACACCGGCCCAAGCAACACCGCACTGGCCAACACCACCCCACCGCAGATCCGCTCATCCGCTTTCGCCATTAACATCCTGATCATCCACACGCTCGGCGATGCGGTTTCCCCGGGAATCATCGGGAAAATTCGCGATCACAGCAGCCTCGCAATGGGATTCGTGGCCGTCTCAGGAATGATGCTCCTCGGCGGTCTCCTGTGGCTATGGGCGATGAAATATCTGGACGACGACACCCGCGCCGCCGCAACCCGCATAGAGCCGGGCCGTGTCGGCCCGGAATCCTAACCCGCAAGAACCGTCTCCAACGCCACCGTCGGATCCTTCAACTGCTCTTCCTTCCCCAGCACCGAAACCCGCCGCTCGATCAACCCCGCAAACAGTTCCTTCGCATCCTGCCGCGCCCCCGTAATAATCTGCGCGAGCCGCCCATCCGCCGCAACGCCAAACTCAATGAACTGCGGCGAATCCCCGCCGGAAAGCCCCCGGATAATCCGCCGATCCACCGCCCGCGATTCGCCCCATACCTCCATCTGAAACCCGAAAAATTCGCTGTCGAAATAACTCGCCGTGTGAAATTTCGCATCCCCACCCGCCATGTTGATGCCGGCAATCTGGCCGGTCAGCGCGGCGCTCTCCGAATGCTGCAGGATTCGATGCTTGCCGAACAGCGGATCGAACACCGCCGCGCAATCCCCCGCCGCAAAAATATCCCGCACGCTCGTCTGGCACCCCTCATCGACGAGGATCGCCTTCTCCGCCGCGATCGGCGTCCCGCGCAACAAATCCTTGTACACCACGACCCCCACCGCGGCGACGACAAAATCGCACGGCAGCGTCTCCCCCGAGCCAAGCTCCACCCGCTGAATTCTCCCATCCCCCTCGAGCCGGCTGGCGCGCCGGCTGCAATGCACCGTCACCCCGTGCGATTCCAGAAATCGCGAAATCCACCGCCCCGTCGTCTCTCCCGTGTAATGCCGCAGCGGATGCTCCTCGGCAATCACCAGGTCCACATGAATCCCCGCGTGCGTGATCGACCCCGCCAGTTCCACCGCCAGCGGCCCCCCGCCGATAATCACCGCCCGCCCCCTGCCCTTGGAATGCGCCTGCCCCCCGTGCGCCGCCTTCGCGATGATGTGCTGCAGCAGCTCCGCATTCTCCAGCGTGCGCAGATAAAACAAACTCGGAAGCTGCGACCCCGCCACATCCAGCGGCGCGGCCGCACCACCGGTGGCGATCAGCAGCTTGCTGAACGAAACCCCCTCCCCATTGTCCAGCGTCACCGCGTTCCGGGTCGTATCAATACGCGAAACCCGTCGCCCCGTGCGCAGCTGCACGTGATTCTCAACGAACCACTCCGACGGCGCGGTGAACAGCGACTCACGGCTCTGCTGCCCGCGCAGGAATTGTTTGCTCAGCGGCGGCCGATGATACGGCCGGTTGATCTCCTGCCCCACCATCAGCAGGTCCCCTTCCGAATCGACTTGGCGGATCGCCCTGGCCGCTTCCGTGGCCGCGACACCGCCTCCTACCAGCAAATATTTGACGTGTAGGTCCGACATACGATGTACTCCATTTAGTATGCAATATAATACGACTCACACGGTCTTGTGGACCGTTTGCGCGAATATTCATCGCGCAACCACTCTTTTTGGCGAATCCTTTCGTCCAAAAGCAATCACCGTGCCCAATGTTCATTTTACCCCCCGCCCCCACGATACACAGTGCCCAATAATCTGATTTGCCCCAAACGCCCACGGCGCCGCCGTGGGTTTCTTCCACTACTCCCCCACTAGCCCTTTCCCCCTTTTGCCGATAAAAAGACATCCCGAAAGTAATATTCCACCCAAGGAGAATGCCTAATGACTCGCATGATCAGCAAACCCACCCCCAAAACCGAAGGAAAATCCTCCCCCAAGCCCCTGGAATTCAAAGTCGCCGACCTTTCCCTCGCCGAATGGGGACGCAAGGAAATCATGCTCGCCGAGCAGGAAATGCCCGGCCTTATGGCCGTGCGCGAGGAATACGCCGCCAAACAGCCCCTCAAGGGCCTGCGGATCATGGGTTCCCTGCACATGACGATCCAGACCGCCGTGCTGATCGAAACCCTCGCCGCCCTCGGCGCCGCCGTGCGCTGGTGCTCCTGCAACATCTTCAGCACCCAGGACCATGCCGCCGCCGCCATCGCCGTTGGCCCCAAGGGAACACCCCAAAACCCCAAAGGCATCCCCGTCTTCGCCTTCAAGGGCGAGAATCTCGAGGAATACTGGTGGTGCACCGAGCGCGCCCTCGATTTCGGCGACGGACGCGGCCCCAATCAGATCGTCGATGACGGCGGCGACGCCACCCTCCTCATCCACAAGGGATTCGAATACGAAAACGCCGGCAAAATCCCCTCCCCCGATTCCACCGACAACGAAGAGTTCCGCGAAATCCTCAAATTGCTCGGCAAGTGCTTTAAGCAGGACCCCAAGCGCTGGCACAAGGTCGCCGCCGACGTACAGGGTGTCTCCGAGGAAACCACCACCGGCGTGCACCGCCTCTACGAAATGCAAACCGCCGGCACCCTCCTCTTCCCCGCGATCAACGTCAACGACTCCGTCACCAAGAGCAAGTTCGACAACCTCTACGGCTGCCGACATTCCCTCGTCGACGGCCTCATGCGCGCCACCGATGTCATGCTCAGCGGCAAAGTCGCCGTCGTCTGCGGCTACGGCGATGTCGGCAAAGGCTGCGCCCAGTCCCTCCGCGGCCAGGGCGCCCGCGTCGTCGTCACCGAGATCGATCCCATCTGCGCCCTCCAGGCCGCCATGGAAGGGTTCCAGGTCATGACCGTCGAAGATGCCCTCCCCTTCGCCGATCTCTTCATCACCGCCACCGGCAACCACAACATCATCACCGCCCAGCACATGGCCAAGATGAAGGACAAGGCAATCGTCGGCAACATCGGCCACTTCGACAACGAGATCGACATGGCCGGCCTTAAGAAAATCAAAGGCATCCAGAAAACCAACATCAAACCGCAATATGACATGTGGACCTTCCCCGATGGCCACAGCGTCCTGATCCTCGCCGAGGGCCGCCTCCTCAACCTCGGCTGTGCCACCGGCCACCCCAGCTTCGTCATGAGCAACAGCTTCACCAACCAGACCATCGCCCAGATCGAGCTGGCCACCAACACCTCCAAATACGAAAAGAAAGTCTACGTCCTCCCCAAGCATCTCGACGAAAAGGTCGCCCGCCTGCACCTCGCCAAAATCGGCGTCAAGCTGACCAAGCTGACCCCCGACCAGGCGAAATACATCGGCGTATCAGTGGATGGCCCCTACAAAGGAGAAAACTACCGGTATTGACCTATTTATCACGGTTGACCTTACACTTTTGCGCGATTCGAAAGCGGCACGCTTCCAGGGGTCGTGAATTGAATTCCACCAGCGATGTGCCGAATTATGCGTTGCCGGCCGCCGCGAAAATCGCCCCCACATCCGCCGTGAAGCCATCGAGCAGCGACGAACGAACTATGCCGGCGTCGCGTGCCTCGCTGTGAGTGACATATCGACCCTCTTCCAGCTTCAATACCGTAGCAGTTCTTAATCGCGGATCGACGATCCAATACTCGGGAATTCCCGCCTCGGCGTATTCTTCACGTTTGGTCTGTAAATCGCGGCCGGGATCGTCTTCGCTTACGACCTCCATGACCAGATCGGCGCCATCCCAAAATTCATTTCCAACCCGCTGGGCATGTTCCGCGAGCATGAACACCACGTCTGGCTCCCGAAATCTTCCGGAGCGCAGCCTGACTCGGAGCGGCGCGAACAAAACCTCTCCCCGATTTCCCGCCAGCGTCATCAAAATGCCAATCAGATAACGGACGATCCGCTGATGTGCCGTGGTCGGCATTGGCAGAACCTCAATGTGGCCGTCAGTGAATTCCGCCAGGCGATTGCTCCGCTCTGTCAGCAAGAGGTAGTCACCTTCGGTGAGTTCTCCCTGGTCGGGAAAAAGCCTGGCTATCTGCCAGGCCGGTCCCCGTTCTTGTTGCGAAACATTTGATCGGACGGATGCCATTGTATACTGCTCGTGTCTCAATTATACCACATTGCAGTCGATGCGATAACCTGATACGGAGCAAAACCAAATGGCAAAAGCAAAATCCAAAAGTAAAAAGAAGAAAGCCAAACTCAAATCCCCCAAGCCCACCCTCACCCCCGAACGCCTCATGCAGATGGCCTGGGGTTTCGCGCCGATGCTCATGCTCAAGGCCGCCGTCGATAACCGCATCTTTGACGAACTGAATGCCGGCCCCAAAACCGCCGCCGAACTGGCCGAGGCGACGCAGTGTTCCCCACGCGGTACGCTGATCCTCGCCGAAGGCCTCCTCGGTTTCGGACTGCTCAAGCGCCGCAAGGACCGCTTCTCCCTCGCCCCCGACACCGCCGCGTTCATGGTCTCCGGCAAGCCCGGATATCTCGGCGGCCTCGTCAAACACTTCGCGGCCCAGCTTCTCGACAACTGGCGGCAACTGCCCGAGATCGTCCGCACCGGTCGGCCCGCAACCATGGTCGATCACCAGGACCAGGGCGCGGAATTCTTCAGTAAGTTCGTCGAAGACCTCTTCCACGTGAGCTTCCAGGCCGCCGACACCCTCGCGATCGAACTGCTGAAAAAACCCCCGACGCACAACGGCGTATTCCGGATTCTCGACATCGCCGCCGGCTCGGGTGTCTGGAGCATTCCCCTCGCCAGCCGCATGCCCAATTCCCACATCACCGCCGTCGATTTCGCCAAGGTCCTGCCCGTCACTCGCCGAATCGTCGGCATACATCACCCGCCCGAGCTTCTCAGCACCATCGAGGGCGACATCCAGACCGTCGATTTCGGCTCCGGATTCCAGGTCGCCACCCTCGGCCACATCCTCCACAGCGAAGGCGAAGCCAAATCCCGCCACCTCCTCAAAAAAGTCTTCGACGCCCTCGCCCCCGGCGGCATGATCGCCATCGCCGAATTTATCCCCGATGACGACCGCAGCGGCCCGCCCCAGCCGCTGATGTTCGCCGTCAACATGCTGGTCAACACCGAAACCGGCGACACGTTCACCTTCAAACAAATGAAGCAGTGGCTCCAGGAGATCGGCTTCCACCGCATCCGAAAAGTCCCCGTCCCCTCCCCCTCCCCCATCGTCGTCGCCCAAAAACCATAAAAAAGGTAAAAAGGGGTCATTCATAATATCGAAAAGGGGTCATTCATAATATTTACAGCGGCACGCATCCCCGCTACCATCGCCTCATGCCCAGAACAGCCCGAGCAATCGAAGGCGGCGGCATCTACCACGTCCTGAATCGCGGAAACGGCCGGCTGCTGATCTTCCACAAGGATCAGGATTACGAGGCCTTTCTCAATCTCCTCGCCGAAGCCCCTCGCCGCGCTGCGCCCGTGGATATCCTGGGATTGTGCCTCATGCCCAACCACTGGCATCTCGTGCTTCGCCCGCGCAACAGCGGCGATCTCGCGAAATTCATGCGCTGGCTCTCCACCGCCCACGTCCGCCGCCATCACGCCCATTACAATTCGCCCGGCGGACATCTATACCAGGGCCGCTACAAAAGTTTTCCCATCCAGGAAGATCTCCACCTGCTCACGGTGCTCCGTTACGTCGAATCCAACCCCCTGCGCGCCCGTCTGACGAAACACGCCGGCGAATGGCTCTGGTCGAGCGATTCGCTCCGAACCACAAAATTGGGCCGCGAAATCCTGAGTGATTGGCCCATCGACCGGCCCCGCCAGTGGAACAAACTTCTGGAGGAGAAACTACCGTCAAAGGAATTAGACAACCTGCAAACCAGCGTCTCCCGCGGCCGTCCCTTCGGCGCCCCGGAATGGGTCCGCAAAACCAGCGACCGCCTCGGCCTCGACTCCACCCTCCGCCCCCGCGGCCGCCCCAAAAAGACCTCCGCCAAATGAATATTATGAATGTCCCCTTTTCTCCAAATGCAAAAAGGGGACATTCATAATATTCGCGCAAGCGTAATTCTGTAATTGGGTTATGTAGATTTCCTGCGGCTCGGCGCCAGCGCGGCGATGACGAAAATCGCCGTCACCCCCATCAGCATCCATGCAATCCCCGGATACGTCGGATTCATCACTTCCATCACCTGCGGCCAGCGGTTCGTATCGCCCATCGCCAGTTGCCGCGCGATCATCCCGAAACAAATGGCCGCAAACACGATATGCAGCAGCGTCAGTTCCAGCGAAACAGCCACCACCGCCGCCGAAACGGTCGAGGCCCAGATGGGATACCTTCCCCCCATCTGGCACATCACCATCGGAAAAATCAGCCACGGAATGCACAGCGTCACCAGAAATCTCCGGTCGTTTCGCCGGCTGTGAATCGCCGCCGCCGCCGATGCGACCACCAGGCAAATCCCGTACAGCACCGACATCGCCTGCTTCACATCCAGATCGCTCGACCACGTCCACGTGACCGCCGGAATCGCCAGCCGTCCGATCCGCCACGGCCCCGGCGTCGTGAACGTAAACCGCATCGTCCCCATCAAGTCATGAATATCCCACCCATACGTCTGCTTCAGCAGCGAGCTGAGATTCGAAAAACTCTCGACGCTCATCTGCATTTCATCATGCTTGATCGATCCATTCCAAAGTCCCAGCGTCGCCCACGAATAGCTCCCGCCGAATTGCTCCGATGCGATCCACACGCCCGCCGCCCCCACCGCGACCATCCAATATCCCAGCGCTTTTCGCCGCACCAGCCACGGCGTCAGCAGCACCAGCAGCAGAAATAATCCCAGCGTCCCCGACGGAAGATTCGACGGCTGCGACACCACCCCATGGAAAATCAGCGCCGTCGCGATCGTCAACCCCGCCAGCGCCACCGCCGCCACCAACAGCATCGTAACCAGCGCCTGCTCGAAATTTCGCGCACCAGGATTCACGCGCGCACTGACGGCATTTTCCCGAAACAACGGCTGCACCACCCAATATCGAAATTCGCGCACCACCATCGGCCGCAGAAACGACGCCGCCAGCGCGACGCACGCCGCCACGCCCACGGCGATCACATAATGCAACGCCGAAGGCGAATTGATAATCCACGGCCAGGTGACGATCTCAATTCCCAGCACAAACCCGATGATGATCCGCGCCATCGCCCCCCATCGCCCCTCAAACAGCGGCCAGAGCAACAGGATCGGCCCCGCCAGAAGCATCTGCCCTTTGAACATCGCCCCCACGCCCAGCAGCACGCCCGCCATCATCCACCAGTTGACCGATGCCAGCAGCGCCGCGAAGAGAAAAAACGGGACGATCCACACATCCCACTGCGGCCAGACATGCGAATCCATCAGCAGCACCGGGTCGCACCACACCAGCATCGCCGCCACCGCCCCGCACGCCCACCCGCGATGCACCGGCGGCAGCAGTTGCGCCGAAACCACCATCACGATGAACAGCGCCAGCAATCGAATCCACACCGTCCAGCTCGGCCAGTCGATTCCGCCCACGGCCGCGCTGTTCACCGCAATCGGCCCTCCGCGATTCACAAACGAAAAATCGTCGCTCGCGATCGACCCCGCCGTATTTTCCGCACACACGCGAAAATGAACCGTCTGCCCGTTTTCCAGCGGCTGCAACCGCGCTGAAAGCGGCTGATCGTCCAGCGTCGCGTCAGCCGGTTGAATATCCGTCCGATGCCCATACGCCGCCGTCGTGCCGAATTCGATATGCCAATGCGTGTTGTCCTGGTTCTGCGCGTTGATGTGGGTCATCACATTCGCGCCGCCGTCCCCCGGATCGATTTCAACGACGCTCACCGCCGGCACCGGCCGAGGCGGAACGCGCACCAGCGCGAAATATGAATACCAGAACCCGCCGGTGGCGATCATGAACGCGAAAATCCCATGCGGCACCGTCCAACGCATCGACAGCTTCCGCACCACCGGCGCATCAGGCGGCTTCACCGCTTGCCTCGGCCACCACCGGCTGAACCACAGCGGTTTGGACGGCTGGAAACTTCGCCGCACCCACACCCACACCAGCAGAAACATCGCCGCCGCCCCCGCCGCCGCGCACCAGGCGTTGAACGCCAGGATCGGCTCCGCCACGTCCTCATCACGGGGAAGATCGGTGTCGTCGATATGCTCCGTCGGAAACCGATCCATCTCCGGATGCAGCCGCTGCGCGTGCCGCACCCACAGCGTCACCACCGCCAATCGCAGCGGCAGATAATCCAGATCGTAATCCTCCGGCGAGCGGTTCTGCACGATGTCATCCACGTATGCGACGATCCCGTGAACCAGCTCCGCCGTGGTCAACCGCCGAAAATCCGGGCCGTTTGCACGCGCTTCCTCCATCAGCCCCGCCTCCCGCAAAACCTTCGTGGATTGCTCCGCCAGCGAATCCGCGCCCGGCTGAAGATGGGCATCGCTCTCGGCGAAGCGCAGCACATCGTTGCCGAATTGAAATCCCCGCGAAATATCCGTCTTGAACCGGATGGACCGCGTCGCCCGCCACATCTCCTGCCGCTGCTGCATCCCCGCGCGCAGCGCCCACCTTCCGCCGCCGATCAGGAAAATAATCACCATCGCCCACGTCAGCACCTGCCCGCCAAACCGAAATGGTCTCATCCCCCGGCGCGACGGCAACGGCGCGTGCGATGGATGAACATGAATCGGCGCCGCAGGCGGCGGTGGTGATGGTGGATCTTTCAGGTCGTAAATCGGCGTGGTCGGCGTCGTCACGTCAAATCACCTCGACCGCTCGACGCCAGCGGATCGTCGGCATCAGCGCGCTGGCCAGAAATAACCCCGCCAGCAGCACCATCAGCCACCCCATGTCCGGATGCGTCGGGCTGATGATCGTAAACGACACCGGCGCGATGTCGTGGTTGCCCCCCATCATCTGCCCTCCCAGCATGATCCACGCGATGACAATCTGAAGCGGCAGCAAAAGGCTCATCTCCGCCGACACCCCGATCAGCAGCGGCGCCACCGCCGCCGGTAGCGTCGTGTAGCGCGCCGCCATCTGCGTCAGCAAAACGCTGAACAGCACCCACGGCGTCACCAGCACGATCAGAAATCGCGAATCGTTCCGCCGCAACTGGATCGCCGCTCCAATCGCGCACAGCACCAGCGACGCACCGAAAATCGTCGCGCAAAATCCCTGCACGTCCACCGGAGTCGGCCCGGCAAACGGCAGGTTCAGCGTGCCGACGATGTCGTGCAGTTCCCATCCATATCGCTCGTGCAGGATCGACGACAGATTGCTCAGGCTGATCGCGCCAAGCTGCATGACCGTGTGCCGCTGCGTGCCGTAAAGGAACCCGACATCCCACCAGGTATGGCTGCCCCCGTCATAAAACCCCACCAGCCACAGCGGCGCTGCGAACGAAAACAAAATCCACGCCGGGAAAAATCGCCGCGGCAGCACCCACGGCGCCACAAAAATCCCCACCCCCAGCAGCACCACCGCCAGCGGCAACCCATGCCGGAGAAACCCGAGAATCACCAGGCACACCACCGCCGCTGCAAACGCCGCCCCGCTGGCAAGAATGGTATACCCCAGCGAGGCCGGCAGATCGATCGCGAATCTGCGCCACAATGCCAGCACATGTCGCCCGATAAATCTCCGCGTCACCGACAGCGCGCAGAAAAACAGCCCGACCGAAAACGCCAGGAATATCCACCGCTCCGCCGATGCGTTGGTCACCAGCCACGGCCATACGATCATCCCCGCCCCCGCGATTGTGCCCGTGAATATTTTGAAAAATCGCCCCGGCCATCCCGCCAGCAGCGGGCACAGAATCAGCACCGGCGAAATGAACGTGAGCTGTCCCTTGAACATGCTCCCGATCCCCAGCAAAATCCCCGCCGCCACCCAGCAGTCCAGCGAAATCAGCACCGCCGCCAATAGAAAAAACGGGGGAATCCAGCTTTCCCACTGCGGCCACGCGAAATCATCCAGCATCGTCGCCGGGTTGATCCACGCCATCGTCGCCGCCACCATCGCGCACATGGGCGCTCGAAACGGCCGCGGCAGAAATCGCGCCAAACACACGATCGCCAGGAATCTCAGCACCTGGAAAAACCACCACCCCACGCTCGTCGTCCGCTCGTCGATCAGCGAATTGCCGACATCATCCGGCAGCGGCATCTGCCACTGAAGATGCGGCCGAAGAACCACCCATATCCCGAAAATCACCACCGGCGCCAGCAGCATCGGATCGCCCCACCGCGAGCGCCAATCCTCATCCACATCAATTGTAGATTTTTTAGTTCCCTTCCGCGCCATCCACAGCCACACCAGGATAAATACGCAGATCGACGTGACCCCCTCGCAGAACGCGTTCAGATGCAGCAGCGGCTGCACCACATCCTGCGTCGCCACCACCGACTGATTTCGATTCGGATCGAAAAATCGCTGCGGCATCCGCGCCACCGCGATCATCCCCGGAAAATTCGCCTGCACCTTCCAAGTCCACAGCGACATGATCAGCAGCCGCATCGGCGGATAATCCATCTCGTAATTTCCCGCCGGACCCATGTCCCGGTACAGATTCTCATACGTCTGCACCCACCCGCGCAAAATCAGCCCATACACCGGCCGCAGCCGCTTCCATCGCTGGATAAATTCTTTGGGAGTCAGCGGTGAATCAAACAGCCCCGGCCCCGGTCGCGCGATCGTCGCCCCCGAGTTCTCCGCCCCGCTTTGCGCCTCAATGATCTCCGCGTCGCGCAGCACCATGTTGCCGTGTTCCAGCGCGCTGTTCACATCGCCGATGAAATGATTCGGAGTGGAATAAACCCAGAAATCCTGCTTAACGTCCAGCCCCAGAAACAGCATGTGCCACGCCCAGTAAACGAGCACGGCAACCACGATCACCCACACTGCCGATTCTTTCACCCCACGCTTCATCACGCGCAGCATAAAGAATCCGCGCAACGAAATAAAGAATCCCCACGCGCGAACCCCAAACGCCCACGGCGCCGCCGTGGGTTCTTTTGATTCAAGCAATCTGCTTAAGCCGCTGCGCCCTTCCCGCCCTCTTAATCCCCGGCAGCACATAATCCCGCGCCACCACATCCCAGCTCATCTTGCTTGCCAGCGCATGCCCGCGATCGATAAACCCGTCAAAATCCTTCGGCGTCCGCGGCAACCGCTCCACCAGATCCTTCGCCACAATCGCCGCCACAGTATTCTCAATCTCATCCCGCTGCGGCTGCCCAATCCCCATGAGCTGATCCGGCCTCAGCGTCTTCGTCGGTAAATCCGTGTAATCCGCCACGATCACGTTCGGCGTCGGCCGCCCATCCGTCGCCTTCTCCACAAACCCCTCGCACCCGCACACGCTGCTGAACACGCAAATCCCCCCGAAGCTGATCGGCTCCACCTGCGCGATCCCAAACGGCTCGTAAATGCTCTGCCCGAATTCAACATCCGATCCCTTGCGGATGTCCATGAATTCCATGTCCGACGGCATGCGCGCCCCGCACACTTTCTGCTCGAACCCAAACTGGTTGATGAACACAACCTTCACGTTCCGCGACCGCGCGTTGAATTCCTGCACACCCTGGTAATACGCCGCCTCGCCGTGCGAAAGATCCGGCAATCCCTCCCGGTGAACCACCGGCCAGTGGTAATGCTTCTCCATGTTGCGGATATCATCGCTCCGCCGCACCGGCACCTCCGTGCTCAGCGTGTACATCACCGCCGACTCATTCCGCGTCCGCAAAATCCGCTCCAGATGCTCCAGCACCCGCAGGTCGCGCCACAATCCCTTGCTCGGAACCAGCCGCGTCACGTGCGAGAAAACATAATCCGGCTCATACCCCAGTATCGTGTTGCAATACGCCCGCAGCTTCTGCCGGCTCCGCATCTTCTCCTGCGAGCTGATCTTCCAGCACGGAACGCCGTTGTACGCAATCTGGCTGTCCACGTGCAGAAAATCCGGCCCCAGGAAACGAATCTCCTTCAGCACGTAATCCCCAACGGCAAAAATCGCGTCGCAAAACCGCGACGCCTTCACCAGCGCGTGCTTGTAATATCCGCTCTGATCCCCAAACACATCTTCCACGTAATGCCCCTGGCTGATCGCCGAGCGCATCACGTTGTAAAACATCGTGTCGTGCCCCGGGCTGTGCTCCACGATCCGCCGCATCGGCGCAACCTCGTGCGCGTAGAAAATCGTCCGGAAATTGCTCCGCTCACCCTCCATGATCGCCGCCAGGCACGTCGGCATCCCCATGTATTCGTGGCTTAAAATCACGCACGGCTCAATCTCGCTCCCCGCCCCCAGCGCGTGCAGCGCCGCGATCGCCGGGGGGGCAAGCCGCATGTACTGCTCGTAATCCCAGATGTTCTCGTACTTCGAGCTTTCAATCCCAAACGTCTTCCACAGATCGTATTTGAATGCGTTGATTTTCTCCGCATCAAACCGGGCAACATCAATCAGCAGCGTCTCCGGCGTGCTGGTGATCCCCGTCTCCTTATCCACGAATTTCCGTCGCCCATACACGATCGAAACGTCGAACTCCTGCTCGATCTCCCGAAACCGGCTCGCCAGCGGCGAGCGATACAGATGATCCAGACTGCTGTACAAAACCTCCCCGTTGGAACCCAGCCGATGCTCCCCCACATCGTCGCTGTGCCAGAACGGCCCGATCAGAATATTCCGCGGAACCTGATCGAGATAAGTTCGACTGGTCAACAGCCCGTGCAACACCGCCCCGATGCCACCGATCTTCTGAATGGCCTCATGCGTTACGTGAACAACAGTCTGCATATCAAATTCCTCTCCACGGCGGCGACGTTAAAATAATCCGACGATCCAGCCTGTCCGTTATCGGCCAAGACGCCCTTCAATTAAAAAGATCGCGGGCGACCCCGCCGCCACCGCGGCCAGGCCCGTTTTTGCCGGACCAAAACCCCAATATTAAACGGATGCCCCCCGCCCGTTGCAACACAAAACCCAAATATTATCGCGCCCAAAAAAAAGACATGGGTGAAAAACACCCATGTCGCACTTTCCCCCACCTCCGGAGACAACGCTTGGACAAATGTAAACAGCACGACACAAGACTGGAAAAACTTTATCCCTCCCCCAAACGCCCACGGCTCTGCCGTGGGTCTTTCACCTTGATCTGCTTTACGTTCTACTACGCCCCGGGCGCGCGAAAGGATCGCGCACATATTAATTTTTTCATCGATTCACCGGAGACCCCTTTGCCCGCCGCGCGCTCCCCTATCCGTTTCCTCGCCAAAGTCTATTCCATCCAGTCCCTCGGCTCGGTCGGCGCCAACCTCCTCATGTACGGAATCTTCTTCTACATGCACAAAGTCTACGCCTGGGGCGCTTCGCAAAACCTCCCCCTCTCTTCCGCCCAGGGCGCTGTTTATGTCATCGGCGCCCTCGCCGCCAATCCCCTCTCCCGCCATATCGACCGCCAGCAATTGCTCCGCATCCTCCACATCACGATGGCCGTCCTCTCCATCGCCTGCGCCTTCGTCGGCCCCGCCATGATCGTCGTCCTGCTGCTCGGATACGTGATGCTCAGCGCCTGCCAGTGGCCGCTTCTGGAAAGCCTCGTCTCCATCGGCGCCGGTCCCCATCAACTCTCCCGCCGAATTTCCATCTACAACCTCGTCTGGTCCGGCACCGCCGCCGCCACCTACGCCACCTGCGGCTTGATCATCGGCCGCTTCCCCCCCGGCATCTTCTACGTCGCCGCCGCCGCCCACGTCGCCTCAACCCTTCTCCTCCTCCCCCTCCCCAAACGCCCACCGCGCCGCGGTGGGTCCTCAATTGACTTGCCAATTGAATCCCCCAGCCAATCCCCTCATCTCACTCCCGAGCCCGAATTGATCCCCCTTCGCACCCTCGCCAAACGCCTCTCTCGCATCGTCCTCCCCGCCACCTTCGCCGTCATCTACGCCCTCGGGGCCATCATGCCCACCCTGAAAGTCATCCGCTCCGCTACCCCCGCCCAGGCCACTCTCCTCGCCAGCGTCTGGATGATGTCGCGCTGGCTCTGCTTCGTGCTGCTCGGCATGACGATCTGGTGGCACACCCGCCCCCGCGCCCTCCTTATCGCCGCCGCAGTCACCCTCGCCGCCTTCCTCGGCGTCACCCTCATCAACTCAATGTACTCGATGATCCTCTGGCAAATCGCCATGGGATTCGCCATGGGCCTCATCTACTCCGCAAGCCTCTACTTCGGCACGGTATTAAGCGACGGCAGCACCGCCCAAAACGCCTACCACGAAGCATTAATCGGCGTAGGCAGCATCCTCGGCCCCGGCTGCGGCGCCCTCGCCCTCTACCTCCGCCCAAATAACCCCCGCGCCTCTATCACCGCCGTCGCCGCGATATTGTCGTTAAGTCTCCTCGCCGCCTCCCTAAGCTCGATAAAATCCCGCCGCAAATCCCGCGCAGAAGAATCCCTCCCGACACCCATTTAGCGGCGGTGCGTAGCACCGCGCGTCAACTCACTCCCAACCCCACGGTCCCACATTCCGCCGCCCCTGCCACCCGGTTAAAATTCACGCTCCGCACATGACGACTCCAAAAGTCTTCCAGATCGAATGGTCCGGCGCCGGCAGCAATATTTTCTTCATCGCCTGCGTCGTCTTCTTCACAACATTCGCTCTCCTTTCTCTCCGGTCGATCCTCCGCAATCTGCTCGCGCTTATCCACAAAAGCAAAGATGCGCCCACGAACTGGCCAACCGCCTTGCTATCTCTGTTTACGCTTCTCGTATTTATTTTGTCCGCCGTCCTCGGAGGGATCGCGGGCAGCACCGGTGCAGCGGGTTCACAAGCAATGGCTGTGGAATCCAAAGGCGCTCTCCAGGGATACACCGCAAATACCAAATCATCTCCCCAACAATGGCTGGCCATTTCCCTTCTTAGCTTCCCACTCTTCACTTTCTTGATCATCAAAGCAGGTTACTTCGAACAACCCTTGTGGCTCGCCGTTTCCCCGCAGCAAGTCACCCTTCAATACCGCCTCCCCTGGCGGGACAAGAGTATCCCCATGTCCGCAATCACCGATGCCCGCCTTGTCCACCACACCTACCGGGAAAATTTCAGGACAGGACATTTCTACATTCTCACCATCGACCACGATGGCCAATCCACCAATATCTGGTGCAACCAGCGCCCCTTCTATGAGAGCCAGTTCCAAGCCGCCTACGACGAGATAGAGCGCCAAACCACACTATCGAAGCGCGATGAAAAAATAAAAAGGGGTCATTCATAATTAAATATTATGAATGACCCCTTTTTACAATTTTTTCACCACTCATTCACTTCAACCTCGATGCCACCGCCCCCTTCGCCTCCACCGCCCCCGACCCGTTCCCATCCTTCTCCTCCATCATCTCCATCACCTGCCGGGTCATCTTGTCCGCCAGCTCCTTCAGCGTCGCCATCTCCGGATTCTCCGCAATCGAAAACCCGCTCTTCTCCGAAACCAGCAGCGCCAGCAGCGTCCCCAGCATCCCGCCGCTCCCCTGCCCATCCCCGCTCTGCCCCGCAGCGCTGAAAATCCGCTCCGGCACCAGCGGCTGCGTCGCATGCGATAAATGCTCCGCAACCTTCGTCAGCGCAAATAGCCGCGGATCACCAAAACTCGTAATGCTCCGCAGCAGCACCGTCGCCTCCGCCAATCCCACCTGCAGCGCGCGGGTCGATTCCCCGCGCCCCGCCAGGATGCGCGACTGGCTGTCCGCCTGCGCCGTCACCACCGTCTGCTCCGCCTGACGCCGCGAACGCGCCAGCTCCGCCTCCGCCACCACCACCGTCTGCTCCGCCTGCTTCCGCGCACGCGACAAATCCGCATCCCCCTGGTTCTCCGCGATCCGAATCTGCACCTGCGAATTCGTCAGCTCCGCCTGCTTCGCCGCCACCGCCTGCGCCTCCGTCAGCGACCGCAGCTTCTCCGCCGCCGCCCGTTGGCGATCGTATGTCTCCAGCTGCTCGATGCTCAACTGCCGCAGCCGCAATTGCTCCAGCAGCGTCTCGATCTTCCCGGTGCCGTTCCCCTCGGCCGTGTCCGGCTTTCCAATCAGCACATCCACGCACTCGATATCAAACTCGTGAAACCGGTTCTGCAATTCCGTCCGCGATTCGATCTGAATCTCATCCCGGTGCTGCAATAACTCCAGCATCGTCTTCTTGTGCGCCACGTCCCGGAAATACGCGCTGAGCATCGGGTCCAGCGTCTGCGTGATCAATTTCTTCACATCACCAAACCGCTGAATCACGCTCGGCGCACGCTGATAATCAATGTGCACCACAATACTCAGCGGCAGCAGCGGCTCGTACGCATCCTTCGTTACCAGATCAATGCTTTTCAAACTTTCATCATAGTGATGGCTCTCCGTCTTCCCCGTGATCCAGTGCAGCACGAAGTTGGTCGTCGGCACCAGAATCAGTTTCCCCGCGTAGGAGTTGAACGGATATTTCCCCGGCCCCAGCGGCCGCTCCCACACCCCCCGCTCGCCCCGCGCCACCCGCTCCCCATGCCGGAAATTCTCCCCCGAAACGTCCGCCCCCATCGGACCGTAATAACTCACCACCACCCCCACATACCCAATCGGCACCACCGTCTTGGCGATAATCTCAATCGTCGCGAACCACCGGTTGATGAAATACGTCCCATCCGTCAGCGGCACATATTGCCGCCCGCGCCGCCCGCCCGCTCGCAAAAATGCCTCCGGGTCCTGAAAGTTGTTGTGATAATTCGGATCGACGCTGTCGTTCCCCACCGCCGGCGCGATGATCTCCCCCGGCGCCAAACTCGGCCCATCATGCACCGTCACGATCCCGATGCTGTCCACCAGCATCGTCTTGCCCGGCGTCAGTTGATCCTCCCCCTGCACCGGCGCTCCGATCACCACCGGATCAAACCCGCCGATATCGCTCAGCTCCTTCTGCCAACCCACGATCGTCGCCAGCTCCTGCCGGCCCGTCATCTCCAGCCGATACACGCTGTCCTGCGTCACCACTACAAACAGCGCCACGTTGATCGCATAAACCCCCTCGCGCAAAATCATCCGCTGCCGCCCGCGCTGCCCCACGCCCTGCGGAGATTTGCTCTCCACCAGAAATTTCCGCGCATCCTGAAACTGATTGCAATCCACCACTCTCCCCAACGTCTGGCTCGGCGGCAGCGGCTCCCCATCCCGCGCGTACAAATACCCAATCTTCCCCTGCGGCACGATCACCAGCGAAACCTTGTGAATCCGATATTGCCACGGCCAGTAAAACAGATGCACGCCCCCGCGCAGCACATCCGCCTGAAACCCCGCCTCCCCATCCACCGCAATGATCCGCCCCTCCTTCACCGACCCCTTCCCCGACCATTTCTTCTCAATAATCCCCACGCAGTTGTTAGGAATAGAACGTATCCCCAAAAAAACCGAAGCGAGAATCAAAAACCCCGCCACCCCCAAAACCCACCACACCACCGGCGGAATCGAAATCCCCGAAAGATCAACCGCCATCGGCAACGAAGAAAGAAAATTAATCGCGTTCATGCAAACCTCCCGCGTGATTTGAACGCAATCAATATCCAGCGCTGCCGACCACTCCGCAAGTTAATTGCCCGTTAGAAACAAGCAGATTATTTAGAGCCGCAGGAAGAGGAAGGATTTACAACAATATGTGACGGAAACGAAACCCAATATCCAAATATGGAGCCGAACAATAGTCGCGAATAAACAACCCCTCACCCAAAAACAAAAAGCCGCTGGATGGCATCCAGCGGCAATCTTTCTTCACAAATTACACCACTGTTTTCAAAACCCCAACTCCGCCTCCTCCCGCGCAGCCTCCATCGCCTCTCGCTTCAGCGCATTGCTCCGCCGCTGGCGATCTACAATCTGCTGACCAAGAACCTCCATCGAATCCACTGCCCCCGCCGCCTTCTCCTTGATCATCCCCATCCCCCGCAAGAGCTGCATCGCGATCCGCGCATCGTTCGTCGTCAGCGACATGTCGATCACATCCACCGCCTTGTCCGTCAGCGCCAGCAACCGCGAGCAACAGCTCGAATGAACTTCATGTTGCCACCGGTTATACGCCGCCTGAAAATGCGCATCGGATTTCAACCACCGGAACATCGTCGTTCGCCCAACCCCCACCTCGCGCGCGGTTTCCGCTACCGATCTCCCCGCCACGAGCAATTCCAGCGCCGCTTGCTGCTTCGTTGTAAGCGGCTTTTCCGCCGCCTCCATCGAATCCTCGCCCGCATCTCCGGTGTCCACGACCTCCGCCAGTTGATCCTTCTTGTCCATGGGCCACCTGCCTTCTGCTAAAAAATGATCCCTCTATCTTTAGACCCCGCGGGTGAAAATTTTGGACGTGTTTTTCAAATACCCGGCAAAAAATCTCGCTGGATTCGTTCAGTCTTCAACAAACAAAATCCCCAAAAAGCGCACCGAAGCGCACCAAAGCGCACCACTGCTCCCAATCATTCCCCCTTCTTCGGCCCCATCTTCGCCAGAAAAATCCCCAGCTCATACAGCAGAATCAGCGGCCCCAGCAGCGCGATCGTCGCCGTCACCACATCCCCCGGCGCCAGCGCCGCCGCCAGCATCGACAGACCCAGATAAACATATCGCCGGAAACGCCGCAGCGTCGCCACATCTACCAGCCCGATCCGCGCCAGCGCCATCACCACGATCGGCAACTGAAACGCCGCCGCGAACGTCAGCAGCAGTTGCATCACCAAACTCAGGTAATCCGGCAGCGTGAACGAGGTCGTCAGCAAACTGTCCGGCCCGAACGGCACCACGCGCACGTTGCCGTTCACAAAAATCTTCAACCTCCGCTGCAGCGTGTCGAACCACATCTGAAACTCAACCGGATGCGCCGGGTTCCCCGCCACCGCCTGCACGAACGTCGGCTGCGTCGTCGCCGCGGCGCGATCTACAGACACCACGGCCGGAAGATCCAGCGGAAATTCCGTCGTGAACCCGATGAAAAATTGCAGCGAGAACGGCAGCACCACCCAGTACACGAACGCCATCCCGCAAAACAGCAGCGCGATGCTCAGCGGGATATATCGCGTCACATATTGCCGCTCCGCCGGATACAGCCCGGCGCTGATGAATTTCCAAAGCTGGTAGAGAATCCACGGCCCCGCCAGCGCCGTCGCGGCGATGACGCTCACCTTCATATACACCATGAACGCATCGGAAATCTGCAGCGATGAAAGCTGCGGATTGATGTCAAACCGCTGCTCCGCGCGCAGCAGCGGACGGCACAGAATGCTCAGGATTCGCCGCCCCATCAGCAGGCACACCAGCGCCGCCGGAATGAACCCCGCGATCCCCAGGAAGATGCGCCGGCGCAGCTCTTCCAGATGATCGCCGATGGACATCTGGTAATCGTCCGGATTGTAATCCTGGCGCCCGGAAATCATGGCGGGGATTGTATGGGAAGAAGGAGGAGAGTTGCGAGTTGCGTGTTGTGAGTTGCGAGTTTGAGTGTTGAGCGTTGAGTGTTGCTTTGCTCAAGCAGCCGGCAGCGGATCAAACTCCACCGCGACGCGATACCCCAATCCGCTCGGATCACACCGGATCACTCGTCCCAGTGCATCCCACCCGCGCATGAGCCCATGCTTCGGAAAGAACACGGTTAGTTGCTCCCCCTTGGACAGCGGATGATCGCAGATGGCGGACAGGCCGCCGAGCGACAGGTCGCGCAGCATCAGATTCATCCGCGGCATCTGCCGCGCTTCGATCGTGTGATCGATGCGGTTTCCCTGCACCGTGGCGTGACATTCCTTGCGTGGAAACATGCGGCGTTCGGCCCACGAATCCGTGGGCATCGACGCGGGCATCTTCATCAGTGCGACCATGACGACGGCTCCTTTACAGGGGATTTTCGTCCGGCGGCGATTTGCCGATGGCTGCATCGACAACAAAAATCCTGTAGGCTCATCGACCAGAAAGCCGGAAAAGGTTATCCAGATTGATAAGGAATTGGCGGTGCCGTGAAGTCCGCAAAAAATAGCGCAATGGTCTATCTCGTCGGCGCCGGTCCGGGCGACCCCGGCCTTATCACCGTGCGCGGGGCCCAATTATTGGAACACGCCCACGTCGTCGTCTACGACTACCTGTCCAATCCGCGCCTGCTCGGTTATTGCCCCCGCGCCGAGATCATCTATGTCGGCAAAAAAGCGGCCTCCCATTCGATGCCGCAGGAACAGATTAACGCCCTCCTGATCCAAAAGGCCCGCGCCGGCCTCTGCGTCGTCCGCCTCAAGGGAGGCGACCCATTCGTCTTCGGCCGCGGCGGCGAGGAATGCCAGGCGCTCGCCGATGCGGGCATCGAATTTGAAATCGTGCCCGGCATCACCGCCGCCATCGCCGCGCCGGCCTACGCCGGAATCCCCGTCACGCATCGAGATTTCAATTCCAGCTTCACCCTCGTAACCGGCCACGAGCGCGACGATGCCCACGACCGCGCCGCCGACATCGCCCCAGAAATTGCATGGGATGCGCTGGCCAAACTTCCCTGCGTCGCGTTCTACATGGGCGCCAAATCGCTCCCGGAAATCTGCGCCAAGCTGATGGAAAACGGCATGCCCGCCGCCACGCCCGCCGCGACGATCCAGTGGGGAACGATGCCGGCGCAGCGCACCGTCGTCTCCACGCTGGCGAATCTCGCCGCCGATGTTGCCAAAGCCGGCATCGGCGCACCTGCCATCACCATCATCGGAAAAGTCGTGGAGTTGCGCGCAGCCCTCGCGTGGGTGGAGAAGCGCCCGCTGTTTGGGCAAACCATTGTCGTGACGCGCACACGCCAGCAGGCGAGTGAGATTTCCAAAAAGCTCGAGGATTTGGGCGCGGCCGTCATCGAAGCCCCGACGATCGAGTTGCACGAACCGCAGGACCTCAGCGAGGTTGATTTCCACCTGAAGCGGGCCGGCGAGTTCGACTGGATTTGCTTCACCAGCGCGAGTGGCGTATCGGCCGCGCGCAAACGGCTCGCCGCGATCGGACTCGATGCGCGCGTCTTCGGAAAAGCGAAACTCGCCGCGATCGGCTCGGCGACGGCGGAGGCGATCGAGCGTCAATTGTGCCTGAAGGTCGATCTGCTCCCGGAATCCTTTGTTGCCGAAGCGCTCGCAGGGGAATTCGAGCAGCGGAATGAAATTTCCGGAAAGAGATTCCTGCTGCTTCGCGCGGACATCGCCCGCCCCCTTCTCCGCGAGCGCCTGCTCGACGGCGAAGCGGCCGAGGTGCGCGATGTGGCGATGTACGAAACCCGCCCGGCAAGCGAATTGCCACCCGGATTGATCGACGCCATCGACGCCGGCCGCATCAACTGGATCACCTTCAGCAGCAGCAGCACCGCCCGGAATTTTGTGAATCTGCTCCCGGAATATCATCGCCGCCTCTCGCGCGTGAAGCTCGCGAGCATCGGTCCAATCACCACGAAGACAATCCGCGATCTCGGCCTGACGCCGGCGGTGGAGGCGGAAACGTTCAACATCGATGGGCTGATCGAAGCCATCCGGAGCGCGCCGCGATGAGCCTGGACCATCCGGTAATCGCGGTGATCGGCGCCGGGGCGCTGGGCGGATATTACGGCGCGAGGATGATCCAGCACGGCTTTGACGCGCATCTCCTCTCGCCCGGCGATTGCGCGGCCATTCGCCGCGACGGCATGCGCATCCACAGCCGCGACGGCGACTTTTCATTGACTCCAAAACAGGTGCGCGTCTACGACGATCCGCGCCAGATGCCCGCCGCCGACCTGGTGGTGGTGACGCTGAAGACCACAGCCAATCATCGCCTGGCGGAGTTGGTCGGCCCGGTCGTCAAGGAAGATTCAATCATCCTCACGCTCCAGAACGGATTGGGAAACGAAGAGCTGCTCGGCGACCTGTTCGGACCCGCGCGGATCGTCGGCGGGATGGCGTTCGTCTGCATCAACCGCACCGCCCCCGGCGAAATCTCGCACACCGATCATGGCATGATCCGCATCGGCGAACCGCACCGCGCGGCGGCCGCGCGCACCCGAATGATCGCCGGCATTTTCCGCGACAGCGGGGTTCCCTGCGAGGCGATCGATGATCTGACCCGTGGCAAATGGGACAAGCTGATCTGGAACCTGCCGTTCAACGGACTGGGCGCGGCACTCGACCGGACAACCGATCAATTGCTCGGCTCAACCGAAGGGCTGTGGCTGGTGCGCCGGCTGTGCGAGGAGGTGATCGCCGCATGCCGGCCGCTGAACATTCAGTTCGAATTCAACGTAATTGAAGAGAAGATTCGTCATACGCAAACAATGGGAGCTTACAAAACGAGCATGCAGATCGACCGGCGCCTGGGCCGTCCGATGGAGATCGAAGCGATCATCGCCCGGCCTCTGCGGGTGGCCGAGGCGAACGCGGTAAATGTTCCTTATATGTCGATGCTTTACAATATGTTATCGGTGCTGGATTCTCGCATTGCGATAAAATGAAGCAGCATGAAATTTGCCAAAATTCGGTTGCCTTTTGCGAATTATGGGATATATAGATTTTAGTGAAGGGCGAGAAATGCATGGCTTCCAAGCTTGCGCTTTCTAACTTTAAAAGATTACAGAGTGGGGAGTTACGGAGTGGAGTAATGGTCTCGCAACGGCGTGCGGCACAGGTTGGGCTCCTGGCGGCGATGGCAGTCATTGTCACGAGCGTCGGGATTCTGGTTTCAAGTGGGGAGGGCGACGGCGCCAGGGGAGCCGCAACGGCGTCTCAATCGGTTATCCAGTCAGGTGATTCGGGACAACGCCAGATTCAGGCGATGCCGATTTCATTGTCGGCGGCGTCAGATTCGGGCTCGTCGGCCGCCATGCAGCGCTGATCCCCCAGGCTAACGCACTAAGTTTGACCCGACTGAGCCGGGCCGTGTCGCCCGGAATTTCCGTACTTCTTCAGCCAACTCCGGTTAAAATTACCCTCATGCACCTGGTGGTTTTTGAGGCTTCGCGGTGGGCTTCGATGGCGCCGCTGTCGCTCAACCGGCCGGTGTTCACGCTGCTCAGCGGGGCCAGTTCTCTTCTCGACAAACAGATTCAGCACATCCAACCGTCGCGGCTGACGCTGTGGGTTCGGCCGCAGTTGGTGGACTATTGCCGCAAGTACGTGCTCCCGGGAATTTCCGTTCCCTGCACCATCAACACGCCGCTCGATGATGAACCGGCGATTCTCAGCAGCGGGCGGGCGCTTCACTTCAGCCAGTTCCCCACACCCGATGAGCCCTCGGCCAGCGTCGATGAAGGCGATCTGATTCGCCACGCCTACGTGAAAATGCCCGGCCTCAGCATCGAAGATGCGATGCAGCGGAACGATCGCTGGCTGGAGATTCTGAAGCTGCCGCGCACCAGCCACGAGACGCGCCTGCCCGAATATGTCTGGGACCTGGTTCACTGGAATGAGGAAGCGATCGTGGCCGATGCGATCCAGATGAAAGACCGCCCGCGCACACCGGCGGATTGCCGATGCCACGTGATCGGCGAAGCCGATGTGATCATGAGCCCCAAGGCGAAGATTTCGCCCGGCGTGGTGCTCGACGCGAGCAAGGGCCCGATCGTCGTCGATGCCGGCGCATCCATCGGCGCGAGCAGCGTCATCCAGGGTCCCGTGTACGTGGGCAAATACGCCAGCATTTCGCCGCTGTCACACATTCACTCCGGCACGAGCATCGGCCCCAACTGCAAAGTCGGCGGCGAGGTGGCGACGAGCGTATTCCTCTCCTACTCCAACAAGCCGCACCTCGGTTTTGTCGGGCACAGCTACATCGGCGAATGGGTCAACATCGGCGCGGGCACCAGCACCAGCAACCTGAAAAATACCTACGGCCCCATCAAGATGCACATCGGCTCCCGGGAAATCGAAACCGATCGGCGATTCCTCGGATCGATGATCGGAGATCATTCCAAGCTCGCGATCGGCACCCGCCTGATGACCGGCAGCTACATCGGGTTCTGCAGTCTGCTGGCCGGAAGCAATCTTCCGCCGAGGTTTATTCCCAGCTATTCCTTCTGGACCGATGCTGGCATGCAGCCCTACAAACTCGACAAAGCGCGCGAGATGATGAAGCAGATGTACTCCCGCCGCGGTCGCTCGTGGGATGACGCCGACGAAACGCAATTGCAGCTTGTGCTGGAGACTTCCAGGGAAGCGGAATCCGGCTACAAGAACGTCAAGCCGACGCACTGAATTTATCAATCGTTAACAATCTGCTTTTAGTATCCACGCCATGATCATCAGAAGAATTGCTGCCGTGTGGTTTTGTGTCTTTCTGGCATCTTTGGCGCTGGGCGCGTCCAGCGCACGCGCGGATGTCGAAATCCAGGCCGGTGGAGCGACGTTTCCCAATCCGATTTACCAGCAGTGGATCAAGGACTTCGGGGCAATTCACGGAGATATCAAAATCTCCTACGCGGCCAAGGGCTCGGGCGCGGGCATCGGTGGATTGCTCGACAGGACATTCGATTTCTGCGGCTCCGACGCCCCGATGAACGATGACGAGCTGAAAAAAGCGCGGGACAAGGGCGGCGATGTGGTGGAGATTCCATCCGTCGCCGGCGCTGTGGTGCTGGCATTTAACCTGCCGGGGTTCAAGGGCGATCTGAACCTCAGCGGGCCGGTGGTGGCTGATATATTTCTGGGAAAGATCACCCGGTGGAACGACCCGGCCATCGCGGCATTGAATCCCGGCGCGGACCTGCCGGGCACCGACATCACCACCGTTCACCGCAGCGACGGCAGCGGGACGACGTTCGTTTTCACCAGCTATCTCTGCACGCAAAGCGATGATTTCCAGACGCAGGTGAATTTCGGCAAAACCGTGCGCTGGCCCGCCGGACAGGGCGGCTCGGGCAACCAGGGCGTCACCCAGGCCGTGCAGATGACCAGCGGCGCGATCGGATATATCGAGCTGAATTTCGCGGCGGACAATCATATTCCGTTTGCGGTGATGCAGAACGACGCCGGCAAGCTGGTGAAGGCGTCGCCGCAAAGCGTTTCCGCCGCCGGGCAGGGAGCCGTGCAGGACATGGACGACCAGAAAACCCTCGCCGTGCGCCTGTGGAGCCGCGACGGCGATGATGTCTATCCCATCTCGTCGTTCACGTACCTGATGTGCTACAAGGACCTCAGCTATCTGAAAGATCCCGCCAAGGCGAAAGCAATCGTGGACTTTTTCGGGTATGCGCTGCACGATGGTCAATCCATGGCAGCGGAGAAAACGTACGCTCCGCTGAGTCCCGGCGTGGTGCAGCGAGCGGAGGCGGTGATCGGTACAATCATGTTTGACGGCAAACCGATTCATCCGTCCATCCCATGACCTCCGTTTCGGACATCGACTCAAATCTCATCGTCAGGCGGCGACGATTCAGCGCCGAGCCGGCGCTCTATCTGGCTGCGCTGGCAAGCGCGGTGATGATCCTGCTGATGCTGGCGGCGCTGTTGGTGGTGCTGTTTGCCGCGGCAGCGCCGAGCATCCATCGCTTCGGCGCGGATTTTCTGGTCAGCACCGACTGGCGCCCCAATCCGCTTCCGGTGCTGAAGCTGAATTCGCACGGCCGGCCGATTCGCGATCCGCGCACCTGGATGAAAGTGGTGGATCACAACGAACCCCCCAGGTTCGGCGCGGTCGCATCCATTTCCGGGACGGCGCAGACCTCGGGGATCGCCCTGCTGCTGGCGGTTCCGCTGAGCCTGGGGGCGGCGCTCTGCCTGGTGCGCATCGTGCCCGTGTGGCTCGTGCCGCCGATTTCCTTTCTCATCGAATTTCTCGCGGCGATTCCCAGCATCGCCTATGGTCTGTGGGGGATGTTCGTGCTCGGGCCGTGGATGGGCGGGCCGGCGCGATGGGAACGCATCGGCGGAGTCATCCCGTTTCCCGCGGGAATCGAAAGCCGCGTCGCCGCTGCGCTCGTTCATCTGCCGGGATTCGGCTGGCTGGTCGAGCGGCAAGTCGGCGGCAAGACGGTCCCGATTCCCACCACCGGCCGCGATGTACTGGTGGCGGGGATCATCCTCGGCATCATGGTCATCCCGATCATCACCGCCATCAGCCGCGATATTCTGCGGAATATTCCCCGCGCGCAAATCGAGGGAACGATCGCGCTCGGAGCGACGTGGTGGCAAAGCTGCACGGAAATGCTCAAGTTCAGCCGAAGCGGATTGTTCGGGGCGATCATCCTCGGCTTAGCGCGGGCGGCGGGGGAAACAATGGCCGTGCTGATGGTGATGGGCAGCACACCGAATGTTTCCGCCTCGCCGCTTTCCGCGGGAGCGACGATGGCATCCACGCTGGCCGGTGAATTTCCCGAGGCCGCCACCAACGATCTTCATCGCGGGGCACTGATGGAATTGGCGCTGATCCTGCTGGTCATGTCGCTGGTGTTCAACATCGTGGCGCGATACCTGGTGGTCGGCAAAACGATTCGGGCGTCGGCGGTCGCATGAAGGAACGATCCGTATGACATCGATGCAGATCACCCGATCCAAAATCGCCAGCCGGATCATGTACGGCGTGTGCATCGCATGCGCGGCGATCATCATCCTGACGCTGCTGCTCATCACCGGATATCTGCTGGTGATCGGCCTTCATTCGCTGAACTGGCGGTTCTTCGTCAACCTTCCGCAGGACAACCCGCCGGGCATGCGCAACAGCATCGAAGGGACGATTATTCTGGTGGCGCTAGCGGCGGCGGCGGGGATACCGATCGGCATGCTGGCGGGAATTTACCTGTCGGAATATGACGCCAATTCCATGCTGGCGGCGCCGGTGCGGTTCGTGGCGGATGTTCTGGCGGGGGTGCCGAGCATCGTCGTGGGAATTCTGGGATACGAACTGCTCGTGGTGCCGATGGGCACGTACAGCGGCTGGGCGGGAGCGGCAGCGCTGGCGTTTATCATGATCCCAATCGTCGCGCGCACGACCGAGGAAATGCTGCGTCTGGTGCCGGGAAGTTATCGCGAAGCATCGATTGCCCTGGGCGCGACCAAGGCGGGGACTATTCTGCGCGTCGTGGTTCCGACGGCCACGGGCAGCGTGGTGACGGGAGCCATGCTGGCGATCGCCCGCGTCGCCGGCGAGACGGCGCCGCTGCTGTTCACCGCGGTGGGAAGCTCGCGTCTGGTGCACAATCCATCAGAGCCGTTTCCGTCGCTGACGCTCAGGATCTACGAGCTGTCCAACGAGCCTTCGCCCGAAACGCGCATGCAGGCGTGGTCGGGGATTCTGGTTCTGATCGCGCTGATATTTTTGGTTAACCTCAGCGTGCGATATTTCACCCGACAGCGCAGGTAGATTCATTGCCCGCCCCGCGTATACTTCCAACTGACAAACCAGAGAAGGTAAGGCGGTATGGCTTCGGTCTGTTTTTATTTTCAGGTGCATCAACCGTTTCGGCTGCGGCGCTACAGCGTTTTCGACACCGACCGGCATTATTTCGACGATTACAAAAATGCGGAAATTTGCCGGAAAGTGGCGCACAAATGCTACATCCCGGCCAACCGCACGCTGCTGGAAGCGATCCGCATGCACGAGGGGCGGTTTCGCATCGCGTATTCGATCACCGGCGTGGCGCTGGAGCAGATCCAGCAGTACGTGCCGGAGGCGATGGATACGTTTCACGAACTGAACAAAACCGGGTGCGTGGAGTTTCTCAACGAGACGTATTACCACTCGCTGTCGTTCCTCTATTCGCGCGAGGAATTTCGCGCGCAGGTGGAACTGCACCGGCACTACATCAAGCACCTGTTCGGGCAGGAGCCGCGCGTTTTCCGTAACACCGAGCTGATTTACAACAATGATCTGGCCCATTTCGTGAGCCACATGGGATACGACGCCGTGCTGGCCGAGGGCGTCGATCATATCCTGGGATATCGCAGCCCCAACTTCGTCTATCGCCCGCCGCACGCGCCGAAGCTGAAACTGCTGCTGAAGAATTATCGTTTGAGCGACGACATCGCGTTTCGGTTTTCCAACCGGTCGTGGGAGCAGTGGCCGCTCACGGCCGAGAAATTCGCCGGCTGGGTCAGCCAGATCAACGGCAACGGCTTCATCTGTAATCTGTTCATGGATTACGAAACCTTCGGCGAGCACCAGTGGGCGGACACCGGCATCTTCGATTTCATCAAGCACGTGCCGGGAAAAGTGATGGAAAACACCGACAATTCATTCCTCACGCCCAGCCAGGTGGTGGACAAATACGAATCGGTCGGCGAGGTCGATGTTCCGCACATGATCTCCTGGGCGGACATGGAGCGCGACCTGTCAGCGTGGCTCGGCAATGCGATGCAGTCCAACGCGCTGCACGAACTGTACAAACTCGAAGGCCCGCTGAAGGAAAAAGGGGACGAACAACTCCTGACCGATTGGCGCCGGCTGACGACGAGCGACCATTTCTACTACATGTGCACGAAATACTGGTCCGATGGCGACGTGCATAAATATTTCAGCCCGTATGAAAGTCCGTATGACAGCTACATCAACTTCATGAACGTGCTGGACAACATCCAGACGCGGTTGCGGGCGTGAATTGACGGCCGGAAAAAATTCTGGCCCGCCCCACATACGGCGGATATAATTGCTTTTATGACTGCTGATGCCGTATTCGCCCGCCTCCGGCGTCGCCCCTTCGTGCCGTTTCGGCTCATCTTGAGCAGCGGTACGACCTATGACATTCTGCATCCGGAAATGTTGTTTGTCTCCAAATCAGGTCTCACGATCGCGATCTATGATCGCGATCAGCCACCCTCTCCGGAAGAAATTCCAGTACGAGAGACATTGGTTTCTTTTCTACATGTGGCAGCCATTGAGGACCTTCCGCAACCCACAGCAAGGGCAGGTTAGTCAAGATTGGCTTCAAGAGGCTGGTTGCCTGCGTGGCAAAAAATGAATTTTATTCATATCTAGATTGGTAAATCTAGGCCCATTTGTGGCTTCCATCGATTTTTTTGTTGCTTTACAGGCAACAAGCCGGGTAGATTTCCACCCCTATGGACACCCATGGCGAACCGATGCCCGCGCCGGAGCTTGAAAGGCTTGGGACGCGGCTTCGATCGCTTCGGTCGGGAAAGGGTTGGACCCTCGAGGAATTGGCCGAGCGCAGCGGGCTTTCCAAGCCGTTTTTGTCAAGGCTGGAAAGTGCCGAGCGGCAGCCGTCCATCGCCGCCGTCCTCACGCTCGCGCGAGTGTTCGGCGTGCCGATGGGAAGCCTGTTTGAAGTCACGCAGGAGGATGATTCCTGCCTCGTGGTTCGGATGGGCGAGGTGGCCGTGCACGAAGGAAATGGAATTTCCTATTTGCCGCTTTCAAGCGCTTCGAGGTTCAACCTCCAGCCGATGCGGGCGACGATTTCACCGCAGCGGCAGGGTTCGGAACGATATCAGCACGATGGGGAAGAATGGCTTTATGTTCTGTCAGGGCGGCTGGCGCTGCATGTCGGTGACCGCGAATATCAGCTCCAGCCCGGTGATGCCGCGCATTTTGATTCACGCCAACCGCACCGTCTCGACGCCATGGATGGGCGCGAGGCCGAAGTGATATTGGTTGCCAGTCCAATACCAACCACGCTCATATCCCGCCGGGAAGCGGGTCAGCGAATGACCGCCGGGCTTTTGGGTTAATCCGGAAAATTTCGCTGGAGAAACTTCCCTGGGCGGCGGAAGTCGGAAACGAACGAGAAACAACCAGCGGAGAGAGGAAAGCTCGCGTCACGGCGTCGAGTGGCTATCTGCCACTGCGCTCGTTCGCTTCCGCGGGCAGTTGAGGTTTTTTGCAGGAGTCCGCCATGAGCGATACGACACTCGGTCCCAAAGCCGGCAATTACGCCGACACGGTGAAGAACACCCATACGAAACTCAAGCACAACGCGCTGAACTTCTGGGAGGTCTCCGCGCAGGCTGTCGCGCTGATTTCACCCAGCATGACTGCCGCACTGATCGTGCCCCTGATGTTTGGAACCGCCGGCACCGCCGGATGGCTCTGCTATCTCTTCGGCACGATCATGCTGCTCTTCGTGGCGATCAGCCTTAACCAGTTCGCCAAGAGATACACCTCCGCGGGCAGCATGTACGAATACACCGTCAAGGGACTCGGTCCCAAGGTCGGTGGCGTTTCAGGCTGGTGCCTGATCTTCGCGTACATGTTCATCGGCATCGCCGGCGTCACGGGCTTCACCCACTTCGCTGCGATGCTGCTCACACAGGCTGGAGCAACCGGTTATCTCTCGCATCCCTATATCACGCTTTTTGCAATCTGCGTGGCGGTCTCATGGTTCCTCTCTTACAAGGACATCACATTTTCAACGCTTCTCATGCTGATCCTTGAAGGGGTCTCCGTCACGGTCATCATGATCCTGGCCATCGTTGCCATCTTAAAAACGGGCGCGGTCGACACCGCGCAGCTTCATCCCACCCAGGGACATGGCCTGAAAGATATCGGGCTGGGCGTCGTCGTGGCGATCTTCAGTCTCGTCGGCTTTGAATGCGCCACCGCCTTCGGCGAAGAGGCCAAGAAGCCTCTTATCACGATTCCCCGCGCGGTCATCGCCAGCCTCCTCGTCACCGGCGCGTTCTTCATCTTCATCACTTATGTTGAAACCCACGCGCTGGCCAACAACAATCCGACCCTCGACCAGCTCACCGCTCCGCTGACCACCCTCAGCCAGAACCTTGGGATGGGCTGGATGG
>Ga0302326_10001044_pt1 | contig 72666 bp, 65 predicted proteins | sample Palsa_T0_3_FD_202264 | JGI IMG/M metagenome (GOLD analysis project Ga0302326, IMG submission 202264) | Peat permafrost microbial communities from Stordalen Mire near Abisko, Sweden - Palsa_T0_3 | ecosystem: Environmental > Terrestrial > Soil > Palsa > Peat permafrost | place: Sweden: Abisko... | reverse complement strand
GGGCGATTTCCTTTTCCAGCTCCTGCAGGATCGGCGCCGACGATTCTCCCTTGGCGGGCGGGAACGCCTGCAGGGCTGTAAGCTGCTGCGCCGCGCGGACGGCGCCCAGGCTCAGGCACGCTCCCTTGAACCCGGCCGCCCGCAGGAGCAGGGGTTCGAGCTCCGCGGTGTTGGTCTGGGCCCGCATCTGTCCCAGCCACTCCCGCATGTCGCCCAGCATGGCCTGCAGAAGGGTGCGGCGGGTCTCCGCGTCGATCCCCAGGCGGTCGCAGACCACGGCCTCATCCTCGAGCTTGCCGGGCACGGTGGTCTCACGGGCCGATTGCGCGGCCTCGATCCGGTGCAGCTGGTCCAGTACCCGGTGGCGGGTGTAAGGCTTTACGATGTAGCCGCTGACGGCGAGGCCCGCGGCTCGCTCGACACTGGCCCGGTCATTGGCGGCGGTGCACAGCACGATGGGCGTGCGGGCCAGCCGCCCGTCCGCCCGGATGCGGGCCGCCAGTTCCAGGCCGTCGAGACCCGGCATCTGGATGTCCGTGATGCAGACATCGATCTTTTGGGCCGGGTCGCCCAGGAGCTTCCACGCCTCCTCGCCATTGCTCGCAAGCGTAAGCGTGTGCTTCCGCTCGGATTCGAGCATCCGGCGGAGGAGTTCCCGCGAGACCTTGTCATCTTCGGCTACGAGTATGTGCATGCAAGCGGCGAGGCCCCAGGAGAGGGTGCGCTAGACGATTATCGGCACACCCGGGCGAAAGATTAGGGTGGATTAAAGGTTCCAAGTCATGCGATTCTGCACGCCCTCATGAACCCGGTGCTCAAGCTATTGGTGGAAGGCGGCAACCTCACGACGGCGCAGATGGCGCAGGTCGCCGGGCTGCCCGAGGCCGAGATCAACCGGCACCTGGAGCAGCTGAAAAAGGACCGGATCTTTCTCGGCTGGCGGCCGGTCCTCGATCTCTCGCGGGAAGCCGCCGCCGCCGTGCGCGCCGTCATCGAGGTCAAGATCACGCCCGAGCGCGGCGGCGGCTTCAACCGCCTCGCCGACCGGATCAGCCGCTTTGACGAGGTTGAATCCTGCTATCTCATGTCCGGCGCCTACGACCTGCTGATCTTCGTGCAGGGCCCCAGCCTGCAGCGGGTGGCGAGCTTCGTCTCCGAGCGCCTCTCGACCCTGGAGGGCGTGCTCTCCACCAGCACCCACTTCATGCTGCGCTCCTACAAGGAGGGCGGCTACCTCATCGAATCCGCCGCCGAGCCGGCCGACCGGCTGAAGGTTTCTCCGTAACGGGGTCAGGCTGCGAATTTTGACCTTCAGGTCAAAATTTGCAGCCTGACCCCTTCGCCTTGACCATGGACACCCACCGCTTCATCGCCCGCCACGTGGTCGACCTGCCGAAGTCCGGCATCCGCGATTTCTTTGAGATCGTGGCCAAGATGAAGGATGTGATCTCGCTCGGCATCGGGGAGCCCGACTTCGACACGCCCTGGCACATCCGCGAGGCCGCGATCTACGCCCTCGAGCGGGGCAAGACCCATTATACCTCGAACCTGGGGCTCCTCGAGCTGCGCAAGGCCATCGGCCGCTACGTGGAGAAGCACTACGCGGTCGCCTACCGCCCCGAGGACGAGGTGATCGTCACGGTCGGTGTGTCGGAGGCCATCGACCTGGCGCTGCGGGCGCTGCTCAATCCCGGCGACAAGGTGCTCTACCACCAGCCCTGCTATGTCTCTTATCATCCCGGAGTGACGCTGGCCCACGGCGTTGCGGTGCCGGTGCCCACCCGCGCGGACGACGGCTTCGCCCTGAACGTCGAGGATATCGCGAAGGCCTGGCAGCCCGGCTGCAAGCTGCTGCTGATGAATCTGCCCTGCAATCCGACCGGGGGGACCTGCGATCCCGAGCGCCTGGGAAAGATCGCCCGGTTTACGGTGGAGAAGGACCTGATCGTCCTGAGCGACGAGATCTACTCGGAGCTGGTTTACGAGGGTGGCCACGTGAGCATCGCGACCTTCCCGGGGATGCGGGAGCGGACGATCTTCCTGCACGGCTTTTCCAAGGCTTTCGCCATGACCGGATTTCGCATCGGCTACGCCTGCGGTCCGGCGGAACTCGTCGAGGCCATGATGAAGGTGCACCAGTACTCGATGCTCTGCGCGCCGATCCTCGCCCAGGAGGCGGCGATCGAGGCGCTCACGCGGGGGGAGGACTCGGTCGCGGCCATGCGCGAGCAATACCATCGGCGGCGCGACCTCGTGGTGCGCCGCCTGAACGAGGCCGGCCTGAAGTGCAACGTGCCGGGCGGCGCCTTCTATGCCTTCCCCAGCATCGCCGCCACCGGTCTGGGTGAGCGCGACTTTGCCTACGGCCTGCTCGAGGCCGAACGCGTGGCGGTCGTCCCCGGCAGCGCCTTCGGCGAAAACGGGCGGGGCTTCGTCCGCGCCAGCTTCGCCACCGGCTACCCGCAGCTCATCGAGGCCTGCGACCGGATCGAACGGTACGTGCAAAAACTGGCCGCCGCGCCCAGGGTGAAAGGGTAGGCGGAAACGCCCGCGCCACCATGCCCGCCTCCGTCGCCATCGTCGGCCGACCCAATGTCGGCAAAAGCCGCCTGTTCAACCGGCTGACCCGCAAGCGCATTGCCATCGTGCACGACCAGCCGGGGATCACGCGCGATGTGCTTTCCGCCTACGTCGAGGACGGCGACTACACCCTGCATGACACCGGCGGCCTCGGGCTCAAGGGCGGCGACACGCCGGCCCAGATCACCGCGGCCTCGGAGGCGCAGGTCGGATTCGCCATCGACGTGGCCACCCTCATCCTCTTCGTCGTCGACGGCTTTGAGCCCATCACCGCGCTGGATCAGCGCATCGCCGACCGCCTGCGCCGCGGCCGGAAGAATGTGCTGCTGGTGGTGAACAAGGCGGATCGCGGGGAGCACAAGGTCGATTTCGCCGAGGCGCAGCGCCTGGGCTTCGGCGAGCCCCTCCTCGTGTCGGCGGAGCACGGCGGCGGCGAGGACGACCTGCGGGCCGCGATCGCGGCCCGCCTGGCCCTGGTCGCCGCCGCCCGGCCCGCGCCGCCCGCGCCGGCGGGGGAGGGCGCCGAGCGGCCCCTTTGCATCTGTTTCATCGGGCGCCCCAACGTGGGCAAGTCGTCGCTCGGCAACCGCCTGCTGAAAAGCGACCGGTTGATCGTCAGCGAGGTGCCCGGCACCACGCGCGACGCCGTGGAGCTTCCCTTTGGCTTTCGCGACCGGCGCGGGGGCAAGATCCATCCGTTTCTCCTGATCGACACCGCGGGCATCAAGGCGGCTTCGAAACTGATCTCGCCGGTGGAGTATTTTGCGCGGCTGCGCGCCCTCGACGCCATCCAGCGGGCCGACGTCATCTTCCTCGTGCTCGACGCCCTGGACGGCGTCACGCAGCAGGACAAGGCGGTGGCCGGTGAGGCGGTCAAGGAACGCAAGCCCATCGTCGTCGTGGTCAACAAATGGGATCTCGTCCTCGACGCGTTCAAGCGGGGCGAGGGGCTCTCCAGCTACAAGAGCGAGCGCGACTACCGCGCCAAGTACGAGAAGGCGGTCTTCAACCAGCTCTTCTTCACCCCCGGAGCCCCGCTGATCTACGTTTCGGCCCTGAACGGCACGGAGATCGACCGGATGCTCAACGCGGCCGTGCAGCTCTCCCGCGTCCTCGACAAGAAGCTGGCGACCGGAAAGCTCAATCAGACGCTGCTGCACCTCACCGAGCGCACCCCGCCGCCCGCCATCGCCGGCCGGCGCTTTCGCATCTATTACGCCACGCAGACCGGCAACCGGCCCTTTCGCATCAAGCTTTTTTGCAACCGCGAGGAGAAGCTCACCGAGCAGTATCGGCGCTATCTCGAGGCCGGGCTGGTCGAGGCTTTCGGGCTCGCCGGCTGCCCCTTCATCTTTGAACTCGTGGGCAAGCCGCGGGAGGAAAGGCGCCGGCGCGGCTACCAGGAGGAGGAGAGCCACAAGCCTTACCGTGATGCGAATCCGTCCGACTGAATTCCGCGGCGGGTCTGCGCTCACCCTGGCCACGCGCGCCCTCGAGCTCACCGTCACGACGGCGGTGGGTCCCCGCGTCGTCTCCTTCCGCCCGGCCCATGGCCGCCGGCGCAACGTGTTCCTGGAATTGCCGGCCGACGAGCGGCGCTACCACGGCCTCTACCTGCGCGGCGGCCACCGGCTCTGGCACGCGCCCGAGGACATCGTGCGCACCTACCAGCCCGACGACGATCCGCTCGAGGTCAGGCCGCTCGCGCGCGGCGTCGCGCTGACCGCCCCGCCCGAGGCCCTGACCGGCCTGCAGAAGGCGATCGCGATCGAGCTCGCCGGCGAGCGCACCGTCGTGGTCACGCACACGCTCGCCAACCGGGGACGCTCGGCCGCCACCTGCGCCCCCTGGGCGGTCACGATGCTGCGCGGCGGCGGTTACGGGGTGCTGCCCCTGCCGCCGAAGGGCAGCCATGAAGGCGGGGACCTGGTGCCGGATTATGCGCTCGTACCCTGGACCTACACCGACCTGTCGCTGCCGCTCTGGGACCTGCATCGCGATTTCATCGGGATCGATGTCCGGAAGGCGAAGGCGCCGCAAAAGCTGGGGCTCACGCATTATCCCGGCTGGTCCGCCTGCTGGCTCGACGGCGTGACCTTCGTGAAATTCGCCCGCGTGGCGGCCGGCGCGGCCTATCCCGACCTCGGCTCCGCCTTCGAGACGTTCACCAACGGCTCCATGCTCGAGTTCGAGACCCTCGGCCCGCTGGTCAAGCTGGCGCCGGGCCGGAGGGTAACCCACGTCGAATACTGGACCCTCCTCACCGGACTGCCGAGACCCGACAGCGACCGCTCCTACCTCCGATCGCTCGCGCCCGCCGTCCGGGCGTGGCTGGCCGGCCTGAAATGATGAGGATCGCCTTCCTCGGGTCCGATGCGATCGCGCTGCCCCTGCTCGACTGGCTGGGCGGCGGCGGCGGACCAGGCGAGGTGGCGGCCGTCTTCACCCAGCCGGATCGGCCCGCCGGCCGGGGCCAAAAGATCGCGCCCAACGCGGTGAAGGCCTGGGCGCTGGACCGGGGAGTGCCGGTCTTCCAGCCGGAAAGACTGGGGGAGGCGGAGCAGCGGCAACTGGCCGGCCTCGGCGCCGATCTATCCCTGGTCCTGGCCTATGGGCACATCCTCCGGGAGGATTTCATCGCGACGCCCCGGCTGGGCACACTCAACCTGCACGCCTCGCTCCTGCCCCAATACCGGGGAGCCTCGCCGATCCAGGCCGCGATCGCCTCGGGGGAGCCGTGGACGGGCGTCACCCTCATGCGGATCGTGCGGCGCCTCGATGCCGGACCCCTGGGCGGCTCCGAGACGGTGCCGATCGCGCCGCTCGACACGGCGCGCGAGATCGAGGGCAGGCTCGCGGCCGCCTGCGTGCCGCTGCTCGCGCGGACGCTGCCGCTGCTCGGCCGCGGCGCCCTGGCCTTCGTCGACCAGGACGAGGCGCGGGCCACGTATTGCCGGAAGCTGGACAAGGCGGACGGCGCACTCGATTTTGCCGCGCCCGCGGCCGCGCTGGCCGCGCGCATCAACGGGCTCTTTCCGTGGCCGGGCTGCGTGATCGAGCTCGACGGCCAGCCGATCCGCCTCGGGCTGGCCGACGTCGCCGCCGAGGTAAGCTCCGCTGCTCCCGGGCTGGTCCTGGGAGCGGATGCGCTCGGGCTCCTGGTGGCGAGCGGAGAGGGAACGCTGCGGCTGCGGCGCCTCCAGCGTCCCGGCGGGCGCCTCCTGGAGGCCGGCGAGTTCCTGCGGGGCCGGCCGATTCCCGCCGGCACGCGTCTGCCCTCGCAGCCGATGCCTCCACTCGTCGAAAAGCGCTAGAAGGTTCAATCCCGCTTGTTTTCGACGACCCCTTGCGCAAGAGTGCCGTCATGTTCAGACGGTGCCGAGCTCTCCCAGGCCTGCTGATCGCCGCGGTGGCCTGTGCGCAGCCCCCTCCGACGACGGTCGATTTCGCCAACTTGCAGGAGGACGTCCGCGGCCTCTCGCAGAAGGTGAACGAACTCACGCTCCAAGTGGAGCAGCTCCAGCCCCGCGCCGGGGCGGCCAGCGCGTCGCCCGATGCGGCTTCCTACGCCACCCAGATCCAGCTCAATGCCGCCGTGGCCGAGCTCAATCGCGCGATTCAGGCGGCGGCGGCCGCCGCCGAGGCCGACACCCTCACCCAAGTCGGCGCGCAGATCCAGGAGTTGACCAAGCAGGTCAACGCCGCCCTGGCGGCGGCCGGAAGAAAGACCGTCCCCCCGGCCTCCGAGCCCGCTTTCAGCACCGACTATCCGAAGACCGGCGAGAGCTATACCGTGCAGAAGGGCGACACCATCGCCGTCATCGCCAAAAAGACCGGGGCCAAGCGGCAGGATATCATCAACGCCAACAAGATCGCCGATCCCAGCCGCATCCAGGCGGGCCAGATTCTCTTCATTCCCGAGAGCAAATGACCGCATGAGCAGCGCGCCGCAGAAGTCGAGGCTCGGCCGCGGGCTCGGCGGGCTCATCGCCGCCGCCAAGGCGGCGGCCCCGGCGCCCCCGCCCCCCGCCCCGGCCCCGGCCCCCGGCTATAGGGAAATCGCCGTCGAGCTGATCGAGCCCAGCCCGTATCAGGCGCGCCGTGACATCCCGGCGGAGCAGCTGAACGAGCTGGCCGAGAGCATCCGCAGCGAGGGCCTGCTCCAGCCCGTGGTCGTGCGGCAAACCGGCGACAGGTTTCAGCTGATCGCGGGCGAGCGCCGGTGGCGCGCCTTTCAGCAGCTGAAGATCCGGGCGATTCCCGCCCGGGTGGTGGAGGCCAGCAATGCCTCCGCCGCCGCGCTCGGCCTGATCGAGAACCTGCAGCGCGAAGACCTGGGGCCGATCGAGGAGGCCCAGGGCTACGCCAGCCTGATCCGCGATTTCGACCTGACCCAGGAGACGGCGGCCGAGCGGGTGGGGAAGGGGCGGGCCACCGTGGCCAACGCGCTCCGACTCCTGTCGCTCGACGAGGAGATCCAGGGCTATGTCGGGAAGAGCCTGCTCAGCCCGGGCCATGCCAAGGCCCTCCTTGGCCTGGAGGACGCCTCGCAGCGCCTGCTGCTCGGCCGCCGGATCATCGCCGAGGGTCTCAGCGTCCGCGCGGCGGAAAAACTCGCCCAAAACGGCAAGCTGGCGGGTGGGGGCAAATCCCGCGGATCCCGCCGCCGGCCGATGCCGGCGACGGATGCCACCGTCGTCGCCGGCATCGAGCGGAAGCTCACCTCGCACCTCGGAGCGCGCGTCACCCTCTTCCATTCGCCCAAGAAGGGCCGGATCGTCATCCAGTACAGCGGCAACGAGGACCTGCAGAGGGTGCTGGAGCTGTTGGGGGTCAAGGAGTAGGGCGCCCGCGCGCTCCGTCTTGACACGGGGTCCGGATTTCGGTGCCTTCAACCCTCCCATGAGCGTTCTCCTCGCGATTTTCACCTTCGTCCTCATCCTCGTTTCGCTCTTCCTGATCCTGGTCGTGCTGATGCAAAAGGCCAAGTCGGACGGCGGCATGGGCGCGGCGATGGGCGGAGGCATGGCCGAGGCGACCTTCGGCGCGGACACGGGCAACGTGCTCAGCAAGGCCACGATCAACGCCTCCATCATTTTCTTCGTCCTGAGCTTCTCCCTCTACCTGGGCTCTATCTACCACTACAAGCATGGCTCGAGGAGCGGAGGCGCGCTGCCGACGATCGCAGCTCCTCTCCCGTCGGTCCCGCTGCCCGCCGGTTCGATGCCGAAGGTCGCGCTGCCGCCCGTCGCAGCACCAGTCGCGGCGCCAGCCGCGGCGCCCGCCCCTGCGACCACCGGCGCCAAGCCGTGAGGTCGACGGCCGGTCCTTGCCTCGTCTTTCTCGCGGCGGCCTTGTCCGGCGTGGCGGCCGGTCCGCCGATGCCACCGCCGGATTTTGCGCCGATCAGCGCGGCGGACGAGGCCGCAGGCCGGACGGCGATCGCGCAGTTCCGCCAGATCGTGCCGGACACAGCCTATTACGAAATTGAGCTGCAGATCCGCCCGAGACGCGGCGATCTCCGTTCCATCCCCGGGCGCCTCTGGGTCGGCCACAATGACCGCGGGCAGGTAACCCGCCTCGTGGTCGATCCCGGCGCGCCCGACGAACGCCGTTGGCTGATCCAGGGCGGCCCGCAGCCGGCCGCCTGGCGGTCCGACGGCTCGGGTGCCGCGGCGGCGGCCGGCTCCCTCGAGCCGCTTTTCCCCGGCGTGGGGATCACCGCCTTCGACCTGCAGCTGCCGTACCTTTTCTGGCCCGATGCGACGGTGCTCCGGCTTAGCCGGGTGTTCGGCAGCCGTCCGGCCTACGTCTATCTTTTTCGGCCGCCGGCCGCCTTCGCCGCGCAGCATCCCGAGGTGGCCGGCGTGCGCGTTTCTTTCGACACCCAATACAAGGCTCCGCTGCAGAGCGAAATTCTCGGGGCCGCCGGTGCCCCGTTGAAGACCATGACGGTGAATGAGGTCAAGCCGATGGGCGAAGGCCACCCCGCGATCCTGGAGGAAGTGGACTTCCGCAACGACACGACGCGCGACACCGCGCGCATCGAGGTGCGGGCGGTCGCAGCTGGACTCGACCTGCTCCCATCGCTTTTTACGGCGGCGGCGCTCAGCACCGACGTGGCTCCGCCCGACCCGCATCTTCTCGAGCGGCTCTGAGCCGCCCCGGCCGGTTTTCGCGTCCCGGCCGTCGTTATTTTTTTTCGTTGCTGCCATCGGCCCTCCGGCCATTTGATCGGGCGTCGGCTCCACTTCCTCCTCTTCATGGCCACGAGATCCCGTTCTGCTTCCGCCCCACTCACGTTTGATCTGCCCCTTTCATTGATCGCGCGGATAGAGGCCTGCCGGCGCGGGCACGCCTTCAAGACCGCGAGCGAGGTCATCCGACACGCGCTGGTCCAGTTCGATTTCGAGAGTTATCGCCCCGCCCACGATCCCCATCGCCAAATTTCGGTGCGCATCGGCAGCAAGCAGCGGGCGCTCCTGAAGCGCCACTCGCGCAAGAAAGGCGCCAGCGTCGGCGAACTCCTCCGCCTCGCCCTGGAGAGCCTGCCCGCCCGCCCGGGAAAAAAGAGCCAGCGCTGAGGTAGGTCGGGTTGTCCCAACCCGACTTTCGCTCCGTCCGTATCGGACTTCCGCTCGGCGGGTTGGGGACAACCCGCGCTACCCCCAGACCAACCCACCAACCGGCTGAGCGGCGCCTTGACCTCAAGGCGCTAATTTTTTTTATCTATCCTTCTGCCATGTCTATTCCCCTCCCGCCGCTCTCGACCTGGGCCCGCAATGTCGCCCCTTCGCCCACTCTGGCGGTCGATGCCAAGGCGAAGGCGCTGCAGGCGGCCGGCGAGGACGTCTGCAGTTTTGCCGCCGGCGAGCCGGACTTCGACACGCCGGACCACATCAAGGAGGCGGCCATCGCCGCGCTCCGGGCCGGCAAGACCAAGTACGTGGCTACCGCCGGAATCGAGCCGCTGCGGCAGGCCATCGCGGACAGCTACGCCGCCTCCGGCCTCGCGATGGTTCCCGCCCAGGTGGTCGTCAGCCCCGGGGGAAAATTTTCCTGCTATCTCGCCATCATGGCCGTGTGCTCGCCAGGCGACGAGGTCGTGATTCCCGCCCCCTATTGGGTCAGCTACCCGGAGATGGCCAAGCTCGCCGGCGCCGTCCCCAAGTTCGTCCTGGCGGACGACACCACGGGCTTCCGGCTCACGCCGGCGCAACTCGAGTCCGCCATCACCCCGAGGACGAGGCTGCTCATCCTCAATTCGCCTTCCAATCCGACCGGGGCCGTCTATGCCCGGGCGGAGCTCGAGGCCCTCGTGGCGGTCGCGCTGAAGCACAATCTCTACATCCTCTCGGACGAGATCTACCAGCATCTCATCTACGACGGGGCCGCGCACGTCAGTCCGGCCTCCTTCGGGCCCGAGGCCGTGGCGCGGACGATCATCGTCGCCGGATTTTCCAAGACCTATTCGATGACGGGCTGGCGCCTGGGCACGGCCGTGGCGCCGGCGCCGATCGCCAAGGCGATCGCCGAGCTGCAGAGCCAGATGAGTTCGAACGCCACCACCTTCGCCCAGTTCGGGGCCCTCGCGGCGCTGCAGGACAAGGAAAAGACCCGCGCCGCGCTGCACACGATGCTCACGGCCTTCGATCGCCGCCGCCGGCTTCTCCATGCCGGCCTGGTGAAGATCCCCGGCATCACCTGCGTGCTGGCCCAGGGCGCCTTCTACCTCTTTCCCAACATCTCCAGCTTCGGGTTGTCTTCGCTGGACTTTTGCGCGCGGCTGCTGGACGAGGCCAAGGTCGCCGCGGTTCCCGGCAGCGCCTTTGGCGCCGAGGGCTATCTGCGCTTGAGTTATGCCACCAGCGACGCAACCATAGTCCAGGGCCTCGAGCGGCTGGCGGCCTTCTGCCGCGGCTTGAAGAAATAAGCTTTCATGTCCAATCCCCCCACCTCTACCGCCGGCGGCAAGATCTCCATCGCCAACGGCAAACTCAGCGTCCCGGATAATCCGGTCATTCCCTTCATCCGCGGCGACGGCACGGGGCCCGACATCTGGGCCGCCTCGGTGCGCGTCCTCGATGCAGCCGTGGCCAAGGCCTATGGCGGCAAGCGGCGCCTGGCCTGGCTGGAGGTCTTCGCCGGCGAGGAGAGCTTCAAGCGGTTCAACAACTGGCTCCCGGATGAGACCGTCGCGGCCTTTCGCGAATACCTCGTCGGCATCAAGGGCCCCCTGACCACGCCGGTCGGCGGCGGCATCCGCTCGCTGAACGTGGCGCTGCGGCAGATGCTCGACCTCTACGTCTGCCTGCGGCCGGTGATGTGGTTCAAGGGGGTGCCCAGCCCCGTCAAGCACCCCGAAAAGGTGGACATGGTCATCTTCCGGGAGAACACGGAGGATATCTACGCCGGGATCGAGTACGCCGCCGGCACGCCCGAGGCGCAAAAACTCCTCGATTTTCTGGCGAAGGAGTTCCCCAAGGGCTTCGACAAGATCCGCTTTGGCACCGCCGCGAAGGCCGAGCAGTTCTGGAAGGAAGTCGGAGCCCAGGGAGTCCCCAGCGAGGTCCAGGTCGGCATCGGCATCAAGCCGGTGAGCTACTCCGGCAGCGTCCGGCTGATCCACAGCGCGATCAGCTACGCGATCAAGTTCAAGCGGAAGAGCGTCACCCTGGTCCACAAGGGCAACATCATGAAGTTCACCGAGGGCGCGTTCCGCGACTGGGGCTATCAGGTGGCGAAGCAGCACTTCGGCGCCGTGGAAATCGACGGCGGCCCGTGGTGCAGGATCCCTGAAGGCAAGCCGGGCGCGGGGCTGGTCATCAAGGACAGCATCGCCGACATCACCCTGCAGCAGGTGCTGACCCGCCCGGGCGACTTCGACGTCATCGCCACGCTCAACCTGAACGGCGACTACCTCTCCGATGCCCTTGCCGCGCAGGTCGGCGGCATCGGCATCGCGCCGGGCGGCAACATCAACTACATCTCCGGCCACGCCATCTTCGAGGCCACGCACGGCACGGCCCCGAAATACGCCAACAAGGATGTGGTCAATCCGGGCTCGGTGGTGCTCTCCGGCGAGATGATGCTGCGCTATCTCGGGTGGATCGAGGCGGCGGACCTGATCCTCAAGGGCCTCAACGGCGCCATCGCCTCCCGGCACGTCACCTATGACTTCGCGCGCCAGATGGAGGGCGCGACCGAGGTCAAGTGCAGCGCGTTTGGCGACACGATCATCGCCCACATGTGAGATGAAGCGGGCGATTCCATTCCTGGCCGTTCTGATCGGCTGGTCCGTCGCCGCCCGCGCGGACGACATCCAGTCCAACCTCGTCTACGGCCAGGCGGAGGGGCAGGAGCTCAGGCTCGACGCCGGCGTGCCCGCCGGCCCGGGGCCTTTCGCCGGCGCCATCCTCGTCCACGGCGGCGGATGGACCTCGGGGGACAAGCGGGTCAATTTTGCCCCGCTTTTCGACCCGTTGAGCCGGGCCGGCATCGCGTGGTTTTCCATCAACTACCGGCTGGCCCCGCAGTTTCGCTATCCCGCCTGCCTCGACGACGTGCAGACCGCCATCCGCTGGGTCACGGAGCATGCCGCGGAGTTTCATGTCGACGCCGCCCGCATCGCGCTCGTGGGAGAATCCTCCGGCGGCCAGCTGGTCGAGATGGCTGCCCTGCGCGCCGGGTCCGACATCCACCTCGCGGCGGTCGTGCCCTTTTATGCGCCATGCGACCTCGTGGCCGAGATGCAGAAGCGCGGCAACCTTGGGCAATCGATGGTCGCTCTCTTCGGCCGGCCCCAATTCGACGCCGAGATGGGGGGGCTGATGCACGATGCCTCGCCGCTCCATTTCGTTCATCCCGGGCTTCCTCCCTTTCTCCTCGTGCATGGGACCTCGGACCGGGTCGTGCCCTACGAGCAGTCGGTGCAGTTCCAGGCGGCGCTGCGCGCCGCCGGCGTGGTCTGCGACCTCGTCACGATCGCCAATGGCCTCCACAGCATGGGCAACTGGAGCCGCATCGCCCCGAATTACGAGGACGAGGTCGTGCGCTGGCTGGCGCGGGTGCTGCATGCGTCCCCGCACGGGCCCGCGCTGGCCAATATCGTCGCCCGCAGCGGGCCAGGCTCGACCCTACCGCGTCGGCAATGAAGGGGGCGGAGCAGCCGGCGGGAGCGGGGCGGGGGCCATCGGCTGGTCGTTGACCGTGAACTGGAGCGTCCCCGAGCTGTTGGCATTCGCCACGGCGAAGGCGAACTCGAGGGAACTGGCCGCGGGCGTGATCGAGCTGCTGAAGGTCATGCCCTGCATCTGGCCGATGAGGGTCCGGGTGCCGTTGCTCTCGTCCTGGTAGACATAGACCGTGACGGCGACCGGCGAGACCACCTGATAATAGATCGGCACCCGCGGCGCGACCGTGACCTGCTGCGCCGCGGTCACATTGGAACTCTGCGGACCATAAGCGGAGAGCACCTGGGTGTTGCCGACCTGTACCTGGTAGGTCGAGGGATAATTGACGTGCGGAGCCATCGGCTGGCTTTCGCAGCCGGCAAGGAAGAGCGCGAGCGCGAGACCAAATGCGCCGGAGGACAGTTTTGCCTTCATCCGCCCATGGATTTTGGGCGGACGGAAAAAGTTCCCCGGCGAATGGATTTTGCCGGACCCGCTACGCGGGCGCCAGTCGCCGCAGGGTCTCGCGAAAAAGCGTCGGGTCGATGGGCTTGACCAGGCAGTCGTCCATCCCCGCTTCCAGGCAGAGTTCGCGATTCTCGAGCATCGCATCCGCCGTCACCGCGATGATCGGCACCCGGGGATCTCCCGCCGCCGCCTCCTGCGCGCGAATCAGCCGGGTCGCCGTCAATCCGTCCATCTCCGGCATCTGGATGTCCATCAGCACCGCGTCGAACTGCCCCGTCCGGGCCTGCGCCACGGCCTCGCGGCCATTCGCCACAAATTCCGCGCGGTGGCCGAGCCGCTCCAGCAGCGCCGCGGTCAGCCGGCGGTTGAGGGCATTGTCCTCGGCCACCAGGACGCGCAACTTCCGCTCGGTCTCGGTGCCGTAGGGGGTCTCGCCCACGACCGCTTCCACCGGAGCCGCCGGGCCGCCCTCGCGCAGCGCCTCCACGAGGATGCGCGCGGTGAACGTCGAGCCCTGCCCGGGCTGGCTCTCGACCTTCAGGGATCCGCCCATGATTTCACACAGCCGCCGCGAAATGACGAGCCCGAGCCCGGATCCGCCGTAGCGGCGGGTGATCGAGGAATCGGCCTGGTTGAACGCCCGGAACAGGCGCCCGGCTTGCGCGGCGGAGATGCCGATCCCCGTGTCGGCGACGGAAAAGAGAATCTCGTATAGCAGGGGCCCGTGGGTCGTCGGTGGCCGTGCGCTGGCCAGGACGCGGACGGTCACCGCTCCGCGGTCGGTGAACTTCACCGCGTTGGAGACGAGATTGGCGAGGATCTGGTTCACGCGCACGCCGTCCCCGCGGAGCGTCTCCGGCACGGTCGGCGCCACCGTGCATTCCAGGCGCAGGCCCTTCTTCTCCGCGGCCGCGGCGAACAGGCGCTCCACATGATGGACCGTTTCGCGGAGGTCGAGGATCCCCTGTTCCAGCTCAACCGCGCCCGCCTCGATCTTGGAAAAATCGAGGATGTCGTTGAGCAGGGTCAGCAGCGTCTTTCCGCTGGTGAGGATCGATTCCACGCACTCCAGCTGCTCCTCGTTGAGGGGCGTGGCCTCGAGGAGCCGGGCAAAGCCGAGCACCCCGTTCATGGGCGTGCGGATCTCATGGCTCATGGTGGCGAGAAAATCCGACTTCGCCCGGTCGGCCACCTCGGCCGCCTCCTTCGCCCGCGTCAGCTCCCGGGTGCGCGCCACCACCAGGGCCTCGAGGTCGGCCTCGTGCCGGCGCAGCTGCGCGAGCGTGATTCCGGCGAACTGGGCCGGAATACCGAGGGCAAAGACGAACACCCCCAGGTTCACGATGGGCAGATAAACTGCCCCCCCCGTGAACACGAAAGGCCGCACGCCGTGCGCCGCGGCGAACATTCCGTACAGCGAAATGGTCAGGAGCAGAATGCTCACGCCGCGGGGCCCGCCGAAAATGCCCGCCAGCAAGGCCAGCGGAATCGAGATATAGACCGCCAGGGGGGAGACATGGAACACGAGGAAGCTGGCCAAAAGGGCTCCGGCCAACGTCAGACCATGGGAGACGACCAGGCGGGACGTACTCCCGGCCAATCCGCCGTACCATGGCGCCACGAGCAACGGCACCATGAGAAAGATGCCCAGCGCGTCGGAAACGCTGGTGATGGCGGCGCTGACCAGGAACTGCCTCGACCCCATGATCAACCCCGGCTCCCGGCCGGACAGGACGATGACGCCGATCAGCATCCAGGCGACGAGCAGGGCCGGAGCCAGGCAGACGCCGGCCGTGAACTTGAGAAAGCCCCAGGCGTGCTCGAAGGGCGACTCCTTCAGCCAGGTTTTCCAGATATACGCGGCCACCGCGGGCTCGAGCGTGTTCACCGCGCAGATCAGCATGCTGTACGGCCGATACGACAGAACCGGGTAGTGGTTGGCGAAGGCGACCACCGCCAGATTGGCCACGAAGATGGTGGGCAGCGCCGCCCAGCCGGGGCGGGTGATCAAGGCCGCCACCGCGATGCCCCCGGGCAGCCAGATCGGCGTCAGGTGGGTGGGGGGAAGCGCGATGATCCGCATCGCCACATAGGCGGCGGCAAAGATGAGAACGAAAAGGACGGCATGCTCCGCCAGCGCGCCCGCAAGAACGCGCCAGGGTTCCCGCGAAGAAGAGGATCCGGACCGGCTAATAGCTCAGTCTTAGATTTCCACCGCCCGTTCTGCAACCGATTTATCCGGGAAGGGAGCCTCCGGAGGGGCAACGAATCTGTCTCGCCTCCGCGCGGGCCGCCGAACCTCATCGTCGCCGTGACCGCACCGCTGCCACCCCCGTCCGTCAAGCGCCTGCTGCCCTGGCTGGTGGCGGTGGCGTTCTTCATGGAGTCGCTCGACACGACGATCCTGAACACGGCCGTGCCGACGATCGCCGCGGCGCTCGCGGTCACGCCGCTCAGCCTGAAGTCAGCCCTGACGAGCTACATGCTCAGCCTCGCGGTCTTCATCCCAATCAGCGGCTGGGTCGCGGACCGTTACGGCACGCGCCGCGTCTTCTCGAGCGCGATCGGTGTCTTCACCCTGGGTTCCCTCCTGTGCGGCCTGGCGCCCAACCTGCCCCTGCTCGTCGCCTCACGCATCGTGCAGGGCGTCGGCGGGGCGATGATGATGCCGGTCGGCCGCATCACCCTGGTGCGGACCTTTCCCAAGTCGGAGCTGGTGCGGGCCATGAGTTTTGTGGCCATTCCGGGGTTGATCGGCCCGCTCTTCGGCCCCCTGGCCGGCGGCCTCATCGTCGGGTATTTCCACTGGCGGCTGATATTTTTCGTGAATCTGCCGATCGGCGCCCTGGGACTCTATCTCGTCCACCGCCACCTGCCCGATTACCGCGCCGACCGGTCCGATCCCATCGACGGCGTCGGCTTCGTCCTCTTTGGCGCCGGGATCGCGCTTCTTTCCTATGTGCTGGAGGTCTTCGGCGAACATTCGCTCCCGCCCGCCACCATCGCGGCCTTGCTGCTCCTTTCGGCGGTTTTTCTCGGGCTGTACGTGCGCCACGCGCTGCGCAAAGCCCACCCTCTGCTGCAGCTGACGCTTTTCCGGATCCGGACCTTTCGATCGGCCGTGGCCGGCAGCTTCGTCACCCGGCTCGGGGTGGGGGGCATGCCCTTCCTGCTGCCCTTGCTCTACCAGGTGGGCCTCGGCTATACCCCCATCCAGTCGGGCCTGCTCATCATGCCCCAGCCGCTGGCCGCCATGAGCCTGAAGATGCTCATGCCGCACATTCTCTCGCGGGTGGGTTACCGCCGGGTGCTCCTGTCCAATACCGCGATCATCGGCCTGATCATCGTCCTCTTCGCCCTGATCCACCCCGGCTTTCCCGCCTGGCTGATCGTGCTGGAAGCCTTCGCCTTCGGCTTCTTCTCATCCCTGCAGTACACCTGCATGAACAGCCTAGTCTTCGCCGATCTTTCCGCGGCGGAGACCAGCATGGGCAGCAGCATCGCCAGCGCGATGCAGCAGATGTCGATGAGCTTCGGGGTCGCCATCTCCTCGCTCGTCGCCGCCCTCTTCATCGGCGGCCACCGGGCCGTCACCCCTCCGGAAATGACCTCAGCCCTCCGGCACTCGTTCCTGGTGCTCGGCGCCATGACCGTGGTCTCCACCCTCATCTTTCGCGAGCTCCGCCCCAGCGACGGCGCCAGCATCAGCAGCCACAAGGAAGCGCAGGCCGAGGCGACCCCGCCCGGCGTCTCCGCCGCGCCCAGCTGACCTCACCTCCCCAGCATCTTCGCGATGAAGAAGATGACCACCGCGCCGAAGAGCCCGCCGCCGAAGAGCATATACACTATGGAGTAGCCGATGGCTGCGAAGGGGAGGATGATGAGGAGGGGGAGCATGATCACTTACAGATCACGCGTTTGCGGCCATAGTTCCGCCTGGGTTGGCTAGGCTGCCAATGAAAAAGCGGATCCATGCGCTTCTCCGAGGTAGCGCGGGTTGTCCCAACCCGCAGCGCTTTGGGACAAAGCGCACCACCTATGCAGATTTGCCCGTCGTGATGGAAAAATAGTGTCGCGGCGGAAGCCGCCCGGATAAATCCTTGGCACCTATGAACTCACCCCAGTTCAGAGGGATCCCCACCGGACTTTCCAGGCTGGCCGGCGTCCTTGGCGGCCTGGCAATTGCCCTGATCCTTGCCCCTGCCGCCGCCGCCGCGGACGATGCCCTGGCCGCCGGCTTTTCCCATCCTCCCGAGGCCGCGAAGCCGCGCACCTGGTGGCACTGGGTCAGTGGCAACATCAGCAAGGAGGGCATCACCGCCGACCTGGAGGCGATGAAGGCGATCGGCCTGGCGGGCGCCCAGCTGTTCACGGTGGATCAGAGCGACGTCAAGGGCCCGGTCGCCTTCATGAGCCCGGAATGGCGCGACCTGGTCAAGCTGGCCGTAGAGGAGAGCAACCGTTTGGGTCTCGAGCTTTCGATCGAGGACGGAGAGGGCTGGAGCGAATCCGGCGGCCCTTGGGTGACGCCGGCCCAGTCGATGCAGAAGGTGGTCTGGGCGGAGGCCAATGCGCAGGGTGGGGGGAGGATCTCCCTGGCCATTCCGCAGCCCTTGACCGTGCGCGGCTATTACGAGGACATCGCCCTCTTCGCCTTTCCGACCGTCCGCGGCGACCTGCCGCCCTCGGCCGCCACCATCACGACGAGCGCCGGTCCGACCCCTCCGCCCGGCCCGCGGCCCTCCGGCCCCATCGCGGTCGCGCTTCCGACGCCCGATCAGCCGCAGTGGGTGCGCCTCGAATTCGTCGGCGCCGAACCCTTCCGCTCCTTGCGCGTCGAGACTCCGGCGCCCCTGCGCGACAATCCGCCGACCACGGCGCAATGGGAGCTGCAGGTCAGCGACGACGGACGGACCTTCCGCAAGGTCTGCGACGTGGCCACCCACGGCACGACGACATTTCCGGAGACCAGCGGCCGCTATTTTCGGCTTTGGCTGCCGATCCTGCCTCCGCGCGCCACGGAACTTGTCTTCACGAAGATCGAACTGGCGGGTGTCCGGATGGACAAGCCCGAGGCGCACGCCGGCATGGCGGTGGATCGCAGCGTCAATCGCTTTTCCGACCTGCCCGCTGATCGCGACGCGATTGCGAGCTCGAGCGTGGTCGATCTCACGGGGAAGACCGAGTGGAATGCACCGGCGGGAGACTGGACCATCGTGCGCATCGGGCATACCTCGACCGGCATCACGAACCATCCCGCCGCACCCGCCACCGAGGGGCTGGAGGCGGACAAGCTGAGCCGCGGCGCCATGACGGCCCACCTCCAGGGCGGATCCATGGGCGCGGTGATTCACGATTCCGGACCGCTCGTGGGCCGGAGCCTGCAGTACATCCTCTGCGACAGTTGGGAGGCGGGCTGTGAGAACTGGACGCCGTTGATCCGGGATGATTTCAGGCGGCGCCATGGCTACGACCTGCAGCCGTGGCTGCTGGCCCTGACTGGACGGATCGTCGGGAGCACCGAGATGACCGAGCGCTTTCTCTGGGATTTCCGGCGAACGCTCGCGGATCTGGTGGCCGAAAACCACTACGGCACCATGCAGGACTTCGCCCATCAGAACCACATGGGCCTGTATGCCGAGGCCGTGGGCATCAACCTGCCGACGGTGGCCGATCAGCTCCAGTGCAAGGGGCGGACGGACATTCCGATGGGAGAATTCTGGGTCGGCCAATACTGGCCGGGCCAAACGCCGATCGACGACACCAAGGAGGCGGCCTCCGCCGCCCACATCTACGGCCAGAACATCGCCGCCGCGGAGGCGTTCACCGCCCGGGCCGAATTCGGGAGCTGGGCGCAGGATCCCTATTCGCTCAAGGCGCTCGGGGATCTCGAGCTCTGCCTTGGCATCAACCGGTTCGTTTTTCACCGCTATGCCCACCAGCCCTGGCTCGACCGCAAGCCCGGCATGAGCATGGGCCCGTGGGGCACAAATTTTGAGCGGACCAACACCTGGTGGGAGCCCGCCGCCGCCTGGATGTCCTACCTGAGCCGCTGCCAATACCTCCTCCAGCAGGGCACATTCGCCGCCGACGTGTGCTATTACTACGGCGAAGGCGCACCGGTGGATCTCAAGGCGGACGGCTTCACGCCCAAGCTGCCCGCGGGGTTCGACTATGATGCCTGCGACACGGAGATCCTCCTGCGCATGAGCGTGGTGGACAAGCGGGTGATCCTTCCCAGCGGAATGAGCTATCGCGTCCTGGTTCTGCCCGACACCGATCGCATGACCGGGCCCGTGATCGAAAAGATCCGCGACCTGGTGAAGGCGGGCGCCACCGTCGTCGGGCCCCGGCCGAACCGGTCGCCCAGCCTCGCGAATTATCCCGCCTGCGACCAGGAAGTGCGGGACATCGCCGCGCAGGTCTGGGGCGATTGCGACGGCCGGAAAGTCACCGAGCACCCCTATGGAGCGGGCCGGGTGATCTGGGGGCGCCCGCTCGCCGCCGTCTTGGCGGTGCCGGCCGATTTTCAGAGCGCGGACGAAAGCCTGCGCTTCATCCACCGCCGGGCGGGGGAGGCGGAGATCTACTTTGTCTCCAACCCGGAAGGCAGGGAACTCGTGGCCAGCTGCGCCTTCCGCGTCAGCGGAAAAATTCCGGAGCTCTGGCATCCCGACACCGGCCGGAGAGAGACGCTGGCTGCCTTTGGTGAAAAGGACGGCCGGACGGTGCTGCCGCTCCATCTCGATCCGGTTGGCTCGGTTTTTGTAATCTTCCGGCAACCCTCCTCCGGCGTCGACCCGATCGTCCACATTCGGACGGCGCAGGATGCCTTCGGCTCCGCGGAAGCGGGCGCCGGAGCCCCCCTGTCGGATCCACCGGTGGCCGTGGGCGGCCGCGTCGTGCTCACGGAGTGGAGTGGGGCGGCCTATTCCCTGACCACCGCCTCTGGGCGGCGCCTGGGCGTCCCGGCGGGAGACCTCCCGGCGCCCTTGAATATCGCCGGCGCGTGGACCGTCGCATTCCCGCCGAAGCTGGGAGCGCCCGCCCAGGCGGTGCTCGATCACCTCGTCTCGTGGACCGACTCCGGCGACGACGGCGTGAAATTCTTTTCGGGAACCGCGACCTACGCCAAGAGTTTTGACCTGGCCTCGGCGTTCTTCGGACCCGGGAAGCGCCAATTCCTCGACTTGGGCGCGGTCAAGAATCTCGCGCGAGTCCGCCTCAACGGAGCCGACCTGGGCGTGCTCTGGAAGGAGCCCTTTCTCGTCGAGATCACGGGCGCGGCCAAGCCCGGGAACAACGATCTGGAGGTCCGGATCACCAATCTCTGGCCCAATCGCATGATCGGCGATGCCTACCTGCCGCCGGCGCAGCGCATCACCTGGGCAAGCGTCGCTCCCTATGGCAAGGGTTCGCCGCTCCTGCCCTCAGGGCTACTGGGGCCGGTCATGGTGCGTGCCGCCGTCGATGTCGAAGCGCGATCTGCGACCACGGTTGCGCCCTAGGCCGTGAAACCGGCTTTTCCGTTTCGATTTCGGCCCCGGCTGCTCGACAGCCTGAAGGACTACTCGCTGCGCCGGCTGCAGGCCGACCTTTTGGCCGGGGTCACCGTGGGCATCGTGGCGCTGCCGCTGGCCATCGGCTTCGGCATCGCCTCCGGCGCTTCCCCGGCGGCGGGCATCTATACGGCGATCATCGGCGGCGCCATCGTCTCGGCCTTCGGCGGCTCGAGGGTGCAGATCGGGGGACCGGCCGGCGCCTTCGTTGGCCTGGTCTACACCATCATCCTCCAGTACGGGATGCCAAACCTGGTCATTTGCACGATCCTGGCGGGGGTGCTTCTCTTCATCTTCGGAGCGGCCGGGCTGGGCTCGCTGATCAAATACATCCCGCATCCGGTGACGACCGGGTTCACCTGTGGCATCGCCATCACCATCATTTCGACCCAGGTGAAGGACTTCCTCGGGCTGCGGCTGGCGGAGGTTCCGGCCGATTTTATCGGAAAGGTGGCGGCCTTCACCCGCACGCTGCCCACCCTGAGTTGGCCCACCCTCGCCGTCGGCGCGGCCTCGATCGCGGTCATCCAGTTCTGGCCCAAATCCTGGGCCCGCCGCGTTCCCGGGTCCATCGTGGCGGTGGTCGCTGGCACGGCCCTGGCCCACCTCTTCAAGCTGCCGGTGGTGACGATCGGGGAGCGCTTCGGCGATGCGGGGATCCCCCACGGACTGCCGGCCTTTCTCCTTCCCGTCATCGATTTCCACCATATCGGCGTCCTGATCCGTCCCGCTGTGGCCATTGCGCTGCTGGGATCCATTGAATCGCTGCTCTCGGCCGTGGTCGCCGACGGCATGATCGACGGCCGGCACGACTCCAACCAGGAGCTGATGGCCCAGGGCCTGGCGAATTTCACCGTCCCTTTTTTCGGCGGCATTCCCGTCACCGGCGTGCTCGCGCGCACCGCGACCAATATCCGCAGCGGCGCGACTTCGCCGATCGCCGGCTTGGTCCACTCCCTCACGCTCCTCGCCATCGTCCTGCTCGCCGCCCCGCTGGCCCGGTTCATTCCGCTGACGGTGCTGGGCGCCGTGCTCATCGTCGTCTCGCTCAAGATGGGGGAGTGGGACGAATTTCTCCTGCTGCGCCAGCAGGCGAAGAGCGACGCCGCCGTCTTCCTGGTGACCTTCGTCCTCACGGTCGTCTTCGATCTCACCGTCGCCGTGGAGGTCGGAATGATCCTGGCCGCCTTCCTCTTCATCCAGCGGGTGAGCGATGCGACCGAAGTCGATGCCCTCGACCAGATCAGCACCGAGGCCGGGATCTTCGGTCATGAGCGAGTCCCCGATCTGCCTCCGGGTGTGCTGGTGTACCGGGTCTTTGGGGCGCTGCTCTTCGGGGCCGTGGACAAGCTCGACACCGCGCTGCGCCGCGGCAACGCCGAGGCCAACGTCGTCATCCTCCACCTGGCCGCGGTCATCGCGATCGACGCCACCGCGATCAATGCGCTCGATATCCTGCATGAAAAACTCAAGCGCCACGGCAGGCAGCTCGTGCTAAGCGGCGCGCGGACCCAGCCCCGTTCCCTGATGGAAAAGACGGGGTTGCTGGCGCGGCTCGGGGATGAGAATGTGTGTCCCGACCTCGCCGCCGCCGTCGCTCGCGCCCGGCTGCTGCTGGCGCTGCCGACCTAGCGCGGCTCCACCCGCACATCCACCTGGATCCGGCTGAGCTTGGCCAGGAGGTCGCCTCGTCGTTTCAGGGGCCACCAGTCATACAGGTAAACCTCCATCGGCCGCCACATGGCGACCCAGCCGCCGATGGTCAGGCTTTCCCGGACGATGTCCCAGAAGGCGCCCGGCCGGGTGCGCTGCCCGATCCATCCGCTCAGGAGCAGGCATCCCACCAGGAAACAGATGCCGATCAGCAGGCTGGTCCGGCCCTGTTTCAGCAGCTGCCGGAATTCGAGCCGGTTGATCGACTCCCGATAGGCGAAGTAATGCCGGACCGAGTCGCAGATCGCGGCGACGGCGAGAGGGGGGCCGGGCGCATTTTCCAGATGCAGCAGCAGACGCAGCTCCTTATGCTGCCTCAGCTCCCGCGCCCAGCTGACGATGAATTCCTCGGCGTCGTGATCCAGGTCCTTCTCATTGAAGGGCGACGGGTCGAGCGAATTGAATAGCTGCGCAATATCCCGCAATTTCAGCTCGATGACGTTCTTGGCCACGCCGGGCTCGACCGGTTGAAGCAGGGAGTTCACGGGAGGGATTTTATCCCTCTCCGCGCCCAGAGGAAGGCCTAAGTGCCCGTGCGGACGGCCCGAGCGACGGTCGACACAACCACGACCGGGCAGGGCGCGTGCTTCAACACCCGGCCGGTCGTGCTGCCGACAAAAGCCTCGTGCAGGGCGCTGTGGCCGTGCGAGCCCATGACGATATAGTCGGCCGAGATTCGCCTTGCTTCCTCGATGATGCATTCGGCGGGCGGGCCGAAGCGCTCAAAAGGCTCGGTCTCCAGCCCCTCCGCATTGAGGGTATCTCCATAGTGGGCCAGCATGGCGCCATTGGGGTTATCATCGCGATAGACAAAATCTTCCGAGCCCATCGACGAAACATCGCCCATCACGGGAGCGTCGCCCACGCTGAGGAGCACAATTCGCGCGCAGTGCTCGCGAGCCAGGATCCGGCCCGCCTTGATGACCGCGGGCGTCGCTTCGGAGAAGTCAATAGGGACAAGGATGTTCTTCATGGGGCAAGTTGAGCTATCTCGAGCTCAGACCTTGGATGCTCGCACAACTTTTGTTTCGCCGCTCCAGGGACCCGCCAGTTTCGCCAGCCAGATCCCGAGAACGCCGGTGATGACGACGCAAATTAGGCTCTGGACTCGACCGAGGTGGTAGCTGCCGATGACGCTCTCGGGTCGGGCCCATACCCGGGCGAGGAGTCCGAGGCTGGCGAGCGCGAAGATCAAGCTCGAGATTCTAAGACCCACAGTTCGCAAGTTCATGTTGGTGGACACCCGGAAGATGGGAGACATTCCCCGCGGCTTTGTTCCCAGCCGGCGTGCTATCTTTGCACCGTTTCAGAGATTTATGCATTCTTTCCGGCCGATTATGCCCCGGAAAGGCGCAGGCGGATATGGGGTGTTACCCTCCCATCAGATGCCGCTTCCGCGGCCGGGGGCGGCTCGGGATCGCGGAAGGCGACGCCTGGTTCGCTCAAAACCGTCCGAGCAGCAGCGCCGGTTCCAGTCCGAAGCCGACGATCAAGCCGGCCGCCACCACGAGGGTGAACGCGGTCACGCGCGAGACCGCGACCGGGCGCGCCCCGGCCGTCGGTGCGGCCACCCAGGCCTCCTTCAGGACGATCAGATAGTAATAGAGCGCCACGGCGCTGAGCGCGATCGCCAGCACGGCGAGCCAGGCGGCCGGTCCCCCCATCCGAAAGGCGGCCGCGAAAACGGCGAGCTTGCCGAAAAAACCGGCGAGAGGCGGGATGCCGGCGAGGGAGAGAATGAACACACCCAGGCAGCCCGCCAGCAAAGGGGAACGCCGGTGCAGCCCCGCGAGATCGGCGATGTCCTCGCAGCGTCCCTCGCGCTCCAAGGCGGCGATGACGCCGAAGGCGCCAACCGTCGCCAATCCGTAGGTGGCGGCATAGTAGAACAGCGGCGCAAAGCCGGCTTGGCCGGCCGCCATCACGCCGAGCAGCAGAGCGCCCGCGTGGGCGATGGCGGAGTAGGCGAGCAGCCGGCGGAGGTTGGATTGCGCGAGAGCCGCGAGATTTCCGAGGAGGAGCGAGGCCGCCGCCACCGCTGCGACGGCCGGAAGCCAGCCGGGTCCGCCGGCGAACGACCGGGCCTGTCCCGCGGCGGCACCAAATCCGGGCCACAGGAGCCGGGAGAACAACGCGAAGCCCGCAAGCTTCGAGGCCGATGCGATCAGCGCCGCGGAGGGGGCGGGAGCGCCCTGGTAGACGTCGGGGGCCCAGAGGTGAAAGGGAGCGGCCGCCGACTTGAAGCCGAACGCCACCAGGATCATCGCGATCGCGACCAGCAGCATCGGGCTGGGGACCGGCCCGGATAGGCGCGCTGCGATCTGCGGCAGCTCGATCGACCCGGTCAGGCCGTAGACCAGGCTGAAGCCGAAGAGCAGAAAGGCCGCGGCCATGGTGCCAAAGAGAAAATACTTCAGGGCGGCCTCGGCCGCCTCGGGCCGGGTGCGGTCGAAGCCCGCCAGGACGTAGAGCGAAAGGCTGGCCAGTTCCAAGGCGAGAAAGCCGAGCAGCAACTGCTGCACGGCGGCCATCAGCAGGAGACCGACCGCCGCAAATAACATCATCGCGACATACTCGGCGGGCTGGCTCGGCACCTTGCCGCCTCGGGCAATGCCCAACGTCAGGAGCGTCAGCCCCAGGACGCCGAGGCGGGTCCCCAAGGCCAGGGTGTCGAGGACCAGGACTCCGCCAAAAACCGGGCCCCGCGGCCCGGTCCATGTCAGGAGGCCGGCCAACAGCACCGCGAGGCTTCCGATCGCGAGGGCGCAGCCGAGGCGCTGGCCGGCGGCGCGGCCCCGCAGCACGGAAAGATCCAGGCCGAGCGCGGCGAGAGCCCCCAGCACGAGGAGGCTCTCCGGCCTCAGGGCGAAAAAAAGGCCCGCGTAATCGGGAGTCATGGCCGACCTCCCTTCATCACCGACTGCAGGAGCGGGGACTGGAGCGCCGGGTTGATCCAATCGAGGAGCAGGTCCGGCTTGAGTCCGATCAGCACGGTCGCACCGATGAGGAGCAAGGCTCCCGCCTTCTCGGCTAGAGTGATGGGCTCGAGATGGATTGCGGGGGCGCCCGCCCCGGTGCCTCCGGCTGGCGCCGGGGCCGACCCAAAGAACGCGAGTTGGATCGCGCGCAGGGTGAAGGCCGCCGCGACCAGCACCCCCAGGGCGGCTATCGCCGCCCAGACCGGCGCCGCCTTCCATGCGCCGATGAGAATTGTCAATTCGGCCGGAAAGCCGCTGAAGCCGGGCAGGCCCATCGACGCGATGCCGGCGATGACAAAGACCGCCGCGGCAAAGGGCAGCAACCGCCGCAGCGGGAGTGCCCGCAGGTCGGAGAGCCTCCGCGTGTGGGTGCGATCGTAGATCATCCGGCCAACCACGGCAAAGAGCAGACCCGCGATGACGCCGTGCGAGAACATCTGGAGCACGGCCCCGCTGAAACCCTGGGCATTGGCGGCGGCCAGGCCGAGCAGGACAAAACCCATGTGGCTCACGCTGGAATAGCCGATGACAAACTTGAGGTCGTCCTGCATCAGCGCGACGAGCCCGGCATAGACGATGCCGATGACCGCCAGCCAGGCGATGGTGGGCTGCCAAAAGGCGAATCCCACCGCCGAGAGCGGCAGCGCGACGCGCAGGCAGCCATAGGCGCCCAACTTCATCACGACGCCCGCCAGGAGCATCGAGGCGCCGGTCGGCGCGGCCACATGCCCGGTCGGCGCCCAGGTGTGCAGCGGGAAGATGCCGGCCAGGGTCGCAAATCCAAAAAAGACCAGCGCAAAGACGAATATCTGCTGGTGGCGTGGGAGACCCGCGGCCGTCTGGGCAAGCTCGGCAAAGCCAAAGCCATGGCCGTCGCCGCCCGCGTAGACCCAGAGCAGCCCCGCCAGCACCATGGCGCTGCCTGCGAACGAATAGAGGGCCAGCTTCATCGCGCCGTATTCCCGGTTCGTCGAGCCCCAGGTCGCGATCAGGAAATACTTCGGGACGATGGCGATCTCGTAGAAGACAAAGAAAAGGAGCGCGTCCGCGCTGAGGAACACCCCATAGACGCCCGCCACCAGGGTGAGAAGGAGCGCAAAGAATTCGCCGGCGCGCTCGCGGATATTCCACGAAAAGAGCACGGCCGCGGTGGCGGCGAGCCCGGTCAGCACCAAGAGCGTGAGGCTGATGCCGTCGACGGCGAGATGGCAGCGGATCCCCATGGCCGGGATCCACGGCAGATCGACCAGCGTCTGCAGCCGCGGGCCGGGGACAAAGCGGGTCGCGGCCAGCAGGGTCAGGGCCCACGCGCCCGCCGTAACAACCAGCGCAGTCCACCGTGCGGCGCGGGCGGACCGCCGCCCAGCCGCCCAGGCGAGGAGCGCGCCCGCCAGCGAGACGAAGATGGTCCAGGGGAGCAGACTCATGGGAGCGAGAGATGACCGGCCCATTGGGTGATCAGCGGGTTGAACAACCCGGTCAGGAGCTGCGGCAGCACGCCGAGGAGAAACATCAGGGCGACCAGCGGCACGAGCACGGCGAAATCCACGCCGGAAACATCGGGAAAATCGCCCGCGGCCGCGCCCGCCCGCGGGCCGTGAAACACCCGCTGCCAAAAGGTGAGGAGGAAATAGGCGGTCGCGAAAAGCCCCAGGCAGGCGACCGGGACCGCCCAGGCCTGGAGGCCCCAGACGCCGCGGAAGATGAGGAATTCACCGACGAAGCCGTTGAGCCCGGGCAGCCCGAGCGACGAGAACATCGCGATGCCAAACAGGCCGGCGAAGACGGGCGCCGCCGCCCGCACGCCGCCAAAATCACCGAGCCCCCGGCGGCCCCCGGCGCGCGCCTCGAGCAGGCCCACGCCATAGAACAGCGCGGCGGCCGAGATTCCGTGGTTGAACACCTGCAGGAGGGTGCCGCTGAAGGCGGCCGCGGCGGCCTCCCCGGCCGGCGGCGAACGCCCGCTCGCCGCGGACACGGCGAAGAGCGCGAGCAGGCAGTAGCTGAGGTGGTTGATCGACGAATAGGCGATCATCCGCTTCAAATCGGTCTGCCGCATCGCGGAAAAGGCCCCCAACACCACGCCGCCGAGCGCGAGCGCCAGCAGGGGTCCGGCCGCAGCGTGCAGCGGCCCGGGAAAGAGCGGCCAGAGCAGGCGCAGAAATCCATAGACACCCATCTTCGACATCGCGCCGGTGAGAAACATCGATACTCCGGTCGGCGCCTCGGCGTAGGCCGGCGGCAGCCAGGTGTGAAAGGGAAAAAGCGGAACCTTGACGGCGAACCCGAGCAGGACCCCGAGAAACACGGCCTGCGGCCAGAATCCGCCGAGGCCGGCCAGCCGGGCCGCCAGGGTGCCATCGGCGCCGAGCCGGGCGAGCTCGACGAAGTCGAACGTGCCGGTGGCCGCGAAGATCGCCACGAATCCGAGCAGGAGGAAGGCGCTGCCTCCCACCGTGTAGATCACGAACTGGTAGGCCGCTCCCGCGGATCCCGCGCCGCCCCAGAGCCGGATCAGGAAATACGCGGGCACCAGGCTGAGCTCCCAGAAGATGAACCAATGGAAAAAATCGAGCGCGAGGAAGACTCCGAGCGTCGCCCCCTGCAGCAAAAGAAAGAGCAGGCTAAAAAACCGGGGATCGGGAATCTGGCGCCACGAAGCCAGCAGGCTGAGCGGCGCCAGGATCCCGACCAGCAGGACGAGGAGCAGGCTGAACCCGTCGAGCCCAAGGTGATAGTGGGCGTGCAGCGCGGCGATCCAGTCGTGCCGCTCGACGAATTGATAACCGGTGGATGCCCGATCGAAGGAACCCAGAAGCCAGAGAGCGACGGCGAGCGTGGTGAGGCTGAAAGCGAAAGCCAGCGCGCGACTGGACCGCGGACCGAGCTGGGGACATCCGGCCAGGAGCGCCGCCCCGAGCCAGGGGGCAAAGATGAGCAGGGAAAGGACGGGGACCGCGCTCATCGGCGGCCGACCAGGAGCGCGAACAGGGCTATCAGCACAAAGCCGACCGCCAGCGTGCGCAGATAGCCATGGGCTTCGCCGGTCTGCGCCCGGGAATAGGCGCGGCCGGTTCCCCGAATCCTGGCGCTGACCGCGTCAAATCCGCCGTTGAGACCGGCGCGGTCCGCCGCGGAATTGGCGGCCCCCGTGCCTTCGCCGAGGCGCGCCAATAGCCGGATCGCCGCGTCCCAGATCCGCCGATCAAGGAAATCGGCCAGGCCGGCGGCCCAGCCGTTGAGACGGCCGACGGTGGCGGCGTAAAATGCGTCGAATCTCATTCCCGCGCCGAGGAAAGAAAAGAGCCGGGGAGCGGCGGCGGCGATCGGATCGGGCGCGGCGGCCGTGGTCCGCGCCCGCCGCCCATAGAGCGCCCAGCCGGCGCCCAGGCCGATGGCGATCAGGACGATGGAGAGGGCCATCAGGCCTCCGCCCTCGAGCACCGAGCGGGATGGAATCTCCGCGCCGGTGAGCCGCGACTGCAGCCAGGGCCACGCGGGGGTGCCCAGAAATCCCAGCCCGACCGCGCCGACCGCCAGCGCGATCAGCGGGACGGTGATGACGGCGGATCCTTCGCGGGCATGGGCGGCCTCCGGCGTGCGCGCCGCGCCGCCGAAGACTTCGCAGAGGAGCCGCGTCATGTAAAAGGCCGTGAGGATGACGCCGGCCAGCGCCGCGTAGAGCGGCAGGTGCGAGACGTTCCACTCCGAGGCGGCATGCAGGATCTCCTCCTTGCTCCAGAAGCCGGAAAAGAGGAACGGCACGCCGGCCAGCGCCATCATCCCGATGGCAAAGGTGGCGAACGTCGTGCGCATCGGTCCCCGCAGTCCGCCCAGCCGGCGGATGTCCTGCTCATGGTGCGCCGCCTGGATGACCGAGCCGGCTCCGAGAAACAGCAGGGCCTTGAAAAAAGCGTGGGTCAGGAGGTGGAAGATCGCCGCGACCCACGAGCCCACACCCAGCGCGAGCATCATGTAGCCGAGCTGCGAGATGGTGGAATAGGCGAGGACCCGCTTCAGGTCATGCTGGGCAACGGCGCAGACCGCGCCGAGAAGCGCGGTGATGGCGCCGACGCCCGCCACGACCGTCAGGGCGTGGATCGGGACCGCGGTCAGGACCTGGTCGGCCGTCATGAGCGGAAAGATCCGGGCGATAAGAAACACTCCGGCCGCGACCATCGTCGCCGCGTGGATCAGCGCGCTGACGGGCGTCGGGCCCTCCATGGCGTCCGGGAGCCAGACGTGGAGGGGAAACTGGCCGGATTTGCCGGCGGCGCCGCAGAAGATCAGGAGCCCAATCGCAGTCGAGACCGCCAGCCCTCCCGCCAGCGCCGGGGCGGCCACGCCCGCGAGCGCGTGAGCCTCCAGGACGCCATGGCCGCCGTCGTACAGGAGGAGGGTGCCGGTGGCGTCGTAGAGCCAGACCAGCCCGACGAGGAGACCGAGGTCGCCGATGCGCGTCGTGAGAAACGCCTTCTTGGCGGCCGCGGCGGCCGCCGGCCGGTGGAACCAGAAGCCGATGAGAAGGTAGGAAGCCAGCCCGACCAATTCCCAGCTGATGAAGAGCTGGAGCAGGCTGTTGGCGACGACGACGCCCAGCATCGCCGCGGCAAATAGGCTGAGAAAGCAGAAGAAGCGGGTGAAGTTTTCGTCCTCCTTCATGTAGTCCAGGCTGAAAATGAAGATCAGCAGGCCGACGAAACACACCATGAAGCACATGAGCGCGGTCAGGGGATCGAGGAGCCAGCCCAGGCGCACCGCGCCGAAGCCGAGGTCAAACCAGGAAAAGTTGGAGGTGAGGTGCGCCGCGGGGACCGCGAGGGCCCGATGCAGCGCGCACCCCGAGACCGCCAGCGAGCCGACCATCGCGGCGATCGCGGCGCCCGCGGCCAGCCGCCGCCCCCGCCGGGGCGTCACCGCACCGACGGCGGCCGCCAGGAGCGGCAGCGCGGGAATGAGCCAGAGATGGTCGACCAGTTGCGCCATGGTTCAGCCTTTCAGGCTCGTGGCTTCCGCCAGCCGGACATTGTGCTGATGGCGGTAGATCGCGATCACCAGGGCGAGGCCCACTGCCGTCTCGGCCGCGGTGACCGCGATGGCGAAGAGGACGAACACGACGCCGGTGGCGGCCTCCGGCGCAGGGCCATAGCGCCAGAACGCGATGAAATTGAGATTGGCCGCGTTGAGCATCAGCTCCAGTCCAAGGAGGACGAGGATGCTGTTGCTGCGGGCCAGCGCGGCGGTCAGCCCGACGGCGAACAGGATGCTCGAGAAGCCCAGGGACAGCTGCAGCGGATTCACGGCTGGTCCTTGCCATTCCCGGGCCGGCCGGCCGCGGCCAGCACGACCGCACCCAGCAGCGCGGCGGTGAGCAGGACGCCGACGGCGAGGAGGGCGGCCGCCTGCGGTCCCATGAGCTGCTCACCGATCTGCCGCACGGTCAGGACCGGCGGCGGAGACGGGGACACGGCGGGCGCTGTGCCACCCACGGCCACCAAGAGGACAACGGCCACCAACCCGCCGGTCCCGAGGGCCCAACCGGCGCGGCCGCGGACCGCCGGTCCCGGCGCCGAGTCTTCCCGCGAGCGGCGCGTGAGGAGCACCGCGAAGAGCACCACCATGGAAATCGCCCCGACGTAGACCAGCACCTGCGCAAAGGCCGCGAATTCCGCGCCCGCCCAGAGAAAGAAAGCGGCCACCCCCGTCCAGCTGCCCGCGAGGAGCAGCACGCTATGCAGCAGGTTCCGGCAGCTCAGGGCGATGACCGCGGCGCCGATGGTCACGAGCGCTATGGCGATGAGGGCGGCGTTCATGCGTAGCGGTAGGTGCGGGGGCCGAGTCCGGCGCTCAGTCCGCGTCCGAGGGCGAGGAAGGGCCCTGCCACGAGGGCCAGCGCCACCGCCCAGCGCACCACCTGCAGGGGGCCGGCCCATGGCGCGGTGAGGAGCCAGAACGCGGTCGTGCCCAGGTTCACCAGCGCCAGGGGCACCAGGAACTTCCAGGCGAGCCGGGTCAATTGGTCGATGCGCAGCCGAGGAAGCGTGGCGCGGATCCAGATGAAGCCGAGCAGGAGCAGCAGGATCTTGGCGGCAAACCAGGCATACGAGGGGATGACCTCGAGGAACGGGAGCGGCGCCTGCCAGCCCCCGAGGAAAAGGGTGACCGCCATGCCGCTCAGCGCGCACATGCCGAAATACTCCGCCATGAAAAACAGGGCGTACTTGAATCCGGAATATTCCGTGAGGTGCCCGGCGATCAGCTCGCTCTCCGCTTCCGGAAGGTCGAACGGCGAGCGGTTGGATTCGGCGAGCGCCGAAACCATGAAGATGACGAACCCCGCCGCGCCCCAAGGAGTGAAGACCAGCCAGTGGGGCAGGAAATGCCACCTCCACCCGGCCTGCGCCGCCACGATGCCCGTGGTGGAGAGGGTCCCGGTCGCCAGGACGACCGGGACAAACGACAGCAGCAGCGGCAGCTCGTAGCTGATCAGCTGGGCCAGGGCGCGCATGGCGGCGAGCAGGGCGAACTTGTTGTGGCTCGACCAGCCGGCCATGAAGACGGCCAGCTCGGTGGCCGCGCCGGCGGCAAAGAAGTACAGCACAGCCCCGTCGAGCTCGACCGGCACCAGATGCCGGCCGTACGGAATCACCGCAAAGGTGAGGACCGAGAACGCGATCAGCGCGACCGGCGCGAGCAGGTGGAGCACCGGATCGGCCGCGCGCGGGACGATGTCCTCCTTGGTCAGCATCTTGATGCCGTCGGCGAAGGGCTGCAGCAGGCCGAACCAACCGGTGCGGTTGGGCCCGGGACGGTTTTGGATGCGCCCCAGGATCTTTCTCTCGGCCAGGGTGAGGAAGGCAAACAGCAGGCCGGCGACGGCGAGGATGCAGCCGATGACGATCAGGCTGTTCGCCAGCCAGCGGACCGGTTCCGGCAGCCATTGCAGCAGCCAATCGCGCAGGAGGCCGGGCAGGCGCTCCAGGATCGGATCGGAGGCTGCGGGGCCGGCATTCATGCGGCGGGGGGAGGCGGCGGGAGGGCGGACGGCGGCTTCGGCGCCGCCTTGGCCGCCGCGGCGGCGCGGGCTTTGTCCTCGGCCGCCTTGCGGTCGGCCGCGAGGCGGCCGTCGACTTCCGCCGCCTCGGTCGGATGGATTTCCTGAAAATAGCTGTTGGGCTTGGCCAGCGCCTCGCGGTTGAGCACGAGGCCGTTGAAGCGCTCCGCCGTCGCCAGCTCGAACACCTGGTCCATCTTGATCGCGTCGAACGGGCACACCTCGACGCAGATCTGGCAGCTCATGCAGACCGCCAGGTCGATGTCGAAGACCGCCGGATAGAGCTGGGGCTTGCCGTTGGCGTCCGCCTTCTTGTCCTTGCTCTTCTCGATGTAGATGCACTGCGGGGGGCACTCCTTCTCGCAGATCTGGCAGGCGACGCAGCGCAGCGTGCCCATCGGATCGACCGCGTTTTCGCTGACGAGAAAGGGAAAGTTCCGATAGGCCTCCGGCAGCTTCGTCCTCTCCTCCGGGTACTGCGTGGTGACGAAGCGCTTCGGGTCATGGAAACTCCCGAGGAGGTTTCGGGCGGTGACCGCCAATCCCTGGAGCAAGCCGGTGCCGAGCATGGCGGGGTGCGGGTCAGCGGTCCACTTCGCCGAGGACGATGTCGATGCTCCCGAGGATCACCACGGTATCGGCGATGGATTGGCCGAGGCACAGATCCTCGAGGATGGTGAGATTGATGAGGGAGGGAGGGCGCACGCGGTAGCGGTAGGGATTCGGGCCGCCCTCGCTGATGAGGTAGAATCCGATCTCCCCCTTGGGGCCCTCGATCCGGCTGTAGACCTCGCCCGGCTTCGCCCGGAAGCCGCGGAGCCGGGCCTTCGGATCCATGATCGGGCCGCCGGGGATGTCGCGGAGCGCCTGCCGCAGGATCCCGATCGACTCCCGCATCTCGAGCACCCGGACCATGTAGCGGTCGTAGGTGTCGCCGTGGGCGCCGAGCGGCACGCGGAATTCGAAGCGTGGATACACCCCGTAGCCGTCCACCTTGCGGAGATCGTAGGCGACCCCGGCGGCGCGCAGCATCGGACCGGTGACCCCGGCGCTGACCGCGAGCGGCCCCGGCAGGACGCCGACTCCCTGGGTGCGCGCCATCAGGATCTCATTGCCGGTCAGCAGCGCCTCGTACTCATCGAGAAATTGGCCGTAATTGCCGGCCACCGTGCGCGCCGCCTCGAGCCAGCCGGCGGGAGGGTCGACGCGGCAGCCCCCGAAGCGCTGATAGTTGCACATCATGCGCGAGCCGCTGAGCGACTCGAAAAGATCCAGTATCTTCTCGCGCTCGCGGAACGCGTACATGAGCGGGGTGCCGCTGGCGCCGCAGTCCTGGAGGAGGAAGCCCGCCAGGCAGGTGTGGTTGAGCAGGCGGGTGAGCTCGGCGAGGATGACCCGGAGGTATTCCGCCCGCTCGGGCACCGCCTGGCCGGCGAGCTTCTCCACGGCCAGCGCGTAGGCCCAGTTGTTCGTCATCGAGCAGAGGTAGTCGAGCCGGTCCGTGTACGGCATCGACCCAAGATAGGAGGTGTTTTCGCCGATCTTCTCGTGATTGCGGTGGAGGTAGCCAAAGACGGGCTTGAGCTTCACGACGGTCTCGCCGTCGAGCGTGACCATCATGCGAAAGACGCCGTGGGTCGATGGATGATGGGGGCCCATCGAGACCTCCAGCAGGTCGCCGTGGAACGGGTCGTGCACCGGGCGGACCTGGGGTCCCGGCGGCGACGACAGCGGAAAGGGATCGGGACCGATCATGGCCGGGGTTCCCCCTGGGCCGCCGCCGGCGCGCCCGCGCCCGCCGGATAGTGCTTCCGGGCCTTTGCCAGCACGTCGCCATGGGGAGTGGGCTCCCATTCGTAATCGTCGGGCTCGACGTAGTCCTTGCGCATGGGATGGTCCTTGAATTCGTCCCACATCAGGATGCGGCGCAGGTCGGGATGGCCCTCGAAGATGATGCCGAAGAGGTCGAATGCCTCGCGCTCCTGGAATTCGCAGGAGCGCCAGACCGGGGTGAGCGAGGGCAGGGTGACCTGATCGGTCCGGTTCGCCGTGCGGAGCCGAAGGACGACCGGCCCGTGGCGCAGCTCGATGGAGAAGAGGTGGTACACGGCCTCGAGATATCCGGGCACGAGCCGTTTTACCTTCTGTTCGACCGACCTGGGCGGGCCGCCAGCCGGGTCCGGCGCCGCGACCACCGCGGTTTCGACGACCTCACGGGCGGGCCAATCGACGCCGCTCATGTTCGAGCAGAATTCGAGCCGGAGCGCCGGATCGTCGCGAAGGAACTCGGCGACGGCCCTGCCGTGAGAGCCGTCGACGAGCAGGGAATGCTGGGCCGCCGGTCCGAGATTCACGATCAGGGCGACCGCCGAGCCCGGAAAGCGGGCCAGCAGCCGGTCGCGGATCTGTTCGAGGGTTTCCATGGGGGCTGAAAGTCAGGCTCCTCCCCCGCGGATGATGGTGGGCGGGCGCCACACCTCGGGATTCTGCGGCGGCTGGAGATCGTGCGCGCCGAAGTCCGGCACGGCACATTCGGGGGCGCCGCCCGCCTGGAGGTGGCGCGGCGCCTCGGGTCCGGAGATGGTCTGGGCGCGGATCTTCTCCTGCAGCTGCATCAGGCCGTGCAGCAGTGCCTCGGGACGCGGCGGGCAGCCGGGGATGTAGAGATCCACCGGGATATAACGGTCGATGCCCTTGAGGACATTGTAGCCCTGCTTGAAAGGCCCGCCCGAGATGGCGCAGGCTCCCATCGCGATGCAATACTTGGGCTCCGGCATCTGGTTCCAGAGGCGCACGACCTGCGGGGCCATCTTCTTCGTCACCGTCCCGGAGACGATCAGCAGGTCCGCCTGGCGCGGCGAAGGCCGGAAGACCTCCGAGCCAAAGCGGGCGATGTCGAATCGCGCCATCGACGCGGCGATCATCTCGATCGCGCAGCAGGCCAGTCCGAATTGCAGCGGCCACACCGAGTGGCTGCGGCCCCAGTTGTAGAGCTCCTCGAGGCTGGTGAGCAGGATGCCGTGCCGGCGCAACTCGTCCCGTTCGGCCTGCGTCGGGGGGGACGGAGGGCTAGGCGGCGAGGGTGGGGCGGCGGGATCGCTCATGTCATCTCCATTCCAGATGGCCGCGGTGCCAGGCCCACACGAGGCCCTCCGCCAGCAGCAGGATGAACGCCAGCATCGCCAGCAGCGCGCCCGCCGACAGCGAGGTGAAGACGACGGCGAACGGAAGGAGAAAGAGAACCTCGACGTCGAAGATCAGGAAAAGAATGGCATACAGGTAGTAGTGGGCCTGGAACTGGATCCACGCGTCGCCCGTCGGCGCGACCCCGCACTCGTAGATCGCATTCTTCACCGGGCCGGGCTTCGGCGGCTGGAAAACCTTGAACCACAGCTGCGCCACAGCCAGCAGCGCGAGCGGAAAGGCGACCGCCGCGGCCGCGAATACGGCCAGGAAAGCATAGGGGTGGGGATTCATCGGTCCGACAGGTGGTCCTACCTGGAAGCGAAACTCTTGGCTCAACGCCTATTGGCAGAAGTTGCGCATCATTTGTCCAGAGCCATTAGGCATTCTCCCCGGCCGGGGCCACCGCCGACGCGGCGTCGTCGAGAAATTCCGGCGTGATTTCAACCGGGGCGGAGGGTGCCGCCGTGTCGAACGCCCCCCGCGCGGGAGCGGGGCGGCGGCCGGCCGCCGCTGCGATGATCGGCCCAATCGCGGCTGGACGACCTCGCCAAGGTCGCGGAAAAGACCGCCTGGCGCGTCAGCCGAAACCTGCGGCCGCGGCCGCGAGGCGCCGGCCTGATTCCACGCAGTAACTCAGCGAAATGCCGTCTCGGCCGTTCCCGCCGATGAACAGCCCGGGCGCCTCCGCCTCGATTGCGGCATAAGCAGCCTCCCGCGCTCCGAACTCCATCGTGTATTGGGGGATGGCCCGCGGCCAGCGGCACACGTGGGTCCAGACAGGCGCGTCGCTAATCCCCAGAAGGCCCTCCAATTCGTTTCGCACCAGGAAGAGCAGCGCGTCATCGCCGAGCTGAGCCAACTCGGGCTGCCGCGCGCCCCCGACGAACGTGGTCAGAGCCACGTGGCCCTCCGGGGCGCGGCCGGGAAACAATGTGCTCGAAAACAGCGTGCCGAGGATTCTCCGCTTCTCGACCCACGGCACCAGGAGCCCGAAGCCATCCAAGGAATGGGTGACATCGCCGCGGCGAAATCCCGCGAAGACCGAGACGACGGGCGACTGCTCCATCGCCGGCAGATCGGCGAGCCGCCGGGCGGCCGGCACCGCCTCGAAGCGCACCCGCGCCAGCGCGTCGGGCGGAAGGGCGCTGATCACCGCCGAAAATTTCTCCGCCCGCGATTCGCCCGCGTCCTCCGAAAATATCTCCCAGTGCAGCGCCCGCCGCCGCACCGTCTGCACCGCGCAATTCCGACGGAGGGCCGCGCCGAGCGGGCGGGCGAGGGCCCGCGGCAGCTCTTCCAAACCGTCGGGGAAGGACAGGATGCGGCCGCGCGGACCGCCCGAGGTGTCGCGACGCCGGATCGCTCCCCGAATCAGCGACCCGTGCTCACGCTCCAGGGCATACAGCTTGGGAAAGGCGTGCCGCACCGACAGACGCCCGGGGTCTCCGGCATAGATGCCCCCCACCAGGGGATCGACGGCATAATCAAGAAACTCACGCCCCAGGCGTCGCCGGACAAATTCCTCCACGCTCTCTTCCCGCCCCGCCGCTGGGCGGCCGCGGAAGGGTTCCCCCAGCAGGTTGAGTTTGGCCCGCCAGGAGAAGAGCCGGGTGCCGAGGAATGCCCCCGGCGATCCCGGCATGGCCACGAGTGCGCCGCCGCGGACGATGTAGCGGTTCTTGGCCGCGGGAGCCGCGTAGAGCCGGCGCCCGCTCAGGCCGGTCGCGGCGATCAGATCGGAGACGGCCACCGACCCCTCCAGCAGGGAATTCGGCCCGGTTTCGTGCAGCCAACCTTCCGATCGCACCGCTCCGATCACCCCTCCCACCCGGGCGGAGGCCTCGAACACCACGACCGGGATTCGCGCCCGCTGGAGATGCCAGGCGGCGGTGAGTCCGGTGATGCCGGCGCCAAGGACCGCGACGGGATAGACAGGGCGCGAGGGCGGGGACATTCGGAACGGATTCAGCGCAGCGGGCGCGCAACCCTGGCGTAGATGGTCAGGCCGCGCAGGGCGAGGCCGATCGAAGGGGGACTGCTGTGCATGCGCAATTGTTGGCAAGAAATGCGGGGGATTCCCCGTTGCTGGCCGAGCGGGGCATGTTTGGGCTCATGGTCATGATGTGGGCTTTTTTCGCTTCGGTGAGCGACTTTAGGGACACTCTGTGTGTCCACGTCCGGAGGGAATGGCGCCATCTCGAAGGTCCGCGCCTATTCGCCGCTCACTCCGCCACCTCTTCCGCATGAATGATCCCGCTTCTTCCTCTGCCCCGGATGCGCCCCGTCCGGCTTTGTCGATCTGGCACAATTGGATCTCCTTTGCCGGTGTCGTGGTCGCCGGCGGAAGCTTGTTTGCCTTTCTGTTGCTGGTGACGCTGGACCTGACGGGGAGGGGAGCCAAGAACCCCTATCTGGGAATCCTCTGTTACCTGGTCGCACCGGGCTTCCTTTTTCTCGGCTTGGCGCTGATCCTGGCCGGCGCATGGCACGAGCGGCGCCACCGAACCAAGGCTCCGACGGCCCATGCGCCACGGGTGGCGATCGACCTGAGCCGACCCCGCGACCGCCGGATCCTCGCCTGGTTCGTCGCCGGGACGATGTCATTCCTCATGCTCACGGCCGTGGGAAGCTACCAGACGTACCAATATAGCGAATCGAACCAGTTCTGCGGCGAAGTCTGCCACACCGTGATGGAGCCCGAATACACGACCTATCAGCACGGCGCCCATGCTCGGGTCGCCTGCGTCGAGTGCCACATCGGCTCGGGCGCCGCCTGGTTTGTGAAGGCCAAGGTCAGCGGCACCTATCAGGTCTATTCGGTGCTCTTCCACAAATATGAGACTCCAATTCCCGCGCCGGTGGAGAACATGCGTCCGGCCCGGGAAACCTGCCTGCAATGCCACTGGCCGGAGAAATATTCCGGCAGTGTTGAACGCACCACCCACCACTACCTGGCGGATGCGGCAAACACGCCTTTTTCCGTCCGCCTCCTAATCAACGTCGGCGGAGGCAGCCCGAAAAACGGGCCGGTCGGCGGCATTCACTGGCACATGCTGGTCTCCAACCGAGTGGAATACTACGCGCCGGATCCACAGCGCCAGACCATTCCCTGGATTCGGCAGACGGCGGCCGACGGCACGGTGACCGTGTTCCGTACGGCCGAATTCAAAGGCGAGCCGGATCCCAAGGACATCCGCCGGATGGATTGCATGGATTGCCACAACCGCCCGGCGCACAAGTATGCGACGCCCGATCAAGCCGTGGATGAAGCGATGGATCTCGGCCGCCTCGACGCCAAACTGCCCTCGATCAAGCGGACCGCGGTCGATCTGCTCACCAAGACGTACGCGCACCAGGCTGAGGCGAATGCCGCCATCGCCAAGGGGCTGGAGGTCCGCTACCCGGGTCAAACGAGCCTTCCCACGGCCGTTGCGGCCGTCCAGGCGATCTATCGCGAGAATTTCTTTCCGGAGATGAAGGCGGATTGGAGCAAGTATCCGGACAATATCGGACATCTGGACTCGGCGGGCTGCTTCCGTTGCCACGACAGCAAGCATTCCGTGGCGGGCGAGAGCAAGCGGATGATCACAAACGACTGCAATACCTGCCACACCATCCTCGCGCAGGGCGCCGGCGCCGACCTGGCGAAGATCGCGGCAGGCGGTCAGCCCTTCAAGCACCCCTCAGCCGACATCGACGGGCTCGGCCTGAATTGCAACGACTGCCATAACGGGAAGAATCAGCCGAATTAATCGGGCGGCGCCATTCCCAAGTTATGTGAGCAGCTATATTTCCAGAATGGGGAACCTTTCTCTCCACGGGGCTACACGGGTCGTCGGCGCCTTGCCGAAGCCCTAATTCCGACCTGACATGATTACCAACCGCCCCCGGTCGACGATCCCGCTGATCGCGGGAGCCTCCGCCCTCTGGTCGCTCCTGCTCATCTCCGGTGTCACCGCCCATCGCGCGAGCGCGGCTCCGGCGACCGCCGCGACCGTCGCCACCTTCGTCGGATCCAAGGAGTGCGTGCAGTGCCACGCCGACGAGGCCAGCCATTTCGCCACCGCGACCCACGCCAAGCTCAAGCTGTCCGACGCGAAGGTCGGCGACACCGGCTGCGAGGCCTGCCACGGTCCGGGCAGCCTGCACGTGCAGTCGGGCGGCAAGCTTGGCACGATCGTCAACCCCCGGAGGTCGCCCGACGCCTGCTTCCAGTGCCATCTCGACAAGCGCGCGGAGATGAGCCTGCCCCACACCCACCCGGTGCTCTCGGGCAAGGTGAGTTGCGTCGACTGCCATGATGTCCACAAGGGCAACGCCGTTCGGGGTGGGGGCGCCGCCCTGGCCGCCCAAACCCAGACCTGCCTCCGCTGCCACACCGCCCAGGCCGGCCCCTTCACCTATCCCCATGGAGCCATCAAGGAGGAGGGCTGCACGGCCTGCCATAACCCGCACGGCACGATCAACGACAAGATGTTGGTCGCCCGGGATGCCAATCTCTGCCTCCGGTGCCACCTCGCGGTTCTCACCCCCGGATTCAACATCGGGGGCTTCAAGAGCGGTGGGGCCCATGCCAATGCCGTGGGCTCGCGGCTGGCCGAAGGCACCTGCTGGTCCGCCGGATGCCACGAGGATGTGCATGGCTCCAATGTGAACGCTTCCATTCGTCCCTAACTCTTCCAGGAGGTCATTGCCATGCATTCCGACTCTTCCTCCCTTCGTCGCATCGCAAGTCTGATTGGACTCGGCGCCGGGCTCGCTCTCGTCCTGCCCGGCCCCGCCTCCGCCGACGGGCCGGTGCTGACGTCCGACGACATCCCGACCTACGAGAGCTACATCAAGGTTTCGGGCCAGACGCCCTGGATTGTCGGCGACAGCGCCTCCTATGCCAGCCGCGCGGGCACGCCCGCGGCGGGCTCCGGGGGCATCGAGGACTTCTACTACACCAAGGACACATCCGACTCCACCACGGTTAAGGTGAACGGCCACGCCCTCGGCGGGGCCGACGACTATCTCGCCAGCCTGAACCTGACCACGACGAATGTCGGATCCGTCGAGGCGGGCTACAAGCGCTTCCGGACCTTCTACGACGGAGTCGGCGGATTCTTCCCTCTTTCCGACCAGTTCCAAAAGCTCAGTCCGGAGCAGTTGCACGTGGACCGGAGCACATTTTGGGTCGCCGCCACCCTGAACAAGCCGGACCAGCCCGTCTTCACCCTGAGCTTCCACGACGAGATCCGGACCGGCGACAAGGACTCGAGCGAATGGGGCCCCGTCATCAGTCCGCTCGCCGTAATCACCAAGGGCGTTCTGGTCGGAAACGCCCTCCCGGCGAACACTCCCTACATCGCGCCCAACGTCCTGCTGCTCGATGAGCACCATGACATCCTCGAGGCCGGAATGAAGGCGACGGTCGGGCAGACCACCGAGACCTTCAGTGCGACCAGCGACTGGGTCGACAACAACGATGCGCGCAATTATATCAAGTATCCGAATTCCACGGTCATCGCCGACCCAGCCGTGATGGTCCACGATGACCAGGAATCGCGCAAGGGAACGACCTTCAAGGTCCTCAACCAGACTGAGACCAAGTTTACCGATCGCCTCGCCTTGGAGACCGGCCTCACCTACACCCACGTGAATTCCGAAAACGGCGGAAGCTGGATCACGCCCGCGTACAGCTCGACCGCGAATGCGGTCTATACGGCCGACACGGCCGCAAACATCTACGGCGGATCCAAGCTCGACGACTACGTCGGCAACATCTCGCTGAGATACACCCCCGACCCGAATTGGACCGCCGACGCCGGGTTTCGGGACGAGGCCAGCCTGGTCGCCAGCAGCGGCGGCTTCATGACGACGACGCTGGCGACGGGCGCCACCACGACCGCCGCGACCAACATCACCACGGCCAACGACGTGACCTACTCGCACATGAGTGACCACGGCGCCACGCCGGAGTTTTCGCTCGAGTACACCGGCATCGACCGCCTTTCGCTCTACGGTTCGGTCGACGATCAGGTCAATCGCGGCTACCAGCACTGGGTCAATCCCTACGCGCTCACCACAATCAGCGGAACGGGAGTGGTGACGCCCGGAGTGGCGCCCCTGACCTCGGTTTTCTTCCAGCAGGCGAACACGGATCATGAGGACGCGAAGCTCGGCGCCAACTGGAACGCCTCGAAAATGCTGACGGTGCGCGCCGAGCTCTTCCGCAAGGATCACCAGAACCGCTTCGTCGGCGCCGACAATGCCGTCGGGACGGCCAGCTACGGCGGCCTGTACGTCAACGGCTACACCTTCACCGGCGTGAAGCTCAGCGTCATCTTCAAGCCCGTGCCACAGCTCACGTTCAGCACCGCCTACCAACCGCAGGCCGGCAACATGTCCGTCACGGCCAATGTTCCCAACGGCGGCGTGGGCAGCGAGGTCACGTCAGGCAAGGCCCGCGGCCAGCAGATCGGCGAGACCATCAACTGGACGCCCACCGAAAAGTTCTACGTCCAGGGCAGCGTCAACGTCGTCTACAGCTATATCCAGACGGCTTATCCGGTCGTGCTCGTCTCCAGCCCGGCGAACATCGCCACGCCGATCCAGAACGCCAACAACAATTACGTGAGCGGGAGCGCCTTGGCCGGCGTCGTGATCGACAAGCACAACAAGGTGGAGCTGCAAGGTGCGGCCCAGCGCGCGAACAACTTCAATCCGCAGATCGCCATCGGCGGCCAGCCCTATGGGTCCAGCTACGAGCAGGAGAGCGTCACCTTGAGTCTGAAGCACAAGTTCAACGATCGGCTGTCGGGCGAGGCCAAGGGGGGCTTTCTCCGCCTGACCGATCCCACGACCGGCGGATTCACGAATTATCATGGTCCCCTCGCGTACGTGGCCCTGACCTATTCCCTCTAATGGGTGTCCCGAGTCCCGCCGATCATGCCGGCGCGCCGTTCGCGTTTCCAATTTCGCTCACGAATCCACCATGGGCGGGCAGGCATTTACTTCGACTGGGTGCCTCCCGCTGGATTACATCCGGACTCTCGTCACCCGTGCTTGCTCGACTCAGAATTTGTGCGGCCGCGATCCTGACGCTCGCGCTCGCCGCCTGCTCCGATCGGGATATCACGGCCTATCGCGTCCCCAAGGATCCCAGCGTCGCAGTCGCGGCCGCCCCGGTCGACCCCGATGCTGCGGGGGCTCAGCCTGGCTCCCTGCACTGGTCCACGCCGGCCGGATGGCAGCCGCAGGCTGCCAGCGGCCTTCGGGCCGGCAGCTTTCTCGCCCCGGGGCCGGGCGGGGCCACCGCGGATGTGTCGGTCGTCACTTTTGCCGGGGCGGGCGGCGATGTCCTGGCGAACATCAATCGCTGGAGGGGACAACTGCAGCTCCCGCCGATCACGGCCGCGGAGCTGCCGGCGAACGTCAACGCCCTCGAGGAGCCAGCCGGGCATTTTCTCGTGGCCGATATTCGCGGCGAACCGGTCGCGGGGAAACCGGCCAGCCGCATCCTCGGGGCCTGGCTCGAAGAGCCGAGCCAAGTCTGGTTTTTCAAGATGATGGGGGCCGAGAATGTCGTGGAGGCCCAAAAGGGCACCTTCCTGGGATTTCTGCGTTCGGTGGCGGCAGGGGCTGCGCTGGACGGGGTCCCGCATATCGCGGAGACCGGGCCGAAGCCCGCCGAGAACACCAATGACCTGCCGCATGCCGCCTTTGTCGTGGCGCCGACGGAGGGCGCCGAGGCGCCGTCCCTCCAGTGGCAGGCTCCCTCCGATTGGAAGGCCAAGCCGATCACGATGATGCGCAAGGGAAGCTATGCGGTCAGCCGCGGCGGCGCAGACGCCGACCTGGCGATCACGGCCTTTCCGGGCGACGTGGGCGGGCTGGCCGCCAACGTCAACCGCTGGCGCGGGCAGGTCGGCCTGGATCCGGTCGACGATGCCGCCATCGGAACGGTGACCGAGGCTTTCGACTCCAACGGGCTTCACTTCACCGTCGTGGACTGCGCCGGGTCGACGCCCTCGGGCCCGCAGCGCATCATGGCCGCGCTTGTTCCCTGGCAGGGAGCCACTTGGTTCTTCAAGCTGACCGGACCGGACGATCTGGTGAAGTCCGAGAAGTCCGCTTTTTCCGAATTTCTCCGAACCATCCGGCCGAAATGACCCCTGCGATCCCGACAGCGCCCGCGAAGCCGGAGCCGTCCGCAGCGGCTCCGAGGCCGGCCCGGCGCTCCCTTCTCCGTTCGTTGGGGATCGGTCTGGCGTCCCTCCGCCTGACCGTGACGCTATTGATCCTGTCCCTGGTCATGATTTTCACGGCCACGCTCGATCAGGTCCACCTGGGCGTCTGGGGCGTGCAGCAAAAGTATTTTCATGCCTTCTTCGTCATGGCCAAGCTTCCGGGCACGGATCTCTCCCTTCCGGTTTTTCCCGGCGGCTACGTGCTGGGCCTGGCCTTGCTGGCCAACCTGATCACCGCGCACGTCTGGCGCTTCCGCCTGTCGTGGAAAAAATCGGGGATTTGGCTGACCCATTTCGGCCTCATCCTCCTCCTGATCGGAGAGGGCCTTTCGGGGCTCCTGCAGCGCGACGGCCAGGTGCGCCTCGACGTGGGGCAGACGCGCCGGTACGTGGAAAGCTTCCGCGAGAACGAGCTCGCGGTGTCGGACGTCACCGATGCCGCTTTCGATCAGGTGGTCGCAATTCCCGTGGAGCGCCTGCTGGGTCAGGCGACGATCCAGCATCCGAAGCTCCCCTTTACGCTGAAACCGATCGCCTATTTTCCGAATGCGACCCTGCACCCGCGCAGCCAGATGACCAATCCGCCGCCCGCCGTCGCCACGATGGGCGACGGCACGGACCTGATCGCGGAATCCGCGCCGATCACCTACAAGCCGGACGAGAGCAATTGGCCGACGGCCTACGTCGAACTCACCGGTCCGGAAGGCACGCTCGGCATCTGGCTGGTCTCCGCCATCCTCGAGGAGCCGCAGGGCTTCATCTACCAGGGACGGACGTGGCAGCTCGCGCTGCGCGCCCGCCGCGATTATGTGCCCTTCACCCTGACCCTGGGAAAATTCACCCACGACATCTACCCCGGCACGGACATTCCGAAAAACTTCGCCAGCACGATCCAGCTGCATGGCGATGACGGCCGGATCGATCGCTCGGTCCTGATCTCGATGAACAATCCGCTGCGCACCGGCGGCTATGCCTTTTATCAGGCTGGTTACGCCAACAACGACCGAACCTCCGTCCTGGAGGCCGTGCGCAATCCAAGCTGGCTGATCCCGTACTGGTCATGCGCGCTGATCGTGCTGGGACTGGTCCTGCAGTTTGGCCTCAGCCTCAGTGGATTCTTCCGCAAGCGCGCCGCCGCGGTCCGGTCCGTCCCCTCGTCGCCATGAACAAGAATCTTCCTTTGGTCCTGCTCGTGCTGGCGGTGGTCTGGGTCGCCTGCACGCTGGCGCCGAGCGCGGCATCCGGACCATTCGACCTGGCGGAATTCGGGCGGTTGCCGATCCTGGCCGATGGGCGGATCAAGCCGCTCGACACCATTGCCCGCACCGGCCTCCTCATGCTCCAGGGGCGCCAGCGGGTGGTCGCGCCGGACGGACGGCAGCTCACCCCGGATGCGTGGCTGCTCGATGTGTTTTTTCGGCCAGAAGCGGCGGATGCCGATTCCGTCTTTCGCATCGACAACTCCGAGGTGCTCACCCTTTTCAACCTGACCCGGTCCGATGGGGTCGGCGGCGTCCGCTTTTCCTTCAACCAGCTGCAGGCCGGCCTGGACGAGCTCGACCGGCAGGGCCGCCTCGCCGAACCGATCGACAACGCCGCTCGGACGGCATTTCAGCGCGGCGTCATCGAGCTCCGCGAGCACATCGGCTATTATGACCGCCTGAAATTCAGCCTGGAGCCTCCGGATAGCGCCGATTTCGACGCGGACCTGTCCGACGCGGGTCGCCTCGCGGCCGAGCACGCCGCCTTCACGACCATGGACACGCTGAGCTCTCTCCGCGTTATCCCGCCGGCCGCCGCCTCGGTCAATCCCGGCGATTGGGAAAGCGTGGGCCACTCCATGCTGAGCGCCGCCGCGCCGGCGGAGGTCGACCCGCACGTGCGCCTCTACGCCCTCCTGGGCCACGCCTGGCGCAACTCGCAGCCGGACGTCTTTGCCGCCACCCTTCATGGTTACCGGGAAGAGCTCTTGCGGCGGTTTCCCGCCGCCCTGCGGCGGTCGGACGCAGAGGCGTTTTTCAACCGCGCGCAGCCCTTCATCACCAGCCTCTTTCTGTATGTGACGGCCTTCCTCCTGGCCGTCATATCCTGGCTGGTCTGGCCGGAAGCGCTCGGGCGGGCCGCCTTTTGGCTCATGGGACTCGCCTTTGCGGTCGCCACCGCCGGGATCCTGGACCGGATGTGGATCGAGGGCCGGCCGCCGGTGACGAACCTGTATTCCTCCGCGCTCTTCATCGGCTGGGGCTCGGTGGGCCTGTGCCTGATCCTCGAAAAACTCCACCGCAACGCCGTCGCCAGCGCAGCGGGCAGCCTCATCGGTTTCGGCACCCTCGTCATCGCGCACCACCTGTCCTTGAGCGGAGATACGATGGAAATGATGCGGGCCGTGCTCGATTCCAATTTTTGGCTTTCGACCCACGTGGTGACGGTGACCACGGGCTACGCCTCGACGTTTCTCGCCGGCTTCCTGGCCATCATCTACCTCGTGCGGGGCATCTTCACCCGGTCGCTCGACGGACGCACCGCCGACGCGCTGGCGCGCATGGTCTATGGCATCGTATGCTTCGCCACGCTGTTCAGCTTCGTCGGGACCATGCTCGGCGGCATCTGGGCCGACCAGTCCTGGGGCCGCTTTTGGGGCTGGGATCCCAAGGAAAACGGCGCGCTCCTCATCGTCATCTGGAACGCGGTGATCCTGCACTGCCGCTGGGGCGGCCTGGTGCGCCAGCGCGGGCTGATGGCCCTGGCCGTGTTCGGCAACGTGGTCACCGCCTGGAGCTGGTTCGGCACGAACATGCTGGGCGTGGGCCTGCACAGCTATGGCTTTACCGATGCCGCCTTCAACGGGCTGGTTATCTTCGTGGCCAGCCAGCTCCTCCCGATCGGCCTGGCGGCGGTTCCCCGGTCCAAATGGCGCAGCCCCGCCTCCGCCGGCGGAGCGGCCTGAGATTTCGTTGGCGGCAGTTCGATCCGCCAGACCCGGACAACCGGCCCTAACTACAAACTTACGCCAAAAATCGCGCAGCGTCTAACAGAGGCGGCGGACCAGCCAGCGGGATTTTGAGCCATACTTCGGCCGCATCGAAATCTTCCCATGGGGACAACACCCCAGTCCAACCGCCCTTGCCGCCAAACCGCGTCTCTTCCAGCCTCGCATCAATCTCGCACCTCACATGAATAAATATACGTTACTCGGATCTGCCGCCTCGATCTTCCTGCTGGCCGCTTCGGCGGGCTATGCCGCCGACACTCCGGCCGCCTGGGGCGCGAATTGCGCCGCCTGTCACGGCGCCGATGGCGCGGGCCACACGAAGGCCGGAAAGATGCTCGGAGCCAAGGACCTGACCGACGCCGCCTACCAGAAGACCTTCAGCGACGACGAAGCCGCCAAGGCGCTCAAGGAGGGCCTCACGGACGCGAGTGGCAAGGTCAAGATGAGGCCCTTCGCCGACAAGCTGTCGGACGACGACATCAAGACCCTCGTCGCCTACGTGCGCACCTTGGCCAAGTGACCCGTCGGCTGCTCTGCAGCAGCCGTTGGTAGTGTCCGCGCGCGCCGCCGGGTATTGCCTTTCCCCCGGCGGGAGGCGAGGGTGGGCCGCCATGCATTTCCGGGATTTGAGCGAACCACAGCTGCTCGCGCTGGCCATCTCGCTGGAAGAGGAGGACGGGCGGATCTATGGCGACTATGCGGACGCCCTGCGGGCTGATTATCCCGCCACGGCGGCGCTTTTCCAGCGGATGGCCGCGGAGGAGTCGGAACACCGGCACCGCCTGATCGAGGGCTTTCGCGGGAAGTTCGGCGAGCATATCCCGCTGCTGCGCCGCCAGGACGTAAAGGGTTTCAGCCTGCGCCGGCCGACCTGGCTCATGCGTCCGCTCCAACCGGAGAAGGCACGGCAGGCGGCCGCGCTCATGGAACTCGAGTCCCGCCGCTTCTATGAAGCGGCCAGGCAGCAGGCGACGGACGCGGGCGTGCGCCAGTTGCTGGGCGACCTCGCCTTGGCCGAGCAGCAGCACGAGGCGATCGTGGCCGACGCCGACGCGGAAGACACGCGCACGGGGGCGGCAGAGGCCGAGCGCCAGACCGCGCGGCGGCTGCTGGTCCTGCGCGTGGTGCAGCCGGGCCTCGCCGGCTTGATGGACGGCTCGGTCTCGACCCTCGCGCCGGTCTTTGCCGCCGCCTTCGCCACGGGCAACAACGCCGACACCTTTCGCATCGGCCTCGCCGCCTCGGTGGGCGCGGGCATCAGCATGGGTTTTGCCGAGGCCCTCTCCGACGACGGCAAGCTCAGCGGCCGCGGAGCTCCGTGGGTGCGCGGTTTTGTTTGCGGCCTGATGACGACGATCGGCGGCATCGGCCACACCTTGCCGTTCCTCCTGCCCGGATTCCAGACCGCGATGGCGTTCGCCATCGGCGTGGTCGTGGTCGAATTGGCCGTCATCTCCTGGATTCGCCACCGCTACATGGATACCCCGGTGTTCTCGGCCGCGTTTCAGGTCGGAGTGGGGGGAGCGCTCGTCTTTGCGGCCGGGGTGGTCATCGGCCGGAGCTGAGAGTCGGGCATGAATGCGGCCCATCCGGACCGGCCTATCCTGCTGGCGGTCTTTGTCCTGACCTATGTTGGCATCGCGGTCGGCCATGTGCCGCGCCTGCGGCTCAACCGTGTCGGCATCGCGTTGTTGGGCGCCATCGCCATGATGGTTGTCTCGGGCAGCTCCGCTCGTGAGACGGTCGCTTGGGTCAATTGGCCGGCGATGTTCCTCCTGTTCGGGTTTTTCGTCCTTTCGTCCCAGCTTAGCCTCTCGGGATTTTATGGATGGATCGCCGGACGCCTGTCCGGGCGCCACGGAACCCCGGCGCACTTCCTCCTGGTCCTGATGGCCGTCGCCGCCGGACTCTCCGCCTTTCTCAATCACGACATCGTCTGCTATGTCTTCACCCCCATCGTAAGCGTGGCGCTGGCCCGCCGCCGTCTGAACCCGGTGCCATTCCTGATCGCGCTCGCCCTGGCCAGTAATATAGGCGCCGCGGCAACCCTCATCGGCAATGCCCAGGGAATCCTCATCGGCGAGGTGGCGCATCTAAGCTTTCAACGTTACATGCTTTGGAGCTTTCTTCCGGTCGGGGCCACCCTGGCGGCTGCCTACGGCCTCACCGTGCGGAGCCTCGGACGCTGGCCCGGCGCTGGTCCGGGTTCGAGCAGCGCCGAGCCGGCGACGCAGGATCACCCCTTCGATCGGGTCCATACCGCGAAGGGGCTGGTGATCTTCGCCGCGGTCATCGCCCTGTGCTTCACGCGGTTGCCTAAGGAAGTCGTGGTCCTGGTTGCGGCGGGGATTCACCTGGCCAGTCCAAAATTCCGCACCGAAGACCTGCTGGCGCTGGTCGACTGGCCCATTCTCGTTCTGTTCATGTCGCTGTTCGTCGTCACTGGGGCCTTCGCGGCCACGGGCTACGCCGAAACGGCCGTGCACTGGATGGAGGGGATAGGCCTTAACCCGGCGCGGCCCGCCAACGAGGCCCTCCTCACCGCTGCCCTAACCGCGCTCATGAACAATGCCCCTGCTGTCATGCTCCTGCTCAAGATCGTTCCCCTAAGCCATGCTTCGACGGCCTACGTCCTGGCCCTGGCCAACAGCTTCGGCGGCAATATATTTCTCTCCGCCAGCATCTCCAACCTCATCGTCGTGCAGCAGGCCCGCCAGCAGGGGATCGTCATCACCTTTCGCGATTTTGCCCGGCTGGGCCTGCCGGTGACGCTTGCCGGCCTCGCGATCCTGATCGAGTGGGTGGCGCTGACCGGCTAGCCGGGCGATTTTTGGCTCGCAAAACATGCGTCCCTTTGGACAAGGATCGCGCCGCGCCCGCGGCACCGGCGCACTATGCTTTTGCCATGAAACCCGCACTGACGACTCCCGAGCCGAAGACCTCGGCCGAACTCCGGCAAGAGATGCTGCTCTATCGCAAGGGCGATGCTCCTTCCACCCGGCGCTAGCCGTCAGCACTGGATGGCCATGGGAGGATTTCTCGATTCACTCGTTGGGGTTGCCGAAACCCTGCTCACGGGCGCGCAGAGTTCGCTGGATGAGTGGACCGCGGAGCTCCAGCGCGAGCGGCTCCGCCTGGTCTGCCTGCTCGGTTGGATGGTGGCGGTCGTGCTGGCCGGGGCGATGGCCGTTTTGCTCGCCACCGCCGCTGTGGTCGAACTGGTCCCGCCGTCGGCGCGCATCGCGGTCCTGGCGGGCCTGGCCGCCTTTTACCTCGCGCTCTCCGCGGGTATGGCGGTCGCGCTGCGCCGCCGCCTGGCCCGTGCGCCCTTGCGATTTTCAGCCATTGCAAGCCTGCTGGCCCTTGGGCAATTGGTGGCGACGGCCGCCCGCGCCGCGCGGCGCGGCCACGGCTCGCCGTCGGAGCCTTCGGTGGACTAGCAGCCCCGGGGGAGCAATCGCGGCGCCGAAGACCTCAGGGCGCACGGCGTCCTGACCCATCAGGTCAGGCGCCGGCGAAAAAGCCAGGCGGCACCGGTGAGGGTGACGAGGCCGATGACCGTCAGCGGCAGCAAGTCGGGCAGGAGCCGCACCCAGCCTGCGTCCTCCAGGTAGACCCGCTTGGTGATGTCGATCGCATAACGCAGGGGGTTGATCAGCGTCGAAAATTGCATCGCCCGCGGCATGCTGCTAATCGGGGTGGTGAATCCCGAAAGGAGCGAGAAGGGCATGACCAGCAGAAAGGCGTAGAGCATCGCCTGCTGCATCGTGGCGGCAAGGGAGGAGACGAAGAGGCCGAGCCCCACCGCCGCGAGCAGGAAAAGGCCCATGCCGGCGTAGAGGAGAAGGAAGGAGCCCGAGAATGGGATATGAAACCAGAACTGGGCGATCAGGAGAATGGTGGTCGATTGGGCGAGGCCGATCGCCATGTTGGGGATGGCTTTGCCCGACATGATCTCGAACGGCCGGAAGGGCGTGACCAGCAGCTGGTCAAACGTCCCCTGTTCGCGTTCACGCGCGACCGACATGGCCGTCAGCATCATCGTCCCCATCATGGTCAGGGTGCCGAGCAGGCTTGGGATCATGCTCCAGCGCGACTCCGCGTTGGGATTGTACCAGGCGCGGCTGACGATCCGGATTGGCGGGCCCGGTTGGCCGTGGTCGGAACGCCACTGCGTATTGAAGTCGTCGACCACGATCTCGAAATACCCCAGGGCGGTCCCGGCGGTGTTGGAATTTCGGCCGTCGGCGATCGCCTGGATGGAAGCGGCCTCTCCGGCCAGCAGGCGCCGCTCGAAATCCTGGTCGATCCGCAGCACGATCAAAGCGCGGCGATTGTCGATCCACGTGGCGATGTCTCCGATCTTCGCCAGGTTGGCTTGGCGCCGAAAGATGCCGGATCCGTCGAGTCGGGACAGCAGGGCGGTCGAGGCGGCGCTATGGTCTTGATCCCAGACCGCATAGGGCACCGCGTTGAGGTCGAAACTGGCGGCGTAGCCAAAAATGATGCTCTGCAGGATCGGCGGAAGGAAGATGATCACCCGGCTCCGGGGATCCTTCAGGACCGCGAGAAACTCCTTCTGGATCAGCGCAAGGATACGGAGAAGCGATGAGCGCATAATCGAGTCTACGATAGCTCCTTGCGGGAGGCCCGCCGGGTCAGGGCCAGCAGGGTCGCCGCCATCGCCGCGAGTATCCCGAGGCTGGGCCAGACGACGCTTCCGACATTGCCCGCAAGGAAAAGGCTCTGCATCAGCGCGACGGCGTACCGCGCGGGCATGATATAGGTTATTCCTCGAATGACGGCAGGCATGCTCCGGATATCGTAGAGGAATCCGGAGAGCATCATCGCCGGAAGGAACGTCAGGAGCATGGCCAGCTGGCTGGCGAGGAACTGGCTCTTGACCAGGGTCGAAATGAGCAATCCGATCCCCAGGGCCACCAGGAGATAGACCATCGAGGAGAGGCAAAGCAGCGGAAAGGACCCGCGGAGGGGCACGTGGAAGAGAAACTTGCCGGCGAGGAGGCAGAGAACGAAGCCGACCATGCCCAGTCCGAAATAGGGGATGACCTTGCTGGCGAGGATCTCCCCCGGCTCCACCGGCGTGACGAAAAGGGATTCGAGCGTGCCCCGCTCCCATTCCCTCGCCACCACCATGGCGGTGAGAAAAGCCCCGATGATCGTCATCACCAGGACAATCAGCCCGGGAACGATGAAAAAGTGGCTGTCGTTGCTTTCGTTGAACCACATCCGATCCACGACGATAACCGGGCCGACCGCCGGGGCGCCGCCGGATATAGCCGCGGTCGCACTCCACTGGGCGATGGGGCCCTCCGCGTAGGCCGCGATGATGCGGCCTTCGTTCGCGTCCGTGCCGTTGACCAGGAGCTGGACCTCCGCGTCTCCCCGATGCCAGCGCCGCGAGAAGTCGGACGGGATGCGGACGATCCCGTCGGCCTCGCGGCCGATGACCAGGGACTGCGCCTCCGCCATCGAATTCGCCGCTGTCACAGCAAAATAGCGTGAGAGCCGGAAGTCCCCGATGAGGGCGCTGGAGTCAGGAGAGTGATCTTCATCGACCACCGCCACGGCGACGCGGTTGACATCGAGATTAAGACCGTAACCGAACAGGAGAATCATCATCAGCGGAAAGACCACGCCGATCGCGAGACTGCTCGGATCGCGGAAGATCTGCCGCGTCTCCTTGACGGTGAGGGCGCGAATTCTCCGGAATTTGGCCCGCCCGTCCCTCACGATCGGCCCTCCGCGGGCTGGCCGGCCCGCTCGCCGCGGGCTGCGGTCACGATGGCGATGAAGGCGTCCTCCATGGTCGCGGTGCGCCCCGGCTGCTTGGGCGCCCGGTTCCGGAGCTCGGCCGGGGTTCCCTCGGCGAGCAGCTTTCCCCCATCGAGGATCGCGGCCCGGTCGCAGTACTCCGCCTCGGCCATGAAATGGGTGGTCACGATCACCGTCACACCGCGGGCGGCCAGCGCGGTGATCCGCAGCCAGAACTCGCGGCGGGCCAGCGGATCGGCCCCGCTGGTCGGCTCGTCCAGAAAGAGGATCTCGGGCTGGTGGAGCAGCGCGGCGGCCATCGCCAGCCGCTGCTTGTAGCCCCCCGGAAGCTGCGCGCTGGGCAGCCGGGCGAGCGGCTCGAGCCCGAATTGCCCCATCGCCCAGGCGATTCGCTCGCGCTTGCTTCCTCCGTGCAGGCCATAGGCTCGCGCGAAAAAATCCAGATTTTCCCCCACGCTCAGCTGGCCGTAGAGGGAGAACTTCTGCGCGACATAGCCCAGATGCTGCCGAGCCGCCGCGCGCGACCGCCGGACGTCGATTCCGGCAATGGTCAGTGTTCCACTGGTTGCCGGCAACAGCCCGCAAAGCATCCGAAAGGTGGTGGTCTTGCCGGCGCCGTTCGGGCCCAGCAGCCCATAGATCTCGCCGGGCCGGACATTGAAACTGACGTGGTCGACCGCGACGAAATCCTTGAATTTCCGCACAAGATCGCGGACCTCGACCATCGGGCCCGATCGCCCTGCGGCTGGCGGAGGAACGTCCTTGGGTTTGGCGGCTTCAGCTTTGGCGGGCTGGGCCGCCTCGGGCGCCTTGGCCGTGCTCCCGGATGAACCGTGCAGGAGGATCATGAAGCCGTCCTCGAAACGGACGGGCGCCGGCTGGACGTCCATCGCGCCCAGCCAACCACCGCCCGGGCCGACCGCCTTGCGCCTGACCACCCGGACCCGGCCTCCCTCCGGAACCGCGTCGACCACGTCCGGATCGTCCAGCAGCAGCGCCTGAAATTCCCGGGCCTTGAGATTTCCCGGAGGCGCGGCGAGGTAGGTAAGCCCGGTCGCAAGACGGCGGACCTCTTCGGGAGTTCCCGTCGCTAGGCACTTGCCTTCGTGCAGGACGAGGACGCGCCGGCACTCCTCAGCCTCGTCCAGGTAGCTGCTGCTCAAGAGCACGGTCAGGCCGTCCGCGACCAGCTTTCGGATGATTTCCCAGAGTTCCCGACGAGAGAGGGGATCGACTCCGACCGTCGGCTCGTCCAGCAGGAGCAGCTCGGGTGAACTGACCAGGGTGCAGGCGAGCCCGAGCTTCTGCTTCATTCCTCCCGACAATTGCCCGGCGAGCCGTCGGCGGAAGGGCTCGAGCGCCGTCATCTCCATTAGGCGGGGATACTGCTTCCGCCGCTCCTCCGCGGTTACGCCGTGCAAATCTGCATAAAGATCGAGATTCTCAGACACCGTAAGATCCTCATAAAGACCGAAGCGCTGCGGCATGTACGCAATCCGCGACTGGATCGACTGGGGATCCTTGGCCGGATCGATCCCGAGGACGCTGATTCGGCCGAGATCCGCCCGCATCAGACCCGCCACGAGCCGAATCAGCGTCGTCTTGCCCGCCCCATCGGGCCCCACCAGCGCCGCCAGTTCGCCGGCACCGACGGAGAAAGATATCTTATCCAACGCCACCACCGTCTCCCCGGTTTCGCGGCGAAATGTCTTACCCACGCCCTCGAGTGTGAGCGCCGGGGAGGAGGAGGGATCGCTCACGGCAGCGGATGGTCGCCGGCCGTCTCCCAGCCTCCGCCGAGCGCCTTATAGATCGCCACCAAGTCCAGCGACACCGCCTGGTCGCTGGCCGCCAGCTCGTCCTCAGCCTGATAGAGCGAGCGCTCGGCATCGAGCACATCGAGAAAATTGACCTGTCCCTCGGCGTTGAGCCCCCGCGCCATCTCAAGCGAGCGCCGGTCCTCCGCCCGTTGCTGCACCAGGGCCGTGTGCCGATTCTGCTCCTGGGCGTAGCCCACCAACGCGTCCTCGACCTCCCGCAGCGCAATCAGCACCCCCTTCTCATAGGCCGCCAGTGCGGCCTGTTGCACGGCCGTTTGCGCCGCCACCTCCGCGCGCACCCGGCCGAAGTCGAGGGCCTTCCACTGCAGGGTGGGGCCCACGGACCAGAAGAGGCTGGCGGGTTCGAACCATTTTCGGAAGGTCACGCTCTCCATCCCGGCATCCCCGGTCAGCGAGAACTTGGGAAACCAGTCCGATTTCGCCGCTCCGATCCGGGCGGTTTCGGCGGCGAGCTGCCGCTCGGCCCGCCGGACGTCGGGGCGGCGCCGGAGGAGGTCGGAGGGAAGCCCGATCGGAACTTCGGGCGGCGCCGGTGGAATCGGCGCAACAGGGGACAGCTCGTCGACCAGCTCCCCCGGCTGGCATCCGAGAAGCGCGGCCAGCCCATACATGGACTGCCGGACGGCGGTCTCCTGCGGAGGGACCTGGGCGCGCAGGCCCGCCAGCACGGCCGAAGCCCGGGCCACGTCCAGCTCGGTCGCGATGCCGCTCTCAAAGCGCGCCTGGGTAAGCTCCACGGCTTGTTGCTGCAGCTTGAGATTCTGCCGCGCTATCTCCAACTCGTTCTGGGCGCCCCGCAGTTCGACGTAGTTTCGCGCGACCTCGGCGACCAGGCTCACGAGCGCGTCGTTTCGCGCCTCGACTGCGCCGCCCCATTCCGCGCTCGCCGCCTCGAGTTCGCGGCGCTTGCCGCCAAAGATGTCGATCTCCCAAGAGGCGTCGAAGCCCGCCTGATAGACGCTGTATTCGAAGGGGAAGTTCTTTGGCAAGGGTAGGGCGCCGAACAGGGGCTGGTTCTGGCTGATCTTTTCCTTGGCGTAGGAGCCGGAGACATCGGCCGATGGCCGGAGATTTGCGGCGCTCAGCTCCCGCAGCGCGCGGGCTTGCCGCAGCCGGGCCTCGGCTGCGCTCAGGTCCGGATTGGATTTCACCGCCCGTCCGATCAGGGAATCGAGCTCGGCATCGCCGAAGGACTTCCACCACGTGGCCGTGTCGGCCGGGTTGCTGGTTATTCCGGCACTCTGGGACCCGCTCCAGGCCGTGGGGGCGGTGGCAGGCGGCGCATGATAATCCGGGCCCACGGCGCAGCCGCCGGCGAGCACCGTCGCCGCGATCAGGCTCGCCGCTGTCTTCCACTCGCCGATGGACTCAAACCTCATTGGGCTACGGCTTAGGCGGTGCGAAATGCACGGTCGCCGGCATGCCCAGGCGCAGTTCATCCTGGGGATCCTTTACAAAAACCCGGACCTCGTAGACGAGACTCGTGCGGAGGTCCTCCGTTTGAACGGATTTCGGGGTGAATTCGGCCACCGAGGAGATGAAACCGATCCACCCCTCGAAGAGCCGCCCGGGAAAACTGTCGGTTGCGACCGAGGCGGCTGCCCCGGGGTGAAGCTTGCCCAAATTGGGATCGGAAACATACACCCGGACCCACTTCGGATCGGTGATGGCGAGCGCGAAGACCGCCCTTTGGGGCGATGCCATCTCACCGGGTTCCAGGAGCCTCGAGCGAACCACCGCGTCGCTGGGGGCGATCAGCTCGGAATCGGCCAATTGCCGCCTGAGAAATTCCAGCCTGGCCTCATTGGCGCGAAGCTGTGCCTCCCCCTGGGCGATGTCCTCTTGCCTCGGGCCCGCCACGGTCAGGTCCCGGCCTTTTTCCGCCACGGCCAGCCGGGCCTGCGCCATGTCCAAGGCCGCCTTGGCGGTATCCACCTCCTGCTGGCTGATCGCCAGCCCGGTCGTCCGGCGGGAGAGGGCGGTCAGCCGCCGCCATTGCTGGTCGGCATTCAGGGCATCGGCTTTGGCCAGGGCCACATTCGCCTGCGCCTCCGCAATCTCCTCCGGGCGACTGCCATGACGCAGCCGCTCCACCGCGGCCCGCTGCGCGGCCGCGGTTGCCTCTGTCTCGGCGACTTGCGGCTTTAGCCGCGTCGTGTCCAGCCGGGCCAGGACCTGCCCATGCCGAACGCGGTCACCCTCCTGCACGAGGACCTCGGCGATGCGCTCACTGTCGTTGAACGCGAGCTCGACCTGCCGGAGATCGATGTTCCCATACAGCACCAGCTCGGCGGGCGCCTTGCGCGGGCGGGCGAGCCACCACACCACTCCCGCCACGATCACCGCCAAAAGTCCGATGAGGAGGCCTTTTTTCATACCGACGTAATTTCCGCCCCGCCGCGAAATAACTCAATTTATCATTTAGGAGGTAGCGCGGGTTGTCCCAACCCGCTTAGCCTCCGTCCCACCTTGCGGTCTGCCCGGCGGATTGGGGACAACCCGTGCCACCTTCAAACCGTCCACTGCCCGCAGGACCCCATCTAGGGGTTGGTGAGGATGACCTTGAGGGCCCGCTCCTTGGCCGCGTTGCCAAAGGTGTCGTACGCCTTCATGATTTCGCTGAGGGGAAAGCGATGCGTAATGAGCTTGAGCGGCTCGACCTTGCCCGAGCGGACTGTCTTCAGCAGGAGGGGCGTCGTCACGGTGTCGACCAGACGCGTCGTAATCGTGATATTCCTCGACCACAGTTTTTCCAGGTGCAGCTCGACGCTTTTGCCGTGAACGCCGATGTTGGCGATTCGGCCGCCGGCCGCAATGATCGACTGGCAGATGCCAAAGGTGGCGGGAATCCCCACCGCCTCGATCGCCACGTCCACTCCCTTGCCGCCCGTGAGCTTCATGATCTCCTCGGCGGCGTTCTCGCGCACGAGCTTCGTCGCGCCAAACACCTTGGCCACGTCCAGGCGGTTTTGGTCCGGATCGACCATGATGATCTCGGCCGGCGAGTAGAACTGCGCGGTCAGGAGCGCCGACAGCCCCACCGGCCCCGCGCCGATGATCGCCACAATGTCCCCGGGACCGACCTTGCCGTTGAGGACCCCGCATTCGAATCCAGTCGGCAGGATGTCGCTCAGCATGACCAGGCGCTCCTCGTCGTCGTCGGTCTCCGTGATGTGGTACAAGCTCCCGTCGGCGTGGGGAATCCGGACGAACTCCGCCTGGGTGCCGTCGATCATGTAGCCGAGGATCCAGCCGCCATCCTCGCAATGCGAATACATGCCCTGGCGGCAGGGCGCGCACTTTCCACAGGATGTGACGCAGGATATGATCACCCGGTCTCCCGGCTTGAAATCCGTGACCGCGGGCCCTGCCTCGATCACAATGCCGACGCCCTCGTGGCCTAGGATGCGCCCGGCCTTCACCTCGGGCGTGTCACCCTTCATGATATGGAGGTCGGTGCCGCAGATCGTCGTCTTTTTAATCTTCACGATCACATCGGTCGGCTTGAGGATGGTGGGCTTGGGCTTGTCTTCCCACGCGCGGACGTTGGGCCCGTGATAGACCAGCGCCTTCATGGTGCCGGATACGGCGGGTTCCTTGGCGCTAGGCTTGGCGGGTTTGACGACGGTCAGGGTGTTCATGGCAGGGATTATTTCTGGGCTCGCGTGCAATTGGCTAATCTTGCCGGGCGCTGCGACGCGGCTAACCCGCCTGGCGGGCAGGAGCACTATAGGCCTGAACCTTCTCGGCAGACTATGGGGTCTAACCCACAGCTGTCCGTTTGAAAGCTGTTCGTGACGTTTATGGTGACCGTGGGTTATACCCCATAGTCCGCACAGAACTTTGAGCGGATACTCGAGGGGTGGAGGAATAATACCGCCAAGGATGCAACTCCTCGCGTTTCCTCCGAACCTGAACACCTAAAATATGACTTCGTCTGCGGCCCTCACCGGCTCCCACCTGCGCGCCTACAACGCCATCTTTCAACATCCGCTCTCGCACAATCTGGAGTGGCACGACGTCTATGCGATGCTGCGCAAGCTGGGCCAAATCGAAGAGCAATCCAATGGGCACTTGAGGGTGACCCGCCACGGGCAGGTCCTGGTCTTGACTCCATCGCGTACCAAGGATGTCTCCGGCGCGGACGAAATCATGGCGCTGCGCCACTTTCTTGAACGATCTGAGAAGGCCGAAGCCGGGCCCCAGGGGACGGACACGCCTTGGCTTCTCGTGATCGATCACCAGGAAGCCCTTATCTTTCGTGCGGAGATGCATGGGGCGGTCCCACAGCAGATTCTGCCCCATGAGCCGGGACGATATTTCCGGCATGAGCACCACTCCAAGGACTTTTCCCGGGGCGAGGAAAAGCCGGAGCCAAATAGCTATTTTAAACCCGTGGCCGAGGCCCTCCAAGGCCATGGCCAGATTCTCGTCTTCGGCTCGGGCACTGGAGCGAGCAGCGAAATGGACCAATTCATCGCCTGGGTGAAGGTTCACCGTCCTGAGGTTGCCCGGCGCATCATCGGTTCGCTGGTCGTTGACGGGCACCATCTGAGCGCGGATCAGCTGCTGGCCAAAGCCCGGGAGTTTTACTCATCCCGCCACTAAGCCTCGGCCTGAAGCTAGGGCACGAGGACCGCGGCGCCCTCAAATCGTCCGGCGCGGAGATCGGCGAGGGCTTGGTTTGCCTGCTGCAACGGATACCGCGTGGTTTTGGTGACGATGCCCATTTTCGGCGCCTGACCCAGAAAATCGATTCCATCCCTGCGCGTGAGATTGGCCACCGACACGAGCTGACGCTCCTCCCAGAGGATCTGATAGGGGAAGCTCGGGATATCGCTCATGTGGATGCCCGCACAGACGACGCGGCCCCCCTTGCGGACCGCCCGCAACGCCACGGGCACGAGATCGCCCATCGTCGCAAAGATGATCGCCGCGTCGAGCGGCTCCGGCGGCATTTCGTTGGACCCTCCCGCCCACGTCGCGCCGAGGCTCCGGGCAAAGGCCTGGCCGGCGAGATCGCCCGGCCGCGTGAACGCAAACACAGATCGCCCCTGCCACTTCGCCACCTGGGCCACGATGTGGGCCGCGGCGCCAAAACCATAGAGCCCGATCTTCTTGGCCGGCCCCGCGATGACCAGCGAACGCCAGCCGATCAGGCCAGCGCAGAGCAGGGGAGCGAGCGCCTCGTCGCCGCCGGACTCGCCGAGCGGGAAGGCAAAACGCGCATCGGCGATGGCTGCCGTCGCGAACCCTCCGTCGCGCGTATAACCGGTGAAGACCGGCCGATCGCAGAGATTTTCCTCGCCACCCAGGCAGTAGGGACAGATGCCACAGGTATGGCCGAGCCATGGGATGCCGACGCGCTCCCCAAGACCACGACCCTCGACTCCGGCGCCTATGCCATCGATTCGCCCGACGATCTCGTGGCCCGGTATGATGGGAATCTTTGGGTCGGGCAGTTCGCCATCGACGACGTGGAGATCCGTGCGGCAGACGCCGCAGGCTAGCACCTTGACGCGAATCTCCCCTGGACCGGGTTGGGGATCGGCGAGTTCGGTCCAAGCCAAGTCGGTCTTAAGCTTCTTCAGCACCATTGCGTGCATGGCGAGAGGCGCTTTCGCGGGCCGGGCCGCCGTCAGGCAGCTTTTCTGCTTTTTGCCGCGCCGCCCGCACCCAAGCCGCGGACCGCCGCGATCATCTTGGTCAAGACGACCTGGGCGTCACCATAGACCATCTGGCAGTTCTCGGCGTAGAAGAGGGTATTGACGATGCCGGCGTAGCCTTTGCCTTCGCCTCGCTTCACGACGTAGATTTTTTTAGCCTTGTCCACGTCGAGGATGGGCATCCCAAAGATGGGCGAGGCCTTGTCGGTGCGCGCGGCGGGATTCACCACATCGTTGGCCCCGATGACGAGGACGACATCGGTATGTTCAAACTCCGGGTTGATATCGTCGAGCTGAAAGATGAGGTCGTAGGGCACCTCGGCTTCGGCCAGGAGGACGTCCATCTGGCCGGGCATCCGCCCGGCCACCGGATGGACCGCGAACTTCACGCCGACGCCGGCCGCCTGAAGGAGCTTCACGAATTCGTAGAGTTTTTGCTGCCCTTGGGCGACAGCCAGGCCGTAGCCCGGCACGATGATGACGCTATGCGCGTAACGCATGAAAATGCCGGCGTCGCCCGCGTCGACGGGCTTGAGGCTGCCTACGATGGCGCCCTGCTTGTGCTTCGGCGCCGGCCCAAAATGAGAGAAGAGGACCTTGCCGATCGACCGATTCATCGCCTTGGCCATCAGCTGGGTCAAAAGCAGGCCGGCGGCCCCGACCACCATCCCGGCGATCATGAGCGCAGGGTTCTTCAGCACAAAGCCCTCCAGGCCGACCGCAAGGCCGGTGCAGGCATTGTAGACTGAGATCAGGACCGGCATGTCAGCCCCGCCGATCGGAAGCGACATCAGTATTCCAAAGAGCAGCGCCCCTCCGAGGAAGATCCAAATCCATCCGGGCATGGCGGTGGACAGCGCCGCTCCGCCGCGCGCCGCCACCACGAGGTAGCCGCCGACGGCGAGGGTCGCGAGCACGATGAGCCCGTTGAAGATCTGCTGGCCGCGAATCTGCAGCGGCTTGGTGATCACCCCGTCGAGCTTGGCCCAGGCCACGAGCGAGCCGGAAAGCGACACGGCCCCGATCAGGGCTCCGACCAGGGTCACGGACAGATCCGTGCTGCCGCGAACTTTTCCGCCGAAGACCTCCACCGCGGCGATGCCCGCGGCCGCGCCGCCGCCCATGCCGTTGTAGAGCGCCACCATCTGCGGCATCGCGGTCATGGCGACCTTTTTTCCGCTCCACCAGGCTGAGCCTCCGCCCACGACGAGAGCCAACAGCGCGAGCCCGATGTTGACGGCGAGGTGAGGGCGAGCCGCCTCATCGACGCCGAAGACATAGAGGAAGCTGACCAGAACCGCCGCCAGCATACCCACGCCGGCAAATGAAATCCCCGAGGAAGCCGTGACCGGCGAGGCCATGCGCTTGAGGCCGTAGAGAAAGAGAAACGCCGCCACCAGGTCGGTCGCAATGATGAGGAAAGGCGGCAGCGCGGTAAACATGGTCTGCTCGGTCCTGCTCAGTCCTTCTTCGCGGCCGCAGCCTTCGCTGGACCGGGAGACTTTCGGGCTTTCTTCGGCGGGTGGATGGGTGAGGCGCTCGTCGTGAACATGGCCAGCATGCGTTTTGTGACGGCATAGCCGCCCGCGGCATTGCCCGCGCCGAGCAGAACGGCGAAGAAGCCGATCGCCCGCTCGAGCGTCGTCCCCGCGTTGAGCAGGGCGAACACTCCGCCCACCACGACAATGCCATGGACGAAGTTCGATCCCGACATCAGGGGCGTATGCAGGATCGCCGGGACACGGCCGATGATCACCCAGCCGGCGAATCCGGCGAGCATGAACACATAGAGGGCGACAAAGCCCGTCATGGGGAGCTGAAATTCCATGATCAATGCCTCGCGCAACTAGGCGGCGGACTTGACCGCAGCGGCAAGTGAACTGTGGGCCGCGGAGTCCGCGGTGGGAACCGGCTCCGCCGTGCCGGGCCCCAACCGGCCGGCATGCGTCAGCACCGTCTTGGCGAGGATTTCGTCGTTCCAGTCGAGAGTGATGATATTGTCCTTCAGCATCAGGGACAAGAGGTGAAATTGATTCTCTGAGTAGAGGTTGCTCGCGTCTTCCCCGAGCAGCGACGGCACGTTCAATGGCGCCAGCAGGGTCACTGAACCCACAACCGTCGTCTCCCCGGGAATGATTCCAGCACAGTTTCCACCGCCCTCGGCCGAGAGATCGACGATCACGGAGCCGGCCTTCATGCCCGCGACCTGGGCCTTGCTGACCAGCTTCGGCGACGGCTTCCCCGGAATGGCCGCGGTGGTGATGATGAGGTCAGCCTCCTGAATATGCTTGGTCAGCACCGCCGCCACTTGAGTTCTTTCCTTGGGAGTCAGCTCCCGGGCGTATCCGCCCTTGCCGCGGGCATCGACGCCGGTTTCCACGAATTTCGCCCCCAAGGACAGGGCCTCCTCCTCGGTTTCCGGGCGCACGTCATAGCCCTCGACCATCGCTCCCAAACGCCGGGCGGTCGCCAATGCCTCCAAGCCGGCGACGCCCAGGCCCAGCACGAGGACTTTGGCGGGGCCGATGGTACCGGCCGCCGTGGTGATCTTGGGCAGGACGCGGGCCAGATGCGTGGCGCCAAGCTGCACCGCGTAATAGCCGGCCAGGGCCGCTTGGCTGGAAAGCGCGTCCATGGCCTGCGCCCGCGTGATGCGCGGTATCCGCTCCATGGCAAAGCAGGTGATCTTCTTATGAAGCAGACGCTGCACCAATTCGGGCTGTTGGGCGGCGTAGATGAAGGACACCAGGATCGCGCCCTCCTTCATCCCGTCGACCACGTCCAGCGCGGGTGCCTGCACGCCCAGCACCACATCCGCCTCGCGGACCAATTTCCTGCGGTCGTCGGTGAACGCCGCGTCCGGGAACATCGAGTCCGTCAGCTTGACGGCATCGCCCGCGCCGGTCTGCACCAGCAGCTTCGCGCCCAGCTTGACGAGCTTGGCCGCAACCGCCGGAACCAGGGCCACGCGCCGCTCGTGCGGCTGGGTCTCCTTCAGCACCGCAACGTTGATATACATCGAGCGCCATCTTACTCGCAATCGCCCGCGGACGATATAAGGTGTTACCCTCACGATTTGGCCGGAGCGGGGGAGCCGGATCCAAATCACCTTCCGGCAAGGAGTATTCAAAACCGGGCACGCCGCACGCACCGCGGAATGAGGAGGGTTACACCCTATAGACGCATTCGGGCAATAAGCGCATTCTGAGGCTGGCGGCAGACCCACGACAAATTTCATGAGCACAAAATCCCCCCACACCTCTGACCCCTCCGCATCACTGACCGAGGCCGAAATTCGCGACTACGCCTATCACCTCTACGACCAGAGCGGATTTGCTGCCGGGCGGGACCTGGACAATTGGCTGGAAGCCAAAGCGTGCCTCAGTTCCGGCATCCCCAAGGCTGAAAGCCATATCCGCCTGCACCAAAATTCCTTCAAACCCAGGCGTGAACTCCTGGAACGGCCGAATGCCCTCACGGCGACCTGATTTTATGCCGAAAAATATCAAGGACTTTTACGGCACGAAGCTCGCCGCCCTGGATGGCGACGTCGGCCATATCACGGATTTCTACTTTGACGACAAAGCCTGGATCATCCGCTACGTGGTTGCGGAGACCGGATCCTGGCTGAAGGGACGCACGGTGCTCCTGTCACCCTTCGCCTTCGGTTCAATTTACGAGGAAGGCAAGCCGCTGCCGCTGAACCTGACCCGACAGCAGATTCAAAACAGCCCCCCAATCGAGACCCAGCTGCCTGTCTCCCGCCAATACGAAATCAAGTATTACCGCCACTTCGGCTGGCCCACCTATTGGGAAGGCAGCTGGTCGTGGGGCATCGGCAGCTATCCCGTGCTTCTGCCCACCGTGAACCCCGACGCCGCGGCTCCGCAATTCCAGCACGATCAGGACGACAATCACCTGCGCAGCACCCGGGCGGTCGACGGCTACAGCGTCGAGTCGCTCGATGGGGTCATCGGCCATGTCTGCGGTTTCAGCTCCGATCCCAAGACCTGGAAGATTCACGAGGTGATGGTCAAGACCGGGCCCTGGTATTCAGGCAACGAAATCCTCATTTTGCCCGGGCAAATCGACGAGATCCGTTTCGCCGAGCACAAGCTGATGGTGAATCTGACCAAGGAGGACGCAAAGATGACCACCAAGGACGAAATCGTGCAGGCCGGATCCGGAGAATTTGGGGCAGTGGAATTCCACGACTGAGGCCGGCACTTCGGGCAGACTCCTCCTAGCATCCAACTGCACCAGAATTCCTTCAAAAAACCACGAATCCTCCCATGACCACTCCCGACCATCTGCTACCGTCCGCAAACAATTTTGCCGATCTGCGCGAAACCGCCGACAAACTCGCCGGCTCCGCGGCGGACGAGAACCTCAAGCGCCTGATCCTGGTCGTCGGCATGCTCGCCTACCGCTGCGACCTGCTGGAACGCCAGGTCGAGCGCCTGGAGCGGGTCGACGCACCCGACGAGTTTTGACGTTCATCCCGTCGCCGCCGACATCCGGCTCAACCTTTTGAAGGTGTGGGTCGTAATATCAGAAGGAAGGCGGCAAAGAGTCTCAATTGGGGAGCACCCTGGGGGCGTTGGTCGGCAGGGGGTCGACCCCGACCGACTGGCTCTCCGGCCCGGCGGGCGTTGAGGTTGAAATGTCCTTCCGGCCGTTCGCGCCGCCCTCCTGGCCCAGCCCCATGGTCAGGGCCGTGAGCCCCGCGAGACCGCCAAGTTGCATGCTCTCGACCGCGGTGCTCGGGACGATAACGATAGTGGCATTCTCCTTCAACCCCTCATAGAGCATGTTCATGGCCCGCAAATGCAGGGCGACCGGATTGTGGGCATAACTCTTGGCGGCTTCGGCGAACTTCTCCGCCACCTGGCGCTCCGAATCCCCCAGAATGACCCGGGCCTGGCGCTCTCGCTCCGCTTGCGCCTGCATCGACATTGCGTCCTCCAAAGCCGACGGGATCAGGACGTCCTTGACCTCCACCGAGATGACGTTGATCCCCCATGGCTCCGTGCGCTGGTCGATGATTTTCTGCAGGAGATCGCTGATCTTGTCCCGGCCTTCCAACATTTCTGAGAGCACCGTCTTGCCGATCACGTCGCGCAGGGCGGTTTGGGAGGCCCACCCGATGGCGCTCTTATAGTCCGCCACCCCGAGGGCCGCCTTGGTCGGATCCACCACCTTCCAGAAGAGCACGGCATCCACATCAACCGGCACGGTATCCTTGGTCAGGGTCTTCTCCGCCTTGAACGCCGTGGTGATGACCCGGGTGTCAATCCAGTAGGGGATCGTATCCACGATTGGAATGATGAAGAACAGGCCCGGGCCCTTCAGGGCATGAAAGTGGCCCAGGCGCAAGATCACCACCTTGTCCCATTGATCGGCGACCTGAATGGAAGAGGCCACGAGGCAGGCCACGACGAAGGCCCCAATTCCAATGGAGATGACGGCCGCGTTGGCCGCGATCCCATAGCGAGCGAAGGCAAAGGCGACACCCAAGCCCAGAATTACCACGAAGACCAATTTTGCGAAGGGACTGTTTTGTTTCATAAGATTTCTCGTTCGTCCCTTCCGCACTCGCTGAACCCGATGCGGCCGGGCGCTTTCGCCATTCTCACTGGGCGCCCCAACTATGTGCCATTCAGCCGCGGACCTCAATGGGGTGTTAACCTCATCCAGGAACGAACGCCGGCTGGTGAACGCCAGGTGGTAGAGCAGGTCAAAACCCCATAGTAACCGAATCGAATTCGAACTATGGTAATCGATGCGCAGGAATACGGAAATCGAGGGTTCGTCCCCGGAAACCTGAGCAGCTCCAACGTAAAGATTAACCTCTAACGTCCCAGATCAAAAAAGGATAATTTATGCATTTAAATGTCAAAGATCTCTACGGCATCAAACTCGCGGCCTCTGATGGCGACATCGGGCATATTCAGGATTTCTATTTTGACGACAAATCCTGGGTCGTTCGCTACCTGGTCATTGACACCGGCTCATGGCTGCCGGGGCGCGTGGTTTTGCTCTCTCCCTATTCCTTTGGGCGCCTCGACCTAAACGAACGAACCTTGGGGGTGAATCTGACGAAGAAGCAGATCGAAAAAAGCCCGTCCATTGAGTCGCACGCGCCGATATCGAGACAATATGAAACCGAGTACTATAGCTATTATGGGTGGCCGACCTACTGGTACGGAGGCTCGATGTGGGGATATGGCGATTTTCCAATCATCGGCACGCCGACCAGGGAGGAGATGGACGCCCACCGGCGGGAGGAGCAAAAGGGCGACAGGCACCTCAGAAGCAGCCGCGCGATCAACGGCTACCAAATACAAACCGTAGACGGAACGATTGGCCACGTGTGCGGCCTCACGGTGAATAACAAGAGCTGGGCCGTCCGGGAATTAGCCGTCGAGACCGGACACTGGTATTCAGGCAAGGAGATCCTGATCTCGACCGACAAGATCGAGCGCATCAGCTATGAGGATGCGAAGGTTTTCGTGAAGCTATCCAAGTCGGACATCCAACGGACGCAGGACAGCGAATTGGCCAACGCAGGTGCCGCGGCGCACGCCGCCGGGTCCCGCTGCAATTGAAAGGCCGCCCAGGAATAACAGCGGCGCAATCGACGAAAAAACACTCATATGCCGACCTCACGATCGACGGGGACCAAGAAACGCAAACACATCGGAATTGCGTCAGACCACACCGGCATCGAATTGATGCAGTATCTCGCTGCGACGTTGCGGGAAGCCGGATACCACGTGACCGCTTTTGGTAGTCATCTGTTGCAGAATAACGACCACCGACCCGATTTTATCGCGCCATTGGCGGGAGCCATCGCCGGCGGATCCATGGACAGCGGCATCGCCATTTGCGGGGGAGGTCAGGGAGCCGCCGCCGCTGCCAATGTGTTTACCGGGGTGCGCGCCCGCCCGGTCGACGAGACTTTCATCGACCAACCGGCCTTCGAAGACAAGGACCTCAATCTAATTTGCCTCGACGGCCGCGTGGTCAGCCGTGCGGCCACTTGGGAACTCGTGCACAACTTTTTGACCAGATGCTTCAGCCGGACGCGAAGGCCAGCGCAGCCGACGTAGCCCGGGCCATCAGAGCCGCTGCCAAGATGTGGCGCGGATATTGGGCAAATCCACTTCCGGATTGCCCTAAAATTGACCGCCATGCACCTCGTTAGCGCGTCATCGCGTAGATGTAGATAGCTCTGTCCGATTAAGGCAACGTCACTCCATCGGTCCCGTTTCGGCTATTTCGCATGGAATTGAACCTCGGCGCTCTTGAGCGAATATTGCTTGGCGCCACCAATCTATGGAATCAAATATGATTGCATAACTTATTTTTTGCCATCTTGTGACTCATTTATGACTCCTAAAGCCATGGTTCATGAATTGGGACGGCGATGCCGCCGTTTCCGTCTGGCGCGCAATGAGACTCAGGCGTCGTTGGCCAAACGCACAGCCGTCAGCAAGGCCACGATTCAACGATTTGAGCGCACCGGCCGAGCGAACACAATCGTGTTGGCTCGCCTCGCCTACGCTCTTGGCCGGGAACAGGATTTCGACAAGTTTCTAAATACGGCGAACCCCGGCACCGTAACTCGGATCGGGGAGCTTGAAGTTTTCTCCGCCGCCAATGCACGCAAACGCGCCAGGCGACACCTTTCCGATGCGCGTTAAGGTCCTCATCGGCCAGACTCTGGTCGGGACCCTCGCCGAGGTCGACGGGGCCACCTACTTCGAATATGCCGCCGCCTTCCTTCAATCCGGGCAGGCACTGTCCCCCTTGTACCTCCCGCTTAGGGAGGGAGCCACGCTTTGCAATAAGGCGTGGCTGCAGAATCTTCCCGGCCTGTGCTTCGACAGCCTGCCCGATGCGTGGGGAGAGCGCGTCATGGAGCGATGGTTCCAGGCCGAGCAGAAGCGGAGCATCGAGTCGGTCACTGCGCTCGAGCAGCTTTGCTTCATCGGCGACCGCGGCATAGGCGCCTTGCGTTACGAGCCAATGCTCATCGCGCAGGATCCATTGCGGCCTGGAATCGAGGCTGCGCTCGATCTCCGACGCCTCGAGCTGGACGCCCGGGCGGTCATCGAATCGGAGCCGACCGCGGCGATCCCGAGCCTGATCGAACTCGCATACAACGGCACTGCCGGCGGCGCCCGGCCCAAGATCTGGATTGGGGTCAATGAGGATGCCGATGGTGCCGGCCGGCCGCGACTCATCGCCGGCGCCAGAGAATTGCCATCCGGCTACAGCCCATGGCTGCTAAAGCTCGACGTGCCGAAGCTCAAAGCTCCGTACCGCGAATACGGGCGGGTGGAGCATGCCTATGCGATGATGGCCGACGCCGCAGGCCTGCGCTGCTGCCGTACCAGGCTGTTCGCCGCCCAGGACGACGACGGCAACGAGCGGGCTCACTTCGCAATCGCCAGGTTTGACCGGGGCCCCAATGGCAATCGGATCCATTTCCACAGCCTGGCCGGCATGACCGAGGCGGACTTTGACCGCCAGATCGACTACCGGGAGCTGCTTTCGACTACCCAGCAGGTGAGCCGCGACCAGACCGAGGTACTTGAGGCGTTCCGGCGTGCCACCTTCAATGTCGCGAGCCGGGTGTGCGACGACCACGCCAAAAACCATGGGTTCCTCTACAAAAATGGCCTATGGCGCCTCTCACCGGCCTATGACATGGTTTACGCCGCACCCGGCCGGTTCCGGCGCCATGCGATGCCGGTGGCTGGCAATGCCGTCAACCCCGGCCTATCCGAGCTGGCGCAACTCGCCGACGAATCCGACCTGGCGCCCGGCGCGGTAGCCGACGTGATCGAGCAGTGCCGCAAGGCCGTCGATCTTTGGCCCCAATTTGCAGAGAATGCCGGCGTTTCCCAAGATCGCGCTCTGGAAATCGCAGCTGAGCTGCCCGGGCGGCTGTGGAGCCCAATCCTGAATAAAAAGCCGCGGAAGAAGCACTGAACGAGACCAGAAGTGGGGAGTCGGTTTTTCGGCAAGTATGTTATTTAACATAATATTTATTGTGCGTAATATTAAGCTTAGGAATCAGAGCCAGCGGTGCGTGCATCCTTGACTACTGCTATCATTGATATCACACTTTCCCATGCCTCAACTCCTTGTTCGTGACCTTGAAGCTGCCGTCGTAAAGAAGCTCAGGAATAGCGCAGCCGCTCAGGGGGTTTCCGTTGAGGAAGCCCATCGGCGTCTGCTCCGAGCGGCCTTAGTCGGTGGCCAACCGGGGCCTCGACGGAATTTCATCGAGTACCTCCGTGACATCCCCAAGGGGGCAGACGCAGAATTTCCCCGCTCTATTGATATTCCGCGCCCGGTGGCCTTCTGATGCCTTACCTTCTCGACACCTGCATCATCTCTGAACTTCGGAAGCCGCACTGCAATCCAGGCGTTGCCTCGTGGATGACGGGAATCGAACCAGACGAAGCCTTTTTGAGCGTCATCACCCTTGGCGAGATCCGGAAGGGAATTGAACTTCTACGTCCAAAGGACTCGAAGACCGCCGCCGCCCTAGAACGATGGCTGGATGGCCTCGACAACCATTACGGAGAAAGGGTTCTCTCGGTCTCTGCCGCCGTAGCGGATCGGTGGGGTCGGATTTCGCCGGCCCAGCCGCTATCTGTATCCGACGGACTGATCGCCGCCACCGGACTGGAGCATAAGCTCACGGTCGTGACGCGCAATCTCGCTGATTTCCAACGTTCGGGTGTCAACACTCTTAACCCGTTCACCTGATCGGCCGCGCGTTAGCCCCATCCGGCGCGATCTTTGGGCGAAAGCCCCCGCAGCCATGCTTATGCCAAGCGCGCTCGTGCCCCTGGAGCGCAATTGCCTCCTTAACCCGGCTCCTCCACTCGGGCTCTTCTTTGTCTAGCTGGCAAAATGTCCTATCCTCCGATAACGCCCATTATCGGAGGGCTGTTTGGTTTGTGCGCCGCCCATATACTTTGTCCATGATCTCACGGGCCTTCAATGACGGAGGCTCGGTTGAACACCGTATCCGGTAAGTGTCGGTGCACATGGCACCGTAGTACAGACGCACGTGCCTGAACGCCACATTCCTGAGCATAAGCGAGACCTTTCTAATTGTAGTGGAGTGGCAACGCGCTCCTAGCGTAATCGAAATGAGCGCACGTGCAGGAAAAGGTGCGAGCGCATCCACGGTTGCCGTTTCGAGATCCGGCGCGCGGGAAATGTTCTTCACGATGCGATGTTCGTCCTCGTATGACCAGCATCGAGCCTTGCTGAAAAATACGCCCTGCTCGTCGGGATCATCCACTTCGTGCCGCGTTGTTTTGTATGTAACGCGGCGACATAAGGTATCCGCAGCTGTGTTCCCGACGGGCGGAAACCACGGATGCTTCGCGTCAAATCCGAGGGCAAAGCCCGCGTGATTTTCGGCATAATGGGCCCACATAGGCAATGCATTCGGATTGTCAGGGGGCGTACCGCATAAACATAAAATACGAAATGGATCTGATCGACGTATCATCGATTCGATTGCGGCTTCTTTAGCCAGCTCAAGTTGATCGGATGAACGTAGCTTGGTAAGACTGTGCTGATAGAGAGTTTCGCCGGAGACCTCCGAAAGCGATGGGGCGGCCGCCCTCTTTGAAATCTGCAGTTTCTCAAGCTCTCCAGCTATCGCCTTGGCAAGTCTCTCCTGCTCTTCCGGTCGCTCGAGGAATCCAGCGCCCATCAAAAGCTCAAAAGGATCATTGAGTTCGCCTCGGGGCGTAAAGCGCAGCCGCTGGTATTCAAGGATGTCAATGCGAGCCGCGCTGCAATACTTGTGGTAGATGGCTGGCGCAGGAGGGAGAGATTCCGTTTGCATCGGCTAATTGATTATTGAAGGTCCATCTCACACAATTTTGTATCTTCAGGCAATATGGGACTTGTGCTAATTGACATTAGCACAAGTCCTCCATCTAATCCACGGTATGCCGGAGAAAAAACCGAAGGTAGACGAGCTGCTAGCATCCTACCTAAAACGCGAGAATGCCGCTACGCTCCGTCATTACTCGGCGGCGCTCGATGATTTTGCCGAATTTTCGAAAGCGCCGGATCGCCTGGCTGCCGTCAATCGCCTCCTGGGCGCCGGATTCGCCGACGGGAACGAGCTCGTCACCGAATATCGACGGGAAATGGAGGGTACTCGGAATTCAGACGGGAAGCTCAAATCCGGCCGCGGATTGAGCGCTTCAGCCATCAATCTGCGGCTCACGGTCCTCCGGGGCTTAGTGAAGAAAGCCAGACGGCGTGGTCTTATCGATTGGGAACTCGACGTCCCGAATATCGCCGCCGAGAACGTCCACGAGGCTTCTGGGCCAGGAATGGAGCTACTGAACCGCATGCTGGAGGCCGCCAAAGCCCAGCCAGGGGCCGAAGGTCGGCGAAACTATGCCGTCCTAAGGCTGGCCGGTGAGCTCGGCCTCCGGCGCAAGGAGATCGTCGGGCTCGATCTTGATGATATTGACCTTCTCGCCGGGACGGTACGGATTCGCGGAAAAGCCCGAAGGCAGCTTGAGAAGCTGTCCTGCACGCCAACAACGGTCGAAGCGCTCGGCAGTTGGCTGGAAGTTCGTCCTAGGCCGCGCGATGGGCGTGCGCTATTCACCAACCTGATCCCAGGGCGCCCTACCCGCCTGACTGGATCTGCGGTATATGAGATTGTTCGCGCGCTCGGTCGAGATGCCCTTCCCAAGGGCAGTCGACGGAGAGTTCGGCCGCATGGAATCCGGCACACAGCAATAACCGAAGCAGTAAGGCGAGCCAAAGAGGTCGGTTTGGCACGAGAAGGGGTGCAGAAGTTTTCGAGGCATCGCGATTTTCGAATGGTTGCACGATATCTCGATGCACATGACCAGGCTCAAAAGAAGCTCGGCGCTGCCATTGGCGGATCGTTGGTGTAGCTGACCAATCTCGGCTAAAGCCGCTATCGGCCCGCAGCACAGCCTCGCTCCGCGGCCATTTGGCACGGAAACGCTCGACCAACAGTTTCAGGATTGCTGGGCCGCAGCCCGATCGCTTACGCGTGGATTTGGGATCGCGTGTCCCGACAAAACAATTATAGTCGCCGATGCCTGAATGCTCGCGTCGGCAGTTTTTTTGCTTGGCGCATGATGAGACTTATAAAAACCATAGCTTTTCCAAGCAGAGGTAATATATGAACGATTTGATTCCTCCTTACAAAGACAGGTGCAGTTCGAGTCAGAAAGTGCAGCCTAACGCTCCAATTTCATGGATGAAAATACTACTTCTAGTCATTGGGTCATCCGTCGTTACGAAACCTTGTTTGGCGCTAATACCGCTGACTGATTCAGCCGCAGGTGAGACTTTATCCGAGTATCTCGAGCGTATCCAAGTCGTTCCCACCGAT
>Ga0302326_10001043_pt1 | contig 72699 bp, 61 predicted proteins | sample Palsa_T0_3_FD_202264 | JGI IMG/M metagenome (GOLD analysis project Ga0302326, IMG submission 202264) | Peat permafrost microbial communities from Stordalen Mire near Abisko, Sweden - Palsa_T0_3 | ecosystem: Environmental > Terrestrial > Soil > Palsa > Peat permafrost | place: Sweden: Abisko... | reverse complement strand
ACCAGCATGTCAAGGCCAGGTAAGGTTCTTCGCGTTGCATCGAATTAAGCCACATGCTCCACCGCTTGTGCGGGCCCCCGTCAATTTCTTTGAGTTTTAACCTTGCGGTCGTACTTCCCAGGCGGTTCACTTATCGCGTTAGCTACGGCACGGAGGGGGTCGACTCCCCCCACACCAAGTGAACACCGTTTAGGGCCAGGACTACCGGGGTATCTAATCCCGTTTGCTCCCCTGGCTTTCGTGCCTCAGCGTCAGGAACTGTCCAGAGACCCGCCTTCGCCACCGGTGTTCTAGTCGATCTCTACGCATTTCACCGCTACACCGACTATTCCGGTCTCCTCTCCAGTCCTCGAGCCCGCTAGTTTCGAATGACCTATCACAGTTAGGCTGTGAGATTTCACATCCGACTTAACGAGCCGCCTACGCACCCTTTACGCCCAATGAATCCGAACAACGCTTGCCGTCTCTGTATTACCGCGGCTGCTGGCACAGAGTTAGCCACGGCTTCCTCTTCCGGTACTATCAATAATCCACGTGTTAGGTAGATCACATTGTTCCCAGATGACAGGGGTTTACAATCCGAAGACCTTCATCCCCCACGCGGCGTCGCTCCTTCAGGGTTTCCCCCATTGAGAAAAATCCTCGACTGCTGCCACCCGTAGGTGTCTGGACCGTGTCTCAGTTCCAGTGTGGCTGGTCGTCCTCTCAGACCAGCTACCCGTCCAAGCCTTGGTGGGCCGTTACCCCGCCAACAAGCTGATAGGCCGCAGCCCCATCTCAATGCGCCAGGTCTTACGATCCCCAGCTTTGACCTTACAGTCACATGCGGTATTAATCCGGCTTTCGCCGAGCTATCCCCCACATTGAGGTAGGTGAGCTACGTGTTACGCACCCTTTCGCCACTAGAATCCACTAATATTGCTACCAGTGAATTCCCGTTCGACTTGCATGTCTTATCCACGCCGCCAGCGTTCGTTCTGAGCCAGAATCAAACTCTCCGTAATAAAAATCAACCAGACCCGCCGCAAATTGCTTCGCGGCTTGCTCCAACCCCTTGCGGGGCCGTTGCCGATCCGACCGATTCCACGTTGAGTTGACCCCGAATTGCTCCGGGGCCGATCAGTCGGGGCTCCCGACTGACCTCATTACTACTTACTCAAATGTTTGTCCCGACGGATGTCAGGACAAACGTGGGCTCTCACGTATCGCACATTTCAATTTTCAAAGAACACAACGCCCCGATCTCTTTCGGGGCGCGCAATCAACTTTCAGATAATCAATCCTCAGCCTTTCAGCTGAACACTGATGTCTAACCGCTGATCGCCGCCCGTTTCAGGCGACAGGAATCCCGAGGTCGGAATCTGGCTTGTCGCACTCCAAAAGAACCATCCGTACTGCATCCCCTCGCAAGCGTTTCGTAGGCTAACCGCAGTCGCACCGCCTGTCAAGCCCATCGCGAAGAAATATCCGGCGCCATCTGCCGCCTGCCTTTTCCGTGAAAGGACGGCCAAGTTACAGAGCCAGCCCGACAGTTGCAAGAACTATTTTGCGCTAACTTTGAATCGACAAAAAGACCATATTATACAAGGCCTACAAGCCATCCGCACAGGTCGTATCCCCTCGTAAATACACCGCAGACCGGGGCTCACACGCCAAAAACAAGCACTCTTGCCCGCGCTCTCACTCACGGGCAAAATACCTCTCTCCTGGCTCGGCACTCAATCAGGGCGGAACGCGTACGCTTCAACCGGCTTGCCGCCCGCAAACCAATCCAGCTACACCCGCGTCACATTCTGGGCCTTTGCGCCCTTGGCGTCTTCGATGATCTCAAACTCCACCGCCTGGCCCTCAGCCAACGTCTTGAATCCGTCACCTTTGATTGCCGAAAAGTGGACGAATACATCCGCCCCGCCCTCCTGCTGGATAAACCCGAAACCCTTCTTATCATTGAACCATTTGACTGTTCCACGTGCCATATTCTTACTCACCTCCTCGGGGGATATTGCTTGCTGGGAATTGATTGATAGGAAAATGTCTTTGGCGGGTAAAAATGGTTGAAAATAAAACGACCGCGCCTACCCCATGGGGGCAAACACGGTCACATCCGACTGCATTCCTCCAGATCCACTCACGAATCACTCGAAAAAACAGTCCAAACAACTTGCTACCGTGGCACCTGTACCAAACCGGACACCTGATTGTCAAAGCTTTTCTGGCAGACCAAGCCCTCTCGAACGAGCCGTTTCCCACACCGATTGGTCCGGCTCCTTGCAGCAGCGTAATCTTCGCCTTTTCACTATCGAAATGACCCAGTTTACTCTTGCCTTCCCCCCGCTATTTGGCCACCCGGCTACGGGATTCGCCCCTCCCCCTCCCGTCTCCCAAATTCTGTCTTCTGTCTCCTGTCTGCTGCCCCCCCCATTTTCCCCTTTCTCTTCTGCCCCAACCTTTGGCACACTCCCCCCTGACCCATGATCTGGCCCGACTTCAGGAAAACGTGGTCTCACTGCACAGGCAAAGAATCATCCGCCTGTCGGCGTCGTCCGCTATCCGTGCCTCGAACTGCAAGACACCGATTGTACCGCCAGACTGAAAAAGTGTACTCTGACCAATCTCTACAACGAGCACCCGACGATGAAATACGCTAGACGCAAACCATTCACGGCCCCACAAAAAGCGGCCATCCTGCGACTGTATGTGCGGCAACGCCTGCCGACGCCGGAAACGGCGAAGCGGCTGCAGCTGTCCGTAGACCATGTTGTGGAGTTCCTGCGGGAGCGCGGCGTGTTACGGCGCCAGGGCGGCCAGGGTTTTCCCAGAAAACTTTCCCTGGCGGCCCGCCGTAGCCTGGAAAGCGAACTCACCACCACCATGGACGTGATCTTGGCCCGAAAGTATGGCCTTTGCCGCGAACGGATTCGACAAATCCGCCAGGAACTGGGCTACTCGTCGAGCCAGGTTATTCGTCACGCTTTGACCGTTCGCGCCCAAGCCGAACGTCGGAAGCAGGAAAAACTCGCGCGCAAACTCCGGCAGCGGCAGCGCCGGGCCAAGCGGTTGTTGCGGATCAACCGGCTCAGCAAGCGCTGGAAGTCCGGGATACTGGTGGTACTATTGGCGCAGGAATTCGGGTTCACGCGCGCTTCCATGCATACGCACATTCGCAGGTTACGAAAAGAGTTTCCCAAGAAATTCCCCTATCGCCCTCACTCTCGTCGCCGCCGCCTGCCAGGCGCGGTCGTGAGGCCACAGCCCTGACCGCATCCGGCCGCTGGACTTTGCTCCGCGCGAAGACTGGCGCCGAGGGAGGGTAAAGGCTTTTTCCGGCAAATCATGTTCGACATCTGGGACGCCGTCATAGATAAACAGGCCAGTAAATACATGAGTAAATACATGCTCGTTCGGCTCAACTCTTGCCGAAGTGGCGACAGGTGGTTAACAGGATTCGTTGCCTTATGAATTTACAACTGACTGACAAACTCTCCCTCATCTCCGGTTCCACCAAAGGCATCGGCTTGGCCATCGCCACCGGGCTCGCGCGCGAAGGCGCCCATGTCATCATCAACGGCCGTTCCGAAGAATCCTTCGCGAGCGCATTCGCAAAGATTCGCCAAACTGTTCCGAACGCGAAATTGGAAAGCTTTATCGGCGATCTGTCGGACGCCACCACGGTGGACAAACTGGTGAAACAATTCCCTGCCGTGGACATTCTGGTCAACAATCTTGGCATCTTTGAACCCAAACCGTTTGAACAGATTCCGGATGCCGAATGGCAACGATTCTTTGACGTGAACGTGTTGAGCGGCGTCCGCTTGAGCCGTGCGTATCTGGCGGGCATGAAGCGCAAAAACTGGGGACGCATCGTTTTCATCAGCAGCGAGAGCGGCGTTCAGATTCCCGCCGAAATGATCCACTACGGCATGACCAAAACAGCGCAACTGGCCGTTTCGCGCGGCCTCGCTGAGACCTGCGCCGGCACGGGGGTGACAGTGAATGCCGTGCTCCCTGGCCCCACCCATTCCGATGGCGTGGATGAATTCGTCAAACAATTAAGCGGCGGCAAACCCTTTGCCGACTTTGAGAAGGAGTTTTTTACCAGCGTCCGGCCCAGCTCCCTGCTCCAGCGCTTCGCCACCACGGAAGAAGTCGCCAACCTCGTCGTCTATGTTTGCAGCCCGCTGTCATCGGCCACAAACGGAGCCGCGTTGCGCGTGGACGGCGGTACGGTACGTTCTTGCTTTTGAAAAAACAACGGACAGGATCGCACGCCATGCCCACTTCATCACCCTTAACCATCATCGCAATCGCAACCGCCGCACCCGGGCAGGAAAAGGTGCTCCGGGCTGCCCAGGAAAAGTTGGTGGACGAAACTGTGAAGGAGCCCGGTTGCCTCCGTTATGAACTACATCAATCGCTCGAAAACGGGCGCGTCCTGATCTTTGTGGAGACCTGGGCAAGCGAACAGGCATGGATGGCCCATATGCAGGGCTCAGCAATCAAGCGCTTTCGTGCCAGCGGCGCCGGCGACCTGATCGAAGACTTCAACTCGCATCGCATGGCACTGGTGGCGGATGGCGGTCTACCCCGCTCGCCGTGATGTAGCCGTTCCAAGAACATTCCCCGGAAGGCTTTCTCCGCGCCATCCCGCCCGGCTACCAACCGTTAGCTGCGAGCTACGGCCTCCCTCACCCCCACATACAACCCCCGGTCCTTCATCAGCCCATTCTTCACAAATCGCGCCTGCAAACCCGCGGCTCGCATGAACCCCAGAAACCTCTTCGGTTCAAACATCGCCAGTTTATGCCGTTCCACAAAATGCCTGACTTTCCCACCCCGTTCCGCAACCAGATGGTGCATGTCCATCACGGACAAATTGCCGCGGATCTGCGACACGTTCAGCCGCGCAATCTTGATGTCATCGTCACCATAGGTCGTCATATGCGGCCTGCCCGTCGAGTACGTCGACTTCGTCAGCCACGGCTCGATGATCATCACGCCACCCGGCTTCAAATGCCGCGCAAAACTCTTCAACGTCCGTTCCAACCGGGCGTATGTCTTCACGTACCCGATCGAACTGAACAGGCAAATGATCGCGTCAAACTCCCGGCCCAGATCCAGTGTCACCATATCCGCCTGCCGGTACGTCACCCCCTTCACATTCCTCCGCGCCACAGCCAGCATCCCCGCGCTGATGTCCGTCGCCACCACCTGAAAATCATCCTTCAAATACCGCGCGTGCCCGCCCGTCCCGCACGCCACCTCCAATAAATCATTCCCCCGCGACCGCTTGTATCTTCGAATCAGCCGCTTGATCGTCGCCGCCTCACCCCGGTAATCCTTCCAGGAATAAATCAGGTCGTAGCCTGTGCCGGGGCTGGCGCGACTTGATCGGCCCATAGGTTCTGAGGCCAGGTAGCGAGCAACAGAGCCAACGACAACAGGCAAAACAATCTCTGCTCGGCCGTTCGACCCCTTGCGAACCCTGCGGCGCGTTCGCAAATGTTCATATTCATGAATCTCCGGGTAAATATTCTTTTAGACGTTGTGGTAAAAGGGTACCCGTCTGGCTGAAGGCGCGGTATGGGGTATTCACCCCATGGATACGGCCCATCCTCGTCGAATCCGCTCCTCCGCCCCCAGTCGACGCGCGCAAGCAGAACAGGGGCAATGAGAACGCAGCCATGATGAGACGGCTTGGACGATGAACTCTGGCCCATTGTCCTAACGCGGGTTCAGCAACAGTTCCAGCCCCTGTTGTAGCGTCAGATTGTTCGACATGCGTTGGAAGTCGCTCTCCTTACTCACGGAATCAGTGCGGATATTCACAAACAGAACGATTCGGCTGGTATAGTGCATGGACAACGTAGTGATGGCCCACCGATCACGCCCGACACCTTGCTGTTCCAACAAGAAAGTGCCTCCGCGACGGATCCGGCCGAAGATGCCCCAGCCAAAATCAACATCACGAAACAATTCGGCTTCTACCCGCGCCAGACGCTCGTCCACTGGGTCGATCAACATCGTACCTTCCATCCCTTGCAATACCCGCAATTCCAAAGAACGTTCGGTCAGGTTTGCGTTAGGATGAAATTTCAACCGAATTAGTTTGCGGTCGACCGCGTTCGTTTCCGTGCCGTCGTACTGAAAAAGGAATGCCTCCGGCAATAACTTGATCATCCGGCGGACGCGCCCTTCGTCCTTGTGCGACTGGTTTTGGAATTTCTCCAGACGCGCAGGATTCGTCAATAGCTCCCGCAAGTGTTCATCCTCTGTTTGCCTCTGTACAGGGGCGAGCGGTTGACCGTTCTTGAGAACCAGACGGCCAATCAACCATTGGCACGTCTCGACCATATCGCGGGTCTCCGAGCCGTCCGGCGTCTGTTTGTCAATACGGTACCGGTAGTGTCCGCTCGCATTGGCCGCTGCCAGTTCATGCGCCACTGTTTGACGCACCAGATCGATTGCTGGAACATTTGGTGGTTGTGTTTGAGCCGCCGCCTGAAACGCCACCAGCAGTATCGAAAACAACAGCTTCCTCCTGAATGGGACAAGACTTACAGTTGTGCTCTTGGGCATCATTCTGGCAGCCTGACGAGCCTCCTCAAAGCAAACCTGCCACCGAAAGGCCGTGGTCGGCCATGTTCAGTACGAGACTGCGCCCCATGACTCACACCCCAACCATGCCTGTTGCATACTGTTGTTGTATTTAATGGTCATATGTTTTGCCTTCAGAGGTGTTTGCGTATGGATTTCAACTCCCGCTGGCGTTTCGCGGTGGTTTTGGGATATGCCATCTTAAGTTTCTCGAGCGTATCCAGAACAATTTGGGAAACAATCAACCGGGCATCATCCTTGTCATCGGCGGGGACGACGTACCATGGCGCGTGATGGGTGCTGGTCGCGTTCAGGCAACCTTCGTATGCCTGCATGTAATGCTTCCAGTATTTCCTCTCGTGAATGTCCGCGAGGCTGAATTTCCAGTTCTTGTCCGGCTCATCGATGCGTTCAAGGAATCGCTTTCGCTGTTCGTCCTTCGACAGGTGGAGGAAGACCTTGATGATCTGAGTGCCGTTGCGGTGGAGATGCCCCTCCAGATCCACGATGGAACGATATCGTTCCTCCCAAATGGTGTTCTCGTCGAGCAACTCATTGGGAAGCCCTTGGCTGTGGAGAATCTCGGGATGGACACGCACGACGAGCACCTCCTCGTAGTAGGAACGATTGAAGATGCCGATCCGCCCGCGTTCCGGGAGCCGGCGCGTCGTGCGCCAGAGAAAATCGTGTTCCAGCTCTTCAGCGCTCGGCTGTTTGAAACTGAACACCTCGCAGCCTTGCGGATTGACCCCGGACATGACGTGACGGATGGCACCGTCCTTGCCGCCCGCGTCCATCCCTTGAAAAATCAGTAGCAACGCATAGCGGTGGGACGCGTAGTGAAGATGTTGCAGCGCACTCAACTGCTCTACGTGTTCTCCCAGTAGTTCTTGATACCGCTTCTTCGATTTGCAAATGGGCTTCACCATCGTCGGCCATTTTCCGAGTTTGACCTTTTCTCCGGGCCGCACGCGGAAATCCTTTGAATTGATTTTCATGTTCATTCTTTCGGCAAAGCCCGCAGCGCTCTTTGCGCCGAATTATTTGACGGATTCATCTTTGACAACCTCCGGCTTCGCCTCATCCAATTCCTGAACCGCCCGAACGTCCTCGCGCCCTAACTGCTCGTAGAATTCATGGACTCGTTTGACGAGTTGCGGCGACACATCGGCCGCTGACTTCTCATTCGGTTCAGGTTTGGCCTTAGCTTTGACATCAGGCTTCCGCTCAATTTTGTCTGTTGGTTTGGCGTCGGGCTTCGGTTCTACGTTGACTTCGGACCGCGGCACGACTTTGGCCTCAGGTTTTGAATTGGCGTCAGGCGTAAGTTCAGCTTTCGCTTTCGGCTGCGACTCGGCTTTGGCCGGTGGTTTGGATTCAGCTCTTGGTTCAGCCTTGGCTTGAGTATCGCGAATCTCCTGCTCCGCCTTGTCCCAGTTCTGAACCGATTGACCGTCCCGATGGCCCTGACGCTCGTATAGTTCATAGGCCCGTGCAGCGATCTGCGGCGTCAAATCGGATGCTGTCTTCTCTTTGGTGTCAGGTGGGGATTTCACTTCAGGTTTGGTTCCGGTTTTGGTCGCGATGGTAGGCTTCGTTTCCGGTTTCGCCTCAGACGAAGCTTCGGATGGAGATGTAACTTTGTCTTCGGGTTTAGCCTCGGCCTTCGAATCGGGTTTCGTTTCGACTTTGGCATCGTGTTGCGGCTCGGCCTTCGTCTCCGTTTGAGCCTTAGCGTTGACTTCGGGCTTGGGCTCGATATTGGCCGCAACTTTGACTGGATCAAAAATCCGATACGCGAGCAGTTTCACGCGGTCATTCACGAGAAACCACAGCAGCGCATAGCCCCACACGAACCCGGCCCAACCCCAGCCGAGGGGTGTCATAAACAGCCCATAGACCGCAATCAGCGTCGCCACGATTTGGGTGCCGAGCACCGCGATCCACAAGATCTTCGCAGGACGGATGGACCAGAACGGCCCACGCGTGCGCGTGAGGAAGATCGTCAGATGTCCAGCCACCGACAGCTTCAAATACATCAACGTCTGGATATGCGCGCGGTCGAGGTGAAAGACACGCTCCCCGAGATAAAACAGGCCGAAGGCGGCGACGACCCCGATGACGCCCAATACCGTGGAAATTCCCAGCACCATGCGCATGTTCCAGGCCTCGGGCTTGTCCTTGTAATGAACGTTGTCATATGCGATGGACAGGATCGCGCCGTCGTTGAGCAACGCCAGCATCACGATCATCACCGCCGTCAGCGGATAAAAGTTAAAGATCAAGATCGCCAGCGTCATGAAGAACAGCACTCGCAGCGTCTCGGCGATGCGGTAGATCGCGTAGCTGTTCATCCGCTGAAAAATCCTCCGACTCTCCTTAATCGCGTCAATAATCACCGACAGGCCGGGCGTCAGTAGCACGATGGCCGCCGCCGCGCGCGCCGCGTCGGTCGCGCCCGAAACGGCGATGCCACAGTCAGCTTTCTTCAACGCGGGGGCGTCATTCACCCCGTCGCCCGTCATGCCGACGATGTGGCCGCGTTTTTGCAGGACATCGACAATGTGAAACTTGTGTTCGGGGAACACTTGGGCAAAACCGTCGGCCTTCTCGATAGACTCGGCCACCTCAGTCGTCTCTTGCTTTTTCGTGTCACCCAAGCTGGCGGCATCCAGGATGTTAGTGCCCATGTCCAACTTTTTGGCGGTCTCCACAGCGATGGCCAGCGCATCGCCCGTAACCATCTTGACCTTTACGCCCATTGCCAGCGCGGTGGCGATGGTTGTCTTGGCGTCTTCCCGTGGCGGATCGAACAGGGGCAACACGCCCAGAAACTGCCATCGCCCGTCGCCCTCGGCCCGCGCCACGCCCAATGACCGAAAGCCGCGCGCCGCAAATTCGTTGACCGCCTTCTCGACGGCGGGCTTCACCTGCCCGGCGTTGGCCGACAATTCCAAAATCACTTGGGGCGCACCCTTTGTCACCTTGAACGTCTTTCCGTCTTTGGCTTTGACGGTGGCCTCGGTGCGCTTATGCACCGGGTCGAATGGCTGGAAATGAACCACCTGATAATCCTGCAACGCCTCTTTGTTTTTCAGGCCGCCCAGAACGGCCAGATCAATGGTGTCGTTATTTTCCGCGCGCGATGCCAGCGCGCCATTGAGGATGACTTGGCCGACAGGGACATTGTTCACGCTGAACGGATCGCCCAGTGTCAGCTTGTTCTGGGTCAGGGTGCCGGTCTTGTCCGCGCACAGCACGTCCACGCCGGCCAGTTCTTCGATGGCCACCAATCGGCTCACAATGGCCTGTTTCCTGGCGAGCAGGCGCGCGCCGACCGCCATCGTAACCGACAACACCGTCGGCATCGCCACGGGAATCGCGGCGACGGTCAGCACTAGGGCGAACTGCAAGGTGGTGAGAATCGGATCGCCGCGGCAGATAGCGAAGGTAATGATCACTGCCACCAGAGCCACCGCGAGGATGATCAGGTAATTGCCGATCTTCAAAACCGCCTTCTGAAAATGACTAACGGTGTGCGCCTCCTGCACCAGTTGCGCCGTCTTGCCGAAGTAAGTTTTCTCGCCAGTGGCATAGACCATCGCGCCAATTTCACCCTGGCGGATGATCGAACCGGAAAACACTGCGTCGCCGGATTTGCGCTCGGCGGGCAACGACTCCCCTGTCAGCGCGGACTGGTCCACTTCCACCGGGTCGCCGTCCAGCAGTCGCGCATCCGCTGGCACAATGTCGCCCAGCCGCATGCGAATGACATCGCCCGGCACCAACTCGCGCGCTGCCGGGTTGATCCATTTCCCATCTCGTATCACCCGAGCCTTAATCGCCAATTTGGCTTTCAATGCGTCGATGGCGTTGCTCGCCTCGCGTTCTTCCCAGAAGCCCACCACGGCGTTGGCCACCAGCAACAAGAGGATGATGAAAAAGTCCGGCCAGTGCCCGACCACGCCCGACAGTATTACCGCTATCTCGATCATCCACGGGATGGGGCCCCAAAAATAGGAGAGGAATTTCAGAAAGAGATTGGTCTTCTTTTCAGTAAGTTCGTTTGGCCCGTATTGGGTCAGCCGTTTTTGCGCCTCGGCCTGACTGAGGCCGTCCGGGGACGACCCCAATTTCTTCTCCACCTCCGCCAGCGGCAGGGTTTTCAAATCGTCTTTCGGATCGGTCTTCACCTCGGGTTTCGATCCCGGCTTGGGTTCGGGCGCCTTGGGCTGGTCGGCATTGGGTTTCATAATGTGTGTCCTTTCACGGTTCGAACTTTCGAAATCGCGCGCGTCATGCCTTTGCCTCTGGTGGGTCGGCGAGTCCTCCCGGCGGTAGAGGATTCGGCAGGTCAAGGCGAGCCACGCCGATGCGGTTGTCAGCCATCCCGTAGTAAACGTCGAAGCAGTCCGGCGAGCCAAGATCGTCGCGTCGGTCGATGCCGGTGGGGAATACGACGTTGGCGATGGTCCCGTGGCGTTCCTGCGGCAACTCCGGCGTCAGCACTGGCTCCGCCGATCGATAGCGGATGACGCGCGGATGCTCCTTCGAGAGCACCATCACCCCGGCCGAGTAGCAGAGCTGGCGTCCGTCCTTGTCCGGTTCCGCTATTTTGCTGACGCCATGGTAAAGGATCAGCCATCCGTGCCGGGTGAGGATAGGCGGAGTGCCACCGCCGATTTTAAGCCGCTCCCACGGCGATACCGGAGTCGCGAGCCGGTGATGCGAGTTGAACAGGCCAGGAAGATGCGGCGCCAGTCCCTTGGGCGGCATCGGACAATAAGAAATCCAGATGCTTTCATGCGCGCGATCCACAATCCGGGACTCGGCCTGACAGGCGGTTTCCTCGGGGCGGGTGCCGGGAAAAAGCGGACGGTGGAGCAGGGCCAGTTGCATTTTCCCGGCGTGATTGGGAATGGCAACGGGGAAGATGCTGGCGTCCTTGTTGTCCACGTGGACGAAATCAATGCCTTGATAGGGTGCAAAGGTCGCCAACCCTATCCGCTCCCAGCGGAACAAATCCTCCGACATCGCCAGGGCAATTCGTGGTCCGCTTGGCGAAAGCGCCGTGTACGTCATTACGTAATGCTGGAGCGGTTCGACAAAGGTAACGCGTGCATCCTCACATCCACCGCCCCCGCCGGGCAGTCGCTCGTAGTCGGCCTCTGGCTCGAGTGCGATGCCAAGCCGCTCGACTCCGAACGGGTCGCCGGCTTCGTTGAATTTTACGCGGGCGATGCCGATGCGTGAATAGTTATCCTTGGCAACGAGCCTCGGAAACAGGTAAAGCTTGCCATCCGGGCCGCGAGTGGCCGCCGGATTCAGGACGCCTTCGACCTCCAGCGGATTTCCCGGTTCCGGCTCCATCAACATTCCCAGGCGCTGCAACTGCAAGCCACTCATGGATTCTCCAAACACGCGATGACGGCTTCAATTACTCGTTTGGTTTCATCAGGATCTCTCACTCGAATGGACAGGGCGCCGGCTTGTTTGGCCGGATAGTCGTTCCCACCTGGAAAGACAGCATCCCCGATAAAAATCATCTCTGGAATGGGAATACCAAGGACGTCCCGGAGCTTTCGAATCCCATAGGCCTTATCGATGCCAGGCTTGGTGACGTCAATGGATGTCGCGCCACCCAGGCGCACGGAAAACTCCGGGATTAGCTTATCAAGGAGCGCCTTGATCTTCTTCCGTTTGGTGAAATCAGGGTCCCATTTCTTCTTCTCTTCGAGGGGAGCCTGTTGCCCCAGGCCGGAGAATGTAATCTGGCTACCCCGGTCTTCAATTAGCTCCCCCCATGTTCGGGCGGGCTTTACATCAGGTGTCTCGGTTGTCTGCTGTAACGAACTGATGATCTTCTTTTTTTCCGCAGCAGTGAAATCCTCCGAATAAAGCAGTTCCCAATTGGATTCATATTTGTAGAACTTGGTTCCGCAGGTAGGCAGGAGAGACAGATTCTTCAGGCGCTCGTCGTGGGAAAGATGAGCGAGCACCTGTTTTTCGAATTGTTGCCATGCACCGCCGGAGATAACGGACACTTTCACAATACCGAGAAGAGAATTGAGCAGTGTGGCCATCTCGGCATCGAGGGATGCCTTGCTTTCAGCCAGCGTGCCATCCAGATCGAAAACAATGAGCTTTTTCATGGATTAGGTGACGTCCGGAAGTGAAATTTCCAACAAGCTGATGGCTCCATTCGGACGGCAGACACACGCTCCAACCACGGCCGGCAAGAGCAGCACGTCCCCCTTACCGACGGCATAGTTGCCGCCATCGTGCTCCAACTGACCGTCGCCGGCGATGCACACCAGCACCCGCGGCGTTCCTTCAAAGCCGATTGTAAATGGCGATTCTGCGCGGACCCGCCATAACCCAAAATGTTCACAATCAAGTAGACGCTCGCGCCGCACCGGCTTTGCCTCTTCCACCACCGGTGCCACCGGACCTATTGCACCTTGCGCAAAATCAATGCAGGCCATCGCCTGATCAATTTGCAGAGGTCGGGGCTGGCCGGTCTTGGCGTCAACATGGTCCCAGTCGTAAAGACGAAACGTCACGTCGCTGTTTTCCTGCACTTCGAAAACCACAACATCGCGCAGTGAGTGAACGGTACCAGCTCGCACCAGGATACCGTCGCCAGTCTTCGGAGTGAAGTATGCGAGATGGCCCTCCACTTTCCCGTTTGCGATCGCGCCACGCAGATTGTCTTTCGTAGTGCCGGGCTTCAAGCCTGCGTAGATACGGCTTTCGGCATCTGCTTCCAAGACTACCCATGCTTCGGTCTTACCTGTCTCACCCGGGGGAAGCAGTTCAACACGCGCATCAGAGGGATGGACCTGGACAGAGAGGGGTTTGCACACGTCGAGGAACTTCAGCAGCAGGGGGAATCGGGGAAAGTGCTCGGCAAGTTTTCCGAGTAACTGCTCCGGCGATTGCTTTAGCAACTGCGTGATGGTTTTTCCCTTTAGCGGTCCGTCGGCGACAAGGCTGGGATGGTCATCGCGGTCGCTCAGTAACCAGGCTTCGCCGATGGGGCCATCGCCGGGTAGCGGAGCGGAGAGCAACTTGGCCAAACGCCGGCCACCCCAAAGCCGATACTGGTAGATTGGTTCGAATCGCAGTGGATACAGAGGCAATTGATTCATGGTATCCACGTTGTCATGTTCATGTGTTTTCCATCGCCCCAGTGTATTCGCCACGGCGCGCCGCCCGAAACGCAACCCCCGGAACGGCAGCAGGAACGGTTCGCAAGAGACACCTCACTGTGGCGTCTGTTACCCCATCCACCGCTTCTTGCTTGGCGCAGGTCAATCCTGGAAGACCCATGTTGGGTTTCAGGATCATGGCCTCCAGCGTCACCCGTTGCGTGTAAAGGTGATTGAAAACCGCCCGCAGGACTTCCTCTGTTATCTCACAGCACCGCGCCAGGGTATGTTCACCATCCATGAGTACTTCCGGCTCGACGATGGGAACCAGTCCAGCTTCATGGCACAATGCAGCATAGCCCGCCAACGCCTGCGCATTGGCCTCGATGCAACCCCGGCTGGGAAGGCCATCGTCCACGGCGATCACCGCGCGCCACTTGGCAAAACGCGCGCCCGTTTGAACATATTCCTTGAGGCGGTCGCGCAATCCGTCCAGACCTTCGGCTACCTTCTCTCCGGGATGGCCTGCCATGTCCTTTGCTCCCGCGTCCACTTTGATACCGGGAATGATTCCCGCATCCGTAATGGCTTGAACAAAGGGTGTGCCATCTTTCTTCTGCTGGCGGATCGTCTCGTCGTAGAGGATCGCACCACTAATGCACTCACCGAGACCGGGCGTGCTCACAATCAACTCCCGCCAGGCGCGCCGGGCCTCCTCGGTCTGGGGAATTCTCAACCTGCCAAATCGTTTGTTGCAGGTGGGATTACTTTCGTCCATCGCCAGCAGACCCTTGTCACCGGCGACCAGCGCCTTTGCGGTGTCCAAAAGGTCTTGTGTCTTCATAGGTGCTGATTCAGTTGCAACTGTGATTGTCGGCGTGGCCATAACGTGAAGTAATCGCTCATTAAAAAGACAGCCATGGCTATCAGCATCAAAAACACCCCGACCCAGACACGCCAATCACGATGCGCACGTTTCCAGTAAGGACGGTGGCTTTCGTGAAAGCTATTATGATCCGAGCCATAGCCCTGGTGACTGTTCTCGGTGTTTGACATTCGCTCCCTACCCTCTGGATGCCATCTCCAATGATTTGGGGACGGCGTTGTCGCCCTTCGGCTCCTTCCACTTCCAGTTACGAATCTCCGGCAAGTCTTGACCGTGCTTGTCGATGTACTGCTTGTGCTCGATGAGCTTGTCCTGCACCATCTGTTTCAGATAGGCCCCCTTGGCACCCAAGCCCGGCAGGCGATCGACCACGTCTTGCACCAAGTGGAACCGGTCCAGGTCATTCTGCACCCTCATGTCAAAGGCCGTCGTAATCGTGCCTTCTTCCTTGTAACCCCGGACGTGGAGGTTGCGGTTGCTGCGGCGGTAGGTCAGCCGGTGGACAAGCCAAGGGTATCCGTGAAAGCCAAAGATGATGTGCTTGTCTTTGGTGAAGAGCGAATCGTAATCGGTTTCGCTTAATCCGTGTGGGTGCTCGCTCGCAGATTGCAACTTCATCAGATCGACGACATTGATTACCCGTATTTTTAGATCGGGCAGATGTTGGCGCAGGATAGAAACGGCGGCCAGAATCTCCAACGTGGGCGTGTCACCGCAGCAGGCCATCACCACGTCCGGCTCGGCTCCTTGGTCGTTGCTGGCCCATTGCCAGATGCCAATGCCTTCCGTGCAATGCACGACCGCCTCATCCATTGTCAACCATTGTGGGAGGGCGTGTTTGCCGGCCACGACGACATTGACATAGTGCCGGCTACGCAGGCAATGATCAAACACGGATAGCAGACAATTCGCATCCGGCGGCAAATAGACGCGTACGATGTCGGCTTTTTTGTTGATGACGTGGTCGAGGAACCCAGGATCCTGGTGTGTGAAGCCGTTGTGATCTTGCTGCCAGACGTGGGAGGCGAGCAGATAGTTCAGCGACGCGATCTTCCGTCGCCAGGGCAGTTCCAAGGTTACTTTCAGCCACTTGGCGTGCTGGCTGAACATCGAATCGACGATGCGAATGAAGGCCTCGTAGCTGTTGAACAGCCCATGCCGTCCGGTCAGCAGATAACCCTCCAACCAACCTTCGCACTGGTGCTCGCTGAGCATTGAGTCCAACACGCGCCCAGCAGGCGCGAGGAATTCGTCGTTGCTTTGTTCCCGGGCGTCCCACTGGCGGTTGGTCACTTCAAAGACCGCGCCCAAGAGATTTGACAGTGTCTCGTCAGGACCGAAGACACGGAAATTGCGCTGATTCTGGTTCAACTTGGCCACGTCGCGCAGGAATTTGCCAAGTACGAGCGTATCCTGCCCGTCAACGGCGCCGGGCGAAGGCACATTCACCGCATGGTCATGGAAATCCGGCATGCGCAGGTCGCGCAACAGCAATCCGCCGTTGGCGTGCGGATTGGCGCCCATTCGCCGGTCACCCTTCGGCGCCAGTTCGGCCAATTCTGGTAGGAGCCGACCATTTTCATCGAACAACTCCTCGGCCTTGTAGCTTTTCATCCAGCTTTCAAGCTGCTTGACGTGATCGGGATGCTCGGCATCCACCAGAAGCGGCACCTGATGCGCTCGGAACGTACCCTCGACTTGCAGGCCATCGACGACTTTCGGTCCGGTCCAACCCTTAGGCGACTTCAGAACGATCATTGGCCAACGCGGCCGACTAGCGTCATTTTTTTCCCGCGCATTCTTTTGGATTTGCCGGATGTCCTCGATGGCCTTTTCCAAGGTGGCGGCCATGAGTTCGTGCATCTCTTCCGGCTCCTCGCCTTCTACAAAGTAGGGTGTCCAGCCACAGCCCCGAAGAAATTGCTTCAGTTCCTCATGCTCGATGCGGGCCAGGACCGTCGGGTTGCTGATCTTATAGCCGTTGAGATGCAGGATCGGCAGCACGGCTCCATCCGTCATAGGGTCGAGGAGCTTGTTGGACTGCCAAGAGGTCGCCAAAGGACCCGTTTCCGCTTCGCCGTCGCCGACCACGCAGGCGACGATCAGATCAGGATTGTCGAACGCGGCGCCGAAAGCATGGCTGAGCGAATAGCCGAGTTCGCCACCTTCGTGAATTGAACCCGGCGTTGTCGGCGCTACGTGGCTCGAAATCCCGCCAGGAAACGAGAATTGCTTGAATAACTTCTTCAACCCGGCTTCGTCCTGGGTGATATTCGGATAAACTTCACTCCAAGTGCCTTCGAGGTAAACATTGCCCACTATTGCCGGGCCACCGTGACCAGGACCGGCGATGTAGAACATATCCATCTCATACTTCTTGATGACCCGGTTCAAATGCACATAGATGAAGTTTTGGCCTGGTGTCGTGCCCCAATGTCCGACCACCAGCGGCTTCACGTCAGAGAGTTTCAGCGGTCGTTTTAGCAGTGGATTATCGTAGAGATAAATCTGCCCAACCGAGAGGTAGTTCGCGGCACGCCAGTAGGCATTCATCTTCTGGAGCAGGTCTGGCGTGAGTGTCTTTGTATTTGTTTTCATATTTTGCAGTAACATTACAGCCTCAACTTTAGCAACCGCAGGGCGTTGCTGATGTTTTTCTCCGACGTCGTCACCCAAGTTAATTCAATCGGAATGCTCCTTGGCAGCCAGTTCGTCCGCCCAATATCCCTTGCGATTGTAGTGGCCATGCAGTCCGATCTCATAATCCCGCGTCAGCAGAGACTCGTCCGTATATTCCGGTGACTGCTTGATGGTCTCGCGGGAAAGATTGACGAAGACTTTCGACTCGCTCCAACTAACGCGCTTGATCCATTGCGGTGAAACCAGGACCTTTTTCCCAGGCCACCAGTTCCGTGTGCCAACGATTAGATAACGAATCGCCCACGTCTCGTCATGGATGATAAAATCCTCGACGTGGCCAATCTCGCCGTCTGAGGCTTGGACGTGATGGCCACTGACATCGTGAGTGCTGCGCAAATGTGGATCCCACGTTTCCTCACCTTGGGTGGACTCTTTCCATTTTTCATGGTCACGCACAATGTAGGGGGAATACCCCCACATGTATGGGCCGGTCCAATACATCGGCCATCCATAATGTCCGTAGTAGGCCTCCTCAAATTGGCGGGAGACGGGCTTGTCACTGTTCAAGGACGGACTGTCCTCAATCTGTTTCTTGGTTAGATCGACGGTGACGTGTTGCTCTTCGCTACTCACGGCTCCCAGCGCATACGGAGAAATCAGCACCTGCCTGCCCGCGAGCCAGTTTCCTGTCTCGGCGACCAGATAGCGAATTGTCCAGTGCCGGTCATCGAAGTAGAATTCCTTGACCCTCCCTATTTCCCCATCACGGCTGTCTAATCGGTAACCCTCTAGTGTTTTGGCTTTGCTTAGCATATTGGTCCTTTCGATGTTTCCGCTTCATTTTTACTCGCTGTTGACGTCCGGCCGACAGCGTGTTTGATAAATCGGCTTCACCACGATCTGCACGGGTGCCAAATCTTAAACTTGCGCCGGCAGGGGCGGCTTCGCGATGGGGTAAAACCCTACCGTGGATTATGGCGGACAGCGCCCGCCGAAAACGGATCCAGCCGAGAGATGTATTTCGTCGCATGGTCGAAATTCCATCGTTCACTGGCGGGTTTCATGGCTGACTCCTTCGTCATTCGGCAATCCGAATGAAGCCAGTTTCGCGCGCGTGGATTTGTAATCCGTGTGAAGAATACTGCGGATCCCCAAACCTTCCGCGATCTGGACAAACATCGGGGTGTTTTCGATATAGACGACCTGCCGGGCTGGCGTCTGAGCGATGTCCAGCGCAAGCCGAAAGATGTCTGCGTCGGGCTTGCGAATGTGGACGAAGCAGGATGAAACAAATGCATCGACAAATCCATCGAGCTTGAATTTACGTATGCGATGAGAATTCAATTCCCGTGATTCGTTACTGACCACGACGATCTTCAGGCGGTGCCGGATCTTGAGTCTGCGGATCAACTCGATCATCTCGTGACAGGGTTTCGATTGCGCAAACATGAAACGCCGAAACTGAGCCCGGGTGAACGATCTACTTTGGTAGAAGACTACCCGGCCCAAATATTCTTCCAGCGTGAGCTTCCCCTCCTCGTAGGTGTCGAAGGTCAGGTGATGCCGATCTTCCATCTCGGCCAACCCCAGCTTGAAATTCGTCGCTGCCCGTTTGCGGGCCTCGTGATCCCACCCGTTGGTGAGGAGGACGCCGCCGATATCCACAAACAATGTCGTGATCGGACGGGCGCTCTTCATTTGGCCTCCGTCCACCGAGCCAGAAGTATGACGCTGGATCGGGGTCCCAGATGGTACGTGCGTGAATTTTCCAAAAGCGTTTCTTCGCCCGCTGCGAACAAATCGTGTGGCGCTTCGTGAGAGGTGTCAAGGGCCAGATGCCACCGAACCCCCGGCGGTACGGGGGGCAAACCGAAATCGATCACATCGGCGCCGGCATTGAACATCAGGCAGAGAGCTCGCTGCTCATCTTCTTGAATCAGACAGCCAAGCTGTTTTTCTTTCGGGTCGGCCCAGTTGGGCAATCCTCCGTGCGAGCCAAACCAACGGATCTCGGCATCCGTATAGAATTGCTCCTTGCTTAAAACTGGATGCGCACGGCGGAAGGCGATCATGCCCTGGGCAAACCGGTAAATCTCCCGATGCTGTTCGAGATGGGTCCAGTCAATCCAACTGGTTTCATTGTCCTGGCAATAGGCGTTGTTGTTGCCGCCTTGCGTACGACGGAATTCATCTCCGCCCAACAGCATCGGCACTCCTCGTGAAACCAGCAGGGTAAGCAGGAAGTTTTTGATCTGGCGTTTTCGGACAGAATCAATCCCGGCGTCCTTCGTCCCGCCTTCAGCGCCATAGTTCTTGCTATAGTTGGCGTTGATTCCATCCTGGCTGTTCTCTCCGTTCGCCTCATTGTGCTTGCCGTTGTAGCTCACCAAGTCGTTCAGAGTGAAGCCATCGTGGCAGGTGACAAAATTGATGCTGCTTTCGGGTCCTTTGCCGGACTTGGAATAAATATCGGCGCTGCCGCAGATACGTTGAGCAAACAAACCGAGCATCCCATCATCGCCCCGCCAGAAACGCCGGACTTCATCCCGGTACCGGCCATTCCATTCCGCCCAGCGCCGCTTTGAAAAGCTGCCCACCTCGTACGCACCGGCGGCGTCCCACGCTTCGGCGATGATCTTTACGTTTCTCAAGATCGGGTCCTCGGCAATCTCTCCGAGCAATGGGGCCTTGGCCAGCAGCTTGCCGGTGCTGTCCCGGTCCAGCACCGAGGCCTCGTCAAACCGAAATCCGTCCACGTGCATCTCGACCGTCCAATATCGGAGCGCGGCCATGATGTGGTCACGCACCACGGGATGGTTGGCATTGACGGTATTGCCGGTCCCCGCGTAATCCTTGTAGTGGCGCTTGTCGTCCGTCAGGGTGTAAAAGATCGCGTTATCCATCCCGCGGAAACAGAGCGTCGGGCCCAGTTCGTTTCCCTCCGCCGTGTGATTGAACACCACGTCCAGAATCACTTCGATACCGGCCTGGTGAAATGCCTGGACCATTTCCTTGAACTCCAGCTTCTGCTGGCCCAAACCTCCCGAACTGCTATAGGAAGCTTTGGGCGCAAAGAAGGCCACGGAATCATATCCCCAGTAATTCTTGAGCGGTTGACCTGTTGACGGATTCCTGCGGGTCACAGAAGTTTCATTAAACTCCTGCACAGGCATCAGTTCCACAGCGGTCACTCCCAAGATTTTGAGATAGGGAATCTTTTCCATCAGGCCTCGGTAGGTTCCCGGATGGTCCACGCCCGACTTCGGGTGAATGGTAAAGCCGCGCACATGTGTTTCATAAATGACCGTCTTCGACCACGGATGCCGTGGCGGCTGGTCTCCAGCCCAATTGAATGGGTCGTTGATAAGAACGCATTTCGGCATCGTCCTGGCATTGTCCAACTGTGAGGGAACCAAATCTTTTCTAGGCGACGATGGGTCGTATCCCCGCGCGGCTGCGAAGTCCCACGATGGCAGTTGCGAAATCGCGGTGGCGAAGGGATCAAGGAGCAGCTTTTTGAAATTGAAACGATGTCCCTTATTTGGCTCGTAAGGACCGCCCACGCGGTAGGCATAGAGTTGACCGGAGCCGATCCCTTTTACCCAGACGTGCCATACATCACCGGTGCGGTTGTGCGTTGAATCCAGATCAATTGCACGAGAAGGCGCTGCGTCTTCGGGATGGCTGAAGAATTCCAGTCGCACGCGGCTGGCATAACGGCTGAAAATGGCGAAATTAACTCCACAGCCACTCTCCTGTGTTCCCAGAGGCAAAGGAGAGCCCGCCCGAACGTCGGCCCGCTCTGAGATCTCCGCGATGCAATCGGGCGATTCGTGTTGGGGTATTTTTATCATCGGTGCCAAAGTATTCGCGCATCTTCCAGCGGGATTGCGACGCCGCCACCGTGCGGTATCACTCGCGCTGTGTAGTCCGTCGATGGGCGGGCCGCGGATACAGCCGTACCATAAACATAAGCGCCCGACGCGCCGGCCAGTTGACGAACGCGCTTCATCTCCTGCTGCATGGGTGCGCCACCGTTCTTTCCTGCAAGAGGGCTCGTTTTCATGGCGTTCTCGTCATCGCTTGTTTTTCCAGGTTCGCAACTTTGGCCAGACGGCGCCGATGACGCTCCGCGCCACTGAATCGCGCGGCGAGAAATGTTTTGATCAGTTCCCACGCGAACGCGTGGCCGACTACGAGGCCACCGAGGCAGATCATGTTCAAGTTGTCGTCTTCGACGCCTTGGTGCGCCGAGAAGTTCTCGTGGATCAGGCTCGCGCGGATGCCGGCCACCTTGTTGGCGGCAACCGAAGCCCCCACGCCGCTGCCGCAAATGGCGATACCGCGATTTACTTCACCGCGCGCAACGGCGCGGGCCAGCGGCACGACAAAATCCGGATAATCATCGTCGATCTTCGGCTGGCTGTCGCCGAAATCGGTCACGACATGACCAGCATCGCGCAACATCCCGACCAGATATTCCTTTAACTCGTAACCTCCGTGGTCAGCGGCGATACCGAGACGCTCCGGCCTTGTTGGCAAAGTGCTCTGCGACTCATCGCTTGTCCGTTTACTGATAGCGCTCCACCGTCTCCGGCTCGGTACGGTTGAGGGTTTCTTTGGTATGGGTTTTGTCATCCAATTGTTCCTTGATTTGGCCGTCCTTGCGTCCGTTGGTGCGTTCCGGGCCTAATCCCATGGTCAGCGCCGTCATCCCGGCAAGTCCACCCAGTTGCATGCTTTCCACGGCTGTGCTGGGAACGATGACAATGGTGGAATTCTCCTTCAAACCTTCATAGAGCATGTTCATGGCCCTCAAATGAAAGGCAATCGGATTGTGCTCATAGCTCTTGCCAGCTTCGGCAAATTTCTCCGCTATCTGTCGCTCGGCATCACCCAGGATCACGCGGGCTTGGCGCTCTCTTTCCGCTTGCGCCTGCATCGACATCGCATCCTCCAGACCCGAGGGAATCAATACATCCTTCACTTCCACGGAAATAACATTGATGCCCCAAGGTTCAGTGCGCTCATCGATGATCTTCTGCAGCACGCTGCTGATTTTGTCCCGGCCTTCCAGCATGTCGGAAAGCATGGTCTTGCCAATCACATCGCGCAAGGCGGTTTGGGAGGCCCAGCTAATGGCGCTTTGATAGTCCGCCACGTCCAAGGCCGCCTTCTTGGGGTCCACCACTTTCCAAAACAACACGGCGTCCACATCCACCGGCACTGTATCTTTGGTCAGGGTTTTTTCCGCCTTGAAGCCAGTCGTGATGACGCGCGTGTCGATCCAGTAAGGAATCGCATCCACGACCGGAATAATGAAAAACAGTCCCGGCCCTCTCAGGGAGTGGAAGTGACCGAGACGCAGTATCACGGCCCTGTCCCACTGATCAGCAACCTGAATTGCGGAAGAAACGACCAGCGCCAAAACAAAGGCGCAGACTCCAATCCCGATGGCTTCGGTGTTAGCCGCAACTCGATACCTCGCATATGCCAACGCCGCACCAACACCTAGAATTACAACGAATATCAATATGGCAACCGACCTGTTTTGTTTCATTTCAATTATCTCCGTAGTCTTGCTCGTGCATGGGCGCTGCTTTTTTGCGCTGCCAGGAGCCTCCACTCAATCGACAGCTTTTTCATATCAAAGCCGGATTGTTGCAGATCCTTAACGGCGTCTTCAGCTTCGGCGTGCGATTTGTAAATCGCCACGACGCTATTGTTTTTGGTCATGGTTGCCCCTTCGGGTCATTGTTCATTTCTGCCCCCCGTTTCCTGCTGCTATAGGAGCCAAGCACCTTTCTTGACCGTAACCCGGTTCAAGACGAAACTGGCACCCCCTTTATGGGCATCTTTTTCAGCTTCACCCCAGCCGATCCAGGTCCCGATGCTACCGGTCAAAGTGGCCACGCCTCCGTTTACGGTGACCTTGATGTCATTCCTGTCCACGAAAGGACTCCAAAAGAAACGGTCCTCGATGCTCTTTTTGATCTGTGCGTCGCTCTTATATGGCTGCGGTCCAGACATCTCGGAAACGTAATAAGGCGAATCCGTGTAATAGGGCCAGCCATAGTAACCGTAGTCGTAGTCCGAATAGTAATCGTAATCGGCGTCGTAGTCGGAGATCGTATAATACGGTTCAACCTTCAGATGATTGCGGACTTCCACCACGCCTTTTGTCCGCGAAGCCACATCCTGCGCTTCGGCCTTTTGAAACCCTGAAGCGATGCCCCCGGAGAGGAAAGCGACGTGATTGACGACCGCCACATCAATGGTGGAGCTGTCCAACCAAGGGTCCCAAGACAAAGCTGCTTTCATTTGTTTCTCCGTGTCCGCCGTAACAGTGGTTTCCGTGACTCTCACCTTCAGATGGCTGTCAACATGCCGGACGCCCACGATGTTTTTTGAATCTTGTTCAGCGGAGGTTTCCGCTTTTACGTTACCCACGGTGCCCCCGAGAGTAACCACTCCGTCTGCAACGGTAATACTGGGAGAAAAGGCCGAAACGCGCGGATCAGCCCGCAGAGCTGCCTGAACTGCCTGTTGGATTTCGCCATCAGAACTGCTGGTGCTTTTGAGTTTTTGGTTCGCGCCGTTGTGAGCCCATGGCTTAAAACTCAAGCTACTATCGTCCACGGAAGTCACTCCGTTAACCCAAGCGTCATCATAAGCTCGTGATTTGCTGATCGCGCTGCCAATCGTTCCAGTGAGCGTCACCTTGCCGTCTTGCACCACGGGGCTTATCAGGCCGCCGTTGATCCAGACGTCCCATTGGAGACGGGCTTTAACATCAGCAGCAATTTCCGCGTCCGTGCGTGCCGCCAGGTAGTTGATCGTGACTTGATTGCGAACCGCCTTGACTCCCTTGACTCCGCTGGCAATCCGCGTGGCGAGTTGTTGTTCCGCATAGGAACCAACGCTTCCGGTCAACGTGGCGACCGCATCTTGGACGGAAACGCTGGTCTGATAGGATTCCGTCGCAGGATCTTGCTGTAGGGCCTTCTGGATGTCATTGCGGATGTCGTCGTCGGGGCGGGACACCGAATTCACGGTAATCCGGTCAATCACGTCGCTCACGCCCCGAACGCTCTTGGCGGTCTTTATCGCCCGCTCTTTGTCGAGCAGATTATCCACCGATCCAGAGAGCGTGACGATTCCCTGACTGGTGCTGACATCCACATCATTCGGCAACATGCCCTTTGCAAGTGATAATCCGTCTTCGACGGCGGTGGTGATGCCGCTGTCGGTAATTTCCTGTTTCGCTGTCGCCGCGTGTAACGGTGGCGCGGTCAGAATTTGCATTCCCGCCACAACCAGCAGGATGGCAGGCCATCTGCCAATCGCTGCGCGGCGAGGCCATTCCTTCAATGTTATTACTGCAAACGATCTCTTGTCTTTCATATCAATCATCCATCTCCGTAGTTCTGCTCGTACCTACGAACTGTCTTTTGTGCTGACGGGAGCTTTCATTCATCGATCTAACAGCTCCCCGCATTTAGCGAAAACCCTCCCACCTGGTTTTATCGGCGTGCGGTTGCTCCCACGACGCTCTCTTTGGGGAGGCTGCGTTCCGGCTGGTGGTGTTCCGCCAGTTCCGGGCTGGTGCGGCTGATGACCTCGTGGGCCCGAGCTGCTTCCTCTGGGGAACCGTGGGCGATCAGAACAAATTTGCCGCTCTTGATGGCCGTCTCGTACTGCAAGATGCTGTCCTTGGGAATGCCGAGTCCATACAAGCCGGCCCCAACTACACCCAGACCACCCACTACAATGGCGCCTTCCAGCGCTCCGATGATCCAACTGACCAGGGGCCCGGCCGCCAGAACCTGCCCCACACCGGGAATCCAAAAGAATCCGGCTCCGAACAAAAAGCCCCAAAACCCACCCCAGAAGGCCCCCGTTTTACCCCACCGTTTCATGCGGTCGCCGGCATTGTAGTAGCCGACCACGTGTTCATCCGTGTGATAGTCGCGTCCGACGATCGACAGCTTCTTCATGTCAAAACCGGATTGCTGTAGTTCTTTAATGGCCGCTTCGGCGTCGGTGTGCGATTTGTAGATCGCCACGACGCTATTGTTCTTGGTCATGGTGTTCCTTTCGGTTGGTTCGGTTCATGGAGTTGCCCTTCTGTTCAAGAAGTCACAAACGCGTCGTTGTTCTCGAAACACAACGACGTGGGCATCAATGGCGAGTTGGATGACTCCTCTGGCTCGGCGATTCCCGCAGATGCCGTAAACGGTCTCGACGAGATCGCCAAACGTCAATGCCTTCTTCTTGTGATTGACTTTCACTGCCGGACGGTACGTTGGGAAGCCCTGAGTGCGCTATGGGGCGTTCACCCTAGGCATTCACCCTAGGCATTCACCCTAGGCATTCACCCTACGTGAGATTTGGTCTGACCGCGCTCTCCTCCGTCGAGGATGGACAAACCCGGAGCCCTAGTTCAAAATAAATGGTCTCAGACCGACACAAACTTTGGCTCGAAAAAAGTAGTGCGGCCAAGAGACAAGACAGTTCGACGAACAAGAGGATTATGCAGAACATTGCCCGCCATGCGAGAGGTCCCCTGCGGGGCATCCTATTGTCAGTATCGCACCCGCGACGATGTCGCTCGGTGGTGGGAGCGCGGTCAACTGGTATTCGATTGTAAGTATGGCACTAACCAAACGATTCGGAACGTGGAAGGAATTTCTTCCCGGCCGTCTTGTGCCGTTGAGTTTACTGGTCGGAGTCGTTGCCGGCTTTGGCGCTGTTCTGTTCAACCTGCTTCTGTCATGGGCTGACAACGGATTCATGGTTCGCATGGCCGGCTATCACATGCCGCAAGCCGGCGGCGAGGCCACGTTCGTGGCCCTGACAGCGCCAACGCGGCGATGGATGTTGTTCCTCGTACCGGCAATCGGCGGTCTACTGTCCGGCCTGCTCGTGTACACATTTGCTCCCGAAGCCGAAGGCCATGGGACCGATGCCGTGGTGGACTCGTTTCATCGTATGCGCGGCATCATCCGCGCGCGCGTTCCCCTGATCAAAACAGTGGCGTCGGCGTTGACGATTGGCAGCGGGGGCTCCGCGGGGCGTGAAGGACCGATTGCGCAAATTGGGGCGGGGTTCGGCTCCGCACTCGCGACGTGGCTGAAGGCCAGTGACCGCGAGCGACGATTGTTGATGCTGGCGGGAGCTGCAGGCGGGCTGGGAGCCGTCTTTCGCGCGCCGCTGGGCGGGGCTTTCTTTATGGCGGAAGTACTGTATCGCGATACGGAAATTGAATCGTCAGCGCTCGTGCCCGCCTTCGTCGGCTCGATCATGGCGTATTCGGTCTATTGCGCCGTAACGCGGCATTGGGGTGCCATTTTTACGGTACCCCAACTCAACTTCAACCACCCCTTGGAATTGGTCTTCTATGCGGTCCTGGGACTGATTTGTGCGCTCGTGGGCGTAGTACATGTAAAGTTCTTCTATGGTGTTCGCGACCATGTCTTTCGCCCGTTGCCAGTCCCCAAGCATATCAAGCCCGCCATTGGCGGACTGCTAGTCGGGGCAATCGGATACTTTCTCCCTCAAGCGCTCGGCATGGGTTACGGTTGGGCGCAACTGGCCATCGACGGCCAACTCCCACTCCGTCTCGCCTTGCTCATTGTAATCATGAAAATCGCTGCCACCGGACTTACGATTGGGTCGGGCGGCAGCGGTGGTGTGTTCGCGCCGTCGATGGTGATTGGAGCGTGCCTCGGTGGAACAATGGGCACCCTGTTGCATGCCTGGATGCCCGGCGTGGCCGTGCAGCCGGCCGCGTATGTACTTGTCGGAATGGCCGGATTCTTTGCGGGTGTATCGAAAGCGCCAATAGCCACGCTCATCATGGTCTCGGAGATGGCCACGGGCTACGGCTTGCTCACGCCCCTGATGCTGACAACAGGTGTGGCCTATCTCTTCACGCCGCGTCGCATCTCGATTTATGAAAAGCAGGTGGATTCACGTGCAGACTCACCGGCGCATACCGGCGAGTTCATGGCGGATGTGCTGGAGCAAATGCATGTTCGCGATGCGATTCAAAAATCGGACAAGTTGACGTTGCTGCGCCCCGATACACCGCTCCCCGAGATTCTGGAGCTCGCAGTCAACAGCAAACAGCGTGTGTTTCCGGTCCTGGACTCGACCGGCGCCCTGCAAGGCGTGGTCCTGTTTGACGACATTCGCAAATACTTCATGGATCGTGACCCGCCAAACAAGGTGGTCGCAAGGGATCTGCTCGCCAAGAGATTCGCAACCGTAAGTCCCGACGAGGACCTTTCGTCCGCGCTCCGGAAATTCCTAGAGACGATGCACGATGAACTCGTTGTCGTTGAACCCGCGGGCTCGACACACGTGATTGGTGTACTCAGACGCCACGACGTGATTGCATCGTACTACGAGCGGATGCACCACAGTCCACAATCCGGTTAGCTACTCACGAGCACGTCAAGTCATAGTCCCTAGTCATTGGCGCGGCAGTCGCGCTAGTCTCTTTCCGCAATGATCAGGGTATGCACGAATCTTGTTCAGAGGTTGCGCCAGCATTATCTGACCCGGTTGATCTTTCTATGTGCACTCGTCGGCATCGCTGCAGCGCTCGGCGCGTTAATGCTTAACCAAAGGTTGCAGGTTCAACTTCTACGCGCGATCAAGGCTCATATCGTGCGAGGGGGAACGCAAACGGAAATCAAGCCGCTATGTTTTGCGGCCTGATGGCGTAGAACGCGTCACCTTCCGCGCGAGTCGCTAGCCCGAGGTAATGTTGCTGAAGCGTGCGAACGGTCGTATGCCCCATCAGGTACGATGTTCGGACGAGGTCGTTGTGCCTCGCAACGTGGTAGGTGCAGGCACTGCGTCGCAGCCCGTCAAAAACCCAATCCACTCCTGACAGGTTTTTCAGCTTGTCGAGTTTGCCTCGCAACGAGTCCTCTGTCATTTGCTCGGGAAACGCCACTCGCGTGAGCCAGGCGATCACAGCATCAAACTCCGGTTCACCGCCTCGAAGTTCAATGACCCGCCGCTGGCTCATCTTGGTCAGCGGCGCTTTCAGCCGGATAATGCGTTCGGCAATGTCGACATCGCGCGCCGGCAGTCGCAGCAACTCGTTGGGCCGAATTCCAAGGAAAAGCCCCAGCACAACATAGTGCTGCACACCGGCGGCAGCGCAGGCTTGCAGCAGGCGCCGGCATTCGGCCACCCCGAAGAATTCGATCTCCTCATGCTTCTTGTGCGGCAAGCGGATTTGCTGGACCGGATTGCGTTCGCAGTAATCGGGGTTCGCCCAATTGAACAATTGACCGGCTTTTCTCAAATAATGGCCACGGGTGGTCGGCCCGTTCCCGTCCGTGCGCAGTTCCGCATTCCATTCCTCAAGGTCCTTCTTCGTGATCTCGTGAAGACGGCGATCACCGAATCGTTCCTTGAATGCCCCAAGACGCGAACGAAGGTCGTCAAATGACCGGTGCCGCAACGAACCCTCCTTCATATCCGCCTCTTTTTCGGCAAGAAACTTCTGCACAAGCGCCTCAATGGGTGGGGCGTCATTGTAGACGATTGCATGGCGCATGGCATAGTCAGTTGCCATGGTCAGCGTCCAGCCCACGGGCTGCAATCGCTTGTGACAAGCCAACGTCTCCACTCGTAGATGCTGGTCGACGTTGAAGGCCTCAACCGATTCTCGGTCGCATTGGTCCGCGAAGTCCTTGGCGAGGTTCTTGTCTTGAAAGAACCGTCGCCTGCGGCTACCATCGGGAGCGATGGACTCGACCTTGTACGATCACTTGCCGTGGCTCTTCACGGTTTTGACCTTGGTCTTGCGCATGACGCCAAATTATGGCAGCAAAACGGCAGCGGTCAAGCACATGTTTTCATAAGTACTTTATGGAGAGGTGGCAGAGTGGTCGAATGCGGCGGTCTTGAAAACCGTTAGGCGCGCAAGCGTCTCGGGGGTTCGAATCCCTCCCTCTCCGCCACCAGCCTCAATACTGAAACGTCATCTCCACGTCCCGCGGCTTGCGGTTCGCCAACTTTCGCATCTCAGTCGACATCGGCGTGAACGGCGCGCTCTCCAGCACTGCCTTCTCGCAATACAACCGCAACACCTTGTCGCCCGTCTCATCTGTCGACTTCAATCCCTGAATCGACCCGTCCTCCAACAACTGAAACTCCACCGTCACCTTGCCGGACTTCTTATACGAGCCAAGTCTCTCCACGAATGCGTTCCAGCGGTTTTGCACCTTTTCAATCACCGCGTTGTCGTACGCCGCCAACGCCGCCTTCGACGCGTTGGTCGCCGCCGTCCCGGCCCGTTGCGCGGGCGGCACTGCGTCCGCAGGACGAGAAACCGACAATGCCTTGGCCTCTTTGATCTCGTTCGTCGGCGGCCGCGCGGGAGCCATTGTTTGGCTCTTCACCACCGTCGGCAAAGACTGTGGCGGCTGGGATGGAACGGTCGGCGGAGCAACCTCAGCCCATGCCACTGGCGGCGATGGCTTGCTATCCATCACTGGCGGTGTCGCACGGACTTCGTTGGTTCGTGACGGCTCTCGCTGCGCCGGCTTGGTCTCTGCCATCGCCGGTTTGGCCGCTTCAACCTGATGGACAATGGTCACCACACTAGCCCGCAGCCCCGTGTCAAATTCGCCTCGCGCCAGACTCGGATTGAGAATCGTACTGATGATGGAATCCACCGTCGCGTCCGGCAGGGCCTTCTCCAAACCGGTTCCCACCTGCAACCACGCCCGCCGCGGCTCCGCAAACACAAACAACACCGCGCTGTTAGCCAGTTGATACTCTCCCACGCCCCAGGATTTCGCGATGCCCGCTGTGTACTCCTCAATCGGCAGGTCCGACTCCATCTTCCGAAGCACGACCACCATCACGCGTGCCGACGTCTTCCGCTCAAGTTGTTCCAACGTTTGGTCCAATTCCGTCGCCACGCCCGCCGACATCACGTGCGCGTAGTCGTTGAAATGCCGTGACGGCATCGGCAGGACGATCTCGTAGCCGCACGCGGTCCACCCGATCAGAGCCCAAGCAACGAAATTCAGACCAAGCCGGTGCCACGCGGCGAGCCCGCTTCGCTGAAGAATTCCCGTTTCACCCATGACACCGGGCAGTCTAGCAATTCTCCCTCGCTCGAGCAAGAAGCCGGCGTCGCAGCGTTAATTTGATCTGGAGGGTAGGCCGAATGCAGCGCGCAACCAACTGCGTGTCTCACCGCTTTCTTGTCGTCACGTCGATCAGGCCCAGATCGGGATCAGCCAGTCGTTCAAATGCCGCCCGACTCAGGTCGATCGTTCGTCCCTGCCGACACAAGCGTTTCGCCGGGCCACGGTCCGTAATCTCGACCACCACACTTCGATCCTCGTGTGTGACCAGCACCTTCGTCCCCAGATCGAAAGACCACGATGCCGCCGTGAGTTTGTCAGGGTCGAACGGTCGGCCATCAGCCATTAATTGACCGCGATGCTGCTCCCCATACCAGGAAGCCTGCTCCGCGGCCTGAGCCGTCAGGAACCAAAACACAGAAAAGGCGACCACCCCCACCTTGACCAGGGTGGACGAACTTGGCCGCCTCTGTTTCCGTCCCAACCCCAGATGGATTCGACAGGCACGGTCTCGGATTTGATCTTGTGTCAGGCAAGTCGCTCTCATCATGGCACCTCCTTGACGAAGCTGTTCTTCCCATTACGCCAACCACTTCCAAGAACGTGACCATGATAATCCACGCCGCATCGTCAGACCATTGGCGGGAAATCTGAATCTCATCTAGGACGGAGTCCTAGGCCATCAGACGAAATCCCTGGCATTTTTGCCGCACAAAAATGATGGCACCGGCCTGCATGCCTGTGTTTGTATTGATTGCCATGCCTGCACAACGTTCAGCCAGCGCCCAACCCGGCACCGTGAAAACGCCCAACCCGCGAACTTTCGATCACTTGGCCGAAGAATACGACTTCGTCGCCTCTCTCGAATGCAGTCACGCTTTTTTCCTGAACCACCTTCCGGAACGCCGCCAGTGCGTTCTGGACGTCGGCTGCGGCACGGGCACCCTCGCCCACGAGTTGTCCCGGCATTTTGCTTCCGTCGTCGCCGTGGACATTTCGGAACCGATGCTCGCCATCGCCCGCGCTAAACGGTCCGCACCGAATATTGACTATCGCGTGGCCAATGCGAACCATTTCACCTTGGACCGAAAGTTTGATCTCATCGTCAGCCGTACGACCTTCCACCACCTCGACAACATCCCCCAGACGTTGTCCGCGCTCAAAACAGGGTTGAAACCCGGTGGCCGCTTGGTCGTGGTCGATAATGCTTCACGATTTCCATGGGTTCCCCGGAACTCGTGCATGTTTATCGCCAAGGCGTTCGCGAAACTCCCGCTCGATCTGGTCCAACGCGGCCCCGCGACATCCTGGCGTCTGTTCCAATTTCGCACGTCGCGCCCCTGGCTCGATCATGTGAAAAGCGACACCATTTTTTCCCGCACCCGATTCCGTGAGGTCTACGGCCAGGTTCTGCCCGATGCCTCGTTCATCCCCTTGAAATACTTCATGGGTGTGGTGTGGCAGGCGCCATAAAATAGTCGCACAAGCTTCCGCGCCTGTGTTTGTATTGATCGTCATGCTCGTCCAACACTCAGCCAACGCGCCGGGTGCCATTCCCGATGCCACGATCCATCGTGCCATCACCGCCGTCTTGCCGTCCGTCCTTCGCGACACCGTCGAAACTCTCGCGATTCCCCGCCATTTCGAAACCGAACCCGACAACAATCGTCTGACCGCCCACTGGATCGCTCGCCAACTGTGCTCGTACGGCTACGAGACGAATCTCCAGGGTGAATACGCCAATATCGTGGCGCGTCCCAGGCATCATTCAGACGCACCGCACATCCTCATCAGCGCTCACTATGACAGCGCGCCCGGTTGCCCCGGCGCCGATGACAACGCCAGCGCGGTCGCTGCGCTACTGGCTTGCGCCAGGGCGTTGGCCGAACACGCACCCGAAACTCCCGTGTGCTTCGTTTGCTTCAATCGTGAAGAAGATGGATTGCTCGGCAGTACCGATTTCGTGAATGCCATTGCGAACGGAACGCAGCCGACCATCCGCGAAGCTCATATTCTGGAAATGATCGGCTATTGCGACCACCGGCCCGGCACCCAATCCCTCCCGCCAGGCTTGCCCGTTCACGTTCCCGACTGCGGCGATTTCCTCGGCGTCATCGCCAACAAAGATTCCACGGCCATGGCGGACTCGATTTTGCAGGCGGCCAGGGCGTATCGCCCGGATTTTCCGGCGGTAAGCCTGAAGCTGTTCGTCGGCATCGAAAAACTGCTTCCCGTCCTGTTGCGAAGCGATCACACAACGTTTTGGAAGGCCGGCATCCCCGCGGTCATGTGGACCGACACCTCAGAATTCCGCAACCCACATTATCACCAGGCTACCGACACATTCGACACGCTCGACTACGAGTTCCTGTGTGCCGTCACCCAGATTCTCGTTGCGACAATTCTCAGGTCCGCCAAAGGCAAGCGATGAAGAACCCAGACTCCGAAACCCAAGAACGCGAAACCCTGATGCGCCTCGCCGCGGAATCTGGACTCAACGTCCACCGGGGCCGGATTCGCCGCACCTCTTCCCGTTTCTGTCTCGGAGTCGAGCACGGCGACTACAACGGCACCGAACTCTTCGGCGTCGGCACCGATCGCTTCCTGTGGCTCGCCTACAAACCCAACGGCACCGATCGCGTGCGCTTGTATAGCGGCAATTTCCCCAAGGACGGCGTCATCGACTTCAAGCTCGGCGACGTTCCGGCGCCCAAGTCTGCCGCCATTGCCAATACATGGGCGCGCTTTCCCTACGGCGTGGACTACGTCCTGCGTCGCGAAGGATACAAGCCGGACCACGGCTTTGATGCCGTCCTCCACGGCAACATTCCCGGCGGCGGCATGTCACGTTCGGCGTCGCTTTCCCTCAATCTCCTGCTCACGTTCCTCGAAGTGAATGGCGTCACGGCGTCGAACGAGATGAAGATTATCGACATGGCCCAGGCCGTGGAAAATGACTACATTGGCTCGCCTTGCGGCAATCTCGACCAAATCATGATCTACTTCGCCCGCGCCGGCATGGGCACGCATTACGACCCCAAGACCCGCGCCATCCGCTACGTCCCGCTCGGCAAACACGCCGTCGATTTCCGCATCGTCAGCCTCGACACCGGCACCGTGCGGCCAGGTTTGGAAAAATCCACCTACAGGATTCGCCGTGCCGAATGCGAACAACTCGTCGCCCTGGCCGGAAACGAATTTGGTTTCTCCCAACTCGCCGATATCCACGACGAGGCTCTCTACAACCGTGTGCTCGTCAAATATGGTGGCACACACCCGCATCTTTGTGCCCGACTCAGGTATATCTTCCACGCGCAACGCCGACTTTATCAGATGCTCAATGCTTGGAGGTCGGGCGATATCCAAACTGTTGGCGCCATCTTTCGCCTGGATGGCATCAGCCTCCGCGACGATTACCAGATTTCCGGTCCCGAACTCGAATCGATGTGCGACATTGCGCGCACAGTCCCGGGCGTCCTTGGCGAACGAATGCTCGGCGGTGGCGATAAAGGCGCCGCCGGCGCGCTCGTGCAAGTCGACAGCGTGGGCGCGCTCAAGGTTGCGGTGGACAAACAGTATCCACTTCATCACCCCGATCTCGCGGAGAAATACGCCGTTCATGTCTGCGACATGGTGGATGGCGTAAAAATCCTGCCAGGGTTATGATTCCATCGTCATGAGCCTGCAAACAAAGCCCTTCGGTAAGCTGCCCGACAATTCCGAAGTCACGCTATTCACCCTGACCAACAAGAATGGGGTCTCGGCGTCCGTGATGAATTACGGAGCCACGCTCGTGGCGCTCGAAGCCCCCGACCGACGCGGCCAGCTCATCGATATCCTCCTCGGCTTCGACACACTCGACGGCTACGTCCGCCACAACAGCCCATACTTCGGCGCCATCGTCGGCCGCTGTGCCAATCGCATTGCCCACGGGCGATTTCGCCTCGACGGCAAAGAGTACCGTCTCGCCACCAACAACGGCCCGCATCATCTCCACGGTGGAAGCAAGGGGTTCGACAAGGCCTGCTGGCACGCGGAAACCAGCCCCGGAGGATCCCCATCAGTGAAGTTCACCCATCTCAGCCCGGACGGCGACGAAGGCTATCCCGGCAATCTCGCTGTCACCGTCGTTTACACGTTGACCGATGATAACGCGCTCACCATCGACTACACGGCCACGACTGATCAAGTCACGCCGATCAATCTCAGCAATCACGCCTACTTCAATCTTGCCGGCCCGGGCACCATTCTTGGCCACGAGTTGCTCACGACCTCCAAACGGTACGTACCGGTCAACGACTCGTTTATCCCCACCGGCGAACTCAAATCCGTCGCCGGCACGCCGATGGACTTCACTGCGTCCACTCCCATCGGCCAACGTATCGATCAAGTCACAGGCGACCCCGGCGGCTACGACCACACCTTCGTGCTCGAGCACGAGGCAGGCAATCACACCTTGGCCGCCCGTGTCTTCGAGCCGCAATCGGGACGCGTCCTCGAAGTCCACACCACCGAGCCGGGCGTCCAGTTCTACACCGGCAATTTCCTCGACGGCTCCGTCGTCGGCAAGAATGGTCGCGTCTACCACAAACACACTGGGTTCTGCCTGGAGACCCAACATTTCCCCGACTCCGTCAACCAACCGTCGTTTCCCTCGGTAATCTTGCGCCCCGGACAACTCTACTCACAGAAGACTTTATTCCGTCTCAGCGCTGTCTAATCAATTTGGCTTCTGCCCAAAATTGATCGCCATCGAACCCAGACAAAACTCCTCGAACCCGCATTCGCGGTAACCGTACGACTCCATCAACTTCCTGATTCCCCGCTGCGCTGGATAATCCTGCAACGACGCCAAAATATAACCGTGTGTGTCGGGGTCTCCGCAAAACAAGCGGCCCAAAATCGGCAACACGAGCCGCAAATAGCCAAAATACATGGCCCGAAACGTCGTCGACTCCGGCTTGCCAAAATCGAGTGACACAAACTTCCCGCCCGGCCGCAACACACGCAAGATTTCGCGCAACCCCTGCTCGATGTCCGCCAGATTCCGCAACCCATACCCCACGCTCACCACATCGAATGAGTTGTCCGCAAACGGCAGCCGTAGCGCATCCGCCCGCACCCATTGTAGTCGCGAAACTTTTTTGCGGTTATTCCTCCCCGCCGCCACATGCAACATCTCCTCCGTAAAATCCGCTCCGACCACCGCCGCGCCGCCGCGCGCAAACAATCCCGCGATGTCCCCTGTCCCACAACACAGATCCAATACAGTAATTGTGGGAGCGGCATTCCTGCCGCGACCGGCCGTTGCCAAGTCAACCACGCGCCGCTTCCACCGTCGGTGCAACCCCGCGCTCATGATGTCGTTGAGCAGGTCATAGCGCTGGGCAATCGTGGCAAACAACTCATGCACCTTCTCTGCCCGATGCTCGTCCGCCCGGTAGAATTTACTTTCCACGACGCCAGAGCCTAGCAAAACTTCTCGTAGGAGCGAATTGCATTCGCGACCGGTCGCGGTTACAACCCATCACACAATCGCATGACAACCGACCGAATCACCCAGGCGCTCGAACTCTGGCGGAAATTTCCCGACAACGATCTCTCCCGCTTCAACCTCGCGCAAGCGTACGTCGCTGCCGGCGACTTCCCCAACGCCATCGAGCACCTCCGCGCGCTCTGCGACAAGAAACCCGAATGGATGGTCGTCCACATCCAACTCGGCAAGGCATTTATCGCTCTCGGTCGTTCTATGGAAGCAAAGCCCATCCTCGAACATGCTCTCAAACTCGCCAGCGCCCAACATCACGACACTCCGCACGGGGAATTGGAAGAATTGCTGAAAACATTGTAGGCCGCATCCCTTACCCGTCGCCCCATGCTACTGACGCATTTTCCAAGTCCCGCTATTCGTCTTCTGCGCTCTCGTCCTGCTCCAATTCCTTCGGGTCCGGCGGGTGACTGATCTCGGTGACGTTGAAGCGGCGCTCCAGGATCAGGGCGTCGTCGCAGTAGAATTCGATCGAGTACATGCCCGGCTCCGGAAACGCGAGACCTACCAGATTGAAATTCAGTTCGACGACCGTGTGAATCTCGGGAAACTGTATCTTGCCGTCAACTTCGGCCACCACCTGATTGGTTTCGTCGTGGACAATCCGCAGCCGCGCGGCACATTCTCCCCGACCCTCGGTGAGCGAGACGAACACGCACACCTGCGGATGCCGGCACGGGAAGTTCTGCGTGCCAATGTTGTTGAAGATCCCGATCAGTGATTTCTTGCTCGTGAACTTATCCTCGATGATCTGGTCGCAGACCACGATCGCCAAGCCGACGGGATTGGGCTTCTCAGTCATCAAATTCTCGGTTGCAGACCCTCTACCGTGAAATGTCTTTCTGGCCCAACACGCTGTGGCCGGCCTTCACCAACACCTCGCGGGCAAACTCGGAGTCTTCGCAGTGCAATGCCAGCAGCGCCTTGTCGTGTGGCCGCACCATCATGGAATACGTGTACTGGATATTGACCTCCGCGGCGACCAGCCCGCGCAACACCGTGTCCAGTTTTTCCGGCCCGCGCGGCAATTCAACCACCACCAGGTCCGATTCATTGACCCCAATGTTCGCCTTCGCCAGCGCCTCGCGGCATCGCTCGGGGTCGTCCACCACAATCCGCACCACCGACGCATCCGCCGAGTCCACGACCGAGATGCCGCAGACGTGGACATTGGTATCGCTCAGGGTCCGCGTGAGATCCAGCAGCGCGCCGACCTTGTTCTCGAGAAACACGGAGAACTGTCGTACCAGCGGTACCTGCAACGACTCGCGGGTCTTGTTTTTCGAATCCGCCATGCCTTCCTCCTCGCCAATTGAACTCTACCGCGTCGCCGTACGGACAGGAAGCAAATCCTCGCGGATCAAATACTCCAGTCCTGATCGATGTGCCCCAACTTCAGGAAATCAATGATTTGCGCTACGCACTCCGCCGGCGTCTGTTTGTCCGTGTGCACGATAATCTCCGCCTTGTCGGGCGGCTCGTACGGTGCCGAGACACCCGTGAAATTCGCAATCTGGCCGGCCCGGGCTTTCTTGTACAAGCCCTTCGGGTCACGCTGTTCGCAGACTTCCAGGGGAGCGTCAACGTGCACCTCGACAAACTCGCCGTCGTTGACCAGCGAACGCGCCAGCCGCCGGTCGTCGCGGTAGGGAGAGATGAACGCCGTGATCACCAACACGCCCGCGTCCATCAGCAACCGCGCCACTTCCGCCACGCGCCGGATGTTTTCCGTGCGGTCTTCCGGTGAAAAACCAAGGTTCGCGCTGAGGCCGTGCCGAATATTGTCACCATCGAGAATGTACGTGTGCAGTCCCATCCCGAACAATTCGCGCTCCAACTCGGAAGCCACCGTCGATTTGCCCGCGCCCGACAGGCCGGTGAGCCAGACGATCGCGCCCTTGTGATGGTTGCGCCGCTCGCGTGCCTCGCGCGTGATCTTGCCGGCCGACCAGAAAATATTCTGACTCTTCACGCCCGACAGCACTTGCCGACGATCGGGGTACTCACCCTTCGAAATCACACCACCGCCACAGACCTGATAGCGATCGATGAACACAAACCGTCCCGTGTTGACGATGCGGTCGGCATTGTCGAACGCAATCGGCGACTTCGTCCGAATGGTGACCTCGGCCACGTCGTTGCGGGCGACATAGGGCCGCGATTTCGTATCGATTTCGGCCAGTGTCGACGCATCGATCAGCTTCTCGATGGATTGAATCTGGCACTCGACTTCCTCGGTCGTCAGCTTCAACTTGATCTTGCGGCCCACTTCAAGGTTCTGCCGCCCCAGCCAGAAAAACTTCGCCTTGAACACGTCCGTCTCGATCGGCGCCTCCATCTCTCCGGACCCAATCTGTCCGCGCTCGACGAAAATCTGCTCGGTCAGCGTAATGCCCACGGATTCCCCCGCACTCGCCTCGCCACGCGAACCCTGCGGCCAGCTCTCAATCGACTTGACCGTGCTGACCTTGTTGCGCGGTGAGAACAGAATCTTGTCGCCCACGCGTAGCGTGCCGGACTCCACACGCCCTGCCAGAATGCGGCGGTGGTCGAACCGATACACGTCCTGAATCGGGAAGCGCAATGGCAGATTGTGCGGTGGCTCCGCGATCTGGAACCGGTCCAGCGCTTCCAGCACCGTCGGCCCGTTGTACCACGGCATGTTCGCCGATTTCGAGGCGACATTGTCGCCTTTCGCGGCCGCAATCGGGATGAACAGTTTGGGTTCGACGCCGAATTGTTTCAGGAATGCCCGGTACTCGTCCTCGATCGACTTGAATGCCTTGTCGCTGTAGCCCTTCAAGTCCATCTTGTTCACGAGCACCGCAATCTGGCGAATCCCAAGCAACGACAACAGAAAGCCGTGACGCCGCGATTGCTCCTGCACGCCTTCGCTTGCGTCGATCAACAGCAACGCCGCCTCCGCGCTCGCCGCGCCCGTAACCATGTTCTTGAGAAACTCCTTGTGCCCCGGCGCGTCGATGATTACGTACTGCCGCTTCGGCGTGCGAAACCAGATCTGCGCGGTGTCGATGGTAATGTTCTGGTCGCGCTCCGCCTGCAAGCCGTCCATCAGAAACGCCCATTCGAACGGCATCCCGCGATGATCGCACGCCGCCTTGATCTTCTCGTACTTGCCTTCGGGCAACGATCCCGTGTCGTAAAACAGCCGCCCGACCAGCGTGGACTTCCCATGGTCCACATGGCCGACGATGACGATTTTTAATTGTTCCGTCTGTTGCATGGCTTATCGGCGATCACATGTAGCCATCGCGCCGGAGTTTCTCGAACGCGTCTTCACTTTCCTGGTCCTGGGCGCGGACACTGCGTTCGCTGCGCTTGGTCGTGCGCAATTCTTCGCGGATTTTGTCGTATGTGTCGGCGATCGAATCGATCGTGAACGTACACGGCACGCAACCGAGACTGCGGTACCGCTTCCCGTTCTTCGCAAAATACGACGCGACATTCGGAATCTTCTCCCGCTCCGCGTACTCCCAGATATTCATCTCCGTCCAATGCAGGAGCGGATGCACGCGCAAATGCGTGCCACCCGCCAGGTCGGTATTGAATTGATCCCACAGCTCGGGCGGCTGGTCCTCGACGTTCCATTCCATGTTCTTGTCGCGCGGGGAAAAATAGCGCTCCTTCGCGCGTGTCGGGTCTTCGTCACGCCGCACGCCGACGATCAGGCCGCCATATTTCTCGCGGTCTACGATTTTCTTGAGATTCTCTTTCAGCAACGCCGAGCAGCAATTGACGCGACCGCGCGTATGGTTCATCCCCTGCGCCAGCGCCTCGTCGTTGCGGGCGATGACGAGGTTTAATTTCCATTCCTTCGCCAACCGGTCACGCAACTCCACCAGTTCGGGCATGTCGAAACTTGTTTCCATGAACACGCACGGAAACGGCACGTGCCCGAAAAATGCCTTGCGCGCGAGCCACAGGATCGTCTGCGAATCCTTGCCCACGCTCCACAACATCGCCAGCCGCTCAATCTTGTTGAACGCCTCGCGAATGATGAAAATGCTCTGATTCTCTAATTTGTCGAGGTGATCCATTTGCCCATTTTCGTAGGAGCGAATTGCATTCGCGACCGGTCGCGATTGGAAATCGCTCCTACAAAAATTCTCCTAAATATTCGCCGCGAACGTGTGCAACCCGCATTCCTTTTTCTCCGAACCCGCCCAACGGCCCGCGCGCTCGCCCTCGCCGTCCTTGACGGAACGCGTGCAGCAATCCGGTGAGCAACCGATGCTTGGATAGCCGTGGTCGTGGAGGGGGTTGTAGTGCAGTTGGTGGCTCACGATATATTGCCAGATCCATTCCTTGTTCCACGCAGCCACTGGATTGATCTTAAGATACCGATGCCCCTCGGGCGTCTCTTGCAACTGCAGAATCTTCGCGCCCTTGCGGCTGTCGCTCTGGGTCCGACGCAACCCCGTGACCAGCGCATCCAACTCGGGCAATTTCTTCTGCAGCGGTAGCACCTTGCGCATATAGCAGCACTTGTCCGGTTCGCGGCGGTACAACTCGGCGCCGTACTTCTCGGCCTGCTGCTCGGGCGTCAGTTCGGGGAGCAACCGCTCAATCGTAATACCGTATTCCTGCTCAATCGTCCGTATCAATTCGACCGTTTCCTTAAAAAAGAATCCCGTATCGATGGTGAAGACGGGCACGTGCGGTGTGACCTTGCGCATTGCGATGTCCAGCACCACCAGCCCCTCGGGCCCAAACGCGGAAGAAATGGCGATGCGCGGACTGAAATGGTCCGCCGCCCACTGCAGAATCTCGCGGGGCTCTCGACCCTCGAACTCCGCCGCCAGATTCTGAATTTCTTCCGCCGTAAACTTCACGTTTGCTTCCCAGTGCTCTGTCATTCTGAAGGAAGTGAAGGATCTTGGTGGCACGAGGCCAGACCCTTCGCTGCGCTCAGGGTGACACCGTAAAACGTCATCCCTCGATCACATTGATTTCGACCGGCTCGACCTTGATGGCGAAACCCTCGAGCCATTTGATCGCCTTCTTGATCTCACCGCGTTCGCCGAGCAATTCGAGCGACACGATTCCGACTTCTTCGGTCACGCTCGCCTGTCGGATGTTGGTCACCACTTTGAATTTGTGGCCCAACTCATAAATCACCGGCCGCTGGATGACCTTTTTCGGATAGGTCAACCACAGTCGCTTCGTCTCGTTCGCAGCCTTCGTTGTCTTTGCCATGTTGTCTTTCTTGCGACCAAATGTTCAGCCACCCGCGATTGCCGGAATCACGGAAATCTCATCGCCGTCTTTCACGGTCGTACCCTTGCCCTGCGCAAATCGTATGTCCTCGTCATTCAGGTACACGTTCACGAACCGGCGTAGTTCCCCGCGCTCATCACAAATTCGCTCCTTCAACCCCGGGTACTGCTTCTCCAGGCTGTCGATGATGTCCTGGATCGTCGCCCCCGTAGCCTGCACGATGTCTTTCTCTTGCGTCAACTTCCGCAACGGTGTCGGGATTCGCACATTGACTGGCATAATCGTCTCTCCTTCGTCCTCTCAATTCTTCTTGTCCAATAACTCCAAAAATTCGTGCAGATGCGGCCCGATCACCCGCGGCTCACCGCATTTGCCGCTCACCGCTTCCTGCGTCTTCAGCCCGTGGCCCGTGATGCACAATACCAGCGACTCGTTCGGCTTGATCCGACCCGCCTCCACGAGGCGTTTGGTGGCCGCAACCGTCACGCCACCCGCCGTCTCCGCAAAAATCCCTTCCGTCTCGGCCAGTAACCGGATCCCCGCGACGACTTCTTCGTCGTCCGGATTCTCCGCCCAACCGCCCGTCTGCTTCATCGTCTGGATCGAGTAAAACCCATCCGCCGGATTCCCAATGGCCAGCGACTTCACAATCGTCTGCGGTTTACTCACAGGCTTGATGATGTCCGCGCCCGCTTTCATCGCGTTCACAATCGGCGCGCACCCTTCCGCCTGGGCCCCGTGAATACAACAGCGATGCTCATCTACCAAACCCAGTTTCACGAATTCCTTGAACGACTTGTGGATCTTCGTGATCAACGAACCACCCGCCATGGGTACCACGACGTGATCGGGCAACCGCCAGCCGAGTTGCTCGGCAATCTCATACCCCATCGCCTTCGAGCCTTCCGCGTAATAGGGCCGAATGTTCACATTCACAAACGCCCAACCGTATTTCCCCGCAATCTCGCTGCACAGGCGATTCACTTCGTCGTACGTGCCGCGAATGCCGATGACGTTCGTGCCGTACACCAGCGAACCTAACACTTTTCCCGTCTCCAGGTCCGCCGGGATGAACACGTAACTCTTCAGCCCGCCGCTGGCCGCGTTGGCCGCCACGGAATTCGCCAGATTGCCCGTCGACGCGCACGCGACGATCTCAAAACCCAACTCCCGCGCCCGCGACAACGCCACGCTGACCACGCGATCCTTAAAGGACAATGTTGGGTAGTTCACCGTGTCATTCTTGACCCAGACTTCGCGTAACCCCAGCCGCTTGGCCAGACGATCCGCTTTGACCAACGGTGTGTAGCCAACCTGAAAGCCAATCGTCGGTTCGCCTTCGATGGGCAGTAATTCGCGGTAGCGCCACATATTCGTGGGCCGTGACTGGATTTTGTCCCGCGACAGCACAGTCTTGATCAGGTCGTAGTCGTAATCGACTTCCAAGGGGCCGAAGCAGAATTCGCAGACGTGCAACGCCTCCTTCGGATAGTGGCGACCGCACTCGCGACACTTTAAACTGGTGAAGAATCCATGTTTTGCCTTCATCCCATCTCGCTTTCTCCACCAAGCAGCGACCGCGACGATTCGAGGCAAAAAACAACCTCTCCAACGTCCCCCGATCCGCGAGGCCGACGATGAAGAGGCATCCAGACAACTCGATTCTCTCCCTCATCTTCCCCCGCCCCCGGCTTACGCCAGGCTCGGAGCTGGAATTGGCACCTTGTCTTCAACCACTTACGTCCTGGCTGAACGGTTGCCGCGGTTTCTACGGGCCAGTCCCTCGACCGCTCTTGATGAGTTTCTCTCCCCGAACAATTTCGGGGAACAGCCGGGACTATATCAAAGAACAATTGACTGTCAATGCCCTAGATGTAGTACATCTCCGGGCGGCTCTTGGCCTCCGCGCAAATCTCCTCAAATGTCACGTCATCAGCCGCTTGTTCGGCGGCCTCCTTGATTCGCCGCCACGCGCGTTTGATCTCCTCTGGACAACGTGACTCCGTCAGCAATGGCATCTCCAGCACATCCCCTTGCACGGCCCGTAAAACGTCCCCCACGGTAATCTCTCGAGGCAGCTTCGCCAATGCATACCCACCCGCCTTCCCGCGCCAACTCTGGATGAGGCCTTTGCTCTTTAGCTCGATCAAAATCTGCACGAGGTAGTTCGCGGGGATCGCCTCTCGGGCTGCAATTTCCTCGATTCGCAGCGGGCGCACGTTTGGATGGTGAAGTGCCAAAGCCTCTACCGCGCGGCACGCATAATCACTTTTTACAGAAGCCTTCATTTAATCTTAAGTATCTTACCAATGTTGCTTTATATTAGCAGAGAATCGCATGCTGTCAACGCTCAGTTTTCCGCCTGTGGCAATTTTGTAGAACTTTCACGCCCGACGATAGTTAGACACAAAGAAAAAGTGATAATTCTGGTTGCAGACGACGCATTGTTTAGGTACAATTTTGACATTAGTTTTGGAGGAGGGGGATTGAATGTCGAGTAAGCTTCTGGAGAAAAAACGTACAGTGGAAAACTCAATTTCTGACGAACAAAAACGCCCGGTGGAGGCTCTAGGTTCGACCGATTACACGGCCGACAAGATCCAAAAACTCGAGGGCGTCGAGGCCGTTCGCAAACGTCCCGCGATGTACATCGGCGACACGGGCGAACGCGGCCTCCACCATCTGGTTTACGAGGTCGTCGACAACTCGGTTGACGAAGCGCTCGCGGGTTTCGCCAAGTTTATCGAAGTTGTGATCCATGTCGATAACTCGATCACTGTGATCGACGATGGTCGCGGCATTCCCGTCGACATGCATAAGACGGAGAAGAAACCCGCCATCGAAGTCGTACTCACCGTGCTCCACGCGGGCGGTAAATTCGACAAGAAGTCATACACGGTTTCCGGCGGTCTTCACGGCGTCGGCGTGACCTGCGTGAACGCGCTCAGTGAATGGCTCGAAGCCGAAGTGAAACGCGATGGCAAGGTCCATCACATGCGTTTCAAGCGCGGCAAGACCGCCTCCAAGCTGGAAGTCATCGGCAAGGCGAAGGGCACGGGCACAAAGATCACGTTCAAGCCCGACAGCGAAATCTTCCCGGTTATTGAATATAAGTACGACATCCTCGCGAATCGGTTGCGCGAACTCGCGTTCCTGAATCGTGGCATCGAGATCACCCTCAAGGACGAGCGCAACAACAAGCAGGACATCTTCAAGTTCAATGGCGGCATCGAAGAGTTCATCAAGCACATCAATCGCGCCAAGGAACCGCTCCACCCCAAGGTCATTTATGTGTCCAAGGAGAAGGACGGCATCGCTGCCGAAGTCGCCCTGCAATACAACGAGGGCTACAACGAGTCCGTCTACAGCTACGCCAACAACATCAACACCATCGAAGGCGGCACGCACCTCAGCGGGTTCCGTTCGGCGCTGACGAAAGCCGTCAATCAGTATTCGAGATCGAACAACCTGCTGAAGGAAAAAGATCCTTCCCTCACCGGCGACGATTTGCGCGAAGGCCTCACCGCTGTCATCAGCGTCAAGGTGCCGAACCCACAATTTGAGGGCCAGACCAAGACCAAGCTCGGCAACGGCGAGGTCGAAGGCATCGTTTCCTCAATCGTATACGAAGGTCTGATGACCTTCATGGAGCAGAATCCGCCCATCGCGCGCCGCATCGTGGACAAATCGCTCACCGCCGCGCGTGCGCGTGAAGCCGCCCGCAAGGCCCGCGAAGCCGTCCGCAAAGGCGCGCTCACCGGCGGCGGACTCCCCGGTAAATTGGCCGATTGTTCGGAGCGTAATCCTGAATTCTGCGAACTCTACATCGTCGAAGGTGATTCCGCCGGTGGTTCTGCCAAACAGGGTCGCAACCGCCAGTTCCAGGCCGTCTTGCCCATCCGTGGCAAACTCCTGAACGTAGAGAAGGCCCGTCTCGATCAGATCCTCAACAACAACGAAATCCGCACGATGATCACCGCCATTGGCACCGGCTTCGGCACCGGCGATGGGGAGGGCGCGTTCAATCTCGACAAGTTGCGCTATCACCGCATCGTCATCATGACCGACGCCGACGTGGACGGTTCCCACATCCGCACGTTGCTGCTCACGTTCTTCTATCGGCAGATGCCCGAGCTGATCAAAGGCGGCTTCGTGTACATTGCCCAGCCGCCGCTCTACAAAGTCAAACGCAAGAAGCGCGAAGAGTACGTCGAAAACGATGACCAGATGAGTCGCATCCTCATCGAACTCGGTTCGGAAGACTCACGCCTGCTTCGTTTGAAGGACAAGAAGGAGTTTTCCGGTCAACAACTCACCTCCGTTCTCGAATCGTTGCAGGAATTGGAAAAGTTGGTTGATACCATCGAACGGCGGGGCATCAAGTTCGAGGAGTTTCTCGCCGCTCGCGACGAGAAATCCGGGGAGCTTCCCTCCTACGCCATGCGCGTGAAGGAAAACGGCGTGACCCGCTTTGAATTCGCGCGCACCGATAAAGAATGGTCGAAGCTGTGCGAAAACTACGACATCAACCTGGACGAAGAGGCCGTTCCCGAAGTCAAAAATGGCGAGAAGGAAAAAGGTCCGCAGGCCAGGCCGTTCGAATTGACCGAATCCAATAGCATCCAATCCGCGATTGCGACGCTCGAAAAGAAGGGTTTCAATCTCGACCACTACGCCGCGCAGGAAAATCCGCTCTTTGAATTGGTGGAAGGGAATGTTCCTGCCGCCACGGAGCCCGCAGAAGGCGAGGCCGCTTCCGAGCCGCAACAGGCCAAGCCAGCGAAAGCGGACACCAAGAAGCCGAAGGCCAAGGTCGAGGAACGACGCTCCGATATCCATTCGATCCCGCAGATCCTCGAACAGATCAAGGAAACGGGCAAACGCGGCCTCTCGATTCAGCGCTACAAAGGCTTGGGTGAAATGAATCCCGAGCAGCTCTGGGAGACCACAATGGATCCCGAGCGCCGCAAGATGCTCAAGGTCGAGCTGGTCGATCCCAGTGCCACCGACACGATGTTCACCATTCTCATGGGTGATGAGGTCGCGCCGCGCCGCCAGTTCATCGAGGACAACGCGCTGAATGTCCGCAATCTCGATATCTAAAGGGTTAAGCCCGCAGGATTTGGAGAAACAGTAGGAGCTGATCATGTACGCACAAAACGAAAAAGTTTCACCGGTCAACATCAGCGAGCAAATGCAGCAGGCTTACATCGATTACTCGATGTCGGTCATCGTCGGGCGCGCGCTGCCCGATGCCCGCGACGGCCTCAAGCCGTCGAATCGCCGCGTCCTGTATGCGATGCGCGAGATCGGACTTCTGCATAACCGCTCCTATTCCAAATGCGCCAAGGTCGTCGGCGAAGTGCTTGGCAAATACCATCCGCATGGTGACGCCAGCGTCTATGACACGCTCGTTCGCATGGCGCAGGATTTCGCGATGCGCTACCCGCTCATCGACGGCCAGGGCAACTTCGGCTCAATCGACGGTGACCCCGCCGCTGCGTACCGATACACAGAATGTCGTCTCCAGGAAATCGCCGAGGAATTGCTCGCGGACCTCGACAAGGACACGGTCAATTTCCAACCGAATTTTGATGAGAAGGAAAAGGAACCGGTCGTACTGCCGGCGCGCATCCCGAATCTGCTGATCAACGGTAGCACCGGCATCGCGGTCGGCATGGCCACCAACATTCCGCCGCACAACCTGACCGAGATTATCGACGCCTGCTGCGCGTTGATCGACGACCCTGAGACCGACGTCAAGGACGTGGCGAAGTTCATCAAAGGCGCCGACTTCCCCACGGGCGGCCTGATCTGCGGCAAGCAAGGCATCAAAGATTACCTGCTCACGGGTCGCGGCAGCCTCAAGATTCGCGGCCGCATCGGCGTCGAAGAGGTCAAGGGCGGCAAGGAACGCCTGATCATTTCCGAGGTTCCGTACAACGTCAACAAGGCCTCGCTCATCGAACGCATGGCGCAGCTCGTCAATGAGAAGAAACTCGAGGACATCAGCGATATCCGCGACGAATCTAACAAGGACGGCATCCGCGTCGTGATCGAACTGAAGCGTGATGCCATTCCGAAGGTTGTCATCAACAACCTTTACAAATACACGCAACTCGAAGACACGTTCGGCGTCATCATGCTCGCGATCGATCACGGTCGGCCGCGCACGATGAACATCAAGCAGATGATTGAGTGCTACATCGCGCACCGGAAAGAGGTCATCACGCGACGGACGAAGTACGAATTGCTGAAAGCCGAGGAGCGCGCCCATATTCTCGAAGGCTTCCGCATCGCGCTCGACAACATCGACGCTGTCGTCAAGATCATCCGTGGCGCCGACGATCGCGAGGAGGCGAAGAAGAAGTTGATGGAGAAGTTCAAGCTGTCGGAGATCCAGTGCAACGCCATCCTCGACATGCGCCTCTACCAGCTCACCGGCCTCGAACGCGACAAGATCGAGGAGGAGTACCTCGAGATTATCAAGCGCATCGAGTACCTCAAGAGCCTCCTCGCCAGCGAGAAAAAGCTCATGGCCGTCGTGAAGACCGAGTTGCTCGAAGTCAAAGAGAAGTACGGCGACCCGCGCCGCACTGACATCGTGGCCGACGAGGGCGAGATCAATATCGAAGACCTGATCGCGAATGAGGCCTGCATCGTCACCATCTCGCACCAGGGCTACATCAAGCGCACCGCCACCACCGCTTATCGCTCACAACGCCGCGGTGGCAAGGGCGTGATCGGCATGGAACAGCGGGACGAGGACTTTATCGAACACCTCTTCACCTGTTCCACGCACGATTACATCATGTTCTTTACGGAGGCCGGTCGTGTCTACGTCGAGAAGGTCTACGAGCTTCCCGACATGGGTCGCGCCGCGAAAGGCAAGAGCCTCGCGAACTTCCTCCAACTTCGTCCTGACGAAAAGATCTCCGCGCTCATCCGCGTGAAGGAATTCACCGACAAACAGTACCTCTTCATGGCGACCAAGGTCGGTATCGTAAAGAAAACCAATCTGGGCGAATACGCCAACCCGCGCAAAGGCGGCGTCATCGGCATCAAAATTGAGCAAGGCGACCGCCTCATCGGCGTCAAACTCACCAGCGGCAACAATGAGATCGTCCTCGTCACCAAGGACGGCATGAGCATCCGCTTCCACGAAGAAGAAGCGCGCGACATGGGCCGTGCCTCGGTCGGCAACTGGGGCATCCGTCCGGACAAGGGTGATTACGTGATCGGTGTCGAAATTGTTGATACCAACGCCACGCTGCTCGTGGCCGGCGAACACGGCATCGGCAAACGCACCCCGTTCGACGAATACCGCGTCCAGAGCCGCGGCGGCAAGGGCATCATCACGATGAAGACCACCGACAAGGTCGGCAGCGTCGTCGGCGCCCTCAGTGTCACCGATTCCGATGAAATCATGCTCACCACCTCCCAGGGCCAGACCGTCCGCACCAACTGCAAGGACATCCGCACCGCCGGCCGCAACACCCAGGGCGTCAAACTCATTGACCTCAACGAAGGCGACAAACTCGTAGCCATCGCCCGCGTCATCAGTGAACAACAAGAAGAAGCCGCCGAGGTCGCCGAAGACACAAAAAAATCCTGACTTTCACTGCGAAGCACACCACGGCGTTAGATCCACGCCGTGGTGGCTTTCGATAAGGCGCCGTAGAGTAACGTCATACAACCCTTGGAACATATCTCGTAAGATCGCAGACGCGTGTTACCATCTCTGCGTCATGTATGTGATCAGTTCGCGCAGCCGATGGCTGAGCGTCGGGGGCAGTTGGACCGTGTTGCAAACGGGCAACGCATCGCCGCCCACAACGCCCGCACCGCAATCGAACTACCTGCCCTCCGGCTTCATCAACTCGCTGCAGGATCCCCTGGCGATCCTCATCCACGGTTACGCAAATCCCGAGGCCGCCACATTCGGGCAGTACGCGAACGAAATCGGCACGAACACCTCGCCCGGCCTGATGGCCACCAACGGCTTTCAAGGTAGTGTGATCGGTTACGACTGGCCGTCCTTTGACACACCGGCGTCCGGGCCGCTCCAACAATATGTGGGCGATTTGAATGCCGCCCGCAACATTGGCGCGCCGGCGCTGGCAGATTTTCTTGGTCGCCTGACTGCGACGCTGGCGGGGCGTAACATCCGCATCAATCTCATGGCGCACAGCATGGGAAACTTCGTCACGCGCGAAATGCTCGTTGAAAATCCTGGGTTGGCGAGCGCCTTGGACAATATCGTGTCCTTCGCCCCAGACCTGCCGCAAGCCGATCTGGAGCGCCCGGACGTGAAGGCCGCTGGTGACGCGCTGTCAGGCAATTGGTTTGTGTATTGGGCCCAGGCGGATTTCGTTCTGATGTCTCTCTCCAACCTCGCCAACATCGTCTTGGGAAACGAACAATGGGGCGGCGAGCGGCTCGGACAACAAGGCCCGCCCGATGACAGCGCGATCAGCGCGAAAGTCGTTGGCCAAAACTGGGACGTGCCCTTGGCGCAGGATCTCGGTTCAACATACGACTGCGATCTGCGCGAATGGCCGTTCAACGCGGCCATTCACTCGCTGTACTGGAACGACAAGCCGTTTCTACAGAACGTCGCCGCCAATTTGCAGCGCTCCTCCGGTAGCGCGCTGGCTCTGGCCAACTGGCCCGCACCCGAGTGCCCGTAAGAAGTGGCGCGAAGCGGTGCCGCGTTCTGGTATCATTGGGACATGTCGCTGTTTCTCTTCTGGCTGGCTGTCGTGACGCTGCTTCTCGCCCTGGCGACGACCATCGAATTCGCCATCGGCAATCGCTCCTTGCGTCGGCTGACCAGCGCAGAGCCATTCGCCGGCAACGATGCGCCGAAAGTGTCAGTGATCGTGGCTGCGCGCAACGAAGCCCGCAACATTGAACGGGCGTTGCAGTCCGTTCTGGCACAGGATTACCGAAATCTCGAATTCATCGTCGTCGATGACCGCTCCACGGACGAGACGGGACGCATCCTCGACCAGATGGCCCGCAAGGATCCGCGCCTGCACGTCGTACATGTCACCGACCTGCCGCCCGGCTGGCTGGGAAAAAATCACGCACTGCACTTCGGCGCGGAACGGGCCATGGGCGAATGGCTCCTCTTCACCGACGCCGATGTCGTCATGGAACCTTCGGTCATTAGCCGCGCGGTCGGCCAACTGATTCACGAACAGATCGACCATCTCGCCATCGCGCCGCACATGCGCATGCCCGGCACGTTGTTGAACATGTTCGCTGGTGCGTTCGTGGTGTTCTTCGGCCTCTATGCCAAACCGTGGAAGGCGTGCGACCCGAAAAGTTCGCGGCATATCGGCATCGGCGCGTTCAACCTGGTGCGCGCGGACGCGTACCTAACCATCGGCGGTCATCGCGCAATTGCCATGCGCCCGGACGACGACATGAAACTCGGTAAGTTGATCAAGACGCATGGCTTTCGTCAGGACATGGTGCTCGGCGACGGACTGATTACTGTCGAATGGTACAGTTCAGTCGGCGAATTGATCCGCGGCCTGGAGAAGAATTCGTTCGCCGGTGTGGAATACAATCTCGCCGCCATGGCGGCGGGATGCATGGCCCAATTGATCGTTTTCGTCTGGCCCATCCTCGCGCTCGTTCTGACGAGCGGCACGACGTGGTGGCTGAATGTCGCCATCGTCGGCTTGCTGGCCGTATTGTACATGGACAACGCGCACACACACGGACTGCGACGCTGGCATTGCGTGGGCGCTCCCGTTACGGCACTATTGTTTCAATACATCGTGTGGCGGGCCACGCTGAAGACGCTGTGGAATGACGGCATCGATTGGCGCGGCACGCACTATTCGCTGCGCGAACTCAAGGCCAACAAAGTATGAGCGTGAAAGAAGACATCAAATCCGTCTCCCGCGAGAAATTGGGTGAACTTCTCCGCGACCTCGGTGAACCCGCCTATCGCGCCGATCAGATTCTGCAATGGGTGTATGAAAAACAGGTCGAGTCGTTTGAAGGGATGAGCAATCTGTCGGCGACGTTGCGCCAGAAGCTCGCTGGCGCTTTTGAACTCCACGCCGTCCATGCGCTGAAGACGCGCAATGCCAGCGACACGACGGAGAAGTTCCTTTTTCAACTCCGCGACCATTCACTCATCGAAACCGTGTTGATCCCCGCCACGCCGGGTCTCACGAGCAGCAGTGATCGCCACACCGTTTGCGTCTCCACGCAGGTTGGCTGCGCGTACGGCTGCAAATTCTGCGCGAGCGGTCTGGAGGGAGTGAAGCGCAACCTCACCGCGGCGGAGATCGTCGACCAGGTGTTGCAGGTCCAGAAGCTGAGCGGCGAGAAGGTGAACAATATCGTCGTCATGGGCATGGGCGAACCGCTCGCCAATTACGACAACCTCATGCGCGCGCTCAAGATCATCAACGCGCCATGGGGACTCGGTGTCGGCGCGCGTAAAATCACCGTGTCCACCGTTGGCCTTGTCCCACGCATCAAACAACTCGCCGATGAGCCGATGCAACTCCGTCTCGCCGTTTCATTGCACGGCGCGACGGATGACGTGCGCGAGAAAATCATGCCCGTGAACAAGAAGCATCCGCTGAAGGAATTGCTCGATGCCTGCGACTACTACGTGAACACGAAGAAACGCATGATGACGTTCGAGTATATCCTCATCGAAAGCGTCAATGACTCCCTCGAACAGGCCCACAAGCTTGGCGCCATCGCCAAGCGTCTCCGCGCCAAGGTGAACCTGATCCCCTACAACCCCGTCGACGGACTGGCGTGGAAACGGCCCGACCGCGACCGCTGCAAGATGTTCCAACACACCCTGCATTCCCACGGCGTCACCAGCACTCTCCGCATCGAAAAAGGCACCGACATCAATGCCGCGTGCGGCCAGTTGCGCCTGCAACATGAAGGGTCGTAACTCTTCGCATTCAAATAGCGCCTTCAAGTAATGAAACGACGGTGGCCAATCTTAATGAGGCGGTTTGCGCTGCTGGTTATCGCCGTCGCCGCTGTCATGATTGCATTCCGCCGGGCTCGCGCACACGGCGGACCCAAGCCACCGGTACAGCCTCCCTCGGGTCCGGGCGGCGTCGCTCGCGATCACGCCAGCATTTTCAAACATGCCTACGGCAACGGTGCCACCCAGTTCTGGCTGTATGAGCCAAGGGATCCGGCGCCGACTTCGGCGCCGGTTGTCATCTTTCTCCACGGCTGGATGGCCATGAGGCCCCCGCCTTACGAACCATGGATAAAACACCTCGTCCGTCGCGGCAATATCGTGATTTACCCGCGTTACCAATCATGGCTGCTTGCGAGTCCACGTGAGTTCACAGCGAACACGATTGCCGCGATCCATGCCGCGCTGCAAGAGTTACAGAGTGGCACGCACACACGTCCGGAACTCGATCACGTGGCCGTCGTCGGGCATTCGATGGGTGGTGCGATCACCGCCAACATCGCGGCGCTGGCTGCCGACGAAGGACTGCCGCAACCCAGGGCGGTTATGAGCGTCGAACCCGGTGATGGGACGCGCCACGTCCCGCTGGTCAATTTCCCCAAGGCCGACTGGTCCAAGATCCCTCCCGAAACCTTGTTGCTCACGGTCGTCGGTGAAGACGACAGGTTGGCCGGCGGCGCGTACGCCCGACTCATCTTTCAAGGCACTCCGCAAATCCCGCGCGAGAACAAAAACTTTGTCACCGTTCTCACCGATCGGCATGGCAGCCCCGCTCTAGTGGCCAATCACTTCGCGCCATGCTCCATTCGAGTCGCAGCCGACGCGCTTGATTATTACGGGTTTTGGAAATTATTCGACGGACTCACCGACGCGGCGTTTTATGGCACGCACCGCGAGTATGCGTTGGGTAACACTCCCCAGCAGCGGTTCATGGGCAAATGGAGCGACGGCAAGCCCGTCAAAGAGTTGCGGGTTACGACAACGCCGTAACGCAATACCCTTTGCCGGCCGCACCTTTCGTCAATTCCTCCCGTAACCTTTCCCTCGCTCATCGCGTCTCTCGTTGGTGAAGGGAGACACGTAACGAATGAAGACACATACAAAAGCATTGATCGCCGCGGGTGTGGTCGCGACGGCGACCGTGGGTGGATTTTTCGCCTTCTTGGCGCATGCGGACACGAATGAACTCGGGTTCGCCACGGGCAAAAGCCGGTTCCGGATGAAACTTGCTCAACTCGGAGTGACATCTGACCAGAAGGCACAAGTGAAGACCATCCTGCGAAAGTATCAGCCGACAGCGCAACCATTGATCCAAGAGGTCGTGACCGAGCGACGCGCTTTGCGCGATACGATCCGCGCGGAAACCATCGATGAGGCCGCAATTCGGGCCCAAGCCGCCAAGGTGGCCTCCTTGGAAGCCGACCTGGCCGTGGAGCGCGCTCACGTCGCGCACGAGATTCGCGCCGTGCTCACGCCCGTGCAAATCCAAAAACTGAAGGACATGCAAATTGATGCCGACGCCCGCATCGATGGGTTCTTGCAACACGTTGCCAATCGCATCGCAGCCGACTAATATTAGCGGCGCGATGAGCGCGCAGACCGATGAACCGACAGACGAACGCCTCATTCAGTCCACCCTCGCGGGTGACGATGAGGCGTTCGCCGAGTTGGTGCGGCGGCACAAGCGCAAGGTGTTCGGTATCGCGGCCCGGTTCGCGCCCAACGACGCCGAACTCGCCGACATCTGCCAGGAGATTTTTGTGAAGGCGTACCAGAAGTTGAAGAGCTTTCGCGGCGAGGCCCCGTTCGAGCATTGGGTGTCGCGCATCGCCGTGCACTCCTGCTACGACTTCCTGCGCGCCACGCGGCACGACCGCGAGAACGTCTCGCTCGATGCAATTGAGATGGAGATCGGCGTGCAGCCCAATCGGAACCCCCAAGATGCCAGCGAGCTGCTGCAATGGGCGATGGGCAAGCTCTCCGCCGACGAGCGGCTCGTGATTACGCTCCTGGAACTGGAGGAACGGTCCGTGCGCGAAATCGCCGCGCTGACCGGTTGGAGCGAGTCGAATGTAAAAGTGCGTGCGTTTCGCGGCCGACAGGCGCTCAAGAAGATTTTGGAGGCACACCATGAATGATGAACGACTGGACAAGCTGTTCCAAGCGGCGCGGCGCGCCAAACCCGACACGTCTCGGGCCGAATACGGCTTCGAGACGCGGCTGCTGGCGGCCCTGCGCTCGAAACAGGGGCAGCCACTGCCGTGGTTTGCCTTCGCGTGGAAACTCATGCCCGTGTTTGCCGCCGTCGTGCTCGCGCTGGGTGTCTGGACGATCATGGAAACTGGCAGCGGTTCGTCCGACCTGCAAAGCGCCATCACGGGCGACCAACAGGATAACACCCTCGCAAGTCTCACGGGAGAATCGCAATGAAAAACTGGAAAGCAATCGTCGGCGCCATTGGAGTCTTCCTGTTGGGAGGACTGGCGGGCAGTTTCACCACCATCGCCATCGTCCGCCACCGGCTCGTGCGCGGGCACGGCAGCCAGATGGTCGCCGATTTCATCGTGCGCCGATTGAGCTGGGAACTGCGGCTCGATCATGACCAGCGCGCCCAGTTGCGCGTGATCGTCGGCGAAGGCCAGCAAGACATGAAAAAAGTGCGCCAGCAGATTCAGCCCCAGATCGATGACGTCCTTACACGCTCCGAGGCGAAGCTGCGCGTTGTCCTGCGTCCCGACCAGCAGGAGAAATTCGACAAACTCATTGCGGAGCGCAAGGAGCGGTGGGCACAATCGAAGGATGACTGAGCGGTTCGAGTTTTTCGAGCACACGGCCGACATCGGCGCGCATATCTACGGTGCGACCCTGGCCGAGCTTTTCCAGAATGCCGCGCAGGCGATCTACGAGGCACTGGGGAAACTGCAGAAGACCGATGTCAGGAGCCAGAAGTCTGTAGAGATCAATGTGGAAACGTTAGAAGACTTGTTGCACGACTGGCTCGCCGATCTGCTTTATGAAATTGAAGTAAACTACCTTCTGTATGATGAATTCGAGTTTCACGAGATGACACCCCAGCGCCTGACCGCCACACTGCGCGGCAGCCCGATCGATTTCGCCAACTCGCAGACCAACGAAGAGATCAAGGCGGTCACCTATCATCAACTGCGTGTCGAACACCTACCAGACCACACCTGGCGCGCGACCGTGATCTTCGACGTCTGACCGATACTGTTTTTCCCTTGCGCCGCGATTGCCGTCTGTTAGTAGTTTCGGCTACATGGTGGTGTTTCGTCCCAAATTACTGGACACGTTGCGAACCTATGACCGCGCGACGTTCCTTTCGGACCTGGCCGCGGGTGTGACCGTGGGCGTGGTGGCCCTGCCCCTGGCAATCGGCTTCGGCATTGCCTCGGGCGTCGAACCATCGCGGGGATTGTGGACGGCGATCATCGCTGGATTTGTGATCTCCGCTTGCGGTGGCAGTCTGGTGCAGATTGGCGGGCCGACCGGTGCATTCGTGCCGATCCTGTTTGGGATCGTGGCCAAATACGGCTACGACGGTCTGGTGGTGGCGACGATCATGGCGGGAGTGATGTTGGTGGTGATGGGGGTGCTCAAGCTCGGAAGCTTGATCAAGTTCATCCCCTACCCCGTCACATCCGGCTTCACCAGCGGAATCGCCGTGATTATTTTTGTCGGCCAACTCAAGGAGTTCCTCGGTTTGGGCGTGAAGTTGCCGGCGCATATGCCCGGGCAGGTCGCGGCCATCGCACAGAACCTCGCGCAAACCCAACTGCCGGCAGTCGGACTCGGCGCACTGGCTCTGGCGATTTTGCTCTTGTGGCCGAAATCGTGGCGACGCGTGCCGTCCTCGATCGTGGCCATCATTGTCACCACGGTGTTAGTCGTGGGTCTGCGCATCGACGTGCCCACCATTGGCTCGCGGTTTGGCGGCATCCCCCGCGGGCTCCCCGGTATTTCGTTTCCAACAGTCAGCTTCCTCCGGGTGCAGGACCTGATGATTCCTGCGTTGACGATTGCGATGCTCGGCTCGATTGAGTCGCTGCTCTCGGCCATCGTCGCCGACGGCATGATCGAATCACGTCACGATTCCAACCAGGAATTGATCGGGCAAGGGCTGGCCAACGTGCTGTGCCCGTTCTTCGGCGGCATCTCGGCGACCGGCGCTATCGCGCGTACCGCGACAAATATCCGCAGTGGTGCGAAAACCCCCGTGGCTGGCATTGTTCACTCGATCACGCTGCTGGTGATCGTCCTACTGGCTGCGCCATTGGCAAAATTCATTCCACTGACGGCGTTGAGCGCGGTGCTCTTGGTCGTCGCCTACCGCATGGGCGAGTGGGACAACTTCTTGGAATTGTGGCGCGGGCCGAAGAGTGACTTTATGGTCCTGGTGGTGACATTTGCCATGACGGTGGTTTTCGACCTCACGATTGCTGTGGGAGTGGGCTTGGCGATGGCAGGCGTGCTGTTTGTACGGCGGATGGAGGAGATCACACAAATCAAACTCGTAACTCCCGAGACTGAGATGGACGTGGGAGGTAGTTCCATTCGCGGCAAGAACGTGCCGGAGGGCGTACTCGTCTACCGAATCGAAGGACCGTTCTTCTTCGGCGCCGCCGAGAAACTGGAAACGGCGCTGGACCGGTATTCGACAGTGCCGCGCGTCGTGATTTTCCGCATGCGCACCGTCCCTGCCGTCGACGCGACGGGGTTACACGCCCTCGAAGTGATGCTCGACAAGTTCCACCGCAAAGGCACGCAACTGATTCTCAGCGGTGTCCAGCCCCAGCCAATGAAGGTCCTCTACAACGCGGGGTTCATCGACAAGATCGGTTTGGACAATGTCTGTGCGAATATTGACGTGGCGCTGGTGCGCGCGCAACATCTGGTGACGCTTGGAGCGTAGCGAAAACAGATCCTGATGGCCGCCTCACGACTGCTGCGCGATCAATACACGTCGTCGATCTCGTCCTTGCCGTCTTCCTGCGTGGGGACCTCGATCCCTTTAACGTCGCCGCCCTTGCCTTCGTCTTCCTTGTGGGCGTAGTAATAGCCGCGCGAGTAGTAGCTGTAGTAGTACGGATAGTAATGGTAATAGCCGACGCGGCCGGGCTCGAGATTATTGAGGACGAAGCCAAAGACCTTGGCCCCGCGGCTGACCGCCGTCATTTTCGCCACGCGGACGTAGCGGCGTGACGTGCGGCCCGCCCAGATAATGAATAGTACGCCGTCCACCACCGAGCCGAGAATGGCGCTGTCCGCGATGCCCATCACCGGCGGGCAGTCCACAACCACGCGGTCGTAGTGCTTGTAGCCCCAATCGAGAAATTCCTTCAACCGCCAGCCAAGCAGCAATTCCGCCGGGTTGGCGGGGTACGCGCCGCAGGTGATGACATCGAGTTTCGGAACGTCACCATGCTTGATGACCTCTTCCGGAGTGGCCTCACCGAGAAGTATGTCGGCCAGGCCCTTGTCTTTATCGAAGCCAAAGTACTTGTGGATTTCGCCGCGACGCAGGTCGGCATCGATCAGCAATACGCGGTCCTCAACCTGTGAGAAGCCAATGGCGAGGTTCACGCACGTCGTGGTCTTGCCTTCGCGCGGGACGGCGCTCGTGACCAGCATCGAGCGGAGCTTCTCGCGCGGCGTGGAAAAGATAATGGCCGAGCGGACGACGCGATAGGATTCGGCGACCCCGCCTTGTTGTTTCAACTTGTCGAGTCGATGCGCGCTCAGATCGTCGGGGTTCCATTGCGCCGCGGGGATCATCCCGAGGAATGGCAATTGGAGATCGCGTTCGACCTCTTCTGCCAACTTGATTGAATCATCGATGTACTCGATGAAGTACGCCAGGGCCAGCCCCATACCGAGCCCGAAAAACGCGGCCACCAGCAGACCCTTCATCTTCTTCGGATAGACGGGCTCCGGCTCCAGGATGGCCGACTCCAACACCGAAACAATGCGCGGATTGAAATTTTGGGACACGTCGATTTTCATCAATTGCCCCAACAGCACGTTGTAGAGGCTTTGAATCTGGTCCACGTCGTCCTTCAGCGCCTTCCATTCCGTCGCCTTTTCCCCGTCGGCAAAAACCGACTCGTCCAATTGTTTCCCGAGGGCGGAGATTTCATCCAGGTTCTTCTTGGAGACGATCAGGTCAGCCTCCGACTTCTGGCGGATGAACTCGATCTCCCCGTCAATCTGGGACGAGGCCTCATTCAGTTGCTGCTCGACCTCCAGCAAGGCGGGATGCTTGGGCTTGTACACCTTGCGCATCTCGTCGAGTTTGACCTGGAGACCCCGTTTCTTTCTCTCCAATTCGAATAGCTGTTTGGAAACCTGCTCATTGAGCGCGCCAAAGGAATATCGGCCCAGGCCCGAATCATTGGAGCCGTTCAGTTGCGATCCTCCGGGTGCGGAAGTTCCCGGCTCTTCAACGGACACCTTGACAGTGGCCGTTAGCGATTTCTCCAGATCATCGGCGTAGACCATGCCACCGCGATCGCCCCATTGCTTGGGTTTCACCAGCTTGTTGCCCAGCAGACCCTGCTTGATGTTCTCGGAAACAGCCTGAAGGCTGAGACCCTCGGCGGGAACCGCGCCGATACCGGGGAAATCGATGGCGCCATCCGCCGCCACTTGCACGCGGGTATTCAGATCCGGGTCTTCTTCCACGAAGACGTCCAACATCATCCCTTTCGAAACCACCTGCTGCATATCATTCGACAGCGAGGCTCCCTGCGCGGAATCGTTGATGCCGGAATCATGTTCCGCCGCCAGCAACGCCAGCACGGTGGATGCATCCGGATGCGTGTCCAGCAATTCCTTCCGGGTCTTCGCTTCATCGTAGGCCTTGGCCGCTGTGGCGAAACCGTAATTCAAGAAGTTAAAACGTTTGTAGTACGCGTACCCCACGCCCCCCATGGGATCGACGTGGTGCTCCTTGGCGTAGTTCAGCATCTTCTCGGTCGCCGCCTGCTTTTCCTCTCCGAGATGCTTGATCTCGCGCGTGAGCGTTAAGACAGCCGTCTCCGAAGTCTGGGCGCGTTGTTCATCCCGGAAGTGCAAATACTCGTCACACAATGTGTTCGCAAATTCCTTCGCAAAATCTGCCGACGGGCTTTGGACGCTGACCATTAAAATCGCCGAGCCGCGGATGGGATCGACCTTCAGGTCGACAAGGTTTTCGCGGATCTCATCCGGGGTCTTGCGCAGCCGCGTCTGGACGCGACGGAGCATGGTCTGACCGGTGAGAATACTGATTTGCGTCTGATAAAAGCGGCTCTCGTCCTCACGGGTGACTTCCGAAACGGGCACCGATCCGCCGGCCGTCGTCACCATCAGCTTGGCGTCCGCCTGGTACACCTGCTGGCGCGTGAACAAAAAGGCGGTGGTTCCAGCCATGCTCAGCAGGAAGCAAATCAGGACGAGCCACTTCCGCTTGAGCAGGATCGCAATGTACTCCTTGATGTCGACGCTCTCGGCTCTCGGCTCGGCGGCGTTCTGATTCTGGTTGATCATAAACTGTTTCTTGCTGTCATCCAGGGTCCGCTAAAAATTGATCAGTTTTTCCGGCACGATGATCCAGTCACCGTCTTGCACCTGAATGTCCGTCTCGAATTCGCCCCGTTTCATGATTCGGTCCACGTTGATGTATGTAATGAATTTCTTGCCCGCCTTGTCGTAGCGGATGAGTTGCACCTTGCCGCCGTTGGCAAAGGTCGCAAAATTTCCCGCGGCAATAATCGTCTTGGTTACTGTAAACCGTTCATCCTTGGGAAGCAACAGCGGGCCGGGCCGGTTTACGTTCCCAATGACATACACCACTCCGCCCGCCGCGCCGCCGCCGCCGCCAGCCAATGCGGATTCAATGGCGACGGTGACCGTCGCCTTCTGGAAATAATCCTTCTCCAGGCCCTCCCGGATTTTCTGCGCCACTTCATCCGTAGTGAGGCCTTCCACCGCAATCCGCCCCAGCGGTGGATAGTCAACGGCTCCACTGATCGGGACCAGGTACGCGCGATTCAGACTGTGGTCTTCGTCCACCGAAATGCTGATCGTGATGCCGGGTACGATCACGTGCGGTTTGGCATTCGTCCCCGTCGTTGCATTTGTGTCCACAGTACTGTAGGCTCCACCACTGGTTGCGGCGACAAATTTCTCAGGAGACAAGACCTGTACGGATTGGTTAGACTGGCAACCGGCGGTAAGCAGTAGACAAAGGGCAGCGAGCTTGGAAATCAATCTCATGAGCACACAATCATATCTCTGGCCGTCAGCATCGTCAAGCTGGCCAGCCGTATGTTCTCGTTTGACAACCATCGCATCACAAAACCAGAAATCTTCTTGATTCCAAATGACTTCGACACAACACCATCACCAACAACTTAAAGACCTCCTGTCCCAACGCGACTGGGACAACGCACAAGCCTTGTGGCTGGAGATTGCAGAGCAATTCTCTGACCAGCCTGAGTTCCTGCTCCTTCTGGTAAAGGAGTTTGCGGATGTTGGACAGTCCGCGCTGGCCGCCGAACTTTCCTCATTGATTGCCGGGAATCTCAAAGCCGCCAACAAGCATCACGAATGGCTCTATGCCCTTAAGCTGCAAGCAGAAGCGAAGCCTGCTGATAAACAACTCCGGACCGAACTTATCGAGGCCTTCAGCCAAATCCATCAATCCGACCCCCGGTTCAAGACCATCCTCGCCGTCGCAGAATTTGATCAAAATCGTACACCTCTACCCACCGCAATCGCCCGAACCGAAACCCTGCTGGCCCTCCAGACAGGTGCTTTCTGCCAGCACAAAAGCTGGGGCTTTGGCCGCGTGAAATCCTTCGATAGTACCCTTGGCCAGATCGTCGTCAGCTTCGCGCACAATCCATCGCACACGATGCAGCTCGTGTATGCCGCCGGGAGCCTCACGCCCATCAACAACGACCATGTCGATGTTCGCAAAATCACCGATCTCGACGGCCTGAAACGCCTCGCTGCCGATGATCCCGTCGCGCTGCTCCGTCTCGTGCTGATCAGCCTCAACCGCGCCGCCAGCGCCGACCGCGTCGAAACCCTGCTTTCCGGCTCGGTCATTCCCGCAGATCAATGGAAAAAATGGTGGGAGAACGCGCGCAAGCTGGCGAAGAAGGACACGCATTTCGATCTTCCCGCGAAGAAAACCGACCCGATCCTCCTCCGCACCGCTCCCGTCTCGCAACAGGATGAGATTCGCGAAGCGTTCCGTGGCGCCAAGGGGCTCATACAGCAAACCGACGTCGCCCGCCAGTTCCTCAAGCTTGCCGACGATCTCGAAAACGCCGACCTCTTGGTCCAGGAGTTTCAAGATACGTTACTCAGCACTCTCCAGAAGACCCCCGCGACTCGACAGGCAGAACGGCTCGAAGCCGCGGTGTTTATCGAGCAACTCGGGCAACGCCGACAGCCACCCGCTGAGGATACGGCCGCCCTCATTACCAGTTTACTCTCGGGAATCAACAATCTGGCCGTTGCGCTCGATGATTTGAGCGGGCCGGCGCTACGGCGCGTTCTCGTCGTCCTCAAGACCACGTCACCCGACCGCCTCGTGCGGGAACTCAACCGGCTTTCCTCACGCGCTCTCGAAGAGATTCCCGACGTGCTCGCTCAAAATGCCGGAGCAATCGAGCAGTGGATCCACAATCAGACCGCCGGCCTTGAGTTGTTGTGCTGGGTCTGTCGGAACGTCTCCTCACCCGCGTCTCGCAAGGCGTATCCATGGCTCGACGCATTCCAAACGCCGGCGCTCCTGCTCGCCGTTCTCGAAGGAATCGAATCGGCGCCGAACAAGTCCGTCACCAAAAAGCTCCGGGACGTCCTGTTCGAGGACGAGGAGTTGGTCGCCGACCTGCTGGCCGAGGCCGACACCCAATCCGTGCGCAATCTCGCACGCCAGATCCTTTCGAGTTCCGTCTTCGACGAACTCGACCGCCGTTCGCTGATGGCGCGCATCGTCAAAGAACACCCGTTCGTGCAGGAATTCCTGGTCTCCAAGACCGTCAAAGAGAAGCCCATCGTTGTTTCGTGGGCCAGCTACAACAAGCGCAAGACCGAGCTGGAGGAGATCGTCCAGAAAAAGATCCCGCAAAACAGCAAAGAGATTGGCCAGGCCCGCAGTTACGGCGATCTTCGTGAGAATTTTGAATTCAAGGCCGCCAAGGATTTGCAGCGGCTGCTCATGCGCCGCCGCGCCGAACTCGAAATCCTCCTCTCGCGCGCCCAGCCAACCGATTTCACCGACGTCAAGACCGACGTCGTCAGCATCGGCACGAGCGTCACCGTCACCGACCTCGGCACAAACAAGCCGCTGACCTATCACATTCTCGGCGCCTGGGACAGCGACCCCGCCCGCGGCATCATCAGCTACCCCGCCGCCCTCGCGCAAACATTGCTCAACAAGAAAACCGGGGAAGTAATCGAAGCCGTTGGGGAAAGCACCCCGCAGAAACTGCGCATTGACCGGGTCGAAAAGGCGCCGGCAGAGATTCTGGAAACCCTCTAGCGTCCAAGCAGAGCGCGGCAACGGGAAGCAGTCGCCCAACTGTTGTCAATGACGCGTGATTGGCAGTATAAACTCTCCTCATGCGCATCATCGTCACGGGACTGGTCGGGCAATATGCGTTCGGCGGCGTGGCGTGGGATTATTTGCAGTTCGTCGAGGGGTTTCGGCAACTTGGCCACGACGTGTTTTATCTCGAAGACACGGAGATGTGGCCGTATGACCCGATCAAGAATACGATCAGCGAGGATTGCACCTACAACGTCACGTATCTGCGCGGCGTGATGGAGAAACTCGGGCTGGCCGACCGCTGGATCTACCGGAGCGCGCCCGATGCCAGTTACCACGGCCACACCGAAAGGGAAACGAAAGAGATCTGCGCGACCGCCGATCTCTATCTGAATGTTTCGGGTTGCGGCTGGCTGCGGCCCGAATATCTCGCGATCCCGTGCAAAGCCTTTCTCGATTCCGACCCGATATTCACCCAGGTCGCGCTCCTGTCCGGCAAACAGGATGTGATCGATCGCATCCGCGCCCACGACCGTCATTTCACGTTCGCCGAGAACATCGGCGCGCCCGATTGCCGCGTGCCCGACGCGGGATTCCACTGGATTCCGACACGGCAGCCCGTTGTACTGGATTGGTGGGATGGAGGTCCAGAAACTCCACGTGACATATTCAGCAGCGTCATGAACTGGGTTTCCTACAAGGGTTGCGAATACAATGGCGAGACGTGGGGACAAAAGGACGTCGAGTTCCTCAAGTTCGTTGATCTGCCGCGGCGAACGGCGCAGAAGTTTGAAATCGCCATGGGCATGGGACCGGGCATGAAGCGGCCGACGGAGATGCTGCAGCAAAAAGGCTGGCAGATCATTGAACCGGCCGAACATCTTCCCGATCCGTGGACGTATCGCGAGTATTTGCGCCGTTCCAAGGGCGAATGGAGCGTCGCAAAGGAAGGCTACGTCAAATCGCGCAGCGGCTGGTTCAGTTGCCGTAGTGCGTGTTATCTCGCGCTGGGAAGACCGTGCGTGCTACAGGACACGGGCTGGAGCAACGTGTATCCGACCGGCCACGGGCTGTTCGCGTTCCGCACCCTCGACGAAGCGGTCACGGGAATCGACGCCATCAACGCCGACTACGCGGCACATTCGCGCGCCGCGCGTGAGTTGGCCGAACAAATGTTCGATGCGCGGCGCGTCCTCGCGGATCTCATCGCGAAAGCAACCGCATGAGCCGGCCGATTGCCATTTTCGCGGGTTATCTTGCGCGTTACCCTCTCGGCGGCCATTTGCTTTCGCAGTACCATTTTCTCGCAGGCCTCGCGAAACTCGGCTATGAGGTCGTCTTTCTCGAACACTACGGCTGGCCCAATGCGTGTTACGACCCGCGCACGAATACGATGGGCGATGACCCAGCGTACGGCTTGGAGCAGATCCTGCCGTTCTTCAAACGAATTGGCCTGCAACGCTGGTGCTATGTGGATGCCGCCGAGCAATGGCGCGGCCTGCAACGCGATCAGGTGAAACGCCTATGCCATGACGCAGCATTCGTAATGTGTTCTTCCTCCACGACGTGGCTCGAAGAGCTTCGGGAGTGCCCCACCCGGATCTTTGTCGATATCGATCCTGGCTTCACCCAGTTCAAAATGTCGTCGACGCCGAACGCGTCCTGCGCCGGGTACGCGTCGCCGTACGACTTCAATTTCCATTTCACGTTTGGCGGGCGCATCGGCGCACCCGACTGTCCGATCCCGACTCACGGCCTGCACTGGCACCCGTTTCGCCAACCCCTCGCGCTCAATTTGATTCAACCACGATTTACGCCACAGGCCAAACGGTTCACGACCGTGATGAGTTGGACGGCATACGGCAGCGTCGAGCACCAAGGCGTGACGTACGGGCAGAAGAACCTCGAGATGCTCAAGTTCCTTGATCTCCCCCGGCGCGCGGGCGATGTGTTTGAGATCGCGCTGGGCGGTGTGGGCGCGCCTGTGACACAGTTGCAGGAAGCCGGCTGGATCGTTTCGGAAGCGCTCACGGCCACACTGAGCGTGGAGGCTTATCTCGATTACATCGGCAATTCGCGTGGCGAATTCAGCGTGGCCAAAGACGCGTATGTGAAGACCCAGTGCGGTTGGTTCAGTGACCGGTCGGTGGCGTATCTCGCTTCCGGAAAGCCGGTGATCGTGCAGGACACCGGGTTCAGTGACATTCTGCCCTGTGGCGAAGGGTTGTTCGCGTTCCAGACGACGGACAGTGTTGTGAGCGCCGTGCAACAGATCGAGAAGGATTACGAACGCCATTGCCGGGCCGCGCGGCGGATTGCGGAAGAATATTTCGATTCGGGCAAGGTGCTGCGGAAGATGCTGACAACGTGCGGTGTATCCGTGCCCGGCTAATCGGGCTTCACGAACTTTTTCGGCGCGCTGAGCTTGATCAAGTTCAATCGCTTGGCGCACAGGTCCAACAATGCGGTTACCAATCGCAAGCTTCGGCGGGCGCGCAGATGCAGATAACCCGCCCACAGACAAATCAGCGTCAATGGGAACACCGTCATTCCCCACAACACTGACAGCGGCACTTGCGTCGACGGCAACGCCAGAGCCCACCACAATCGGGCGGCGAGGCACATGGCCACCGCGACCGCAAAGAACGAAATTCTCCCGAGCAAACTCCAGCCGCTTTCGAGGCGGGCCCGCAACAACCGCTTCTCGCCGCCATGGTTTTCCGAAACAGTCTTCACTTCCACCTTGGTGAAGCGGTCCCCGTAAACTGTCACATCGAATTCATCCCAGCCGCTGTCGGCGCGTGACTGCCACTGATCGCGGTCGAGCAGTTCCAGCAGCGCCTCCAGAAATGTGAAGCGCTCGACGCTTTTTTCATTCCAATAATTCAGCGTGTGCATGGAACCCAATCCTTTATATTGCGCCGCCAACGTCCGCACGGTCGCACTTGCCGCCGGCGGTGTCTCGGTGCGATGCAGCCGCCGCGCGTACTTCGGCCAACCGCGTACGATCGGTTGCAACAAATACAGAATTGCCACCAACGGACGCGACCACCAGCGCATCTGCCACGGCGGCAACTCCACGCCGACCGCGGCCGCCATCGCCACACTCAGGCTTGCCAGCACCGTCAACACGGGCAACGGCCACAACGCCGGCCAGACCGTCGCCAGCAGCAATGCACCCAACGTAAATACTACATGCCATTCCAGGCTCGTCAACACCGCCAATAGCCCGCTCGGCTCCGGCGTGTACAGCGTCTGGAACAGCGCGCTCCCAAAAGTGCCATGGTAAATGACGAACCGCCCGAAAAATCCGGCGATCTTCGCCGGGCTGTAAATGCGGCCGCGCCAGCGCATCCCGCCCAGACTGTTGAAATACTCCGGGTGCTTGCGACGCAACATCGACTCCGCAACACCGTAGCCACGCTGCTGTTTGAGATAGGCGTGGATCGTATTGCGACGATAGTGCCAGACAAACCCGGCATGGGAAAACGCGATCTTGCGTCCGCGTTGCAGCAGCCGCCAGCAAATATCCACGTCGTCGCCTGCCGCGCGAAACTGGGGATCAAAGCCGTGGGTCTCGTCGAGGGCCCACTTCCAAAACGCCATGTTGCAGCCGGGGATATGCTCGGCGCTGCGGTCGTCGAGCATCACATGCGCCGGACCGCCCGGCGACACGGCGACGCAACCCGCGACGGGACTGTCCTCAGGCGGCGGGAAATTGTGGCCGCCAATCGCGCACGCGTCAGTCTTGAGCAGGTCGCCCACCACGTAGTACAGCCAATCTTCGTCCGCGCGGCAATCGCTGTCGGTGAAGGCGACAATCGCGCCGGTCGCCGCCTGGATGCCCGTGTTGCGCGCGCCGCTCAAGCCCATGTTTTGCTGCTGAATCGCCCGGACAGTCGGATAGTGCGCCGTAACGCGCGCCGTGTCGTCCGTCGATCCATCGTCCACAAGAATGATTTCGTAGTTGGGATAATTCAGGTGCGTCAGTGAATCGAGGCAGGCGGGCAACGTGCGCGCCCCGTTGTAACTGGCCACCACGACGCTCACCTTCGGGTATTCCGGCAACGGAAAATACGGCGCGCGTTTGTACTGTTCGGCGACCGCGTGGAACGAGCCGCGCGGTTTGCGGTCGCGCGTGGTCAGTCCGAAAAACCAGTTCTCAATCTGATGCCCGCCTGTGTGCCAGTCGTCCGTGAACGCGAAAATGAACGTACCCGCCAGACCTTCGCGAAACGCGATCTCGATGTGGCCGCTCAGGACCTGCGCCTTGGCGTCCTCGCCCTCGCGCATCGAGTCCATGCCGAATTCCGCCAGCACCAGCGGTTTGTCGACCGCGATGTTCTGCAAGCGATTGAGGTAGTTGGCGAAGGGGCGCGGCTCGTGAAGATAGACATTGAAACTGACAAAGTCGAGGCTTGAGGGTTGCAGGAATTCCGTGGTGGGAAAATTGACGAATGTCACGAGCCGCTGCGGGTCGACGTCCTTCACGATGGCGGCGAGTTCGTCGATGAAATGCGCAATGCGCTTGGCGCCATACCACCGGGCGATGTCGGGCGGAATTTCGTTGGCGAGCGTGATCGCGAATACCGCCGGATGACCCTTCAGCGCCTCAGCGGCCTGTCGTGTGGCGCGTCGCGCGAACTGCATGGTCTCGACATCGTCCAGGAAACAGGTGTGCTTGGGCCAGTAATAGTCCACCAACACTTTCAACCCGTGCTGCTGTGCGAGATCAAGGAACCAGCGCGGCGGCACATGATAAACGCGAAGACAATTCGCGTTGAGTTGCGTCATCAACTCGAAATCGCGCACGACCTGTTCGGGCTTCGGGAACGTGCATCCCGTTTCGTCGGGCTTGAACGGCCCATACGTCACCCCGCGCGGGTGGAATTTTCGGGAACCGACGCGAAAGAATTTGCCCTCCGTCACCACCCGCTCCGCCGGCGTGGCCACGCGCGGAGACTTAACAGGTTCCACCACAGGCACTTTCGCCTGTTCTATTGGCTTGGTTGGCGGAGTTTCGATTACTTGGGGTACTGGCACAAATTCCTCATGGTCGAGGACACTTCCTCGGCTTGGACCATCCAATACGGTTGTACCAGAGAATTGAGGCATCGTCAACCCACCCTCATCACAGCAAGACTGACGCCCAAATCAGGCGATTATTCAAGGAAATTGCCGTTGTAGGGCGGCCATGTTTACCCCGATTCTGACATCGGGGCTGGCCGCCATCGCCCCATCTACGGCAACGAAATGTCGATGCGGTAGTACTCCCGCACCGGAATTGGGTTCGTTTCGCAGAAACACGCAATCTCTTGCGCCTCACTCCCTTCATGTCAAACAACTGAGGTGATTATACCCGATCTCGATCCCGGCGTCGAGAATAAATGCCACAAACCCAGCCAGCTGGGCGTATCTGAGCACTGCCACTGTAGTGGAGCGGGCGTCTCGCCCGCTTTGTCTTGGGAATTTGCAACGAGGCGGGCGGGACGCCCGCCCCACTGCCGCAACACCTGATTGTGGTGGCAGTATCCAGTATGCACCCCAGCCAACTGCTGGTGGCGCGACCCCGACATCGGATGTCGGGGCTGCTCGCGCTGGCCGAAGGCCACCGTTTCTGTAGTAACTACGGCGCTTGGTCGCCGTACCACATTATTACTACTTCCCCTACTCGGAGAGGCAGGGGTGGGTTTCTCAGTTTCCCTACGGCGATGAAATGCCGATGCGATAGAACTCGCGCGGCGGAATTGGATTCGTGTCCGTAATCGTGATCTGATTGCCGTTCGTTGAAAGTCCCGTATACGTCGTGAGCGGTAGCCAGACACCACTCACCAAATTGGTGTTGAACTCCGGCACATACCTGCGGCCCAAGGCAAGCGGGTTGAAGAACAGGTTGTTCTGCGAAGGATGGCTCGTACTGGCAATGCTGAGCACGAACACCGAAGCCGGGTTGGTCGGGTCCAGCCCCGCAATGTATTTGAAGAAGTTATTTTGGCCGGTGCCGTCGGCATCACAGGTGGCACAGGATTGACTGTTCGTCATCGTGCCGTTGACGTTGTTGGTGGGCTGATTGGCGAAGTACTGCGCCCGCCAGGAATCGGCTATGCCGTCGCCGACGCTGTCTTGAATCACGGTATTCGCGATGTTGGTAATGATGTTGTAGATGTCGATCCTGTAAAACTTGGAGGGAGTGTTCGCGTTTGGATCCATCACTGTCACCTGAGTGCCATTGGTCAGCGGCGCTGAAACAGCTTGCGGACTCCACGCGCCGCCGACGAGGTTCGTGGTCGATTCCACCACGTAGGTGCAACCGTTGTCGATCGGTCCGTTGACCAGATTCTTCTGAGTCGGCTGATTGGGCACGTTCTGGATTTGCAGCACGAACACTGAAGCCGGGTTGGTCGGGTCCAGCCCCACCACATATTTGAAAAGATTATTCTGTCCCGTTCCATCAGCGTCGCAAGTGGCGCAGGAAAGATAGTTTGTGGTTGTCCCTGTCAGGTCAACATTCGGAAAATACTGAGCACGCCATGAGTCAGGAATTCCATCGCCCACGGAGTCGGCTTGCAAACTATAAAACCGGATGTTGTCGATCAACACGGCGGCGTTGGTTGCGGTACCCCCTAATAAGCCGAAGAACAATTCGTTGCTTGTGCCAGCCCATGCCGAAACGTCCAACAACCAACTCGCGGAAACGCTGTTGGTGGGAATGTACTTCGCTTCAAGTGAGAACAACTGGTTTGTGCCGATACCGCATACCATTACGTCGTCGCTTGGGTTTCCGGACACAACAAAATCAAATGCCATCGCCGCCGCATTGCTTGAAATCTGCACTGGCAGCCATGCCATTGGCGGACTGGTCGAGCTGGCATCGCTGGAGTTCACAGCCAACGCGCTCAATGTGTGAGCTTGTAGTTGCGAGTTGAATACCAACGAACCAATCCCCAGATTCAACCCCAAGACGGGTGTGTTGTAAAGATTTATGAGCGCATTTTGCACACCCTGGCCAGCCGAGTCTACAACGCTGTTAAAACCATTCTCAGTCCATTGCCATGCTGCTTGAGCTTGGTCTTCCACTACTGGCAAGACCGCCCCGTTCACCTCCGCCACTGCCCCTTGAGTGAGGTCCTTGACGACGGTGAAAGCGCCAACACCATAATGTGTCACGACAGGAGGTGTCGACAGCGATGATAATGCGAGCTGGTCAGAATCAAATGGGATTTGCGAATACGAAATGCCTGGTGGGAAATCCGCGACCCACGTCAAAAACGACGGCGGCTGCAAAGTGGATACAGTGAGGTATTCTTCGCTCCGATAAAAGCCGAGAATACTGTCGGCTGGGCTGGCAATACTGTTCGAATACCAGGCAATCGGATAACCGTGTAGCGCGGCGATGCTTGATCCCACATAGTCTGCCGCGTTCTGAAGGTAAACGTTTACTGCACTCGCCTCAGATACGCCAAACTCTGATATATAGTTGTCTGCCCACTCGGGTTGAGAAACAGGCATGGATGGCATCCAATTGTTAATCAGCGATGTTTGAGCAGCGGCCACTAACGCATCCAGTGGTGCGGTTCCTAGATTAATGCCCGATGCTGTAATTCCGTTATAGATCGCCTGCTGGTTCAGAACGCTGGCCACTTCTGCATTGTCAAACAGCGTCACATGAAAAGACGCACCTTTCCATGGTGTTTGCGATGCTGGCTCTGTCGCTGTCTGGTCTCCGTGTAAGTAATTGATCGCCGCAGCGTTTACCATTGTTCCCAAGCTGTGCCCGATAATATGCAGGTGTCCTGAATAACTCGCGCCCAATTGCCCTTGCAGGGCCATTCCAAGCTCTTCGCCCTGTGGTGGAATCCGGGCCAACACATTGGGAGATGGAGCAATGCCAGATGACATCGCCGCGTATCGCCAGTCCCACACCAAGATATTCGCCACCTGAGGCGTGAGACCACTCATCCACAACTGACGAGCCATTCCCAGCGGCCAGTCGGCGAATGGGGTGTTCGTCACGCTTGGATCGGGAACTCCGTTCGTCCATCCATGCGTCAACACAATCGTCATCAGATTTGGCGACGGCTTGTTGTTCGCGGTGATGTTGGTCACAGTTGTACCGTCGTAGATTTTTAGCGTGCTGCCCCATTGATCAGTTGTTGGCGGAATGAACCCGGCCGGCGCTTGTCGTGCGCTTTGTTGCACCGACGGCGTGGCCGGTAGTGCGGTGAGCTGAAAATTCTGAACGCTACTGCTTCCGCTCAACGTTAGCGCCCGTGCCGCAATTCCGTACCCCGAAGCCGTCGCCGTCAGCACATAGGTTCCCGAGCCTACTGGTGGCAGCGCATACGATCCGCCACTGCCGGTGGCTCCCGCTACAAAAAGTGTCAGCCCGACGGAAAGCGAAACAGTCGCGCTGGATATCCCGGCTCCATTGGCGTCCGTCACCGTGCCCTGAACCATAACCGACCCGGGTAAGACGCTGGACTGGTAGAAGTAACTAACCGTTTTGCTGTACAACAATTGCAGGACATTGTTGCTCGGCCACTCTTCGTACTGGTAGCTGACGATGGGGCTGAGGATGCCGCCGTTCGTTAAGGCCCCGCTGCTAAAATCTTCGGGGTATTGATAGCTCACGATTGGCGACATGAAATTGGTGATCGTGTCGGCAAACGACACAGACGGGGCGACGAGGGCGAGGAATAGAAGTGGGATTCTCCAAGCGTCTGCGACACCCGGAGATTTTCGCGAGCTTGGATGCAGCCAGCGGATCACCAAATCCCTCACAGTGTCCCTCAATTACTCGTTGCAGCCGTGGCGTAGATGAGACCGCCGCCCCGTGGCATGACGACGGAAATGGTGGCTGTACTCGACGCCAGCGTGCCGGTGCTGTTATACCCCACTGTGCTGACAGGAGAGCCGTTCATTGACGTCACACTTACCGTAATTGGCGTGTTCAACGGAATGTTCGAGCACTGCACGATGATGGGGACAGGATTGTTTTGTTGAGCGGAAATGACGGCGTCAGGTGTAGAAAGCACTCCAGTGGGCGACGCGGAAACCGGAACTCCCCCGACGCTTGTGACCGTCAACTGAGGTAACTGGCCCGAAGCTGGAATTATAACGAATTGCGAACCTAGAAGCCATCTCATAAATGACGCAAGAGGATGACGGTGGCCCCGAGGTGGATGAGACCCTGGAAGTTCTCCGCATGATATTCATAACGCACAACCAAGCGGCGGAAGTTGAACAGCCAAGCGAAGAGCCGTTCAATCTTCCAGCGGCGGCGGTAGCGTCTCAGGCTCCGACCGTCTTGCGTGCGGCAGCGGCCGCGCCGATTCGGGGCGATCAATTCGGTGCCGTATTCCTGCAGCAGTTGTTCATCCAGTCGGTCGCTGTCGTAGGCTTTGTCGCCAATCAACTGGTGCGGCACCTCGGCCACGATCCGTGCCTCCAGCGTGGCGGTCACCAGTTTCACCTCAGCCGGCGCAGCGCTTTCTGTCCGCAGGGCGAGAGGAAGACCATGGCGGTCTGCAAGGCCCATGATCTTGGTGCCCTTGCCCCGCTTGGTGTTGCCAACCAGTCGCCCCCTTTTTTGGCCGGGACAAACGTCCCGTCCACAAAGCATTCTTTCAGATCCAAACCGCCGGCCTCTTGCAGGTGCTGGGCGACGGTCAACAGCACCCGCTCCATGGCTCCGGTTCGCACCCAATTTTGGAACCGCCGATGCACCGTCTGGTACGGCCCATATCGCGGCGGCAGATCCTGCCACGGAGCCCCGGTGCGTAAAATCCACAACACGCCGTTCAGCACCTTGCGTCGATCGCTCCACGGGCGTCCACGCCCGTCGGCCCGCACGCGATCACGCGGCAAAATGCCATCGACGACACGCCACTGCTCGTCCATCAAGTCCCCCTTCGACATCACTCCTCCTCCTTGGGCAAGGCAGTGTATCACAAGAAATCGGCATTTATGAGATGGCTTCTAG